>Ga0233425_10000034_pt1 | contig 320804 bp, 303 predicted proteins | sample Watercolumn_Towu_2_FD_181712 | JGI IMG/M metagenome (GOLD analysis project Ga0233425, IMG submission 181712) | Freshwater microbial communities from Lake Towuti, South Sulawesi, Indonesia - Watercolumn_Towuti2014_140_MG | ecosystem: Environmental > Aquatic > Freshwater > Lake | place... | reverse complement strand
TCGAAAATCCGGAGACATACGTTGTTCAAGTGAGTCACAGCGGGACGCTCACGCCGGTGACGCTCAAGAGGTCAAATCTCGAACCGAGAATCCTGAAAAGTTCCGAATCCGGCGCGAAAAAATCCGAGAAAATCGATATGTCGGAGATTTCTCTTTAGTCCGCGGGATCGGCAGGCTTGAAGGCGAAAGTTGCATAAAAATATCATTTTTGATATAATTTTGTTGGGCATGCGGCAATGAGGCGGCTCCGAGTGAACCAGCGGGGCAAAGCTCCGCGATAAAAACCCTCTTTTGGCGGTGGGGCCAGTGTTGCTGCTCTACTGCGACATCGTGTCCGGAAGGACAGGAGGGTACCGTTTTGGAAGGTGAATTTGTGCAGTGCGTGTGCTGCGTGGGGTCCGGGAAGCGGTAGGCTGTGCCAGGCTGAGGACAATGTCCGCCCCGAATTCGCAGCGCGGGCGCTCCGTCTGAAATCAAGGCGGGGCATGAAAAAAGGCGCGAAGCCTCAACTTTCCCGGAGGGGATTTACTAGCTTCGGCTAGATCCGGTGCACCGGCAGGGGACTGCAGTTCCCCTGCCATTTTTTATTTTCCTGAAAGTATTGACCCCGCCCCTCGCGAGGGGCGGGACAGGCACAATGGAAATCTTTGACAACTTTTTGGAGTATAATATAATGAATTAGCACTCGCACTTGACGAGTGCTAATCGGAAATGTATAATGTTCATATGCTGACTCAGCGCCAGAAAAATTTGCTTTCCGTCGTGGTGAAGGAATTCACCGAAACGGCCGTGCCGGTCGGATCGAAGCATATTGCCAAAAAATACGGACTTGACTTTTCTCCGGCGACGATCCGCTCCGAAATGAACGACCTCGAAGACGCCGGATATCTTTTTCAGCCCCACACTTCGGCGGGCCGGATTCCGACGGACAAGGGCTACCGCTATTTTGTCGAGCGCATTATGCCCGACCGCGATCTCTCAAAGGCCGAGCAAAAAAAACTGCAAGCGGAACTTTTGAAGCTGAAAGCGAAAAATACGCGACTCGAGCGAACGGCGGCAAAACTTCTTTCCGGACTTTCGGGAAATCTCGCGATTTCCGGCGTGGTCGGGAAAGACGAATTTTTCGATTTTGGGATGCGCGAACTCCTGGACGAGCCGGAATTTCGCGAAATGGACGATCTTTGCCGTCTGGCGGAGACGCTTGACTATATCGACGAGCGGGTTGACCAGTTTGTCGGAAAGCTCAAAGATAATGAGGTCAAGATATTTATCGGGAAAGAAAACCCGATCAAGGAGATCTCGAACTGCTCGATGATGGTGACGCCCTACAAGACAAAATCGGGCGAAAAGGGAATTCTCGCCCTCATCGGCCCAAAGCGGATGAAGTATGCGAAGAATAAGTCGCTGATAAATTATATGAAAAAATTATTGGGGGGAGCGGCGGCGGTGATAGTGATTTTTGTATCATGTATAAAGTATTAAGTATAAAGTATGGCGGAAGAAGAAAAAGAGCGATACAAAGTCAAATTGGGGCAGAAGGCCGTGCTGTATGATGAAAAACAGGATAAATTTCTGATTGCCAAAGTTCGGGATGAAGAGGGCTGGTATTATAAAAATATGGGCCCCTGGGAATTTGTTGGAGGAACGCTTGATGAGAATGAATCATTGCTCGATTCTCTTGCGCGGGAGATATCCGAAGAAGCCGGCAAATTGAATATTGAGGTGAAAGATGTTATCAATACTGTCGAATTCGATACGGCTTCCGGCCGCAAAATATTTCTGGTATATTTTGTAAAATACTTGGACGGAGATTTGAAAAAGAGTGACGAGCATAGCGAATTCAAATGGATTTCTGCGAAAGATATTTTTGATAATAGGAATGAATATAAGGATTGGTTTTTGAAATCAATAAAAAAGTCTGTTGAGTATATTGAAAAAGAAAATCATCTCGACTCCTGGAAACGCTGCCAAGCGGATTTTGAGAATTTCAAGAAAGATCAGGCGAAGGCGCGGGAGGAATTCGCGAAGTACGCGAAAATGGATGTGATTGAGCAAATTTTGCCGGTGCTGGACAATTTTGAGGCGTCGCTTGCGCACGTGCCGGAGGAAAAAAAGTCGAACGGATGGGTTGAGGGAATAACGCATATAAAAAGGCAAATTGAGGATGTTTTGAAAAACAATGATGTCGAAGAAATTGCAGTAAAAATCGGAGACAAATTCAGTCCCGCGCTTCACGAAGCGGCGGCGGGGGAAGGAGAGAGGGTGAAGAAAGTTTTGCGGAAAGGGTACAAATTGAATGGGAGGGTTGTGAGGGCGGCTAGGGTAGAGGTTAGGTAAACGGTCATTGGTAACAAAGCTGTGGGCAGTGGGTCTGGTAGTTGGTTGTGGGTCTTTGGATTTTTTGCCAATGACCTTGTTACCAAAGACGAATAATTAATAATAATTTACCAAACATATGTCAAAAATACTAGGCATCGATCTCGGCACGACCAACTCCGCGATGGCGGTGGTTGAGGCCGGGTCTCCAAAGATTGTCGAGAACAAAGAAGGGGCGCGGACGACGCCGTCGATGGTTGCCGTCTCAAAATCAAACGAAAGACTGGTCGGTCTTTTGGCCAAGCGCCAGGCCGTCACAAATCCGGAAAACACTTTGTTTTCCATCAAGCGGCTCATCGGACGCCGCTTCGAGGATGAAGAAGTGCAAAGGGATGTGAAACTGATGCCCTATAAGATTGAAAAATCAAACGGCGGAGTAAAAGTGAAGATGGGGGATAAAAGTTATACTCCTCAGGAAATTTCCGCGATGATCCTCGGGAAACTCAAAGCCGACGCGGAAGCGAAACTCGGCGAAACGATCACCGAAGCGGTCATCACCGTTCCGGCCTATTTTGACGACTCGCAAAGAAAAGCGACGAAAGAGGCGGGAGAAATCGCGGGGCTCACAGTAAAGCGCATCATCAACGAACCGACGGCGGCGGCGCTTGCTTACGGTTTTGACAAGAAGAAAAATGAAAAAATCGCCGTCTATGACCTCGGCGGCGGGACTTTCGATATTTCCATTCTGGAAGTCGGCGACGATACGGTCGAAGTGAAGTCGACGAACGGTGACACGCATTTGGGCGGGGATGATTTCGACCAAAAAATCATCAACTGGATTCTCGAAGAATTCAAAAAAGACCAGGGAATTGACCTTTCGAACGACTCACTGGCGCTCCAACGCATCAAAGAAGCGGCTGAAAAAGCAAAAGTGGAGCTTTCAACGGCGCAGGAGACGGAAATAAACCAGCCGTTCATCACGTCGGACGCGAGCGGGCCGAAGCATATGGTGATGAAACTCACGCGGGCGAAGCTCGAAGAATTAGTCGGTGATTTGATTGAAAAAACTTTGGGGCCGTGCAAAAAGGCGCTCGATGACGCGAAACTGACGGCTGCCGACATAAACGAAGTGGTGATGGTCGGCGGAATGACGCGGATGCCGCTGGTTTTGCAGACAGTCGAGAAGTTTTTTGGCAAAAAACCAAACGCGACCGTGAATCCGGACGAAGTCGTGGCGCTCGGCGCCGCGATCCAGGGCGGAGTCCTTTCGGGAGACGTGAAAGATGTTTTGCTTCTTGATGTCACGCCTCTCACGCTCGGAATTGAAACAATGGGCGGGGTGCGTACGCCATTGATAAATCGCAATACGACCGTTCCGACTTCGAAAACGCAGGTATTCTCGACGGCGGCGGACAGTCAGCCGAGCGTGGAGATCCACGTCTTGCAGGGCGAGCGTGAAATGGCGGCCGACAACAAAACTCTCGGGCGGTTTATGCTCGACGGCATTCCGCCGGCGCCGCGCGGCGTGCCGCAAATCGAAGTGTCTTTTGACATTGACGCGAACGGAATCTTGAGCGTGAAAGCGAAGGACAAGGCGACGGGCAAAGAGCAATCCATCCGAATCGAAGCTTCGACGGGGCTTTCAAAGGAGGAAATCGAAAAAATGGCGAAAGACGCTGAAATGCACGCGGAAGAGGATAAAAAGAAAAAGGATTTGGTCGAAGCGCGCAATTTGGCCGACACTCTTGTCTACACAACCGAAAAAGCGCTCCGTGAAGCGGGCGAAAAAGTCGCGGCCGACAAGAAAAAGCCGGTTGAGGAAAAAATCGAAGCCTTGAAAAAGGTGAAAGACGGCGATGACACGGCGGCCATCAAAAAAGCGACCGAAGAGCTTTCGCAGGAAGCGCAAAAAATCGGACAGGAACTCTATTCCGCCGCCGCTAAATCTTCGGCGGACAAGCAGACGGCTGATAAGGCGAAAGCGGGGAAGGACCAACCCGCCCAAAATCCCGCTAAGCGGGATAATGAGGCGGGCGGGGATGTGAAAGAGGGTGAAGTTGTGGACGAGAAAAACGAGGAGAAAAAATAATCCGGAGAATTGGGAAAATTGAGGAAAATGTATTAAAATAAAAACGGAAATAATACTCTTGTCATTGCGAGCGTGGGAGGCAATCTCTGAAAATATGGGATAACTCGAGGTTGCTTCGTCGCTACGCTCCTCGCAATGACAATGCTTTTTGTGAAAAACAAAATTTTCGCCTATACCGTTCTCGGTCTCAATGTCGTCGCCGCTTGGATAAGCTGGTGGGTTTTGGCGGGGTCGATTTTCGGGACCAGCCGGCATGTTTGGCTCTATCCGATTCCGGCTTTCGGTTTCTGGGGGATTGTGTTTACCTTGTGCGTGATATTCGTGAAAAACAGAAAGCTGATCTATGTCAGTTTTCTGGCCGGGGCGCTTGCCTATCCGCTGTTTTTCGGTCCGAGCCTTTCGGCAATCGGAGTGGCCGTTGCGATTTTGTTTTTCATTTTCACCGAGCGCAACACGAAGAAAGAAGTTGCCCGCGGGATAAAAGTGGATTTCTATCACCTGGTGAGCCACAGTCTCAAATATTTTGTTTCAGCCGTGTGTTTGGTGATCGCCGTTGCCTACTATTTCTCGATCACGGACGCGTCCGCCAAGCCGTCGCCGACGCTCATCGAAGCGAGAACGCTGGAACTGGAAATGGATTGGGCGCTCAAGGCGGCGAAAATTGTGCTTTCGGACGAAAAGAAGGGGATGATTGACGACATCGCGAACAATATGTCGGTCGACGAATTTCTTTCCAGGAATTTTGTGAATTCGGGCGTCGACGAAAATATGGCGGCGGTGAGCGGAATCCTTCCGAATGGCTCGACAGACACGACCAGACTCATCGGAGACGCGGCGGCCGCGAAGATCAAGGAAGAAATGCTCGAAAAATCGAAAAGAGACCTTGCGAAGCAATTGGGAGTGAACGTGATCGGCGAACAGCCGATGAAAGAAGTCTTGATGGCCTATATAGACAAGACGGAGCGGAGTTTCTTCGAGTATTCGGGAACGGATAAATTCTATGTTCCCATAATACTGGCACTGGGGATATTTTTGACCGCTCGGATCTTGGGAACGGCGGTGGATATTTTCCTGGGGCTTCTGATTCTGGGAATCATCAAATTTTTGCGGATTCTCGGTGTGGTTCAGGTGGGCGCCGAGGAGAGGGAAGTGGCGGTGATCGAATATAGTGTATAGAGTATTTGGTATAAAGTATAAAGTATTTTTGTTTCGATACTTGATACTTACTACTTTATACTTGATACTTTTTTTATGTCCAAAGACTATTACAATATCCTCGGTGTTTCGCGCGACGCGTCCGACGATGAAATCAAAAAGGCCTATCGCAAGCTGGCGCATCAGCATCATCCCGACAAATCGGGCGGGGATGAGGCGCGCTTCAAGGAGGTGAACGAGGCCTATCAGGTGCTGTCCGACAGGGAAAAACGCTCGCAATATGACCAATATGGCCAGACTTTCGAGCAGGCGCAGCAGCAGGGCGGATTCGGCGGTTTTGAGGGATTCCGCGATTTTTCGTCGTTTGCGGACGGCTTCGAGTTTAATTTCGGCGGCGGCGGGCGCGGGCAGGGCGGGTTTTCTGACATTTTCGGGGATATTTTCGAGCAGGCGGGATTCGCTTCCGGGCGCGGACGCCGGAGGAAACAGCGCGGCGAGGACATTCAGGTTGACGTTGAAATAACTTTCGCCGAAATGGCGGAGGGAACAGAAAAAGAAGTCGAGCTTTACAAGCGCGTGAAATGTCCGGTTTGCGAGGGCGGCGGCGCGGCGCCGGGTTCGAAAAAAGTGAAATGCCCGGCTTGCGAGGGCGAAGGGCGGGTTCACACGGCGCGGCGGACGATCCTCGGCACCTTCCAGCAGGTTTCGGTTTGCCCGGAATGCCGGGGCGAGGGAAAAGTTCCGGAAAAGAAATGTGAAAAGTGTGGCGGAGACGGGCGGGTGCGCGAATATGAAAAGATAACAATCAAAATTCCGGCCGGGATCAAGGACGGGCAGACGATCCGGCTTGAAAATTCGGGAGAAGCCGGGGAGCGCGGAGGCGAAGCGGGGGATCTCTATGTGAATATTCACGTTTTGCCGGATGAACGGTTTGAGCGCGACGGAGACGACATCCGCTCGGTCGTCGAAGTTTCTTTTTCGCAGGCGGCGCTCGGAGACAAGATATCCGTCGAGACGATCGCAGGCGAAGTGAATCTCAAAATTCCCGCCGGAACGCAGTCGGGTGAAGTTTTCCGCCTCAAAGGGCGCGGAGTGAAGCACTTGAGCCGTTTTGGCCGGGGCGATCAGTATGTTAGAATACAAGTGGCGACGCCGAGAAATCTCACAAGGGAGCAGAGGGAATTGCTGGAGAAATTGAAATGATTTCAAGGGAAAGCGCCATAAGATCAATTGATAAGACGTAAGAGTCCGTTCAGTCCGGGTAATTTTTTGCCGGATAGCATATGAGAAAAAAAACCGGCGCGAAAAACAAAAAAAATATTCGAAAAAAAACCAGATCCGGTATTGCCGGAAGCAGAACGGCGGGGAGAAAAAAATATTTTTTCGGCGCGGGATCGAAGTGGCTTTTTCGACTGGCGTCTTTTTTGGTGATTGCGTACCTTGCTTTCGGGATTTTCGCCGGATCGGAGCTTCTCGCGCGCGACCTTCGAAACAAATACGGCAAAGTTCTCGGAGCAGTGAATGTTTCGGTTTTGGTGCGGGGTATGCCGGTGAAGCCGGTCGTGACTGCCGATCCGGGCTGCGACGGCTCATATCCCGTGATTGACCTTGACTGGGCGGATGACTTGGGGGTGGACACTTTCGACGTCTGGCGAAACGGCGTGATTTTGGTCGCGGGGATCACTTCTTCAAGCTACCGCGACAGCAACGTGGACTTGGGAACGACATATACCTATTCCGTCGCGGCTCACGGACCGCTTGGCGACGAGCAATCGGACGATATTTTCGCCACGGCGGAAACGGAGGGCTATATTCCTCCCCCACCTCCGCCCCCGGCGAACCTTGTCATCACAAGATTGGATTCGATTGATCTCACCAATTTCCGGTGTGAAGCCAGGACGAACAAAAAGTACCCAACTTTTTCCGGAACAACCAATATCTCCCAAGCCCGGCTGACGGTTGTAATAATAAGCGAGAGAGGGATTCGCCAGGTGATATCCTCTTTCACGGCCAACGCCAACGGATATTGGTCGTGGAAATCAAAAGGAAAGCTGAAAAAAGGCGTCAAATACGTTTATTTCACCGCCTATGATCCCGACGACGAAAGCCGGTCCGCCTCGGCCTCCCTTCGTTTCAGGGTGAAAAAGAAAAAGCCGAGCAAGAAATTTCTCAAAAAGTGCCGGGCGACGAGCCTTTTGCCGGCCGGTTTCGGAGTCGCCAAACCGCTCCATTTGGCTGAAGGGATGAAATTGAGCGTAGAAGAAGGCCGCAAATCGGTCCACCAAGGCGAACAGATGAACTTTTCGCTGTCCGGCGCGGTTTTGGGTCCGCAGAGCAAACTCCGGGTAGGAATCGTCGATGATAAGGGAGGCCTGGTTTTCGAAAGGGAAGATTCTTCAGCCGGCAAGCAAGTCGCAATCGACAAAAATATGCCGTCCGGAGAATACAAAATTTTTGCACGATATTTTGACAACGGAAAGGATATCAGCGCCGAAGACAGCTTTCAGGTGAAAGAAAGGCCGCTTCTGATCTTGAACTCCGGACGTGAAATAACAAGCCGCCAGATTCTTTCCAATCTGGGCTGGGCAGCGTTGTCCCTGTCGGGATTGCTGGGGATATTTCTTCTTCTGCTTCTTGTCGAACATCATTTGGCCGGAAAGGCGCTGTTTCGAGTGACGGGAGAAAAACTCAAGGAAAGAGGAATGATTGACTGAACAGGCTCTAAAAGAAAGGAGGTGCACTATGCTAGCGGACAACAATATGGAATTTTTTTCCCGGGTCGTCGCTTTGCTGCTGGCCGCGCCGGCCATTGTTTTCGGATTTGGCGTCGTCTGGCGGGTGGAAAAGAAGCTGGATTTGGCTTTCAAGCTGTTTCTTGGGGCAATAGTCATTTTTTTTGCGGGAGAAGTTTCCGGCTTCTTCTTTGTTCCTGAAAACAGCTTCTGGGCTTATTTCGCGCCGGGAACAAAGATTGTTTTCGCTTTGTTTTTTTTGGCCGGAATGGCGGAAATGCGCAATATGATTCGAAAAATTGACGGGGAAAAATAAGGATGGCGGTAATCCTTTTTTGTGCTATAATACAAAAGCGATAACATAAAAGGAAAGAATGAAAAAAGCATTATTCTTTTTCGCGACTGTTTCTTTTTTGGCGGTGAATTTCCCGGCGCCGGTCTTTTCGCCTTTCGCTTTGGCTCAAGACGAAGAAATAAGGCTCGAGGTGAGCACTGCTCCGAGCAAAACGACAAAAAAACGCGTAAAAATCGCCGGACGAACCGAAAAAGACGCTGTGGTGAAAATGTTTGTGAACGGGGCTGATCAGGGAAAAACGACGGTAAGGGAGGGAAAAATTTCCAAATGGGTGGTTCTCAACGCGATCGGATCAAATGAAATTCTGGTGACGGCCGAAACGGGAGAAGGATCGCGGAGCGCGACACTCAACGTGACGAAACAGGCCAAGCGGGCTATTGACCGGCCATTGGGGCTGGAAATAATCCACAGCGAAAACGCGACAAAAAGTTCCATAATCACGATTTGGGGAAAAGCTGACGGGGTTTCCCAGGTTCAAGTTGAGGTGGATGACTTTGAATGGGGCTGGGCGGTGGTAAAAAAAGTGAGTGGAAAGTACAATATGAAAGTGAGGTTGAATGAAGGGTTGAATACAATCAAAGTTACCGGTGAAAAAGATGGAGAATATGTCACTGTCACCAAAGTTGTCGAAAAAGAATAATATTTTTCCGGAAAAAAGCAAGCGAAAGAATATGGCTCAAACGGGAAAAACAACCGTCATTGCGTTTTTTCTGGCCTCGTTCTTTTTGTCGGCCGGGTTTTGCTTTGCCCAGATGTCGAGCGGGAATTATAAAATCAATGCCGATTCCTTGAACGCGGGAGGCGCCGAAAGCGGATCAACGAATTTCAAGCTGGGTGATACGCTGGGTGAGGCGGTCATCGGCGAGGGGACCAGCGCCAGCTACAAAGAAAAAGCCGGATTCTGGTTTATGGTGAACACCTATCTCACGCTGGCGGTTGACGGGAACACGGAAGATTTGGGGACTTTGCTTGCGGGGACGCCCGTGACGGGTCAAACGGTCGTTTCGGTCACCACTGATTCGTGGAACGGATACTCGCTCCAAGTTTCCGAAGACCACCCGATGCGGCATACGGACACGGTAACCGACATCGCCAATCACAACGGAACGATCGCCGCGCCGCTTCTTTGGGCGGATCCAAACCACCAGGGTTTTGGCTTCACGATCACGAACGGCACCGGTGTTGATCCGAAATGGGGAAGCAGTCCCAATTTCAAATATGCCGCCTTTCCCGGGTCGGCCACGGAAGCTCACGCGAAAAGCGGTTACAAAAGCGCGGTTGACGACACGACTTTCGGATACAAAGCGGACGTTGCCGCGAGCCAGAAATCAGGGGCGTATTCGTGCACGGTGACCTATACGGCGGTGGGGTCGATATAGGCAGGGTTGAAAAACGACCTCTTGACAGAGCTGCTTGCGCGTGTTTTCGGAGTATGCTATAATAGAACAAAAGATGACGCGGTTCGGATATTCGATTTCCATGAAAAACAAAAAGAAACATAATTTTTTGAAAGCCATTGGGTTTGCAACTTGCGCTTCGTTGCTGGTTTTTTTCCTTTTTGCCGGTTTTGAACCCACGCTATCGAGCGCGGCAACGGACACGGATGATGTTTTGGTGAATCTCACGGTTTCCTCGACGATTTCTCTCAATTCTCCATCGGATGTGAATATGGGAACCATCACCGGAACCGGCTCCGTGACGGGAAACGCGGTTTGGACGGTTATCACCAACAATTCGGCCGGATGGAAGCTTGAAGTGGAAGCAAGCACCACGCCGGCGATGGCGAACGGAGGGGACACATTCGCTGATTATACGGAAACGGTTGAGGGAACGCCGGAAACGTGGTCGATCGCGGCCAGCGCCTCGGAATTCGGGTTCGGGGCGACCGGAACATATATCCTGGCGAAATACGGGGCGGACAAGTATATGGGTTTCAACGGGACCACTAATGAAGAGGTTTCCACCCAAGCCTCCGAGACGACCGGATCCGACACCACAGTCATTTTCAAGGCTGAAGTGGGGGCCAGCAAAACCCAGCCGACCGGAAACTATTCCGCGACTGTGACGGCGACGGCGACAACATTATAAAATTTTCAATTTTCAATTTATAAAATTTTTGGGAATTAATTCATTGAAAATTCATTGAGAATTGATACTTGAAAATTGAAAATTAATGATTTCTGGAGCGTTAAAGTCAACTATTCAAGATTGTTTCATGAGAAAAGTGATATCTTTAGGGCTACTTATTTCAGGTGGCTTTTTTTTGATGTTTTTTCCGTTTGGATCAGCGAGAGCCTACACGATTGAAAATTTTCAGGAAAACGTCGAGGATCGTTTCGTTATTTCTCCGACAAGCCTGGAGTTGAATCTCGCGCCGGGGGAATCCACCACCCAGCAGATAATGATCGTGAACCGCCTCGGCAAAACCGCCAAATTCAAAATAACAAAAGAAGATTTTGTCGGTTCGCACGATCCGGAGAGAATCTCCACTTTCCTCGGTGATGATTCAGCGGGCGTTACCTCGGCCAAAGACTGGATAATTCCGGAAATCCAGGAAGTTGTTCTCAATCACGGCGACCGCCTCACGCTTCCCGTTTCCGTCGCTGTTCCGGAAAAAGCCGAAGCCGGAAGCCACTATTCCGCTCTTTTCGCGAGCATCTCTGATGAGAAAAGCAAGGACGAGGCGAGCAAGGTTCAGCTGGTGAGTCGGGTGGGATGCCTGTTTCTTGTCAATATCCCCGGAAAAAATGTTGACACGGGCGAACTGACTGAATTCAAGACTGACAAAAATTTCTATCGCAATGGGCCAGTAGGGTTTGAAACGGTTTTCAAAAACACGGGGAACGTGTACCAGAAAGTGAAGGGAGAGATTGTCATCCGCAATCTGTTCGGATCAACGGTAGCCCGTTTTCCGGTGAAAGACTGGACGGTGCTTTCCGATTCGTCGCGTCGCCAAAAGGCGGAGTGGGGGAAGCGCTGGATCGCCGGACGCTACAAGGCGCATCTCGATGTATTTTACGGTATGAGCGGAAATTTGGTCGCCAGCCGCGATCTGGTGTTTTGGGCTTTTCCATGGCATGCGGCCATTCTGGTGTTCCTCGTTTTCGTTGTTCTGTTCTATCTGCTGAAATTTTTCTTCACCAAATTTGAAATCAAAAGAAAATGAACGCCATGACGCAAGAGAAAAAAAAGCGGCTCGTGAAGAAAGCAAAAGCTGTCGGTGGGCTGATTTTTTTTCTGGCGGCCGCGCTCTCTTTTTCGTCGCCCCAAAAAATTTTGGCGGAAGAAAAAGTTTCATTGCGGGTGTCGCCCCTTGCCTTTGACTGGACAATGAATCCGGGGGAAGAGAAAACAGGAAGCATTCAAATTGAAAATCTTTCTGAAACGGACATCGAGATAAATGTCGAGTCCGCCGATTTTTTCATGGATGACGGCGGGAGTTATTTTTTTCCCGGCGAGAGCGGCAGCGCAAACACCGATAAGCATAAAAATTTTTTCATGAAAGAATGGATCCAGGCGGAAGAAAAAAATTTCCTTCTTCCGGCGGGGGAAAGCGCGCTCAAAAATTTTTCCGTTCGCGTTCCGGAAAATGCCGTTTTGGGCGGACACTACGGAGCGGTGTTTTTTCGCACGAGCTGCGTGCTGAAAAAAGACCCGAACGTGGTTTCGAGCGACCAGTCGAGTGTCTGCGTTTCGGCGAGGCCCGGAGTTTTGCTTTTGACACAAATCGGAGGAGACGCGCGAAAAAACGGAAAACTGAAAAAAGCGGAAATTCCAACCATCTCTTTTCGGGACAAGGAGAATTTCAATGTGGAGTTTTCCAATGACGGCAATACTCATTTCCGTCCCGAAGGCAGTGTGACCGCCAAAAGCATCACTGGCGCGGAATTCAACCTTATTGACATCAAGGACAAAACAATTTTGCCGGGAGCGAGCCGTTCTTTTGCCGGAGAGCTGAATAAAAAAGATTTTTTTGGAATTTATAAAATCAAAGGCGGCATAAAAGACGGAGAAGGCAAGGAAATGAAATTCGAAAAATGGACTTTTCTCATTCCCTGGAAAGAGATCCTGGCGATTGTCGGGCTGGTTGTTTTTTGGTGGTGGTTTTTGAAAAAATTCAAGGTCTCAAAAAAGAAAACCCGCCATTGATTTCGGCAAAAATCCGGTGAAAAGGAGATTAAGTTTTCCCGGCCGGAAATAGTCTTTCCGGGTCAGTGGTTCGAGTATATATCGAAATGAAAAAAAGCTTGTACTCAAGCTTTTTTTGTGCTATAATGGAATAAAGATGTCGATATGGTATCCGATACAGTATCGACATTATTATTTGACTCAATTTATTTATACCTAATCCGATATATATGATAGAAAAAGGGAAAAAGCCAATCAGTCTTCAGGAAGCGAGCCGTGTTTCTCCCTACAGCGCGGACTATTTGAGTTTGATTTTACGCAAAGGAAAACTGGAGGGTTTCAAAAAAGACGGCAAGTGGTTCACGACTGAAGAAGCGCTTGAAGACTACACACAAAGGGTGGCCGAAGCCAATTTTCAGAGACAAGAAGAACTTAATGTGCGGATACCGGCCGTTGAAAACCGAAGGGCGCTTGCCAACCTGAAATGGGCGTTGGCGCTGGCGATGATTTTTGTCTTCGCGCTCCTTGCTGTTTGGCAGATGGAAAGAGGAAAAAACACAACAGGAGGTTTTTTGGTTGAAAAAGACGAGCAGAACAATCTCATCATACGAGTCGAGAATCCCGATGAAATAAAAAGCGTGAGGATTGTTCCGAAAGAATGAATCGCGATTCAAGTGAGCCATTCATTTTCTTGAAGAAATAAAAATAAAATGTCGGACGGAAAAGAAAAAAAATACTTGCGAAAAACAGAAAAGAAAATCGCACTCGCGATCCTTTTCGCCTTTTTGTTTTTCTTCGGGTCGAATTTTCGCGCGGAGGCTTCCGTCGGAAGATTCGTCAACTATCAGGGCAAGCTTACCAACACTTCCGACGTGGCGGTTTCCGACGGGGCTTATGATATGGTATTCAAAGTTTATGACGCGGCGGGCGGAGGAAGCACCCTTTGGACGGAGTCCTGGACGGACGCCGCGCTTTGGACAGAAACCGGATCAACAACCATTACTAACGGCGACGGAGGCGACTGTCCAACCACCACAAAAAAAATCGCCTACTCGACCGGCACGAATGAAAGTTCATTGAAAGCCGGCCAGCATCTTTGGAACACGACCATCAAACAAAGTTCCATCATCGATTCTGTGAACACCGGATCGGATTTTGTTTGCGTGTTCAATCCCGCTTCAACCTGGTCGAACGGCGACGATCTCACCAACCGGGTTTATGTCCGGAACGGAATTTTCAGCGTATCGCTCGGGACTGTCACGAGCCTCTCGGAAAATTTCACGAACGCGAACAATTTTTTCGGAGTGACGGTCGGCGCGGACAGCGAAATGAAACCGAGAAAAAGAATGACGGCGGTTCCGCAGGCGGTAAACGCCTTGAATGTCGTCGGCGACGGATATATCGGCATTGGGAACACTTCCGCTTCGCAGGACGCGGTGAACGTGAACTATAATCCGGCGTCGGGATCAAACGACGCGGTTGACATAACCTACGGCTCCGGCGGGGGAACCGGAACCGCGCTCAAAGTGACGCAGTCGGGGACGGGAGACATTCTGAATTTGTTTGACGGAGCGGATGAAATTTTCACGGCTCTCAACGGAGGCAATATTGGAATCGGAAACACCAATCCCGGGGCACTACTGGATATCGGAAGCGCCGGAACGACCCTTGGAGTCATTCGGCTCGAAGGCTCGACTTCGGGATATGTGAATCTTCAGCCCAACGCCGTAGCCGGAAGCGCAACTCTCACTCTGCCGTCGACAACGGGGACGCTCGCCCTCACTTCCCAGCTCCACACCCAAAACACCGACACGGGAACCGACGGAACCGCCTTTACCATCGGGGACGGCTCCACTACTTTCACCATCGACACGGGAGCCACCAACGACTCTTTCTATATCGAGCAGGGAACCAACGACTCCACCCTCACCTTCACCCAGCCCGGCTCTCCCCAGGAATACACTTTCACCACCGGCGGAACGGTCTGTACGACCGGGGGAGTCTGCTCGGGATACAGCGCTTCTCATTCCCACTCCTATCTTTCCGACTCCACTTCCTCCACCCAATCGGGATACTTCGGGGACATATATCTCTATGACGATTCTACTCCCTCCCACTATCTCCAAATCTCCAATTCCGGAAATCTCACCGCCGCCCACTATCTCTATCTCAACACCAACGACGCCGACCGAACCATCTCTCTTTCTGGAGACCTCACCATTTCCAATGCTTCCAAGACTCTGGCCGGTTCCGGCACATCTCTCACCATCGACAATTCCCTCGACATCGCCGGCACGACGGCACAGATAACTCTGGGAACATCCAACCACACTCTCACCCTCACCACCACTAACAACACTTCCGTCACCCTGCCCACTTCCGGAACTCTGATGACCAATCCGATGACGACGGCGGGGGATATCATTTATGGCGGTGCGAGCGGAACGCCCACCCGATTGGGAGAAGGAACGAACAACGGCTATGCTCTCAAAATCAACACCACAACCCATGAGGTCTACTGGGCGGAGGATCTTCAGGGAAGCGGTTCACTTCCGAGTGGAACAAACGGTCAGACGCTTTATAACAATGCCGGAACTTGGACCGCGACTTCGAACTTTTATCACGACGGGACCAATGTCGGGATTGGCACGACAAATGTCGGCGCCGCCAAGTTTGCCGTAATTGGCGGAAACGTCGGCATCGGAACCTCTAGTCCCCAGCGCAGACTGGAAGTCTTGGATTCCGGCGGACCGCAGATGCGGCTTTCCTACAACAGCACTTATACTGATTTTTATACCAACTCTAATGGTTATCTCGGAATTTCGCCTTCAGGCAATCGGGTAGGGATTGGAACGACTGCTCCTCTCGGAATGCTCCATATCGGCTCGACCGAGCCGTTCGTTGTCGACAATTTCGGCCGGGTGGGTGTCGGGACGACTACAGTCGCGAACGGAGACTTGCTTCAAGTTGGAAAAGCAACGAGCCGCGGAGACGCGGACGTCTATGGCGACATCACCAAGAAGGGCTATACCATCCAGCGGAGCCTTGCCAACATCGCCGACATTTTCATATATGACACCACCCGCGACAACGACCAGGGAGCCTGGCGAACCTCGACCATCGCCAAGCAGATGAGCTGGTACACCGAAACCAAGGACGACGGGCCGGGCGACGCCTGCAGTATTTCCGGCGACGACCGCTGCGGAAGGTCAGAATTTCCGGAAAAAGCCATTATCGTTTCCACGGCCAATGCCCTCTATATCTTCGACGCCGCCGATAATTCCCTCTGGATGAAATTTGATCAGACCGGCGGCACCTATGCCCTGGGAACCGACACAAACAACAATCCCTCCGGCGTCTCGGCAGTGAACGGAGTGGTCTATGTCGGGACGACCGGATCGGCCGCCACCGGCCTATATGCCTTTGATTTCACCCAGGATCGGATGTACCGCTACAACCAGACCAATCGCGTCGAGGCCGACAGCAACAAAAAAATCGGCGACCGCAACACCGCCATCACCTACGCCACCAACGCCAACACCAACTTTGCTCTTTCCACGGGAGCCACGCCTATCGTTTATGACGTTTCCGCCGCCGTCCAGTGGGGAAGCAACAGCGGAATGAGCGGGCTCTACAGCGCTCCGACAGTCCACGTCACCGGTCCCGGAAACGGGATGACGCTCATTGCGGCGGCCACCGACAACGCCGTTTCCGTCATTCACCCGGCGGAGCAGAAAGTATTCAGCTATTCCGACGTCGCGGGCGACGACTATTCAGCCGTGGTGATGACCCGAAGAGGCCGGTTTTATGCTTTGAATTATACCCAAGCCCAGGCCGAGGAGTGGCGAGGCGTTGACACCGATCAGGCCAGTGAGTTGGCGGGAACGCCGGACAAACTCTGGGACCAGGCCAGCCGCCCGTCTCTTTCCAAGTCCGCGCCGACCGTTTCCCAATACGCTCCCGACGCTCTCGAAGTCGTCGAGCGGGCTTCTTTCGCGGCTGAACCGAACGCCACGGCGACGAGCGTCGCGATGGATCCGGGCGACATCATCTATGTCGGGACAAACCAGGGGCTGGCTGAAATCCACGACACCGGCTCCACCAACTACACGGCCGGCTGGTCGAAGTTCTATTCCACCACCAGCCAGACGCCTTTTATGCCGGCCGGCATCCGGGCCGCTTTCCTTTTCAATGAAGCGGCCGGCTCGACCGACGCCACCGATTCCTCCATCGGCACGAACATTCTTCAAGGAAAGGGCGCTTCTGCTCCCACTTTCGGCGTGGAGGGCGTTCGGGGGACAGCCACCACTCTCAACAACAGCGACCAATATTTCTGCACCGACGCCAACAACGACAACACCTGCGATTATGACGCGGACTTCAACCCGGCCGCCACTTCCTTTCTCATCGCCGGCTGGTTCAAGCATTCGGCCACGCTTCCCACCGGCACGGGGCCGGATGTTTTGGTGAGCCGGATGTATTCCGGCCCGGGCGTGGCTACCGGCGGATTCGCCGTCTGGATGAACACCCTCGGATTTTTGCGCTTTGCCATTGACGACGACGGAACTTTCAACCTGGCCGGCGAATCGATCGACGATATCACGACCGGCACGGCCACCAACATTTACAGTTTGGCGGACAACCAGTGGCATCACGTTTCAGCGGTCAACTCCGACACCGGTATTTGTCTTTATGTGGACGGGAAACTTTATGGCGGTTGCGATACCTCGCTGGCTGCGACGGGAACACTCAATACTTCCTCCACGATGACCATCGGCGCCCAATGCAATCCAGCGGTGGCTGACTGCGGAACCGGCGTCTGGCATTGGGACGGATCGCTTGACGAATTCACTTTTTCGATGGCCACCGGCACGGTCCTCGATGCCCTTCAGCCGGGCGGATACCGAAAACTCTATCAGGACGGCCGGGTGCATCTCTTGAAACGGGCTGTGTCCGTCACCGACGCCACCGCCGGGGAATGCGGTTCCACCACCATTGGAGATTCCGGCGAGAGCTGGACGCCCGGCGAGTTTGTCGGCCAATATGTCGAAATCACCGGCGGCACCGGCTCCGGTCAAACCCGCAAAATTGTGGCCAACACCGCCACCACGCTCACCATCACTCCCGCCTGGGGAACCACCCCCAGCACCGATTCCGATTTTCGCACCGTGGATGAAATTCTCTATGGCGGCACCGACACCGTGACGGCCATTGCGGCCGAGGAAGCCGAGAGTATGGGCGACCAGAGAAAAGTCTATGTCGGAACAAGCAACGGCACGGACGGAGGCGGAATCACCGTTCTCTCCAACGCGGGCCTCGGATATTCGGAAGACGCTCTTCACGCCGACGGGGGAGTACCGGCCGACGACAACGGCGCCGCCTGGAGCGGGACGGACTTTGACGACATCCAGGCTCTCGATGCCCGCTCGGGAATGACGTCGATGGCGTCGCTCGCTCATCTTCGCTCGAGTTCCAACGACATAAGCCTCCAGCAATTCCGCGATGAATATCTGGTCGGTTTCGATAAGGTGAGAAACGAACTGGCCTCCCATTTTCTCTTCGGCTCCACGATGGAGCAGATGGGAATGGGATTGGGAGCCGACCTGGCCGAGTATTATGTTTCCGAGAATCCGCTCGCGCCGGGGGATATCGTGGCGGCGGGCGGAAAAGCGCCGGACGGGGTGGAAAAATCCGCTTCGGCCTATCAAAAAAATATTTTGGGGGTGGTGGCCACCGCGCCGGGGATGATTTTGGGACAGCCGGGCGAAAACTCCTATCCGGTGGCTCTCGTCGGGCGCGTTCCCGTGAATGTCACGAATGAGAACGGACTTCCTGAAACCGGCGACCGGATCGTTTCCTCGGCTCTTCCGGGATATGGGATGCGGGCTACTTCGGCCGGCCGGGTGGTCGGAGCGGCGCTTGAGCCTCTCAAGGAAGAGAATCTCCACGAATGTCCGGCCGAACTTGGCGCGCCGGAATCCGTGCGCTGCGGCCAGATCACGGTTTTCGTCAATCTCGATGATTATTCCGGAATTCCAATCGAGGAGCTTATGAAAGAAAAACAGGATTCGGGCTTGGCGAGCAACGACCCTTCCGCTGGGGCCATTCTTGATTCAATTGTGGAAGAAAAAAACGCCGCTTTTTCCTCCGCCTTCTCGGATGTCTTCCGGCAAGCCCAAATTCTCGAATTTTTGAAAACGCTTGATGATCCGGCGAGTCACGCCGCGCTGTCGCTGGACGCGGAAATTTTCACCGGGCGGGTGAGCGCCGGAAAAGAAGTCATCAGTCCGCTTGTCGTGGCGGATACCATTGTCGCCAAAAAAATAAAGGCGGAAAGCATCGAGGGGCTGGAATTTTTGCAGGTGGGGCTGGAAACCGCCCAATCTGAAATTTCCGGCGGCGCGGCCGAGACGAGAAATATCGGCGAAGAAGTGAGCGCCATCAACCAAAAACTGGAAGCTCTTGTCGCCCAACTGGCCGCGGCGAACCAATCATCCGGCGATGAAGTCGCGGACGAAAAAACCGTTTCTCAAGAAAAAGACGGGAAAAATTCCGCCGTAAGCCTGGCCGACCTCGACAAACTGACTCTCTCCGGCGGGCTCGCCGTGGGTGGCCCGGCCGAGTTTCAGGGTCAGACGGTCTTTCGCGCGCTGGCCGAGTTTGTCGAGAAGACCATTTTCCGCGGCGACGTCGAATTCGCCAAAACGGCCAAATTCGAAAAAGGGCTGGAAGTGAGCGGATATATGGTTCTTGACCGGGACTCAGCCGGATACGCCATCATCAAAAAAGGCGAACAGGGCGTGGCGGTAACTTTTGCCAAAGAATACGGAGCGGCGCCCGTCGTGAACGCCAGTCTCTCGCTCCAGCAATTCGACAATCCGGAAGTGAAGACAGTCGCCGAAGATCTTTTGCTTGTTTCCGACGTGAAGTATATAATCAGCAATGTAACCACCAAAGGTTTTGAAATCAAGATGGACCGAACGGCCGATTCCGACGTTCCGTTTTCCTGGCAGGCGGTGGCGGTCAAAGACCCGAAAACTTTCGGGGAAGATTCGGCCGGAAATTCCGCGCCGAGCAGCGAACCGGATCAGAACAATGCGACCGGAAACCCTGAAATTTCAGCTGACAATCCCGCCGCGCTTCCCTCTGACGCAACACCCGCTTCCGATCCGGTGAACACCGATTCCGCGTTGCCGGTCTCTTCGGCGGCGGAAAACACGGGAGCCGAACCGCCGGGTTAATAATCAAAATATTTATGTTCAAAAAAATGCCCGATGACATCAATCAGCGGCGACATTCTCCGATGCCGCGTATCCCGCAACGGCCGACCTATGCCGCCGCACAAACAAAAAAAACAAAGCGGTGGCTCATTGTCCCGGTTGCCGCGGTTTTGGCCGGTTCCGTATTTTTCGCCTTTTACTACTTCCGGCAGTACAAAAAAATCGAGCGCAATCCCAATGCCGTCGTGGAGGAGGAAGTCAAAAAGATCACGGGAAAAATCGAAAAGTTCATGGATCTTCCGGCTGACGAACAGCCGACCCTGGCCACCGTTTCCGACAAGGAAAAACTCAAAGAACAGGTTTTTTTCGCCAAAGCCCAAAACGGCGACAAAGTCCTTATCTATCAAAACGCCAAAAAGGCGATTTTATACCGCCCTTCAGAAAACCGGATTATTGAAGTTATGGTGCTTAACTCAACGGAGTGAGCCGGAGCAGGACTGTGTAAGTTAAAAATATGTCGGATGCCTTTTGCATTTTGTTTTTTTGTGGTATAATCAAAAAAACTTAATCCCCATTCATTCCACCCTGACGAGCAGCAGCTTGGCAACGCTGGCGGGGACTGCGAAGTTTTCACTTCCAATTGCAACGTGAGCGTGAGTCAGTGCCTGAATCTCGCGACGCCGCTGGCGCCCTATCTCAAGGAAATCCCCGCGGATCCAGAAGCCAGCGAAGAATCAAAATTCCGCTATTCGATCCAGATGGACGGCAACAACATCATCACCGTGCGGGCTTGCGATTCGACGGACGGGAGCATTTCAGAGGTTTCCCGCTGATTCGAAAATATCCGGGAGCGCAAAACAAAAAAACGCGGACTAGCGCCGCGTCTTTTTTTATGCCAGGCGTTCGGAGCCTATTTTTCTCCGGCTTTTGCGAAATATTCGTATGTCGCGTTTCCCATCCCCACAATCAGATTCTGGGCTTCTTCCGGATCGAGATCGCGGGTCAGGTAGTATATCATTTATTCATTCATCCGGATAGCTCCCTTGGCTTTCCAGCAAACTCTTGATTTCCCGCAAATTTTTGTCGTTTGGATTGAGTTTGATGGCTTTTTTGATGTTCCGGTAAGCCAAATTGTATCTTCCCAACTGATAATAGACGGCGCAAAGATTGTAATAAGTCTGCCAGAGACCGGGATTGAATTCAACCGCCTTCTCATAGTTGGCGATGGCCTCTTTGAAGTTTCCAATCTGCTGGTAGGTGTTTCCCAGATTGTGGTAGGCGTCGGCGTATCGCGGGTTCATCGCGATCGCTTTTTTGAGTTCAGAAATGGCCTCGTCGATTTTTCCCTGCCGGCGATAGACTTCGCCCAAGTCCTTGTGGATGGCAAAGCCGTGTCGGGAAACTTTGGCTGAGGCGATGATCAGGTTGTCCTCATTTTTCCAATCCCTGTTGCGAATGACGGTTCGGATTGAAAGAGAAATGACGATCAGAGAAAAAATGGCAAAAATCGCGCCCCGCCAATTTCTGTTTTTTGCCATTCCGTTCAAAATCCAGGCGGCGGCGGCCATTATTCCGGCGGAGCCGAGATAAACATAACGCTCGGCCACCACCCAGGAGATTCGAAAGGGCGTGAGAGTGGCCAGCAGGGAGATTATGAAAAAAGACAGCCAGAAAAAAACATAACGGTTTCTCCGGTATCCCCAGAGGATAGCCGCGAAAAATAGGATGGAAAAACAAGCCATAAAAATGAAAAATTTGGTGGTGAAAATCATTTCCGTGTGATAAAGGGTGAGTTTGGCCGGCCAGAGCAAAAGCTTGAGATAGAAAAATACGGCAATCGGCATCACCTGAAAAGGATTGTCCAGCCCCGGTGCCATCCGATTGACGTTTTCCATCGTGTCAATCCTTTGCCCAAGGCCTCCGAAATAAAGGGCTGTTCCGGCCGCGGCCAAGATCGCGTACGGCATTGTTTTCTTCCAGTTTTTTTTCGGGTTTCCGAAAGCGATTTCATAAAGAAAAAAAACCAGAAAAAGAGGAACTGCTTTTTCGCTGGCCAGCAGTGAAAGGGCGAAAATCGAAAGAGAGGCGAAATAGTATTTCCGGTTTTCTGTCCCAAGGATATAAAGAAGAAAAGAGAGCAGAAAAAAGAAAGCGTATTGGACATAAAGACTTCCTGAAATCCAGCCCACCGATTCAACGAGGATCGGATGAACGGCAAAAAGCATAGCGGTCATTGTCGCGATTGTTCTTCCGGAAAGCAAATTGAGGATCGCGAACAGGCAGAAAACCGACCCCAAATGAAAGAATATGTTGATCAGCCGGTAGGGAGCGGGATTGAGTCCGCCGACCTGGTGGGCCAGGAAATAAAAAGATCTTTGCACGAAGCCGGATAGGGGAGGAAAAATGTTTTCCGGGCTGCCGATCAGGGGATTGGCGGCAATAACCGGAATATCGTCCACCACGAATTCATTGTGGATGGAATTGACGTAAGTGGCGGCCACCAAAAGAAAAAGAAGCAGGAAGATGAATTTGTCCCCCTTCGCAGAAAACCACGGGCGTAAGCCCGTCGGATGAATGCTTCCTTTTCTGCTTCGGGGGATTTCGCTCCCCTGAAGAAATGGACGGATACCCCGTGCGTAAGCTCGGGGAGCTTCATTTTCGTTCAAAAATTCCCAAAATTTCGAAAGCATTTTTAGGCTTGAAAAGTTGTTTATTCTCGTCATTTATTATACTATAAGCAATAGCCGAATAGCAATCAAAAATATGCTTGTTTCCGTCATAATCACGACCAAAAATGAGGAAAAAAACATCGCGAGATGCCTGCGCTCAATCGCGGATCAGGCTTATCCCAAAGAAAAATTGGAGATTGTTGTCGTTGACAATTATTCGACTGACAAAACAAGAAAAATTGCTGAAAATTTTTCCCCGTTAAGCGTGAAAATATTCAACAAGGGACCGGAAAGATCGGCCCAGAGAAATTTCGGCGCGAGAAATTCCCGGGGATTTTTTTTTCTTTTTCTCGATGCCGATATGTCATTGAGCGGAAAAGTGATCAAGGAATGCGTTGAAAAGGCGAAACGCGACAAAAACCTCGCGGGACTTTTTGTTCCCGAAAAAATACGGGGAGGGGGATTTTGGGGGAGCGTGAGAAATTTAGAACGGAGTTGTTATGACGGAACGGCCATTGACGCCGTGCGCTTCGTTCGACGGGACGTTTTTTTTGAAGTTGGTGGTTTCGACGAAAGTCTCACCGGGCCGGAAGACTGGGATTTTGACAAGCGAGTAAGAGAACAAGGACGCGTCGCGCTTGTTCAGGCGCCTCTTTATCACAACGAAGTTGAGTTCAAAATCAAAAAATATCTCGAGAAAAAAAAATACTATTCCCGCGATTTCGAGAAATATATCAGAAAATGGGGCAGAAATGATCCGGATATCCGCAAGCAATTCGGATTTTGCTATCGCTACGCCGGGGTTTTCACGGAAAACGGAAAATGGAAAAGACTGATTCGCCGCCCATTTCTCGCGCTGGGTGTGTATTTTTTGAGGATTTTGGTGGGAGCGGGATATTTTTCCGGAAAATATTTCTGAAAAACGGCTTGTGTCGCCATTCGTGAATTCCGGCGGAAGCGATTCGCGTTTTTTCATCAACCGGAAAAACAATATTTATGAAAAAAGAGAAATTCAAAGCGGCTTTTTTTATGCTTCAGCCTCTCACCCAAGGCGGGGGGGCGGAAAAGTATTTTGTTGATTTGGCGCGGAATTTCTCCGAAAAAGGATGTTCGGCGGACATTGTCACGATGGATGAAAAATTTTTCCGCAAATTCGCAAGACTGCTTCATATTTTCGCGCGGTGCAATTTTTTTGGCGAGATTGACACGGCCGGACGAGAGAGTAAAGAAGAAGTGCTGCGCCAGCTGGAAAAAGCCCGCTGGCTGAGAGTGAATTTTTCCGGCCTGAGAAAAATTCTCGGAAGTTATGACGTTATTTACGCGAAGAATGAGCTGGTGGACCTTTTCCTTTTGAAAATGATTGGCTACAAAAAGCTTCCGCCGATAATCGTCGGCGTGCATACTCCGATTTTTTTCCCCGAGGCGAAATCATTCATTGCCAGGCTTCACAATTTTCTTTATTCGGGATTTGTCTACAGGCGGCTTTTGCGGGGGGTGAAATGCGTTCACGTTTCCAACGGTTTCGCGAAAAAAAAGATATATGAGAGATTTGGGATAAAAAGCAGGCTGATACACTATCCATTCTCGGTTGAAAAAGTCCGGCGAACAGCCGAAAAAAACAGATCCGGAATATATTTTGACGCAAAAAAAACGAACATCGTCTTCACTGGTCGTCTTTCGGAACAAAAAGGATTTCAAACGCTTGTCGATTTGATAAAAAGGATAAGTCGGGAAAAAAATTTGGAAAATAGAGTGAAGCTGAACATATTTGGAAGCAGCGGCCTTGGCGAGGACGCAAAAATCGAAGATATGTCGCGAAAATTTGATTTTTTGAATTACTTTGGTCATATCGAAAACAAGTTCATTCCCGATATTTTGAGTCGGCAGGATTTCGCGATCGTTCCCTCGAAATGGGAGACCTTTCCCTATAGCGTCCTGGAGGCTCAAGCAATGGGCGTGCCGGTCGTCTCATTCGATATTTCAGGGCCGAATGATATCATCAGAAGCGGTGAAACCGGGTTTTTGGCCAAAGACAAAAGAGATTTTTTTGAAAAAGTGAAATATTTGTCGGAAGAAAAGAATATCTTTGACGGAGAAATCATCAAAGAAAATATCAAAAACAGATTTGATCCCGACAAGATTCACGGCGAACTGATGAAAATGTTTCAGGAGAACCTGCGATCCTCCTGAAAATTTCAAAATCCGCCGGTCAATAATTCATTTTTATGATAAATGAAAAAAAACTTCCGGAGGGCAGACTGAACTTCGGCTGCGGAAGGGATATAAAAAGGGGTTATGTCAACGCGGACATCGCTCCATTCGGAGGAGTTGACAAAAAATTTGATTTCGACATTTTCCCATATCCCTTTTCTGACAATGAATTTTCCGAGATTCTGGCCGACAATGTGCTTGAGCACCTGGAAAATATTCCTGCGGTAATGCGCGAACTGCACCGAATCGCAAAACCGGAGGCTGAAATCAGAATAATCGTGCCGTATTACAATTGCTACGGGGCTTACAATGACCTGACTCACAAACACTATTTTTCCCATTTGTCTTTTGTGCCGTTTTATCAAAAGGACGCCGGGGGAAATTATTTCATCAAAGAAGAGTTCAGGCTGAAAAGCTTGAAGCTTGTTCCGACCAGATTGGGAAAGCTTTTGCTGCTTGATTCCATAAGATTGCTGATGAGCTTCGTTTTCGGACAAGTGATCCAGGCGATTGACATAACCTTGATTGTGAAAAAAAGACAGTCATGAAATTAAGATCATATTTTTCCTTGCATTTTCCCATACGGCATTATTTGCGCCGGGATATAGAATATTTTGTCCAGAAATATAAAATTTCGGGACGCATTATTGACGTCGGGTGCGGCCAGAAGCCGTTTGGCGGGATATTTTCCAACTCCGAATATCTTGGTATTGATTTCGCCAGTTATTCAAAAAACAAAGACGCCGGAACAGGAAAACCGGATTATTTTTTCGCGAAAGATTATGAAAAATACTTTCTTCTCCCGTTTGAAAATGAAAGTTTTGACAATGCGGTGTCTTTTCAGGTTCTCGAGCATCACCCGAAGCCTGAAATTATGATTTCTGAATTGGCAAGAGTCACAAAAAAAAGGGGTTTGATTTTGATCGCTTGCCCTTTTATATACGCGCTCCACGAGGAGCCAAGAGATTTTCAAAGACTAACACATTATAAGCTAAAAGAAATTCTTGGAAGAAATGGGTGCGAAGTTGTTGCAATAAAAAAGCAAGGCTCCTTTTTTTCGGCGGTTTCTATGTTGGCCAACGAACAGCTAAACCATTTCGCGGTTAAAAATTCACTCAATTATTTTCTGGCCGTCATTTTTTATCCGCTATTTCTTTTGTGTCAGTATACTGGTATATTAATTGATTTTTTTATCCGGTCAGACATCGTGTTTATCAATTACGCAATTCTTGCCAAGAAGAAGTCCTGACCAGAGAAACTTGGTTATGTTATGAAAAAAATTTTAGTTAATCTTGTTTCGCTTCAGCACGAACATATTCTGTCGCCGTGGCTCCGGATATTCAAATATTTCCAATTGCAGGGATGCGAAATATATGTCAATGTCGGCCGGTTTGTCAAAAAACTGGGACCGATCAGGGATGTGTATGAATTCAAGTGGCTTACCGAAGAGGAGAACAGAATATTGTCAAAAGACAAAACCACCACGAAAACAGGTTTTTTGTTTCACGCTCTCAAGAGAAATTTACTTGGCTTGTGCAATAGCAAAAAAATCATGAAAGGCGGCCGCTTTGACATTATTTATACGCCTTCGTCGGTGCTTGACCTTGTGATTTACCCATATTATCTGAAAATTACGGGGAAAAAAACCAAGTGGGTGACGACTTTGGCCAATGTCGTTCCGCTTTCCGATCCTGGGAATAAAATCATTCGCTTTTTGACTTGGCTTTTCTTCCAGTCAAGCCTTCGAATGGCAAGAAGAGCGGATATTGTTTTCGTGCACGCTCCGGAAGTTGTGGATTATCTTGTCGGAAGATATTTCGACAAAAAGAAACTTGTTTTGACCGGAGTTGGAATCGAAGCCGATGTAATAAAAAGGGCTCGGCCCGATGAGAGATATAAAGCAGACGCCCTTTTCGTCGGCAGAATAAACGAGACCAAGGGCATTTTTGATATGCTGAAAGTTTTGAAAATCGTCCGGGAAAAGTATCCCAATTTCCAGCTGGCTGTCATGGGAGAGGGGGACAAAGTCACCGAAAGAAATTTCAAAAATGAAATAAAAAAGACGGGCCTGGAAAACAACGTGCAATTTTTGGGCTATATAACGGGACTGAAAAAATTCAACATTATCAAATCCGCCAAATGCTTTTGGTTTTTGAGTGTCAGTCAAAGTGAAAGCTTCGGAGTGGCGCTTCTTGAGGCGGTGTGCTGCGGAATCCCGGCTTTTGCCTATGATCTACCGCAGTTTTCCCGGATTTATTCAAACGGCGAAGTTGACATTTCGCCGAAAGGGGATTTCAAACTTGTCGCGAAAAAAGTCGTTGAATTGTTCAACAAGGGCGATTTCGGCAATGAGAAGGGGAAACTCCTGCTCGGGCGGTACAGCTGGGAGAAGGCGGCGGAAATCGAACATAATCATATGGAGACAAGGGCGAGATAAGAACCGGATGTTGTCTTGAAAATTACTTTTGCCGGATACGGAGACTTCAAACAGGATCTCATCAACTTCTATATCATTTTTCGCCCGCGGTTTTTCGGCGGATTGTTTCGCGGATTCAAATTTCCCGAAAGATTGTTGCCGGAAAAATTCGGGTGGGCGTTGTCCGAGGCCGGAGGAAAATCTCCGTTTCGGTTCCCCCCACCTTTTTTCCTGCGCCGTTTTCGGAAGATTATGAAAATCAGGATCGCGGCCAAAACAACTGCGGCGGCAATGATGATCCACCAGGGAACGATCCAAAAATATATTTTCGACCCGAGCGATTTTTCAGAAAGGCCGTAGGCAACCTTGAGATCGGCGGAAAAGCGCCCGATTGGTATTTTCCAAAACGGTTTCACCTGGGAATCCCACGCCACGTTGAAACGGCGGCGGCTTTCCGGAAGGATGTTTCCCTTTTGGGGATTGAGCGGAACTCTTTCCAATTCCTTTCCGCGCCAGTTGCGGATGGTGATTTCCCCATCCGGTTTGAAGTGGGTATTGCCCGTGTTTTTGACAAAGGCCGTGAAGGGAACAGGCGGCTTGAAGAAAAACCAGGGGGCGGAAAACTCTTCCAGTGATCCTTCTTCGACGATGTCGCCCGGCACCCGCACCAAAACAAGCGACCCGACCTGTCCGGCGATGGCGACTTGGGAGGATGATTTGTCCGTTTCCGGGGGCTGCGTTCCCAAGAGTACCACTCCGTAGTGTCCTCCGGGAGCCGCGTCGTACGGAACTTTTATTTTATACTTGAAAGAAATTTCCTGCCGGGGAGTGAGGGCGATTTTGGACTGTTGCGGCTCCAGCCAGTCGGCGAGAGTGTATTTCCGCCACTCCGAAGAAGGAGGAGAAAAATTTGGTTCGCCGCCGTCCCCTTTGGCTTCGAAATTCATCACCGAAGGATACAATTCCAACAGGTTTTCCGTGGCGTTGGTCACGCGGATAGTCTGCTCGGACTCGGCTTCGGGCGGGAGGGTTATTTCAAGGAGCGGGGGAGAAATGTTCATCCCCTGAACGGGACCGGTTTGGGCGGTCTGGGCCGAGCACCGGATGGAATATAAAGAAAAACCTGCCGCCAGCAGAATTGTGAAAATTATTTTTTTTGTTTTCAATCTCGATTTTTTCAGCATAGTTTGAAGCCCGTCTTAAAAATTCCCTGTGGCGATGTAGGTGATTGTCGTCGAATAGTTTCCCGATTCAGTGGTCTGCCCCACGTTGACGATATAGGAAACCGTATAGGTGGTCGTGGTGGTGGCGGCAGAGGCGCTGGCGAGGGTTGTTGTGGTGTTGGCGACAAAACGAAATTCATCCACAGTGTTGTAATCGCTGGCCGGGGAGCCGGATCCTCCGGAAGGGTTTGTTCCCGTGTTCGGCGTGGCATTGTCTCGCAGGTTCAGCCCGAATTGTTCGGTTCCCGTCGAAGAAGCGCCCTTGGTGGCCATCGCGTCAATCGAATTTCCGCCGCTGGTGAGCGTCGCGCCGTTGTAGGTGAGAGTATATCCCGACGCGGCGTTGGTGTTGACGGCCAGAGTGTTAGCGGTGCTGTTGTTGAAACCGGTGTTTTGGTAGTCCGGATTTCCGCCCCCGGATTTGGTGAGAGAAACCGTGTTTTGAGTAAGAGTAAGGTTGATGTAGGGATCAACAGTGACGGAAACGACGACCTGGTCGTCAGTGATGATGGCGACGGCAATCTGTCCATCGTCACCGAAAGTGCCATCGATGACGAGAACATGCGTTCCGGCGGTCGGGTTGGTGATTTGGGCGTTTCCTCCCGACGCGTTGAGTCCTATTTCAACGATCACTTTGTCGTTTGATGTGATGTCGCCGTTTGAGGCATTGGTGGGATGAGTGAGGGTGAGCGTTTGGCTGGCGAAAGAGGCTCCCCAGCTTGTTCCGTCAGCTGTCGCGGCCAGAGTTTCTTCTGTTTCATATCCGGTTGAAGCGCCGTGGGAAAGGTCGATGTCGGTATAGTCCACCGAACCGATGGTGAATCCGGCCGGAAAAACGATGGTGATTGTGTCGCCGACATCCCCGGCGCCGGTCGGAGTCGTGAAGCGGATGGTGTGATTGGAGGCCGTGCTTGCCTTTTCCGTGCTCAGGGTGTCGGAAAGGGCGGTGAGATTGGCGGCTTGGGCGATGTGGAAAAAAACCGCCGTTGCCAACACAAAAACGACTAGCCCGACAGCCGATGCTTTCTTGAATATGCGAACGCTTTTACGCTTCAAAAAAAGTTGACTCATTCAGTCTGTTTTTATTTTTTGTTTTGCTGAATATGTTGCGGCAGATGCCTTGATAATTTCCTGTCCGTAATTATTAAGGAATTCGAAAAGAAAAGCAAGAAAATTGTCAAGGTTGAAAAGTCGCGGAATTTTCGGCCCGAAAAACGGAATCCGGACTTGTCGCGCTTTGAATATGAATTTGATTGTGCTAGAATGAAAATGTTCGCGGCAAACAAGCAAAATGCGTTTGAAGCGACGGGAAAAATATTGGCGACAAAAACAATTATGAATCTGAATAATCTTCTTGACAATTTGGGCGTCAAAAGCAATCTTGCCGGCGACGTGTCGTTTTTCATCTTGTTTATTCTGGTGAGCTTCGTCATTTCATTTGCGCTTGGCAAGAGGCGGCTCCTGGTTTCCCTTGTCGGCGTTTATGCCGCCTATACGGTCGTCAATTTCGCCAAATTCGAATTCTTGAAAGAGCCGAGCGTGAAAACGTTGGCGTTTCTGGCGGTTTTGGTCGGCTTTGTGCTGTTCTTCTCGAGAATCATCCGGGGAAGCGTTTCAGGGCACGGACCGATGCTTATTGCGAAGCTTGCCATTGGGACGGCGGTTGTGATCGGACTTTCTCTCTCGGTGATTTTGAGCTGGCATACTCCGAAAGAACTGGCCGGGATCATCACGCCCGGCACCAAGCAATTCTTCACGGGAGATTTTTGGCAGTTCGTCTGGGCTATTGCTCCGCTTGCGTATCTCGGAGCGGTGAGGAAAAGGATTGACTAAATTTGTTTTTGTAGTATAATTTCATCGTTGCCTGGATTTAGGCAGTTTTTCTGTGTTTTTTTATATGATATGGGTCGTTAGCTCAGTCGGTAGAGCAGCAGCCTTTTAAGCTGATGGTCGCAGGTTCGATCCCTGCACGACCCACCAAATTTCCTCCGGAAATTTAGGCGGGCAGGCCCAAAAATAATTTAGGTTCGATCTTTACCCGAAATAATTTCGCGTAGCGAAATTGGGCGGGCCTGCACGACCCAAAGGGAAAGGGGTCGGGAAAACGGGAGTTTTCCCGTGGCGGAATTATTCAAACCGAGGGGTTTGAAGGAGCGCAGAGACGGGCGTGTAGCTCAGTTGGTTAGAGCGCGTCACTGATAATGACGAGGTCCCAAGTTCGAATCTTGGCACGCCCACTTGTTTTTTCTTTGCGGGCTGTTAGCTCATCTTCCGCCAGAGGTGGACAGGGTCCGAGCGCTGTTGCCAATATAATAATCGAAATAAAAGTATTGCGGGCTGTTAGCTCATCTGGTAGAGCGCCGCTTTTGCACAGCGGAGGTGACCGGTTCGAGTCCGGTACAGTCCACCAAAAAAAAGATATTTCACAATATATCACAACAAAGGAGAGCGCGTATGTCAGTCGAAGCGACTTTGAGCAAGCCGGATGTGAGCGGTGAGATGTGGCGGATCACGGCGATTGCGCCGGAGCCTTTGGTCCGTCGGCCGGATGACTGGTTTTTGCCGGACGACTATGTCGCTTGCCGGATTTGGGAAATCTGGACGGCGGCGCGAATCATCGAGCTCGGCGGGGGCAGTCCGCGGACTTTGATGCTCTGCGTGAATCCGGGCAGGCACATCTGTCGGCCCTGCGACGGATGTATGCCCGAATGCGGGGATCGCTTTTGGGGCAACGTTTCCCAGGGGGATATTCTTGGGGAAAGAGACTTGTTGCAGATTGTTTTCGGAGAAAACGGAATCCGGCATCCGGAAATATACAGCAACAACGCGCTCGATCTGCTCAGAATAATCTGGCGGCTCGAAGAAAGGCAGGGAGGCTGAAAAAGGAAATGCAACGCAACAAAAAAAGAAAGGCTCGGAACCGATAGCAATCGGCGCCGAGCCTTTTTGAAATTCCCATTTCAATTCAAATTCTTTCTGTTTTTTGTATCTTTTTGCGAAGCCTGCATCATATAGCTGAAGCATCGTTCGTGTTGAACGGGGCTTATTTTTCCCTGCAAGAGGCCGAAATTCAACATTTCGGAGATGGTCAAAACGGCGTAAATGTTATAACCAAGTTTTGTGTAGGCATCCATTCCTCCTTCTTCCCGATCAATAAGGAGAATTATGGCCGCGATTTCCAAACCTGCTTTTTCGAAGCATTGAACGGATTCTTTTTTGCTGTATCCTTTTGTTATGACATCATCGATTAACAAGACTTTTTGGCCAGGCTGGAGGGTTCGAGAAGAAATCACCTTGCTGATTTCTCTTTTTCCACCTATCTCGATTTTTTCCGCAGTGATGAGCGGTTTATCGAGGATATTCGCGACGATCCTGGCAAACGGATCGCCGGCTCGCGGAATTCCGGCGACACAGTCGAATTCCAAATTGTATTCTTCGATAAGATCGAGAAACAGAAATGCGATTCGACTGACGATATTCGGAGTGAGCCTCCCTCCATTCGGATGATTCGGCGTCCGAAGATTGATTTTCATAGGCGCGAGGGGCGCGTCGGGATATTTTTCGTGATGTTTGAACTTGAATGCTCCAAATTCAATTGCCCCTATATCAAAAAGATCCAAAATGATATTTTGAATGGAGATATTCATATTTCACCTCGTGTTTCGGGAATTTGTAAAAGAGCGTTATGTATGATAATGATAATCTGAAAATATTTTGGAGGCAAGAAAAATCCCCGACAGTCGCAGCTGCCGGGGAAGTTTGATAATAGAAAGTTTATGTTCTGATGTTAAAAGCTTCTTGACCGCGCAGGAAAATCATCGGCAATTCCCTCCCGCCGCGCGGATGCGCTTATGGCGCCATTTTGCCCGCGAGGGCTTGGGCGATGTCTGCGCGGATCTCGGCGACGACCTGTTTTCTGGTTCTTCCGCCTTCGGGCTTTCGGATCGGACGGCCGATGACCAGATATTTGGATCCGTTCAACACGGCCTCTCCCGGAGTCATCGTGCGTTCCTGATCGTCCGGAGGGGAGTAGGGCATACGGATTCCGGGGGTATAGAGGGTCATTTCGGGCCATTTGTAATGGATCTCGGCGACTTCCTTTGGCGAGGAAAGAATGATGTCCACACCAGCCTTCACAGCTGCCTGTGCCCAGCGAATCGCGAGCTCATTTATGGCAGTCTGTTTTTCTCCTTCGCTCATATAGGTGAGGACCTCCCGAAGCAAACCTAATTCAATCAGGTGCTCCGGTTTCAGGCTGGTGAGCACCGTGACGGCAATCACCAGCGGCCGTTCGATGTCTAGCTCCCTGGCCATTTCGTCCGCGCCCTCCATCGCCGCTTCCATCATCGGGCGCCCGCCGGAGGCCATAACGTTGAATGCGTATACGCCGTGTGAGGTGATGCCTTTGGCCGCGCCCTTCACCGTGTTCGGGATGTCGTTGAGCTTGGCATCCACGAAAGGCAGTTTGTTGAATTCCTTCACCATTGCCACGGCGGCAGGCGTTCCCGCAAAATGCAGGAGTTCCAGGCCGACCTTAGGCAGATCAATAACCTCGCCCACATCGGCCATCAGTGCCCGGCCTTGCCCCAAAGTCGGAACATCCAAAGGAAAAACTATTTTCACATCTTCCGGTTTCATAATCGCTGATTCCTCCTTGTTGTAATTTGATTGACTTTAAGTTGACCTAAAACCATGTGGATCAAGGTGCGCGGATCAGAACTTTTGCTCAAACTCACTCTTGATGGCTTTTCATCGCGGGTCCGCACGATATAAGAAGCGATTTCATGGTCAACAACTCCTCCAGTATTTGCGAGAAGCCCGATTGCCTTTGTGGGATCTCCCTCGTCCCAAAAACTAGTGAACTCATTGAGTGTTCCGCTTCGGCCGGAGATGAAAATAGCGGCATCGCAAGTGCGAATACTGATGACATTGCGACCTTTCTTTTCAAATCCGGTAAAGATGAGAATATGAGGATGAATTGGGAACTTGAAGACATCTCTGTGTTGTTCCAAATTCAAAGCCGGAGAAATTCCGACAACTAAACCGCCTCGCTTGTGAGCTCCAAGGGCGGCTTCATAGGGCAAGCCGGGGCATCCCCCCGTGATAAGAATATGTCCTTCGGTGGCAATAGTCTGGCCTATTTCACGTGCGAGTGGTTTGAGTTGCTCAAAATCTCCACCCGCTGAACCAAAAACGCCGATTTTGAACTTATCCGAATTATTCACGCAAATTCCTCCAATAACATTTGATATATTTTTTTTTCAAAGAATTCACAAAAAAGAGGCCGTTGACCTCTCCTAGGATACTTATAGCAAAAAAGATTATTAATTGCAAATTTTCCTGAAAAAACGAGATTTTGGCAAGGTTCGACATTTCCCTTTCTCGCTGTCGCTCGAAATTCCTCAAGGTCAAACCTTCACGCAAACGTAGACGAAGGCCGGCGGGAAGTTGAGGAAGACGAAAGAAACGGCGGCGGAAGGGAAGAGATATTTGATCTGGCGGAGGCTCGCGAGGGAATACTGGAACTGGACATATTGTCCTCCGGCGGCGAGATAGGCGTAAATATTCTTCAAAATGCCGCGAGTCGTGCGGGGCGGGAGACTGGCGAGCGGGAGTCCCGAAACGATGCAATCGGCTTTTCGGAATCCGTGATTTTTCAGATATATATCGATTTTTTCAGCTGTGTCTTCAATGACAATCAGGCGCTTGTCCCGAATCGTTTTCAATTTTTTTGCCAGCGCCGGTTCGATTTCAAAACAAAGAAGGATGCCGTCTTCGCGCATTCTTTTCAAAATTTTTTTCGTGAAAGCGCCGCCCCCTCCGCCCAGCTCAATGATACATTTCGCGTTTCGAAAATCTACCTTTTCGAGCATCTTTTCGGCGAGGACGGGCGAACTTTGCACGACCGATCCGGTGCGGAGGGGGTTTTTCAGAAAGGAGTAAAACAGATTGCTTTTGTATCGCATATGATTTTTTTCTCGAATCTGGTATAATGATTATAACACACATAAACATAAAACTGGATCGGAGGTGAAAAAATGGAATCAGTGCAAACCTGGGGAGAGGCGATAACTTTGTCTCTTCTCAATCTCTGGGACAGGTTCATCAATTTCCTGCCGTCGCTCGTGGGCGCGATTTTGGTTTTCGTGGCCGGCTGGATCGTCGCGGTGGCGCTCGGAAAAGTGGTCGAGCACATCATCAAGATGGTGAAAGTCGACGACGTGATGGAGAAGGCCGGAACGAAGGCGCGCTTCCACAAGGCGGGCGTGGACGTGAATGTGGCCAAGTTCCTGGGCGGACTCGTGAAATGGTTCTTGATCCTCGTGTTCCTGATGGCGGCGACGGACATTTTGAAGCTTGTCCAGGTGACGACGTTTCTGAACAGCATCGTCCTTTATCTCCCGAACGTGGTTGTGGCGGCGGTGATTTTGGCAGTCGCCTTTTTGGTTGCCAATTTCGTGTTCGCGGTCGTGAAAGGAAGCACGAAAGTGGCCGGAATCGTTTCGGCGACGCTTTTGGCGACCGTTGCGAAGTGGGCGATTGTAATTTTCGGATTTCTGGCGGCGCTCATTCAGCTTGGAATCGCGGCTTCCCTCATCAACACGTTGTTCATCGGACTCGTGGCGATGCTTGCGCTCGCCGGCGGACTAGCTTTCGGATTGGGCGGAAAAGACGAAGCGGCGATGATCCTCAAGAAAATCAGGCAGGAAATTTCGGAAAAAAGGGACTAGGATTCGCGTATCAATTTCTATAAAGGGGTTTTTAGGGCAATCCATCATGCTAGTGGTGGATTGTCTTGTATTTAGTATTTACTTTCTCCAAATTTTAAGCTAACATTGAAAGGTGTAATGTGTCGCATTATGATCCTGAAATGTCTCTTTGGAGGCCCTGAAAAACAAGCGAACAAGCTCAAGCCGATTGTCGAAGAAATCAACAATCTTGAATCGTCGATTTCCGCGTTGTCGGACGATCAGTTGCACGCGAAGACGGACGAGTTCAAAAAAAGGCTTGAAAAAGGGGAAAAAACGGATGATTTGCTTCCGGAAGTCTTTGCCGTGGTTCGCGAAGCGGTGCGCCGCGTGGACGGAAAAAGACTTTTCGACGTCCAGCTTTTGGGCGGAATCGTGCTTCACAACGGGAAAATCGCTGAAATGAAAACCGGTGAAGGAAAGACGCATACGGCGACGACGGCCGTCTATCTCAACGCGCTTTCCGGACGGGGAGCGCACGTTGTCACCGTCAACGACTATCTGGCCCGGCGTGACGCGAACTGGATGGGGCCGATCTACAATTTTCTTGGTCTTTCGACTGGGTGCATTCAGCACAACGCTTCGTTTTTGTACGAACCGAACAAGAAAGACGCCGACGAAACGAGCGTGGAAGAAGAAAACCTGAAGCCGGTGAGTCGTCGCGAAGCGTACGCGGCCGACATCACATACGGCACGAACAACGAGTTCGGCTTCGACTATTTGCGCGACAATATGGTGCAGAACCTCCAGCAAATGGTGCAAAGGCCGCTGAATTTTGCCATCGTCGACGAAGTGGACTCGATTCTCATCGACGAAGCCCGCACGCCGCTCATCATCAGCGCGCCCGACGCGGAATCGACGAAGTTGTACAAGCGCTTCGCCCAAATCGTCCCGCGCCTCAGGGAAGACGAGGATTTCACGGTCGACCAGAAAATGAAAACCGTGTCGCTCACCGAAAAGGGAATCACGAAGGTCGAACAGTTGCTCGGGATCGGAAACATATACGATATCTCAAAAATTTCTTATGTCCATCAGCTCGAACAGGCCCTCAAGGCGAACATTTTGTTCAAACGCGACCGTGATTATGTCGTCCGCGACGGCAACGTGATCATCGTCGACGACTTCACGGGGCGGCTGATGCCCGGCCGGCGCTATTCGGAAGGCCTTCACCAGGCGATTGAAGCCAAGGAAAACGTCGAAGTGCAAAAAGAATCGCGGACGCTGGCGACGATCACGTTCCAGAACTATTTCCGTATGTATGAAAAACTTGCGGGAATGACCGGAACGGCGCTCACAAGCGCGGAAGAGTTTTCCAAAGTGTACAAGCTGGACGTCGTTCCCGTTCCAACCAACCAGCCGATGGTGCGAAAGGATCTTCCGGACGCGATATACAAAACCGAAGATGGAAAATTCAAGGCGGTGGCCGAGGAGATCAAAGTCCGGCACGAAAAAGGCCAGCCGGTGCTGGTCGGCACGATTGCCATTGAAAAATCGGAAATTTTTCACGATATGCTCGAGCAGAACGGCATTCCCCACAACGTTCTGAACGCGAAAAATCACGAAAAAGAAGCCTTGATCATCGCCAAAGCCGGGCAAATCGGCGCCGTGACGATCGCCACAAATATGGCCGGACGGGGAACGGACATCAAGCTCGGCGAGGGAGTCGTGGAGCTCGGCGGGCTGCATATCATCGGCACGGAGCGCCACGAAGCGCGGCGCATCGACAACCAGCTTCGCGGGCGCGCCGGGCGGCAGGGTGATCCGGGGTCGTCGCAATTTTTCGTTTCGCTCGAGGACGAGCTGATGCGCCGTTTCGGAGGCGACAAGGTGAAAAACATAATGGACCGACTCGGCCTTCCCGAGGATCAGCCGATCGAGAACAGGATTATTTCAAAGTCGATTGAATCCGCCCAGGCCAAAATCGAAGGCTTCAATTTTGACATCCGCAAGCACGTTCTGGAATACGACGACGTGATGAACAAGCAGAGAGAAGTCATATACAAAAAACGCAAGGAAATTTTGCAGAAAGATTCGATCAAAAACGACATCGTGCAGATCGTCGAAGAGGAAATCGAGCAAATCGTGGGGCTTCACACGACCGGTCATCCGGAAGACTGGAATGTCGGAGAGATCAAAGACGCATTGGGGATGATTTTTCCGGTTGACGAAGTTTCATTCAAGAAACTTCTGGAAATCAAGCAGTCCAAGGATCACGTGAATGACGCGCAGAAAGTTTCGGCCCTCATTGAACTTTTGAAAGGGATCGCCAAGGAAGCATACAACAAGAAAGAACAGGAAATTACGCCTGAGATTATGCGCCAAATCGAAAAAGCGGTGTATCTGCGTTCCATTGACACATTCTGGATGAATCATCTGGACGACGTCGATTATCTCCGCGAAGGAATCGGATTGCGGGGATACGGCCAGCGCGATCCGCTGGTGGAATACAAAAAGGAAGCCTTTTTGTTGTTCCAAAACCTGATGGCGGCGATCCGCTCGGCGGTGATCACGAATATTTTCAAGGTGGGAGTTGTTCGTGAACAACCCGCCGCGCCGCAAAAGAGCGTTCTCGAAGACGCGAAGTATCAAGGCGCGGAGGAACAAACAACTCAATTTGGAGCCGTGAAAGAATCCGCGGGAGAAAAAAATATTCCGACCGGCGGACAGACTATCCGCAACAAAACCGAAATCGGCCGGAACGACCCGTGTCCGTGCGGGAGCGGCAAGAAGTATAAAAAATGCTGCTATCCAAAATACGGTTAATACAAATTTTATGTTCTGGAAAAAGAAACCCAAAAAATACGACGAAAATAATCCCCCGAAAATGGGTATATTGCAAAGATTGGCAATGAAGCGGCTTGAAAAAATGGATCCAAAAGAACGCGAACAGCTGATGCGAAAGGCGCTTTCGCCGGAAAATATCGAAAAAAACAAGGACAAAATCCTGGCGACGATGGAGCAGATGAAGGCCTCCGGTCAGCTCACCGACGAGCAGATGAGGGTGGCGAAGGAAAAGTTGGGTATGTAATATGACAAAATGAAACTCAAAAAACTTGCGACAATTTTTGTTTTGATCGTGCTTCTTCTGCCGTCTTTTTCGCGCGCCCAAAAAATCGGCTGGGTCACCGATATTCACGCCGGCGCCGTGAAAAAGAAAAAGAAAAGCGCGACGAACATTTTTCATCCCCGATACTACAGGCAATATCTTGACCAGGCTTTGATTGAAATGCAGAGCGAGGGAATCGATTTGCTGGTCATTTCGGGCGATGTGACGGACAAAAGCAAGCAGACGAAATACGCAAGAAGAGTGAGGGCTCTTGTGCGGGAAAAAGGAATGGAACTGGTTTGGGCGAGAGGAAATCACGACAATGAGGAAACGGTTGAAAAATATATGGATCAGGAGGACAGCTACTATCACGTCGATCGGTACGACTGGCGATTCATCGCTCTCGACAATTCCCAGCGATTGGCAATCAAAGAGGGAGGGATGAAATCCGTCGAGCAGGAATGGCTTGAAGATCTTCTTGAAGAAACGGACAAATCCGTTCTCGTCGCTATGCACTATCCGTTTCAGAATCCGCGCGACGGATCGATATACAAAGTGTACCGCGAGGCGGAAGAACTTTTCAGCGGTGGCGAAAAAGTGAAGCTGGCGCTCGCGGGGCACTGGCACGCGGAATATTTCACGACTCTGCACGACGTGAAATACGCCGTCGGAAATCCCCTCACGCTCGACAGCAGGATGGGGAGCTATTATGTTGTCGATCTCGACACGCTGTGGGTTGAAGCGCGGCAGGCGCAGATTCCGGCGTCGCTCAAAAAGAAATCGAAGTGATTTTTATGCAGAAGAAAAAATTCCCATGCTCGACGATATTGCCAATGGGCTGAATTAATGGTAGTATTTCATTGTGAACAAGACTGAAAAAATCAAACATCTTCTCACCGAAGGCGGTGTGGAGGAGATTATCGGGAAAAGCGAACTTGAGAAAAAGCTTGCCTCCGGAAAGAAGCTGATTGTGAAATTCGGGGCCGATCCGACACGGCCTGATTTGCACTTGGGGCATAGCGTGCCGCTTCGCAAGATGCGGGAATTTCAGGATTTGGGGCACAAGGTGATTTTTTTGATCGGCGACGCGACGACCAAAGTCGGCGATCCGACCGGTCGCGACAAAACGCGCCCGGTGATGACCGACGCCGAAATCAAAAAAAACGCCGAGACATACATCCGTCAAGCTTCGAAAATTCTCCGCACGGAGAAAAGTCTGCTTGAAATCCGCCGCAACTCCGAGTGGTTTTCCGAAATGAAATTCTATGATTTCCTGAATTTGATGACAATGACGACGACGGCGCGAATTCTGGAACGGGATATGTTTGAGAAAAGGATGAAATCGGGACGCGACATCGGTCTTCACGAGCTGGTTTATCCGATTATGCAGGGATACGACAGCGTGGTTCTCAAGGCCGATGTTGTTTTGCTCGGCAATGACCAGAAATTCAACGAGCTTTTCGGGCGGCACTACCAGCAAAAATTCGGCCAGGAGCCGCAATGCATGATGATCACAAAATTGCTCGTTGGCACCGACGGGAAAGAAAAAATGAGCAAATCGCTCGACAACTATATCGGGATCACGGAGAGCGCGGACCAGATGTACGGCAAGGTGATGTCGATTCCCGACATGGCCATGAAAGAATATTTCGATTTGGCGACGGATTTGGATTTTGCGAAAGAAAAAAAAGCCAATCCCCGCGACACGAAAATGCGCCTGGCCTTTGAAATTGCGAAAATATATCACGGCGACCCAGCGGCGAAAAAGGCGCAGGAAAATTTTGTGAAGACGTTTCAAAAAAAAGAAACGCCGGAAAACATAAAATCGGTGAAAGTTTCGAGTGGGAAAATCAAGTTGACCGAATTTATAGTCAAAGCCGGAATGGCGGCAAGTATGAGCGACGCGCGAAGAAAAATCGAGCAGGGCGGGGTTTCGGTTGGCGGGGAGAAAGTTTTGGATTTTCGGCTTGAGTTGAAGAAGAAAGATAACAATAAAATTATCAAAGTCGGGAAATTGGGATTCGTGAAAATAATATTCGATTAATATCTGGATCCCCGCCTTCGCGGGGATGACAAGACGAGAGTCAATGTTATGGCCAATCGACATCTCCTCCGCTCCATCGCCATGCAGTCCCTCTATGAATGGGATTTCAATGGGAAGAAAAAGGACGGAATGAGCGAAATTATGGCGCGAAACGTTCAGGAATTCGGCCCGGGAGCCGAGGATGTTTCTTTCGTCCACTACCTCGTGAACGGAGTTCTCAAAAACAAGGAAAAAATCGACAAGCTCATTGAGAAATGCGCGCCGGAATGGCCGCTTGACCAGGTGACGGTCGTCGACCGCAACGTTTTGCGGCTTGGAATCTTCGAGCTGGTTTTCGGGAACTATGAAGAAGTTCCGCCCAAAGTGGCCATCAATGAGGCGATCGAGCTTGCCAAGACATACGGCGGGGAATCGTCGGGGCGGTTCGTGAACGGCGTGCTCGGGACGATATACCGCGAGATGGGAGAGCCGATGAAAGAGGATAAGAGTGAAAAAGACGCGGATAAAGAGGTTGAAGAAAAATAATCAGTAATAATTTAACTCGTATTTAATTTCAAATTTCAAAATCCAAATTTCAAATTTCAAATGACTAAGTGTCAAAATTTGAGCTTTGGATTTTGGATTTCGCCGAATCAATGCAAAAAGACGTTTCCGGACTTGAAAAGAAGATAAAAATAAAATTCAAAAACAAAGATCTGCTTCAAGCGGCCGTCACGCACCGGTCGTATATCAACGAGCACAGGGGATACCATCTCGACCACAACGAACGCCTTGAATTTTTGGGCGACGCGGTTTTGGAGCTGGTCGTCACCGACTATTTGTACAAAAATTATCCCAATCCGGAAGGGGAGCTCACCAACTGGCGGGCGGCGCTGGTGAACAAGGATATGCTGTCGAGTGTTTCGCGCGCTCTGGATATCGATGATTATCTCCAAATGAGCCGCGGCGAAGCCAAGGACACGGGGCGCGCGCGGGATTATCTCTTGGCCAACGCTTTCGAGGCGATTATCGGGGCGATTTATCTCGACCGGGGATACGATCCGGCGAAAGTCTTCATCGCAGAAAACATCTTGTCGCGTCTCAAGGAAGTGATCGAAAGCAAGGCTTATATCGACCCGAAATCCAATTTCCAAGAAGAGGCCCAGTCTCGGGTCGGAATCACCCCGAGCTACCGCGTCCTTTCCGAATCCGGGCCGGATCATGACAAGCGTTTTGTCGTCGGAGTCTATCTCGGCGACGAAAAAGTGGCCGAAGGCGAAGGGAATTCAAAACAGCAGGCTCAAAGAGAAGCGGCCAAAGCCGGACTCGAAGCGAAGGGGTGGTGAGGAAAAAATCGAAAATTAGCCAAAACAAAAACTTGTATCTCAAACGCATTGAAATTTCCGGATTCAAATCTTTCGCCCAGAAGACCGTTCTGGATTTTTTGCCTGCCTGTTCGTTGGATTTGGAAGCGAAGCTTCCAAATGGAAGTTTCGCTTCCAAAAATTCTTGCGGGGTGACGGCCATTGTCGGGCCGAACGGGTCGGGGAAATCGAACGTGGCCGACGCCGTCAAATGGGCAATGGGCGAGCAGTCGCTCAAAAACATCCGCGGGAAAAAATCGGAAGACGTCATTTTCGCGGGGTCGGGGAAGAAAGCGCAACTGGGAAGCGCGAAAGTTTCACTATATTTGGACAATTCAGACAAGAGTATCCCGATTGAGTTCGAAGAGGTGATCGTGAGCCGGAAGGTATACCGCAGCGGCGAGGGGGAATATTTCATCAACAACAGCAAAGTCCGGTTGATTGATATCGCGGATTTGCTCGCGAAAGCCGGGGTGGGACAAAGGAGTTATTGCATCATCAACCAGGGGATGGCCGACGCGGTTCTGGCCGCGTCGCCCGTCGAGCGGCGCGTGATTTTGGAGGAAGCGGCGGGCGTGAAGCCGTTTCAGCTCAAAAAAGACCGCGCGGCGCGGAAACTCGAAACGACCCGCCAAAATCTGGCGCGGGCGGGCGATCTTGTTCGGGAAATCGAGCCGCATTTGCGGGTGCTCAAGCGCCAATCCGAAAAGGCCAAAAAAGGCGGCGATGTCGCGCGCGAACTCAAAGAAAAACAAAATATTTTTTTCGGATTTTTGTGGCGGAATCTCCAAAAAGAAAAAATCCGGATTGTTTCGGAGAAAGAAGAAGTCGGGCGCGAAGAAATGAAAATTCAGCGCAACATCGACGATTTGGAAATCAAAGTGAAAAAAGAATCAGTGGGAGGCGCCGAATTTGACGGGAAACGCGCGGCGCTCGAAAAAAAGCGGGATGAAATATACGACAATCTCAACAAAATCCGGCGGGAGGAAGCGATGACTGGGGCAAAAATCGAGATTGAAAAAGAAAAAGCGAAAAATCTCGAAATTATCAAGGATATTCCGGTGGATATGCCGTATATCCGGGAGAAGATAAATGAAATTCAAAAAAGATATCTTGAGCTGGGAGAAAAACTGGGAAAAGTCAGGGAAATCGGTGAGCTTGAAAATTTGCGCGGGAAGATCGGCGAGCTCAGCGAGGAAATAAGGAAACTTTGGCGGGAAGTGAATGAGGGAAAAAAATCCGCCCGAAGCGAATCAAAACGGGAAAATATCATCGATCTCAAAAAAATCGGCGAGCTCGAAGAACAAAAACGGAATTTGAACGGGAAAATCGAGGATCTGGAAAAAGAAATGCGGGAAAACCGCCGTGAAACAAGCGAACTTTCCCGAAAAGAGCGAGAGACCAGAGAATATTTTTTCAAAATCGAATCGGAACTTCGGGAAAAACAGTTTGAAATCACCAAAGTACGCGAAAAGCTGAATGGAATCCGGGTGGAGATGGCGAAAATCGAAGTGCGCGAAGAAGATGTCGCCAAGAGAATTCGCGAAGAACTCGGTTTGGGCGATCCGGAGCTTGTCGAGCGGCCGCAATCCGCGGAAGAAGCGATTGACGTTGACGCGCTTGAACGGGAAATCAACCGTCTCAAAATCCAAGCCGAGCAGATCGGGGCCATCGATCCGCTGATCATCGAAGAATATGAAGAAACCCAAAAAAGATACGATTTTCTCACTGGCCAGTCGGAAGATTTGGAAAAGTCAGTCGTCTCTCTTTCTGAAGTTATCAAGGAGATGGATGCAAAGATAAAAGAATCGTTTGAGGAAACTTTCAAGAAGATAAATCAGGAATTTGCCAAGTATTTCAAAATAATTTTCGGGGGAGGAAACGCGGAGCTGGTGAAAATCGATATAAACAGGAATAAGGCTGAAACAAACAAAAACAAAATTGTCGGGGAGGATGGGCTGGAGGGTGAAGATAGCGAGGATGAGGATAATGAGAGTGATACGGCCGAGGAGAAAGAAAAAACCAAAGAGGTTGGCATTGAAATCAAGGCTTGTCCGCCCGGAAAGAGAATCGCCAATCTCGCGATGCTTTCCGGAGGGGAACGGTCACTCACGTCACTCGCGCTTCTTTTTTCGATCATTTCGAACAGCCCGCCGCCGTTTGCCATTCTTGATGAAGTGGAAGCGGCGCTTGACGAAGCCAACTCGCGGCGCTTCGGCCGGATTCTTGCCGAACTTTCGCACCAGACGCAGTTCATTCTCATCACCCACAACCGCGAAACAATGCGGCAAGCGTCGGTTCTCTATGGCGTCACAATGGGCGCGGACGGAGTATCAAAGATTTTGTCCGTGAAATTGGACCAGGTGGGAGAAAAAGGGGAAATCCGGTAGCAAATATTGACAAAAATATCAATATTCCCTATTATTTCAAAGTATTCGTAAATATCGGTTTATGCTCAAGATCAGGCTCACTCGCAAGGGAAAGAAAAACAAGGCGTTTTTCAGGCTGGTTGTGGCGGAACATACCTCGCCCATCAAAGGGAAATTCATTGAAGTTCTTGGTTTTTTGAATCCGCATATGAAAGAAAAGAGCATCAAGGCCGATCGCGTGAAGCATTGGTTGGCGAATGGCGCGCAATGTTCGGACACGGCCCATAATCTGTTGGTGAGCGAGGGGATTTTGAAGGGTCCGAAACGAGCCGTGAAAATCAAGAAAAAAGAAGAAGAAAAGAAAGAAGAAGTCGCCCCGGCTTCCGGGGAAAAGCCGGCTGACGAAAAAAAAGAAGAAGCTGTTCCGGATTCAGGGAAAAAGCCCGTCGAAGAAAAGAAAGAATCCAAAGAGCCCTCGAAGGAGGAAGTGAAAGAAGAAAAGAAGGTTGAAAAATAGCGTGTTTTGCGGCGGTTGCGTCCTCGCGGGCGCAGTCGTTTTTGTTTCTTGTTCTTTCCTGGAAATTCAAAAGCGAACAAGGCGCCATAGGCGCTGATAACAAAAAAATGGAGGGAAATATGAGCAGAGAAGAGTCGCGGTGCCATTGTTGCGGAGACCACTCCACGTACAAAAAAAACGGAAAAAAAATCTGCAGTATGTGCGGGGGCGTAAAATTGCCGCAAGAAAAAGATCCCGGTCCGCGCACCGTCAAGCGTTTCAGGGGTTGCTGCCAGCAATCTCGCCGATTCTGATCTCTAAACAAACTTTTCTTCCAAGCCGGGAACGCGTTCCCGGCTTTTCATTTGCTCTTGACAATTCGCCCAATTTCCGTATAATGGTAAGTGAAACTCGGAAGAAATGGCAGGCAGTCCCCGCCCTGATTCTGGTCGTCTGCGCCTTTGCTCCAGAATAGGTGACTGGAATTAGAGCGGGGCAAGAGTCGAATGCCAACAGCCAATTCCGAAATTATCAGCCTAACGCAGAAAACGATGGAAAGAGACCAGGAATTCGTGGAGTTTGTCGTGAAAGCTCTGGTTGACAATCCTGATGCCGTCAAGACCAACCGGACGATCGACGAAAGAGGAGTTCTCATCACTTTGGACGTTGACGCCAAAGATATGGGGATGATCATCGGCCGCGAAGGCGCGACAGCCAAGGCTATCCGCACCCTTCTTCGGGTGGTCGGAGCTAAAAACAATGCTCGCGTGAACCTCAAAATCAACGAGCCGGAAGGTTCGGCCAGAGGCGAACGCCGGGAAACAAAGAAGAGCATTGATGATGTTGTCAACGATATCAATGTCTAAAATTTTATAAAGCCTTTGGGCTTTATTTCAGGCAAAAACCGTGCTATGATAAGAGCGCGGTTTTTGTTGTCTTTGCGAGCTAACAAGTTTATGAAGATACTATTTTTAGACGAATCGGGCGATCATAATCTGGAAATAATTGACAGACAATACCCGATATTTGTTTTGGTTGGGGTAATTTTCGATTACGATTATTACAATAAGACAGCAAAGGATAAAATCAAAAAATTCAAACTAAGATTATTTGATTCGAATAAGATTATTTTGCACACAGCTGATATTTACAGGAATAAGAAAGGTTTCGAGTCTATTAAAAATCCAAACTTCAGAAAAAAGTTTTATGAAAATCTGAACTCGCTTATTGAAACTTTGAAATTTGAAATTGTGGCAGCGGCCATACACAAGAAAAAACATTTATCGAAATATGGCATCTCGGCGCTAGATCCCTATCTTCTTTCTCTAGAATTCGTTATAGAACGATTTATTTTTTCACTCGACGATGATAATAAACAAGGAATAGTAGTAGCCGAAAGCAGAGGAAAATTATTGGATAATCAGCTAGAATTAGCGTGGTTAAATTTGAAAATAAAAGGAACAAGATTTCTTGAGCCCTCCCGATTAGCAGAAAGAATAAAGAATTTTAAAATCATTCCTAAATCCAAGGCAATTGGGGGTCTGGAAGTCGCGGATTTAGTAGCTTCGCCGCTAGGAAGAAGACTTATGGGCAAACCAACGAAAGAAAATTTCAAATCAATTTATAAGAAATTTAGAAGAGATGGATCTAACCGGGTACGGGGGCATGGCCTCATTGTTTTTCCAAAGTAAAACAGGGCCCGCTACGCAGTCCCTGTCTCTATGCATAATACTATCACAAAACGGGAAAAATTTCAAGGGTCTGTGGATAACTTTTCAAAATTTGGCTTGTATAAAGGAATAAAATGACCTTCCATATCATCACAATTTTTCCGGAAATTTTTACCTCGTATTTTAACGAGAGTATTTTGAAGCGGGCGCAAAAGAGCGGGAAAATCAAGATAAAAATTCACAATTTACGGGACTGCGCGGCTGACAAGCACAAAACGGTGGACGATACGCCCTACGGCGGCGGGGCGGGGATGGTGATGAAAATCGAGCCGATCTTCGATTGCTTGAGGGCAATCAAATCTGACAGACGGAATTTTTCTAAGGTTCGACCTTTCCCTTCCTCGAGCAAAGCTCTCGGAATTCCTCAAGGTCAAACCTTGAAAAATTCTTCAAAGTCAAAACTTACGCGAGTTATTTTATTCTCCGCCAAAGGCAAGCGATATGCCCAATCCGACACGAAAAGGCTTACGAAATACGAGAATATCATCCTGATTTGCGGGCGGTATGAGGGCGTTGACGAGCGGGTGGCGAAGCATTTGGTCGATGAAGAAATTTCAATCGGAGATTTCGTCCTCACCGGCGGGGAAATTCCGGCAATGGCCGTCGTTGATTCAATCGCAAGGCTCATTCCGGGTGTTTTGGGAAACGTTGAGTCGCCGAAGAATGAGTCGTTCTCGCGTGCGGCATACCTTGAACATCCGCAATACACGAAACCGGCGGAATTCCGGGGATGGAAAGCGCCGGAGGTTCTGCTGTCGGGAGATCATAAGAAGATTGAGGAGTGGAGGAGAAAATATAGCAAAAAGAGTCGTTAGTAACAAGGTCATTGGCCGTGAGACTGGTCGCCTGCCTGCCGGCAGGCAGGTTGGTCTTTGGTTGTTGGTAGAAAATATCCATTGACCCACTGCCAATAACCAGACCCATTGCCCACTGCCTTGTTACCGAGGACCAGAACAGACGTCTATGAAATCCAACCAAAAACCCGACCAAATCCTCTCTCTCACCGCTTTCGCCCTCATTGTTTTCGGCCTTGTGATGATTTCCTCGGCGGGAGTGGCGATTTCGCAACACCGTTTCGGAGACGGATACTATTTTTTCAAGCATCAGCTTTTTTACGGCGTTTTGCCGGGGCTTTTTTTGATGTTCATCGCCCAGAAAATTGACTATCATTTTTGGAGAAAGACAGCCCTCTTCCTTTTTGCCGCCAATCTCGTTTTCCTTGTCCTGGTTTTCATTCCCGGCGTCGGGCTTCGCTTCCAGGGAGCGAGCCGATGGATCACCCTCGGTCCCTTTTCGTTCCAGCCGACGGAAATGCTCAAACTCACTATGACTTTGTATCTTGCCGCCTGGCTTGAAAGCAAAAAAGATTTGAAGAGAGATCTGTTCGAGGGATTCATCCCGTTTCTGGCCATTTTGGGGATTGTGAGTTTTCTCATTATGAAACAGCCGGATATGGGAACGCTGGGGACAATCGTTGTCATCTCGATGGCGACCTTCTTCCTTTCCGGCGCGAGAACCTCCCACATCGCCGCGATGATCGGGATGGGAATTCTGGCTTTTTTCGCGCTTGTGAAATTCGAATCGTATCGGATGAACCGCCTGCTTGTTTTTCTTCACCCCGAACTCGATCCGCGCGGAATCGGATATCAAATCAACCAGGCGCTTTTGGCCATCGGATCGGGCGGAATATTCGGCCTCGGTCTCGGCCACAGCCGCCAGAAATTCAACTATCTTCCCGAGCCGGTCGGAGATTCGATTTTTGCCATCATCTGCGAAGAAATCGGACTTGTCGGGGCGGCGATCCTCATCGCGCTTTTCGTCGTTTTTGCGATGCGGGGTCTCAAGATCGCCAAAGGAGCGCCGGATATGTTCGGAAGACTGATTGCTGTCGGCATCACTTCCTGGATAGTTTTTCAGGCGCTCATCAATATTTCGGCGATCACCGGACTCATCCCGCTCACGGGTGTGACGCTGCCATTCATCAGCTATGGCGGAACGTCGCTTGTCTTTTCGATGATCGGGGTGGGAATTTTGTTGAATATTTCCAAGAAATGCGGTAAACTGTAGTTATGCGTATTGTCTTGACTGGCGGGGGAACGGGAGGGCATGTATATCCCATCGTCGCCGTCGCAAAAAAAATCAGGGAGATTGTCGGGGACAAGGATGACGTTGAATTCCTCTTTTTGGGGCCGAAAGGAGAGCTTGAAGAAGAGGCGATGAACGCGGAATTCATTCCGGCAAAAAACATATATTCCGGAAAAATGCGGCGGTACTTTTCGTTGCGCTATTTCGTGGACATCTTCAAATTGCCCATCGGATTCATTCAGTCCCTTTGGCGTTTGCTTGTTTTTATGCCGGATGCGATATTCGCCAAAGGCGGATATGCGTCCGTTCCGGTCGTTCTGGCCGGGTGGCTGTATCGCATTCCGATTGTCATTCACGAATCGGACGTCACGCCGGGGCTCGCCAATCAATTTTGCGCGCGGCTTGCGAAAAAAATCGCTGTTTCTTTTCCGGGCGCGGCCAATTTTTTCCATCCGCTCAAAGTTTTTGTTTCCGGGAATCCGATGAGGCCAGAGCTGATCCGGGGGAAAAAAGAGGAAGCGCAAAAAATATTTTCTCTTTCTCCTGAAAAAGCCGTGATTTTGATTTTGGGCGGAAGTCAGGGAGCAAGGGCAATCAACCACGCCGTTCTTGCCGCTCTTCCCAAAATTCTCAAAAAGCGGCAAGTGATTCACATTACCGGGAAAAATGAATTTGAGTCCATTGTTCATCAGGCGGGCGTGCTCGGTATAAAAGCCGGACACGGCAGCGGATATCATCCTTTCCGCTTTTTGCGCGAGGAGTTGCCGCACGCGTTCGCCGCGGCCGATCTTGTGATCAGCCGGGCGGGAGCCAACACGCTCACCGAAATCGCGGCCAACGGAAAGCCGTCAATCATCATTCCGATCGAAGAATCGGCCAACGGGCACCAAAAACTCAATGCTTTCGCGTTTGCCGAGGCCGGGGCGGCGGTGGTTCTCGAACAAAGCAACCTCGGAGAAAATATTCTTTTGGAAAAAATCGAAGAAATTCTCGAAAACAAGGATTTGAAATATGAAATGAGCGAAAGAGTGAAAAAATTCTTCGAACCGGACGCGGCGAAAACCATCGCCGAAGAGATAATCAAAATTGCTGAGTAATATGAGAAGACGAAAGAAAATCGGGCTGGCCCTCGGCGGGGGAACGATGCGCGGAATGACGCATATCGGCGTGTTGGAAGTCCTGCTTGAGCACAAAATTCCCCTTGACTGCATCGTGGGTTGTTCGAGTGGAGCGATTGTGGCGGCGGCTCATGCGTGCGGGCAACTCGGAGAGCTCAAAAAAATCGCGACTTCGCTCAAAAAAAAGGACCGGAAAAAAATACTCGACATCACGCTCACCGGAGAAGGACTCATCAAGGGGGATAAAATGAAATCCCTTTTTGAATATCTCACCGCGGGAAAAAAATTCGAGGACATCAATCATCTTGAATTGGCTTTCGTGGGGACGGATGCGCTCACCGGAAAGGAAGTCGTTATCAAGGAGGGGAGCATCGCCGAAGCGCTTTCGATCACGACGGCGCTTCCCGGACTTTCCCCGCCCAAGCGCTGGAAAGGAAAAATGGTGATTGACGGGGGAACGGCGATGATGGTCCCGGCGAAAATTTCATACAAAATCGGAGCGGAAAAGGTGATCGGCGTGAATGTCGGCGTGAACCGCAGTTTTTTGACGCGGGTGGTGGGAGATGTGAGAAAGGTGCTGCGAAAAAGCGCTCTGGGAAGACTTGCCAGGCCGATCATCGAACTGGAGGAAAAAATACTCAGAGCCGACGAGAAAAAATTTCTCGGAAAGGCGAAGAAAGTGATGGAAAAAATCCACTTGCTCGACGATTATGAAAAAGGGCGCTTCAGCTTCCTCGAAGTTTATCTTCTGGGCCTGCGGGCGATCAGCAAGGATTATACAAAAGGACTCTTTTCGGACAGTGATTGCGACGTGGCCATCCGGCCGGAAGTTCTTCACGTCAAGAGAACCGACGTGACGAAATCCCACGAGTTGATCCATGAAGGCCGGAGAGCGACCGAAGAGAAAATGAGAGATATTAAAAATCTTATCAACTAATTTCGCGAAGCAAATTTCTGTTAATTTCAACGAATTCGCCTGAAATTGATGGAAATTGATGAAATTGATGGAAATTAATTGGAAAAATCTGAAAAAGATATATTTCATCGGCATCAAGGGCAGCGGGATGGTAGCGCTGGTTGAAATTTTGCAAAGACAAGGCTTCAATGTGACAGGCTCGGACACGGATGAAAAATTTTTCACGGATGAAATTCTCAAAAAAAAGCTGTTCGTGAAATATTTCGAAGGGTTCGACGCTTCCCACATCACGAATGACATCGATTTGGTCGTGTATTCAACTGCTTACAACGAGGAAAACAACGAGGAATTCCGGGCGGCGAAATACAAAATGATCCCGATGATTTCTTATCCGGAGATGCTCGGGATTCTTTTCAACAAAAAATACGGAATCGCTGTTTGCGGAACGCACGGAAAAACGACGACCACGGCGATGCTCTCGGAAATTTTCAGCGCAAGCGGCCTTGATCCGACGGCGGTCGTCGGATCGCTCGTGCGCAAATGGCGCGGTTCGGCTTTGGCGGGAAAAAGCGAGTTTATGATCATCGAGGCCGATGAATATCAGGGAAAGTTCGACCAATATTTTCCGCAGTCGGCCATTCTCACAAGCGCCGACTGGGATCATCCGGACTGGTTCAAGACATACGACGAATACAAAAACACGTTCAAAAAGTTCGTTCAAAAAATTCCCCGCCACGGTTTTTTGGTCGTGTGCGGAGACCGAAGCGAAACGCTGGAAATTGCCAAAAGCGCCAAATGCAATGTTTTGAAATATGGTTTCGGGAAAGACAATGATTTCAAAATAAAAGACTATGAACTGAAAGACGGCCGGCAGGTTTTTGAAATTTGGCACGGTGAAAAAAAACTCGGAGAATTCGCTCTTGAGTTGCCGGGGCGACACAACGCGCTCAACGCCGCCGCGGCCGTGGCGATGAGCCACAAATTCAACGCCGACGCCGAAAAGACAAAAGAGGCTCTCGCCGGATTCGAAGGAACTTCGCGACGCTTCGAATATATCGGAGAACGGAACGGCGCCATTCTCATCGACGATTATGCCCATCACCCGGAAGAAATCAAGGCGACGCTCCGAGCCGCGCGGGAGTTTTTCCCCAAGCGGCGAATCTGGTGCGTTTTTCACCCCCACACTTTCACTCGCACAAAAGCCTTGATGCCCGAATTCGCCCAGAGTTTCGAGGACGCGGATTTTGTGATAGTATTGGATATATACGGCAGCGCCCGCGAGACGCAGGGGGGCGTGCATTCGCGCGATTTGGTCGAACTTGCCAAAAAATACCATCGCAACGTTGAATACGTCCCGACCATTCCCGAGGCGATTGAACATCTCGCGGACAAAATCGGCCGTGAAGACCTCGTGATCGCGATGGGCGCGGGCGACGTCTGGAAAGTGGCGGAGGAGCTCAAGGAGTAATAGATATTTTAATACTATGAACAATACAATAGAAGAAAAGAATCAGCAAATTCTGAATAATCAGGGGGTTGTGGGAAAATTTCCGGAATACAAGGAAAACTACGGACATCAATTTGAAAGAAAATTAGCCGTGGCCTTGAAAGAAGGTCTCCCTGAAATAGTTGAAGAAACCGAAATGGCAACATCCGAAGAAGACAAGAACAAGAAACAGAGAACGGATATTTGGGTGAAGTTTTGGGGAATTGACGATCCGATTGCCGTGCAGGTTACTTTCAGCTCCAACAAAGAAAAAATGAAAGAAAAAAAAGAAGATGTCCAAAAAAATCCACTGGTAAGAAAAGACAAAAGACCTGATGCTTTGTTTCAGCCGGTGGGAAACAGGCTTTGCAATAAAGTTTTGGTTTCTTTTGATATGCAGCGGGTGAAAACGGAAATAATCGGCGCAAGAATGCTTGCCGATACATTGAGGCAGATTATGGCGGGATTGCCGAGTCAGTCCAAAGCGATATTCATAAAAACTGTCGGAGAAAGAATGAAAAAAGCCGGAAAAAAGCTTCCGGCTTGAAAAGGTGCGAAATTCAATTCAATTCCTCTCGCTCTTTTAAGGATACTTGAGGAAAGAGGAACTTGATCTTGGCAGTTCCTTCCGCGGTTTTGGCAAAAAAATTACCGCTTCTATATTCTGCCGAAATGACACCCGGCATACCGCGCAGAACCGTCAAAATCTTTTCAGGAATCAATCCGACGATTTTCGGCTCTTTTTCGGCCATTTTTGGCCACCTCCTTGTTTTTCAAACATTTTGCAATATAAACGATAATCATAATTTTGTCAAGCGAACATTTGGACCATCGAGAACTTGTCAATCTGGGGCTTTCCGACAAGGAGGCGAAAGTGTGTCTCGCCGCTTTGGAGCTTGGGAAGTCTCCGGTGTAAAAAATCACCAAAAAGCGGGCGTGAACCGCGCGACGACGTATGTCGTCATCGAAGCCCTGATGAAAAAGCGGCCGGAGCCGCTTTTGGGGTTTTTGAGGAAAATATTGCAAAAGAACAACGGTGGGGGACGGAGCGCGAGATCTATCTTATAATCCCGCCGTGGTAATGGAGCTGATAAATAATTCTGTATTTTGATCCGCGAGCAATGATGACCTCGTTTCCGTGGAAACCCCTGCAGTTTCTCTGCCACCGATTGAAATACAGGAACTTCTCTTTTTCCAGTCGGGCCGGGCCGCGGAAAGGATATTTTGGCGGAATGTTACGCAGAGCCTGACGAAGAAAATCATAAATTTCCCTTTCGGAGAATGGAAGCTTTTTGAGTCTCTCTGAAAAAATTTCTCCGCGATAGTTCATCGTCCAAACCGTTTTCCCGTTGGCAACCAGTCGCTCCCAGCCGCTGAACGGATTGAAGCCATGATAGTGGTCGACATACAACAGTCCGTTTTCGCCAAACTCCAGAATTTTTGAGCCGTCAGCCTGCTGTTCGCCCACTTCGTCTCCTTCCGAAGCATATGTCGCCAATTTTGCCCTCACCAGAAAATCAATATATTCCTTATTCATAAAGAACTCCTTTCTCTTTTTTGAGCGCGCTCTGAAAAAGGTTATATGAAAAATCATCGGATGTCAAGGCTTTTTTGGATTTTTTCTTTTTTCGTTGTATGATGGATTTATGCTGAAAATTCGAAAAAATGTTTCGCTGGCGCCGTATACATCCTTCAAGGTCGGGGGACCCGCGAAGTTTTTTTGCGAGGCGAAGGACGAAAAAGAAATTTCGGAGGCTTTGGCGTTCGCGCGGGAGAAAAACCTTCCGGTTTTTGTTTTGGGAGGAGGGAGCAACATCCTAGTCAGCGACAAAGGTTTCGAGGGAGTCGTGATCAAAATTTCAAATTTCAAATTTCAAATTTCAAATTTACGAATAGTGTGTGACGGAGGATGCAACCTAGGAAAAATCGTGAGTGAATCCGTAAAATCGGGATTAACGGGTTTGGAATGGGCGGCGGGGATTCCGGGAACGATCGGCGGCGCGGTGTGGGGAAACGCGGGAGCATTTGGGGGGACGATGGGAGATGTTGTGGAAAGTGTTGGTGTGCTGGAAATTCCAAATTTGACCCCCCCTCCACCTCCCCCCCTTGGCAAGGGGGGGAAAGAAAAGGGGGGTGGATCAAAAATTAAAAATTTCAAATTGCAGGATTGTAAATTTTCTTATAGAAACAGCATATTCAAAGAAAATTCAAATCTTATTATTTTATCCGTGACGCTAAAATTGAAAAAAGGCAACAAGGCTGAAAGTGAAAAGAAAATCAGGGAAATTTTGGCGGCGCGGAAAATCAAGCAGCCGACAGATTTTCCGAGTGCGGGGAGTTTTTTCAAAAATCCCCGCCTTCGCCAAGGATTCGGTCGCACGCCGCCAAAGCCTCCGGCGACGGAGCGCGGGCAAGCCGCTAAAATCAAAAAACTTATGGATGAATTTGAAATTGATACCGGGAAGAAATTGAAAGACGACAAAATCCCGGCCGGATATCTCGTCGAGCGGGCGGGGCTGCGGGGCAAGAAAATCGGCGGAGCGATGATTTCGGAAAAACATTCGAACTTCATTGTGAACACGGGGCGCGCGACAGCCGACAACGTGGCGTCGCTCGCGGCGCTCATCAAAACGCGGGTCCGCAACAAATACGGAATCCAGCTCAAAGAAGAAGTGCAGTATGTGGGATTTTAACTCTTTTTTGTAAATTTTGTACCAATATGCGAAATGAAAAAATAAAAATCAGGCAGTTCAGGAAAAAAGATCGTGATGCGCTAATTCGGATACTCGACGATATTTTCAACAAGGAGGATAGCCGCGCGGCGAAAAAAGACATTATTTTCGAAGCGGAGTTGAAAAAAGACAGGATCGGGGATGATTGGACATACTGGGTGGCTGAAAGTGGGGGTAGATTTGTTGGTTTTGTTGGTATTGTCGATTCAAAGGCTGGTTCGCCTTGGATTGCATGGTTAGGTGTAAAAAAATCCCACCAGGGGAAAGGAATCGGCAAAAAATTGCTTGAATATGTGATAATGGAAGTCAAAAAAAGAAAAGCGAAACAACTGTTTGTTGAAGGCGGCACGTTACCAATGTTCAAAAAAGCGAACAATTTATATCGAAAATACGGATTTAGGGACAAATTCAAAATAAAGGACTATTGGTGCAGAGGCGACCACCTTATTGTGATGTGCAAGAAATTATAGCCAAAAGAAGCTTTTTATTGCCCCCGCTTGCAATCCGCGGCGGTTTTTTGCTAGTGTTTTGGATAGCTGTTTGAAAAACAAGCCGAAAAAGGCTTCAAAATTCACAATACGGGAGGAAAAATGGCCATATATACTGAGAAAATACCGGCGATTCTTCGCCGGGGAATGCGGATTAGACAGGCGGACGCGGTTTTGGTCGGCGTGCCGTATGACAAGACGGCTTCCGACTTGAAAGGGGCCGCGCTTGGGCCAAAAGCGATCTTCAAGCGCTTGGAAGAACAAGTGGAAGTCCGTGATGCGCTCTTGGGACGGGAAATCGCCAAGGAAGTGAAAATCGTCGCGCGTCATCTAGCAAGGGTTGAAAATATGAGACCGATTTGTATGGTTACTGAAGTATATAAATCGGTAATTGACATCGTCCGGCAAAAAAAATTTGTCGTTGGTGTGGGCGGCGAGCATACTATAAGCCTGCCGCTCGCGAAAGCCTGTTTTGACGTGTATGGTCATTTCACTGTCGTCGTCATCGACGCGCATTTGGATTTGCGCAACAATACGGATGATTACGAAACCGTGAAAATGGACGCCGGTCCGGAATTTGGAAGAAAACCGGGAGATCTGGCGGATATTTCAGAAGAATACGCCCACTCCACCGTAATGAGACGGATTCACCAGATCGGAAATGACATTTCACTTTTTCAGATCGGAATCCGTTCCGAAGACCAATCCGAATTTGAATACGCGGAGGCCAACCGAGAAACGATCAAAGTGTTTCGCTGGCCTTTTTGGGGGAACCACTGTGATATCGTCGATGAAATCAGAACTCCGCGCGTCTATCTTTCGATTGATGTTGACGGGTTTAATCCTTCGGTGATGCCGGCGACTGGCACAACCGAAGAGGGCGGCATATCGTGGGACTGGTTTATGCAATTCGCCAAAACTCTTTTTCGGAAAAAGGAAGTAATTGGTATGGATGTGGTTGAAGTCGCGCAGGGAAAGAATTTCAGTGTGCGTGAAGCCGGCTCGACCGCCTACAATGCCGCAAAAATCATTTACCGTTGCATCGGAATGAAATTCCGCAAGTAAGAGGAGCGAAAATGAAATACGATCCTGATATTCGGAGCCGGCTTATCCCACTCAAATCCCTCGACATCGAAAAATGCAAGACGGTTGGGAAAACCGTCGAGCAGATGGAAAACTGCGCCATCGGGGCGCGGATGGTCGGGGAAGCGGCGCGGACTGTCACAAACTGGCTGGAAGCCGGAAAACAACCGCGAATAATTTTCGACAATCCGCATCCCAGAGACAAATTCTTGAACGCCACCGTTGAAAGTTTCGCTCTCCGGCTTCATCCCGGAATCATCAATGGCCCCAATCCGATCAATTCCGAATTTTACGCCAAATATGACGGGCGCAATCCGGTGATTGTCCTAGGGGGATTCCAGCACGCGCACGAAGACTGGCTCTTCGAGCGCGGAGAGGATGAAGCGATTTTCATCAACGACATAAACCAGACTCCGCCCTGGGTGCGGGGCGGACACTACAAGGGATTCGTCAATGCCGACCCGCGTCTTGTCGTTCCGCTGCTCTATATGGTTTTCCTCGAAAGAATTCAGGGAGAGGTCGGCAAAAGCTTGAGTTTGATTGATTCCTGGGGAAAGTGCGGGGGCGTCGGACTTGAAGCCGCTCACGGCTTTGATGTTTTCCGGCGGATGGTTCAGGATCCCGAATATACGGTCATCGGCGCTTTTTCCGGGATACTGACGATGGCGCAGATGGGCGGGTTGATCTCCCGTCTCATTGACAAATGCCGAATAAACGCCGTCGTTTCCACAGGAGCGCTCATCGGCCACGGATTGGTGGAAGGACTGGGACTTAAGCATTTCAAGCATAATCCCTGTTTTTCCGACAAGCAGCTTGCGGCCCAAAAAGGAAACCGGATCTATGATACCATCGAATGGGAGGAAAACCTTGACTTTGCGGAAGAAATCATTCGCAAAGTCCTGGAAGAAATGTTCCAGGCTTCCTCACAAAATATAATCCTGAGTCCGTCTTGGGTGAACTATAAAATCGGGCAATATCTGGACAAGCATTATGCCGGCTATGAAAGTATTTTGAGGTCGGCATATCATGGAAATATCCCGGTTTTTATTCCCGCATTCTGGGATTCAGAGGTCGGAAACGATTTCGAGGTTTTCAATCGACGCCGCCTTCTTGAGGGTCTTGGTCGCGTTGCTGTTGACCCGGGCTTGGATAATGAGAAGCTGATCAATATGGCTCTAAACTCGAAAAAACTCGCCATATTTTCCCTCGGCGCGGGGGTTCCGTTCAACTGGACTCGGAATGTCGCTCCGCTCATTGAGATTATGAGTCAAAGACTCAACTTGAATTTGCCAGAGGTGCGCTACACAATGACCTGTCGGGTTTGTCCGGACAGGGAGTTTCTCGGCCATCTTTCGGGCAGCACCGACGAGGAAGGGGAAAGCTGGCGAAAAAATCTTTTCAGCTCAAACAACTTCGCTCATGTTCACGTCGACTCAACGGTGGTTTTTCCAGTTTGGATGGCGGCGATGGAGGAATTGCAAAGCGCCGTCTGAAAAATTTCGAAACTTCAATCGGCCGGTTCGGAAATTTCTTCGAGCCGGCTTTTTCTATTGCGCAATATTTTTTATTGTCTATAATAAAATCAATGAAAAGAAAATCCGTTTCGAAGAAAACAAAACCGGTTTCTGAAAAAGATTTTGGAAAAAAATATTTTTGCACCGGATCATACGACAAGTATCTCAAGACGACTGCTGACTGGGTGCCGTTTGTCGCCAGAAAAATCACGAAGATCATCAAAAGGCCGGGAGCTGAAATTCTCGACGTCGGGTGCGCGCAGGGATTTTTGATCGCCGAGCTTCGAAAGAAACATAGTTTCCGGGTGCGGGGAATTGAATATTCCTCCTACGCCCGCAAAAACGCCGTTCCGGAGGTGAAAAAGAGTATAGAAAAGGGAAATATTCTCAAATTGCCTTTCAAAAAAGACAGTTTTGACGCGGTGATTTGCCTTGATGTCGTGAATTATCTCAATGATCTCGGAGAAGTGGCGGAAGCGGTGAAAAACCTCGTCGATGTTTCAAGAAAATATATTTTTTTCGGCGCCATATTCAAGCATTCCTGGACGGCGAGTCAAGAAGACAATCCCGACGAGCTTCGCAAAACCGTTTTTTCGAAAAAAGAATATGTCGATTGCTTTCAAAAAGCGGGCGCGAAACTCAACGGGGATTTTGACGGAAACAACGGGGGAAGAATCTTATCATTCACGAAGATAAAAAAATGAAAAACGGAGAGCATTCAAAAAACGGGGGAAACGGGACGAAAGACGCAAGCAAAGACGCGGGCAAGAATGCGGAAAAGAAAAAATTCCTGTTTGTTTCCTGGATAGCCTTGAGCGGGGATTTGGCGTGGAAAATAAAAGAGGAGGGGCACGATGTGAAAATTTTCATAGAAGACGCGGCGGACGCGGATGTGTATGAAGGGCTTGTGGAAAAAGTTCCCAAGTGGGAAGATTTCATCGATTGGGCGGATATCATCATTTTCGACGACACGCGATTCGGCGCGACCGCCGAAAAACTGCGCAAAAAGGGCAAGTTGGTTGTCGGCGGAACGACCTATACCGACCGACTTGAAGAGGAGCGGGAATTCGGCCAAGAGGAAATGAAGAAATTCGGAATGAGCATTTTGCCAAACTACAATTTCAGCGATTTCGATTCGGCGATATCATTCATTCGGGAAAATCCGGGGCGCTACGTTTTCAAACCGAATGGCGAAGCGGCCGACGAGAAAAACCTTCTTTTCATCGGAGAAGAAGAGGACGGAAAGGACATCATAGAAATCATGGAAAACAACAAAAGCCTCCTTAAAAAGAAAATTTCGAGTTTTATGCTCCAAAAATACGTGACGGGCGTGGAAATCGCCGTGGGCGCTTTTTTCAACGGAAAAAATTTCATCTATCCCATCAACGTGAACTTCGAACACAAAAAAATGTTTCCGGGCGACAAAGGGCCTTTCACCGGCGATATGGGGGCGCTTATGTATTGGGCGAATCCAAATTTCATATTCAACAATACCTTGGCCAAAATGGAAAGCGTTTTGGCGGAATGCGGATACGTCGGATATTTCGACATCAACTGCATCGTGAACGGGCGGGGAATCTATCCGCTTGAATTCACTTCTCGTTTTGGATATCCGACCATCAGCACGCAGGTCGAGGGGATTCTTGAGCAGATGGGCGAACTGTTTTTGAAGCTCGCGCGCGGGGAAAATTTCGAAATTCGGACGAAAAAAGGATTTCAAATCGGCGTTGTCCTTGCCGTTCCGCCGTATCCTTTCTATTCCGAAGAAATATTTTCAATGTACAAGGACTCCTCCATTCTTTTCAAAAACAAAGCGTCGATGGAGGGTATTCACTGGGGAGACGTGAAGTCGGTTGACGGAGTTTTGAAGTTGGCCGGGGAGTCGGGATATGTTCTCGTTGTCACCGGCTCGGGGATAACGGTTGAAGACGCGAGAAGGCAGACTTACAACCGCGTCCGGAACGTCCGGCTGCACGACGTTTTCTATCGCGTGGACGTTGGCACGCGGTGGATGCAGGATAGTGACAGGTTGCAGTCGTGGGGATATATTCAGTAAAAAATATCACTATGAACATTCGCTACTTTTTCAAGGAAGTCAAAATCGACGATCGCACGAAAGACTATGTTTCCGGAAAAATCGAAAAACTGGGGAAATTTTTCGAGTCCTATCGCAAAGACGCGGAAATTTCGGCGGAAATCGAGATAGATATGGACAAAAAAGGAAAGTTTCGGGTTGAAGTGATGCTTTTGACACCTTGGCAGAAATATCGCGCCGAGGACACGACCGAATCGATCGAAGGATCGATTGACAGCGTTTACGAAAGCTTGGAATCTCAAATCGAAAGAGGCAAGGATAAAATCACGACACTTCGGCGCCGCGGCGGCCGCTCACTCAAGAAAAAAATGACCGTGGATGAAAACGCGCGATTTTGAAGTCTCTACGAACTACGAATCAAATACGAATATACGAAAATAAGCCAAAAATTCTCATGCATAAAATTCTGAAAGAAAAGAACACAATACTTCTTGTAGCATCATTTTTCCTTTTTGTCAGTTTTTCTAACGCACAAAACATTGCCACCGAAAAAATCACAAGTTTCACCGGGGAGATAAAAATAAATTCCGACAGCAGCATCAATGTGCGGGAAGTGATCGTCTATGATTTTGGCGAAAACCAGAAACACGGGATTTTCCGCGATATTCCGGTGAAATACAAGGCGCGGGGCGGGAACTATAATCTGTGGATATCGGGCATAAAAGTCGCGGACGAAGACGGCAAACCGTATAATTTCACGATTTCCTATCCCGGGGACGACGTTCAGATCAAAATCGGGGACGCGGACAAATTCGTTAGCGGAACGAAAAACTATCTCATAAGCTACACAATCCGCCGGGCGGTGAACTATTTTCCCGACCACGACGAACTGTATTGGAACTTCACGGGAGACGAATGGCGGGTTCCGATCGAAAACTCATCCGTGAAAGTGGTTTTGCCGGAAAACGCAAAAGAAAATTTGCAAGCAAAGTGCTTCGAGGGCGTTTTCGGCAGCACGACTGAATGCGAAACGACGGCTGACGAAAATATCATTGAATACAAATCAACGACTTCATATAATCCCGGCGAAGGGATGACGATTGTCGCCGGCTGGCCGAAAGGAATCACAAAAGCGCCAACGGCCTTGCAAAAATTTTGGGATATTATTCGCGACAACTGGACGCTTTTTGCGCCGATTGTCATTTTTGTGCTGATGTTTCGCCGGTGGAGCAAATACGGACGCGATCCGAAAGGCCGCGGCACGATCATTGCCCAATATTCTCCGCCGGACAATCTCGCGCCGGCCGAAATCGGAACGATGGTGGACGGATCGGCGGACAACAAGGATGTTTCCGCGACAATCATTGATCTGGCCGTTCGCAAGTTTTTGAAAATCAGGCGGACTGAAGAAAAAGGTTTTCTGGGAATCAAAAGCGTCGAATACACGTTCACAAAAACAAAAGACGAGGAGCCCGAACGGGATTTCGAAAAAAAGGTGATACAGGGCATATTCGGCGGGAGCAAGGAGAAAAAATTGTCGGATCTCAAAAACAAATTCTACAAAACCCTTTCGGACGTCAAAGACCAGCTGTACAGGGACGTGACAGTCAAAGGATACTACGTCAAAAATCCCAACACGCAGGTCGGTCTTTGGGTTGCTATCGCGATTGTCGGCGGAGCGTTTCTGGCTGTCGGCTTCGGGTTGCTGCAGGGCGGGTGGGGAGTGGCGAGCGGAATTTTGTCGGGCGCGATAATCCTCATCTTCGGCTGGCTGATGCCGGCGGTGACCAAAAAGGGCGCCGAGCTCAAGGAAAACATCCTTGGTTTCAAGGATTTTCTTTCTGTCACGGAAACGGACCGGCTGAAATTCCACAATGCCCCTGCCCGCATTGCTGCGCCCGCCAGAAGCCCCGCCCGCAACGATTACATTTCGGGCAGGACTACATCTACTGCGGGCTGGCAAAGCGCTGCAGGCGGGCCGGAAAAGAATCCCGAAATGTTCGAAAAATTTCTGCCGCACGCGATGGTGCTTGGCGTGGAAAAGGAATGGGCGAAGCAGTTTGAGGGAATATACAACCAACAGCCGGACTGGTATGAAGATCCGTCGGGTCGGATGTTCAATGCGATGATTCTTTCAAGTATGGTTTCCGATTTCAACGGAACGGCAATGTCGGCGATGGCGAGCCAGCCTTCATCCGCGGCCGGCGGCGGCTCGGGTTTTTCCGGTGGCGGAGGCGGAGGCGGATTCGGCGGAGGCGGAGGCGGATCGTGGTAATTTGTAATTAGTAATTTGGATAATATGAAAATCATCAACCATCTCATCAAGCTCAAAACCGCCACAACACTTGATTTCATCGACATCACCGACAAAATCAAATCAAAACTCAAGAAAGCGGGAGTGAAAAGGGGTGTGATAAATATCCAGAGCCTGCATACGACGATGGCGGTTTTGGTGCAGGAAGGGGAGCCACTCTTGATCACCGACATCAAAAAAATTCTTGACAAGGTCGCGCCGCGGACAGTGAAATATATGCACGACAATTTCGACATTCGGACGGTGAATATGAATCCGAACGAGCCGGTCAACGGCCATTCTCACTGCAAGGCGGTTTTTCTGCCGACCAGCTGCTATCTCAATATCCTGAAAGGAAAACTACAACTTGGAAAATGGCAGAGGATTTTCGCCGTGGAACTCGACAATGCCCGGCCAAGAGAGATTGCATTGCAAATTATCGGGAAATAAGAAATCTTGACAAAATATTATTTTTGTGCATAAATAAGCTCAAATAAGCAATGTCTTATCAACCAAAAAGGAGGGTTGGCCAATGACGTGGGGCGGCTCGGAATTATTTTTCGATTCAAATGGAAATCCGGTGTTTCCGCGCGAAGTCGCGCAAGTTGAGCTCGCGATATGGAAAAATATCGTGGACTATGTGAGAAATACCGGAGAGGGGAATCTCGTCGAAGAAAGCGTAGAGCCAGCGAGGTTTCTCCAATGAGAGCGCGGCGGATGAATGTCCAAATGGCTGAATACGAACCCGGTCCGTCCGAAGTGCCGAATCCGCCAAAAATGAAATGTAAGTGCGGATGTGGGACGATTCTTCCGGAGTACAAACGGCGTCGGATCGCGGCGGCAAAGGGCTGGAAGACGAGAGTTCATCCCGCTGACAGATATCTTGGATCCTGCTGGCGACGCAAATTGGATGAATACATCAAAAGTATCCCCGGAAGCTATGCAATGAAAAAGCGCGGCCGGGACGAGGACAGGATTAATGTCAAAAAACCCAAAACAGAAACAGTATAAGTTCTCTCCAAGCCCCGCTGGCGCCGCCACCGGGGCTTAAATTTTGCCCGGCTGGCTCCTTTCTGATATAATAACTTTCGTGCAATACGATTATTCTCAAAATAAAAAACCGCGTTCGAAATCTTTTTTCCGGAAAGGTTTGTTTTTTTTGATTGTCGCGCTTGCGGCGGGATACTATTTCCACCGGCAAGTGCATTTTTCCCGAGGGACGGGAAACATCGCGCTCGATTTTGAGATAAAGTCCGGCGAAGGCGTGAAAGATATCGCCAAAAACCTTGAAAACGCGCAACTCGTCAAAAACGATTTGTATTTCAACTATTTCATCTGGCGGACGGGAAGCCGTGACAAATTGCAGGCGGGAAAATACGAGCTTCGCGGCTCGATGACGATTCCGGAAATCACGCAGGTGCTTTCAATGGGCGAAGTCGTGCCGAACGAGGTGAAAATCACGTTTCCGGAAGGGACGAGCGCGAAGGATATGGCGGAAATTCTGAAAAACAAAGGTTTTGACGGCGCGAAATTTCTGGAAGTCGCGAAATCCGGCGCGGAATCGGAAACGGAATACGCGTATTTCGCGGACAAACCGGCGAAAGCGGGACTTGAAGGATATCTTTTCCCCGACACATATATTTTTTGGAAAGATGCCGGCGCGGCGAATATAATCGACCGAATGCTTCTCAATTTTGACGAAAAATTGACCGGAAAAATGCGCGAAGACGCGAGGAAAAACAATCGTACGGTTTTTGAAGTCGTCACGATGGCGAGCATTTTGGAAAAAGAAGTGAAAACGCCGGAAGATATGAAAATTGCGAGCGGGATTTTTTGGGACAGAATCGACGCCGGAATGCCGCTGCAAAGCTGCGCCACCATCGCCTATGTTCTCGGCAAGGAGAAAAAACAATATTCATTCGACGACACGCGCACGCCTTCGCCGTACAACACTTATATAAACCGGGGGCTTCCGCCCGGACCGATCGCGAATCCCGGCCTCAATTCGATCCAGGCGGCGATATATCCGACAAAAACGGACTACAACTACTTTCTCACCGATCCGGAAACGGGAAAAACGATTTTTTCCAAGACACTCGAGGAACACGAGCAAAACAAGGCCAAATACGGGCTGTGATGCACATATGTTGCAAAAGGGGAGAATCCCGCCTCTTTGGCGGTTTTTTTTGACATTTTGCCTGTATTCCGGCTATATTAATCGAAAGTTTGGACATTAAAAAACAGGGAGGGCGGCAATGATTGATCTCGGTGTCGGCAGAAAAATTTCAACAATCGTGATTTCGACGGCGCTGGGGCACGACGGGAGGGGAATATTCCCCTACACGACCCAGCGGGACTATGGGGATATGGTGCGGGCGGCCAATTTGAGCGACACGACACGCATCTCGAAGTCATTCACGCGGGACAAACGGCGGGGGAATTTCCGTCCATTCCGGCCCTGGACTTGGAAGTATATCCAGAATCTGGGCGAAGACGGGATGCTCAATGCCTACGATCTCACGAATCGGGGAGCCGAGGTTCATTGTCGGCAAATTGCCGAAACGATGAGTTTGGGTATCCCGGTGATTCCGAGTTTCTTTCCCGAGTTTGGGAAGGGGGTCGGACCGGCCACCAAAGATGTGTTGGAAACCATCGCTATGATCGGACGCAATGAGTATTCAAGGCGTGAGGGAGGATTTTGGGCGATCGAGCTCAATTTTTCCTATCCCAACACGCCCGAGTGCGTTGCGGACAATGTCGAGGCGGCCGTCCAATGCGTGAAGGGCGTAAAACGGCATTACCCGGACATTGCCATCATCGCCAAGATCAGTGTGGTGCATCCGTTGGAGTTTGCGAATCGGCTCCGGGAGGCGGGCGCGGACATTCTTCATTCGGCGAACACCGTTCCCTATGATCTGCTTTTTTCTGACAAGTCTCCGTTGGCAAAAGTCGGAGGCGGCGGAGTCTCGGGAGGTCCGGCTTTCGAATTCGCGTTCGAATATAATTCAAGAGTTGTCGATTTCTTCGACGGCCCGGTGATTTTGGGATGCGGGATCGTCGATGACGACAAGCTGAACGCTTACTTCGAAATGCTCCAGCAAAAGCGCCCCGACAAAAACTGGTCATTGAGCGTCTGCACGGCGGCCCTGCGCCGGCCGGAGTGGGTCGAGCGGAAAATACACGAGCACAATCTCAAACTCAAACGGGTGTGTTCAACTGCGGAGGGGGCGGGAGATGAAGCAAATTTTCCATCCAAAAGAATTCGGTTTGCCGAATAGGGCGTCGAGGGGCGAGAGAGATTTGAAGGTAGTTTACGAGAAAAAATTCAAGACTATTTTTCTCGGTCTTGTTGACAAAAATCATCAACAGGCCGAGAAAATCGCAAAAGCGGTGACAAAACTCGCCCTCGAGCGCACAACTCGCCCCGTTTTGCGGCGCCGGAAGCTGGAATATATATCATCCGAATATCCGCCGGACAGCTGGGTCGTCTATGCCGGGCGGCGATGGAGGGTTCTTTTTGAGGAGAATAAAGACTGTTTGAAAATAATAACAGTCTTTGACCGGAGCAATACAAGATATTGCTCCGGAGAAAAGTGAGAGCTTTGCGCTCCGTCGGAATTTCGGCGGAGCGCGTTTTTTTGCGGGGGTTGACAGATTTTTTGACGGAGTATAGAATGTCAAAAGTGAATCGAATATAATTTTTTCCGTAGAAATCGGGCGGTTCCCTGGAATGCAAGTCCCGATGAGGAAATCAGTGTGAAAACACCTGTTTTGCCTGCGGAAAGCGGGTATTTTTTATGCTTACGCGATCACAAAAAGAAGAATTGGTGAAAAATTTGACCGAACAGGTGAAAGCCGGAAAGGTGGCCGTTTTTTCCGATTATGCCGGCACGACCGTTGCCAAAATGAAAGAACTGCGAAACGAGCTTCGCAAATCCGGATCGAGCTTCAAGATCACCAAGAAAAAGCTGATTCAGCTGGCCTTCAAAAACGCCGGAATCGAGGCGGACGTGCAGAATATGAAAGGCCAGATCGGAGTGGCGATCGGGGAAGCGGACGAGGTCTCGGCGGCGAAAATTTTGGCCAAATTCGCCAAAGAAAACGAAAATTTCAAAATCATCGAGGGAATGCTCGAGAACAAGATGATTTCAGCCGCGGAAGTGATGGCGCTTGCAAAACTTCCGTCGCGCGACGAATTGCTCGCGAAGCTGGTCGGTTCGATCAACGCGCCGGTTTCAGGATTTGTGAACGTGCTGGCGGGAAATTTGAGAAATCTGGTCGGGGTCTTGAAAGCGATTGGAGATGCAAAGGCTTAAATTCGGTAAAAACATAATATTTCTCGAGTAGGCTAACCTGTCCTGCGAAGCAGTCCAGAACGCGATACTCTCGAAATACTATGTTTTTACCTCATAATCTATAAGCACAATAATATGCCCGAAGAAAAAACCACAAACACGGAAGCGGCGGCGGACAAGAAGGAAGTCGTCGTTCCGGAAAAGTTCAAATCTCTCGTCGGAGAGATTGAAAAGATGTCGGTTCTCGAGCTTTCCGAACTCGTGAAGGTTCTCGAGGAAAAATTCGGCGTGAGCGCGGCGGCTCCGATGATGATGGCCGGACCCGCAGTAGCCGGCGGCGGAGAAGCCGGAGGCGCGGCCGAGGAAAAGAGCGAATTTGACATCGAATTGGCCGCGGCCGGCGACGCCAAAATCAACGTGATCAAAGCGGTCCGTGAAATCACCGGGAAAGGACTCAAGGAAGCCAAAGACCTGGTTGACGCGGCTCCGAAAGTGATCAAGGGAAAAGTCGCCAAAGCCGAGGCGGAAGAGCTGAAGAAGAAATTGGAAGAAGCTGGGGCCACGGTGAATTTAAAATAATCTTGAAATATATTTCAGGATGTGATACAAGAAAGAAGGGCTGTGATAGCTCTTTTTTCTTTTTTCTCAACAATCAACCGGAAAAAAAGGAGGGTGAATGAGCCACAAGGTTCCGACGGCGATTTGTTCGACTTGTTGCAACTGGAACAAGGAGAATGAAAAATGCAACGCGCACATCACCACGCTTCGCTTTGCGGATGAATGCGGGTGGTGGGGCGTGAAGGTGATTGGCGACACCATCTGCTGCAAGCAATAGGAAATCGGGAATTTCGGCCGAGCGAAATATTGACCGGCAAAGGAGGAGCGAATGAGTGAAATGTTGAGCGATCCGAAGAGATGGTGGGAGGCGCACAAGCCTGCCAATTGCGTGGAAGGTTGTCAGCTGCTCGACGCCGAAAAAGGGTGTCTGGCGCAGCAGATTGTGTTCTGCTCTTGCGCGGGGGCAGCAGTAAGGGAAAAAAAGTGACAAAAACGCGTCCATCAAAAAAGGCGGGGATCACCCCGACCCAACCCTAACCCTCCTCTTATTAAGGGGAGGGATTTTTTATTCCGCTGAAAACTTGAGAAGCTGGTTGTTTTTGAGGAGATAAACGGTTTTGTTTTTTTCGTCGACGAACAAATCGCGGGCGGCGGAAATATCCGGGTTGAAGTATTGCGCGATAATCTTTCCGTCTTTCGAATATTTCACAATGCGGCGATTTTTGCCGTCAAGAATCCAGACAAATTCCATTTCGGGTTCGGAGAAAATCCGGTCGATGGAAAGCGGGGTCTGCGGGGATTCAAAATTGATGTTCCCGTCTTTTTTTCCTTGAAGATAGGCGGTGATGTTTCCGTTTTCGGCGATATATAAATCATCATTAATGGCGATACTTTTCGCGTTTTTGAGATCGGTTGTTTCGCGAAGCCAGCTTTGTCTTTCCCCGAAACCACCTTCCGAGCGCGGAAAACGATAAATTTGGCTGGCCGCCGTGTCGAGAACATAAAGATAGGTGAGATACGTCCGGATGTCCTGCGATTTGAGGTTTTCCGGAAGCGAAATGGCGTTTTCCTGAAAGTTCTTGTTGATGGGTGTGAAAGAGACGACTTTTCTTTCTCCGGTGAGGATGAAAATCGTTTTGAGGTGCGGCATTGCGGTGATCAGTTCGAAATTTCCAACCGGAAGGTTGCTTTTGAATTCTTCAATCGTTTTTGTTTCAGGATTCACCCGCGCGACGGTCTTGTCTTTTCCGGATACGGCGAAAATATTTCCGTCGAGAAGCGCGATTCTTGATTCGTCCGTTGAAAAATCCGCGGCTTGCTCGATATTTTCAATATTTTTCACGTTCACATCATCCAGATTTTGGGGAACGGACGTTGATTCGGTTGCCGGAGCTGTTTCTTGACTCGGTTCTTCCCGGCTGTTTCTGCTTTTCAGAAAAGCGGAAACGCTGAAATACAAAACAAGTGCAATGGTAATTCCGGCAACTATTTTGACCAGAGCCGGTTTTTCGAGCAGACGGCGCCGCGCGACGCCGGAGGGCGGGGCCGCGCCGGAGAAGCTGTTTTTTGTTTTCGTAAAAACAGATTTTGCTTTTCCGGAAATCCGGGAAGCGCTTTCGCGCACGGGGATGTTTTTTGCAAAACGGAGCGCCGATATTGCCATTTTTTTTGCCAGTTCCGCGAGACTCAGCAAAACGCTTTTCCATTTTGGTTCAACCGGGGCGGGTCCGGACACAAAGTCGGACTTCTTGTAATCCGAATCCCGGATAAAAGCTTCGTTTTTCCTCGGTTTTTTTGTTCCCGCGAAAGAATCGATTTTTTTCGCGGGCTCGCCTCGATTCGGCGAAGCGAGCTCCTGGCTGCCGGGACGGTTTTCCGGAATTGTTTCGAATATGTCGTCGATACGCGTTTCCTCAATCAGCGCGGCGGAAATTTTCTCCTCGGCCGCGTCCGCAAAATCAACGACGATCGCCCCGGCCAGTTCGCTGTTGGCCTGAAGGGAGATTTCCAAAAACCCGGGAAATTCTTCACGGGAAAAATGCTGGGCGTTTTGCAGAATTTCTTCGCGGGAAAATATGTCTTCGAGTTCGCGCGTGCAGAAAATGATCTTGTCGCCGATCTCAATTTTTCCACTCGAAACGTTCGAGAAGGTTTTGAGCGGATGCGACTCGGATTCTTTTTCTTCCTCGAGTTTCTCGCTTATTTCGGCGATTTCCCCAGCGCGCACGAGAAAAATCGAGGCGTCGCCGAGGCAAGCGAAGTGAAGATTGTTCCGTTCGATTGCTCCTCCGGCGAAGCTCAATTTGCCCGTCCAGCTTGTGGAGCCCTGGCGCGCGAGTTCGGCGAGGGCGAGGTTGGCTTTGCGCAGGCCGGCTTCGAAGCTTTCCTCCGGTGTCCGATGGGGTTTTCCGAAATATTCTTTTTTGACGACCGAAACAAGAAGATTGGCGACATAAGACGAGTTTTCCGACCGATCGTCGATTTTGATGATCCCGAAAAGCGTCCCGAATTTCTGCTGTTCGAAATTTTCGGGCGAAAACGAAAAAACGACGGCAAACTGCGCGAGTTCGGCCCTCGAACAGACGAAAACGTCGCGGATGATCGCGTGATAACCCCCATTCCTCTTTTTTTTCGTTGGAGAAGGCATAAAGTAAGTTGAGCCCAGTATAGGGGAAATACGCCGGAATTTCAAGGTGGACAATTTCGTATGTTGGTTTTATACTGATATCAGCCTAAATTATCATAAAATCATATGTCCGAGCTATTTTCCCAACTTTTCGATTCAAGAACCCGCGCGCGCCTGATGAAGTTTTTTATGCTCAACGACAAGGAGGCGCATATCTTCAAGGAGATAACCAAAAAAAACCAGCTTTCTTCGCGACAGGCGAGCAATGAACTGGCGCGGATGGAAAGAATGAAACTGATTTTTTCGCGCTCGAGAAAGGGTCAGAAATTTTTCCAGACCAATCGCGAGTTCATTTTTTATCCCGAACTCAGGAACCTTGTCATCAAATCAAACACAATTCCGGAATGCCGCAGTCTTCAACGGATCAAAGACCTCGGGAGAGTGAAACTGGCGCTCATTTCGGGGGTGTTTCTCAACCATCCGAAGGGGCGAGCCGATCTTTTGATCGTGGGCGACGAGTTGAGCCGGGCGAAACTCAATCATCTGCTCGAGGGGCTTGAAGCCGAAGTCGGGAAGGAGATCAACTATTCGATTATGAGTTCCGAGGAATTCAAATACCGCACGGATATGCTCGACAAGTTCGTGATGGAATTCCTGGAAAGCCCTTATGAAACGGTGGTCTGCAAAATTTCGAATATAAAGGAGATAGCGAATCGGAGGAAATAGGTCTTTGGTAACAAGGTTTTTGGCAGTAGGTTGGGTCATTGGTCTTTGGTTTTTGGAAAAAATCCAATGACCTTGTTGCTAATGACCAAAAAGACAGATGCCTCCCATATACATTTTAATTTTTATTTTAATTGCTCTTATTCTCTTCCTCGCCGGATTTGTTTTTTCATTGCGACGGAAATTGGAAAAGAGCGATTCGGGGGACGCCGACCGGAAAAACGCGGAGATGGTGTCGAACATCACGAATCAGATTCAAATTCTTTCGCAAAATATCGGCACGATTCAGAAAAGCGTCGACCAGCGGCTCGGGGAAAACACCAGCCGGCTCGACAACGCCAGCCGCTCGTATGGCGAAGTGCAGAAGCAAATCGTCCATTTGCAGGAAGAGGTGAAAAGGGTTCACGAAGTCGGGAAAAACATTTCGAGTTTGCAGGACATTTTGCGCGCGCCTAAATTGCGCGGAGTGATGGGTGAATTTTTGCTCGAAAACCTTTTGTGCCAGATTTTCCATCGCGAAAACTATGAATTTCAGCACGCGTTCAAAAGCGGGGAAAAAGTGGACGCGGTCGTGAAACTCAAAGATTATTTTGTTCCGATCGATTCGAAATTTCCGCTTGAAAATTTCCGCAAGGGTTCCGCCGCCGGGGAAGCCGAAAAAGAACAATTCTCGAAATTGTTTTACTCCGATGTGAAAAAGCATATCGACTCGATCGCCAAAAAATATATTCTTCCCGACGAAGGAACGGTCGATTTCGCCCTGATGTATGTGCCGGCGGAAAACGTCTATCACGAAATCGTGAGCCATAATTTCGGGAACGTCGGGCTTTTCGACTATGCCACGGCCAAGCGCGTCATTCCGGTGTCGCCGAACACCCTCTATGCCTATCTTTCCACGATCGTGATGGGGCTCAAGGGAATGAAAATCGAGGAAAACGCCAAAGCGATTTTGCAGAATCTCAAGCGGCTCGAAATCGATTTCGGAAAAGTGCGGGGCGATTTTGTGGTTCTCGGGACGCATCTCGCCAACGCTTCGAAGAAGTACGGCGAGACGGAAAAAAGAATGGATCGGTTCGACGAGCGGCTTGAAAAATCGAAGACGAAGGAGCTGGACGAAGGAAGTGAAACAAATGTTATTCCGGAAAAAGTTTGATTATGTCGGACAACTTTATTTCAAGACTAAAAGGAAGATTTCACAGGCTTTTTTGGCACGGCTATTGGACCGATCCGGCGGTGTTTTTTTCGCTGGTTCCGGCGATTGCGGCGAACCTCGGGATGTGGGCGCTGATTTGGTTTTCCGTCACGCCGACCGACCAGCCGATCATTCTGCACTACAACGTGTATTTCGGCGTGGACGCCATCGGCGACTGGCGGGGTGTTTTCGTCCTGCCCGGAATCGCGGCGGCGCTTCTGGTCGTGAATGCGGTGATTTCGCGCTTTTTCTACTACAAAGAGCGGCTGGCTTCCTATCTTTTCGCGGCGATGGCGCTTGTGGCGCAACTTCTCGCGGCAGTGGGGCTGGGAAGCGTGATATTGATAAACTTCTGAATCATTTACGAAATACGAATTTATCGAAATACGAAAAAATTACATATGAAAATACAAATATTTCGCATTTTCGTAGTTCGCTTATTTCGTAGTTAGTAAATAAAGTCGTTCTGATATGTCTCAATATCCCAACCCCCGAACAACCGACTCCCGCGAGCATCGTCTCCAGCGGTTTTTTGAGATGATTCCCGGTACGCTCACCTGGTTCACGCTCATCGGAATGTTCGCTTTTTCTTTCTGGCTGCCCGTCTGGATGGCCGTTTTCATCATCGCGTTTGATATATATTGGCTCTATCGGACGGTGTATATCTCCGCCTATTCCATCGGGGCGTTCAGAAAGATGCAGTGCCACAAAAAAATCGACTGGATGGATTTTTGCCGGAGAGTTTCCGAAGATCCCGAAAAATTCGGCAATGACGCGAGCGAAAAATTGAAAGCCGCCCGGGAAAAGTTTGCAAAAGTCCGCTGGAAATTTTTTTCCAAAAAGAAGCGCGAGGCGAGGAGGGAGCTTCGCGTTGCCAGAGAAATAAAAAAAGAAGTGCGGGCGATCCTCGCGCGGGACAAATCGAAATTTTTGCGCTGGGAGGATATTTTGCACGTCGTTTTGCTTCCGACGGCCAACGAAGGCCCTGAAATTATCGAACCGGCCATTCAGGCGATCGCCGATTGCAGCTATCCCAACGAGAAATTCATCATCCTGCTCGCGACCGAGGAGCGCGAAGATCCGGAAAAGCGCGAACAGAAAGCAAATTATCTCAAGAAAAAGTTCGGCGGGACATTTCTTGATTTCCTTGTCACTGTCCACAAAGTCGCGCCCGGGGAGATGAAAATGAAATCGTCGAACGCGACGTACGCGGCCAAGGAGCTCAAAAAATATCTCGAAGCGAAAAAAATTCCGCTCGAGCGCGTCGTTTTGTCCAATTTTGACTGCGACACGTGCGTGCATCCGCAATATTTCGCCGCGCTCACACTGAAATACATCACCGAGCCGCGCCGCCTCAATTTCGCCTACCAGCCCCTGCCGATGTATCACAACAACATCTGGGATACGAACGCCTTCGTGCGGATTATCGTCACCGGTTCTTCGTTTTGGCATATGGTCGAGGCGATGCGCCCGGAGCATATGGTGACGTTTTCCTCGCATTCGGAGGCGTTCAAAACGATTGTGGACGTCGGATATTGGCCGGTGAACGTCATTTCCGAAGACAGCCTCATTTTCTGGAAGGGATACGTCCACTTCGACGGTGACTATGAAGTGAAGCCGATTTATCTTCCCGTTTCGCTTGACGCGGTGCTGGCTGGCACATATTGGAAGACGATCGTCAATCAATACAAGCAAAAGCGGCGCTGGGCGTACGGAATCGAAAACTTCCCCTTGCTCGCGCGCGCTTTTCTCAAAAACAAAAAAATCCCTTTCGGGAAAAAGATGCGGCACCTCTTCACGATGCTCGAGGGCCACTGGTCGTGGGCGACGAACTCGTTCATCATCGCGCTTCTCGGGTGGCTGCCGGTGATCATTGGCGGGCCGGAGTTCAACCAGAGCGTCCTCGCGCACAATCTGCCGTATCTCACCAGATATCTGATGAACGCGGCGCTCGTCGGTCTTGTCGTCTCGATGTTTTTGAGTCTGATGCTTTTGCCGCCGCGGCCGGCGCGGTACACGCGCAAGCGGTACGTTTATATGTTCCTCCAATGGTTTCTCGTGCCGATCACCGCGCCGTTTTTGGGCGCGATGCCGGCCATAGATTCCCAAACACGGATTCTTTTCGGCAAATACTTCGGCGAATTCTGGGTGACGGAAAAGGTGAGGAAGGAGTAATAAAAAGGCTTATAAAAGCCCTTTTATTTCGCAAGGGCGTGGCCTTACGATTTTCTATTATACACCTGTTTAGCTCAAAAGTCAAGTGGCCGTCAAATTTCTTCTCCCATTTTTATATTCTTTCGCAATCTCGGTTTTCGCGATATTTCTTTTGCTCCGCGCACGATTTTTAAGATCCGATCTTAAAAAAAGGTTGGGCGGGGTGGTTGTGATCGCGGTTTTTGTTTTGCTGGTTCTGTTGGACGGAAATCTGGTAATGACAAAGCCGATTGCGGGAATTTTGGCCGGAGGATTGCTGATTTTGATTTTTGGGCTTTGGGATGATTTGAAAAGCTTGAGCTGGAAATGGCAGCTTTTGTTTCAAATTATAGTCGCACTGGTCGCAATCAGTTTCGGCGTTCGGAGCGAATACATCGCCAATCCATTTGGAGGTGTTATAAGTCTGAATCTCCCGGATATATACTTTATACCTGCCCGCATTGCTACGCAAAGCGTTGCAGGCGGGCTTTATACTCTATACTTCATACTTTTCATCAATTCCCTCAACTGGCTCGACGGGATTGACGGCCTTTCCGGGAGCGTGACGCTCACGGCGCTCGGCGTGATATTTTTTTTGAGTCTTCTGCCGCACATCAATCAGCCGGCCGTGGCGATTCTCGCGGCGATCGCGGGCGGGGCGGTTGCGGGATTTTTGGTTTTCAACTGGCATCCGGCGAAAATCATCGCCGGAACCTCGGGGGCGTGGTTTTTCGGGTTTTTGCTCGCGAGCCTCTCGATTTTCGCGGGCGCCAAAATTGCGACCGTTCTGATGGCGGCGCTGGTTCCGATTTTGGATATGGCGCGGGTGGTTTGGGAGCGGCATCGCGCCGGCCAACCCGTCTTTTTTGGAAAAGACGGTCGACATCTGCACGACAAACTGGTAAAATTGGGATGGAGCGAGGGATGGATTGCGCTTTCGGTCTGCGCCTTGAGCGCGCTTTCGGGATTTGCGGCTTTGATGCTGGGCGCGATCGGGAAAATGGTTTTCATTGCGATTTTTTCAGTTTTTTATTTTTGGGGAATGAGGGCGGTTGGAAATATAAAAAATAATTTATGACGGAAAAAACAAAAATTGTCTGGTTCAGTGCGATCGCCGGAGCGGTGGTTGTCGCCGTTCTCTTGAATTGGGTTTCGAGCGAAGTGTTTTCGCTTCGTCATTTGAATCCGGTGAAAAGGATTTTCGTGAAAGACGTCCCGGTGAAAGCGGAAAGAGTGAGCTCGAAAAAGAAAATCGAGCGGGGGCTGGCGGGAAGAAGCGGTCTCGCGGAGGGAAGAGGAATGCTTTTTGTGATGCCGGACGACGAAATTCAGCATTTTTGGATGAAAGGAATGGAATTTCCGATCGACATCATTTGGATCGAAGACGGACGGGTGATTGGGTGCGAAAAAAGGGTTTCCCCAAAAGACCAGCGGACATTCGCTTCGCCCGGAAACGCGAGTTTCGTTTTGGAAACGGTTTCCGGATTTTGCGATCTGTATGACATACAACCGAACGACCCAGTAAAACTATGAAAAATGCCGAGGGTATAATTTTGCGCTCTTGTCAATATTGCGCGAATATAATTGGTCTGCTAAACTTCCAGCCAAGCAAAACTAATCGGTAAAAAAAGAAACGTATGGGAAGAATAAAGATCAACGAAAAGACGGTGAACTTCATCCTCATCCTCATCCTTGGATTCCTGGTCGGCGTGGCGGTGAAAACGGAAGCCAAAAAAAGGGTGACAATCGGATACGGCGACTATATCGCCGCTCAAATGAAGCAAGACTTTGATTTGATGAAAAAAGAAGCGCCGCGGGCGCCGGCGGGCGGCGGACAGCCGGAGCAGCCGGCTCCGGTTCAGGGCGAAGAATCGCCGCAAGGCGCGTCCGAGCAGCAATAATAAATAATCTCAAATATCAAGATGGAAGAGCAAAAAGAAGAAACAACGTCGGAGAATTCGCCGATGGAAAACGAGGAGGGAAAAAACGAAGCTCAAAACGACAAGGAATCTTGTCGGAAGAAGATAAAAAACTACACTTCGATCATCATCCTTCTGGTCGGGCTTTTGGCCGGAAGCGTGTTTGTCGACGTGGCCCAGTTTTTCGGGCAGCAGGGATTTTCGCCGCGGGTTCTCAAAACCGCCGATGTCTTGCCGTTTGAAGGGAAAACGTGGGTGTCTTTCAATGAGCCGGTGGCGACCGTGAGCGTGGTGACCGATGACAATTGTGAGGCTTGCGATCCGACCGAGCCGCTCAAATGGATGAAGCGGGTGATTCCGACGATGCTTGCCAAAAAAGTGGCGGTTGATTCGCCGGAAGGGAAAGATATCATCGAAAAGTTCAAGGTGAAAAGCGTTCCGGCTTTCATTTTTGACGAGAACGTGACAAAAACGGACGTATATGCGCAGGCGCAGGCGATTTTCACGAAAGTCGACAATTCATACGTGATGAGCACGGAACAGGTCGGCATCAAACCGGGAAAATTTTTGGAAACCCCGTCCGTCTCCAAGGACAATCCGCAAGTCGGTCCGGAGGACGCGAAAGTGAAGATGGTGGTTTTCAGCGACTTCCAGTGTCCCTATTGCAAATCGTTTCACGAAACCTTCCGAAAAGCCATCAATGAATACAAAGACAGGGTTTTGTTCGTCTATAAATATCTCCCGCTTGATTTTCACAAGCAGGCGGCCAACGCCGCGACGGCGGCCGAGTGCGCCAATGAGCAGGGGAAATTTCTGGAAATGTCGGACAAGCTGTACGCTTCGCAGGCCGACTGGCAGAGCACCGAAGGAACGGCGAAATTCAAGTCGTATGCGACAACTTTGGGACTTGCTGCGGCGAAATTCAACCAGTGTGTCGATGAAAACAAGCCGAAAGACAAAATCGCGGCCGACGAAAAAGAAGCCCAGAATTTCGGAATTTCCGGAACGCCGGCTTTCTTTGTGAACGACCAGTTTTTCGGCGGAGTGATTCCGTTCGAAGAGTTGAAAAAAACGCTCGACGCGGAGTTAGGGAAATAGGGGTGGAGTATTTCGTGCAGGGTATGGAGTTTTTTGAGAAATCGGGCCGCAATGCCCGATTTCTTTTTTGTTGACAAAATTCAAGAAAGCCAGGGCTTTTTTCTTTTCCCAAAAAATGCTATTATTATTCCGTGAATCCCGTTAGAAATATTTCGGTTATTTGGAAGCGGGATTTATAAAAACTTCTAACGGGATGAAACTCGACAAGAAAATTTTCGAAATAATTTTTCACGCGCGGGGCGGACAGGGGGCGAAAACGGCTGCCGAGGTTTTGGCGCAGGCGGCTCTTCGCGAAGGGAAATTTGTCCAGGCTTTTCCCGATTTCGGGCCGGAGCGGAGCGGCGCGCCGATGAAAACATTTGTGCGGATTTCAGACGAACAGATTCGTACGCACGAGCCGGTCGTCGACCCGGATGTCGTCGTGATTGTCGATGAAACATTGCTCGGAATCGTGGACGCGACAAAAAATCTCGACGAAAACGAATCGATGATCGTGAATACGACTTTGGACCGGGAAGCGATCGCGAAAAAAACTGGATATGTCGGAAATATATATCCGATTGACGCGACCGGACTTTCGATGGATGTGATCGGCGAACCGCGGCCGAACACGGCCATCCTTGGGAAGTTGATCAACGTGACCGGGGTCGTGAAGCTTGAAAACGCAATCGAGGTTTTTCGGGAAAAATATCTGCCCAAGATTGGGGGCGATAAGACTGAAAAAAATATTCAAGCGATTGAGAGGGCGTATGATTCATTGTAGGCTACTAAATACAAATCGAGTACCAATATACGAATATTTTTTTCAGCAGACATTGGTATATTCGTATACGATTGGTATTTAGTAGTCAGAATAGATTTTATGGACTGGCAAAATATAGAAGAAGGCGCGGTGATTGCGCACGATCCGAAAAAATCCCCCCGAACCGGTGATTGGCGGTACATTTGCCCAAAAGTGGACAAAAAACTTTGCATCGGTTGCGGAGTGTGTTTTGAGTATTGTCCGGAAGCGGCGATTGATTTTGATTCTGAACGGAAAGCGGACATAGATTTCAATGTCTGCAAAGGCTGCGGCGTGTGCGCGACAGTCTGCCCGCAGAGGGCGATAAGGATGGGAACGTATAAAGTATAAAGTATTATGTATAAAGTATATGGGGGGAACAAAAATCAGATCTTTTGTTGATTTGCGGGCGTGGCAGGAGGGACATAAATTGGTCTTAATGGTTTACAAATTAACTCGCGAGTTTCCAAAAGAAGAAATATTCGGACTCGTGAGTCAAATGAGAAGAAGCGCTGTTTCAGTGACATCCAATATTGCCGAAGGATTTAGCAGGAATACATCAAAAGACAAGGTTCAATTTTATTGCACGTCACACGGCTCATTGACCGAACTTCAAAATCAATTGATTGTTTCGCGAGATGTCGGTTATTTGAATAAAATAGATTTTGATAAAATGGCAAATCAAACAATCTTAGTCCACAAGTTGATAACCGGATTGAAAAGAATAAAAAATACTTAATACGTTATACATGATACTTAATACCAAAATTGCTCTCACCGGTGGTGCTGCTGCTGCGGAGGCTTTGCGCCAAATAAATCCGGATGTGATGCCGGTCTATCCGATCACGCCCCAAACTCCGATCATTGAAACTTTTGCCAAGTTTGTGGCGGACGGCGAGGCGGATACGGAGATGATTGAAGTCGAATCGGAACACTCGGCGATGAGCGCCGCAATCGGCGCGAGCGCGGCCGGGGTTCGGGCGATGACGGCTTCGAGCTCGCAGGGCATTATGCTGATGGCTGAAATGTTGCCGATCGCTTCGGGCATGCGGCTGCCGATTCTGATGTTTGTCAGCGCGCGGGCGATTTCCGCGCCGATCAACATACATTGCGACCATCAGGACGTGATGGCGGTGCGCGACGCTGGCTGGATTCAGCTGTTTTGCGAAAACGCGCAGGAAGTGTATGACAATGCTTTCATCGCGTTGAAACTGGCGGAGTCCGTTCGGTTGCCGGCAATGGTCATCATGGACGGGTTTATCACATCGCATAGCGTGGAAAACCTTGAAATTCTTGAGAAAAGCGCGGCGAGAAATTTCATTGGCGAATACGAACCGAAAAATTTTCTTTTGGATTTTGAAAATCCGAAAACATTCGGGCCCGTTTCACTTCCCAATTCATACTTCGAGTTCAAACGGCGGCAAGTTGAGGCGATGGATAAAGTAATTGGGAAATATCTGGAAATATGCGGAAACTACAAAGAGATTTGCGGCCGCGAATACAATTTGTTCGAAGCTTACAAACTGGACGACGCGGAAAAAGCCATTGTCGTCGCCGGCTCGACCGCGGGCACGGCCAAAGTCGCCGTGGATGAATTGCGTGAGCAGGGAGAAAAAGTCGGACTGCTTAAAATGAAACTGTTCCGCCCTTTCCCATACGCCGCGGTCGGCGAAGCGCTCAAGAACGTGAAAAAAATCGCGGTTTTAGACCGGACAGTTTCGTTTGGTTCCGACGCCCCGTTGTTTAGTGAAATAAAGAACAGTCTATACCAGATACCAGATACCAAATACCAGATACAGTCCTGCATCTATGGCTTGGGCGGGCGAGAAATTTTCAAGGAAGATATTAGAAAAATTTTTCAAGATGACTGGAACGGAAAAGAGATAAAATACATCGGCCTAAAATGAATAACGATCTGACGGAAAAATTTGCTCCCGGACACTCCACCTGTGCAGGATGCGGAATTCCGGCGATTGTGCGGACGGTTTTGGGCGCGACAAGCGATCCGATTGTCGTTGTGAGCGTGACGGGGTGCCTTGAGGTGACTTCAACACTTTATCCCTATTCTGCTTGGAAAGTTCCGTTCATCCACTCCGCGTTTGAAAACGGCGGGGCGACGGCGGCGGGAATCGCGACGGCGGTCAAAGCGTTGCGCAAGAAAAATAAGATTCCGGACAAAAAGCGCGTTCAAGTCGTCGTTTTTGCAGGGGACGGGGGAACGTATGACATCGGACTCCAAAGTTTGTCCGGCGCGCTTGAGCGCGAGCACGATTTTCTCTATGTCTGCTATGACAACGAAGCGTATATGAACACAGGCGGGCAGCGGAGCGGCGCGACGCCCTTTGGCGCGGACACGGAAACAACGCCGGCGGGAAAAAATAGTTTCGGAAAAACGGAAAAGCGCAAAGACCTGATGTCGATTGTGATTGCGCATCATCCGCGCTACGCGGCGCAGGCGAATGTGGCGTTTTTGCCGGATCTCAAAATGAAAGCGAAGCGCGCGTTTGAAACCGAAGGTCCGCGGTTTTTGCTCGTGCTTCAGCCCTGCACGAATTTGTGGAAATATCCGACGTCGGAATATGTGCGAATCGGAAAACTGGCGACGGAAACGAATTTTTGGCCGCTCTGGGAATATATCGACGGGCGCTACAAAATAAACTGGGCGACGGAAAAACCGAAACTGCTTGAAGAATTTCTGAAAACACAGGGTCGGTTCAAGCATCTTTTCAAACCCGGCGGGGAAAAAGTGATTGTGGAAATGCAAAAAGAAGTTGAGGAAAACTGGAAAAAATTGGTTAATTTAGCGGAAATATAGGTCATCAGCAACAAGGTTGTGGGCAGCGGGTTTGGTTTCGGGTCATTGGCTGTTGGACTTTTCCAACATTTAGCAAAAACTAATGATTTACCTCCTCGTGAAATAATATTTTTTCACTTATCGTAGTATTTATTCGTAAGAAAGAAATATGGCAAAGCCAAAAGTAAACGAAGAATTGTGCATCGGGTGCGGGACGTGCGAGTCGTTGTGCCCGAAGATGTTCAAGGTCGAAAACGGAAAATCGCACGTGATCGGCGAAGATTGCGAGAAAGCCGGCTGCGATTGCAACGAAGCGGTGACAAGCTGTCCGGTGAACGCGATATCGATAGAAAATAAAAATTAAAAGTTAAAATACAAAATTTTACTGTCGCTCGCCTCGCTGGCGGAGTGGGCTTCGCGACTATCATTTTTGTTTTGTCGTAAAAATTAGACTTCAGATATGCTGAATCAAGAAAACAAAGAGATTGCAATAGCATACAGAAAAATGTTGTTTGGTATTATTGTTATTGTGTTCATATTTTCCTCCTTTTTCGGGGCGGTTTTCGGGTATATGGCGGGGAATCTCGGGCAGGGAAAACTTGGCTTGAACTTTTCGAAAAAAGAGAAAAATCAGCAAAATTCGCAGGCCGGCGGGAATTCGGGACAAACCGTAAATTTCCCCGACGAAGAAACGGCGGTGACGGCGGCTGTGGAAAAGGCGTCGCCCGCCGTGGTGAGCATTATCATTTCAAAAGACGTGCCGAAGATCCAGGATTTTTTCTCTGATCCGTTCAGTTTTGATCCGTTTTTCAATCCGTTCGGTTCCGGACAGCCTCAAAACCAGCCGAACAGCGGGCAGGGAGGAACCCAGAAACAGGAAATCGGCGGCGGGTCGGGCTTCATCGTGGCGAAAGACGGCTTGATCGTGACGAACAAGCACGTCGTTTCCGACGCGGAGGCGAGTTATACGGTGATGACGAACGACGAGAAAAAATACGACGCGAAAGTTATGGCAATCGATCCGATAAACGACGTGGCGATTCTCAAAATAGACGCCGGAAACAATCTGCCCGTTCTCGGACTTGCCGATTCGGGAAATCTGAAAATCGGGCAGACTGTGATCGCGATCGGGAATTCTCTCGGAGAGTTCCGAAACACCGTGTCCAAGGGAATTATATCCGGTCTCAAGCGGAACGTGACGGCCGGAAACGGATTCGAGCAGGCGGAAACTTTGAGCGAGGTGATCCAGACCGACGCGGCCATCAATCCGGGAAACTCAGGCGGGCCGCTTTTGAATGTCAGTGGTCAGGTGATCGGCGTGAACGTGGCGATGGCGCAGGGGGCGGAGAATATCGGCTTCGCGCTTCCGATCAATCTGGTGAAAAAAGACATCGAAAGCGTGAAGGCACATGGGAAAATCGTCCAGCCGTATCTCGGCGTCCGCTATATGCCGATCACGGACGAAATCCAAAAGCAAAACAATTTGCCCTACAATTACGGAGTTTTGGTCGTTCGCGGGCAAAGGGTGACGGATTTCGCGGTGGTTCCCGGGAGTCCGGCGGACAAGGCGGGAATCATTGAGAACGACATAATCCTTGAAATGAGCGGAGTGAAAATAGACTCGGAGCACCAACTGGCCGATCAAATCGCGAAAGCAGATGTCGGCGACACGGTTACTTTGAAGATTTGGCACAAAGGCGAAGAAAAAACAGTGCAAGTAAAGCTGGAGGAAAGGAAGTAACTTGTAGGTGTCCGACACCTACAAGTTAAAAAAACAGCCCCGCGTGATGGCAGGGTTGTTTTTGAATTACTGAATTTCTCTAGTTTGTGAACTTGAAAGAGTCAACCATTGTCTTTAATGTTGTTTGTAGCGACTTTTCCGTACCAATAATTTCAAATCGGTATTTTCCGTCCGAAACAACATAAGCTTCTTCATCATAATTTTTTGCTTTTTTCCCGCTTATCGTTAAGTCTTTTGTTGAGACTGGATCCATTCCATTGGGTCCTATCAGGCTGTCGCCAAGGATTTCGGCAACATTTATTGATATTGCCCCTTCGCCTGAAGCGCATGAACCCTTGTCGAAGTCGACGGAAAAAAGTATGCCACCGGGCAACTCTCCCAATTTATAGGAACTTTCGGTATAGAAACAATTGGATGGATAATTAACACTGAATTTGTACTTGGTATTTGTATAAGTTTTCGGATTTACTGCTTCGTTTGCGTTTGTAGTCTGGCCATTTGTCACTGCTTGATTTGTCGTCGTCGGAATTTTACCAGCCATGCTTTGGGTTTGCGCCGGAAATGGCTGGCCTACACTTGGCGCGTAGGTGTTTTTGCTCGTTGCAAAATAGATTGTCGTTCCAGCCAAGACGACAATCAGCGCAATCAAAATTCCAACAATTGCTCTTTGATTCATTTTTTTGTCTTAATTTTTATCTATCCATATTATCTCTTTTTGTTGGGGGGGTGTCAAGATGACGTATTCGTAGTAAAATACATTTGTAGGTGTCCGACACCTACAGGCTATGAGAAGGCAGGGTTGTTTTTGAATTACTGAATTTCTCTAGTTTGTGAACTTGAAAGAGTCAACCATTGTCTTTAATGTTGTTTGTAGCGACTTTTCCGTACCAATAATTTCAAATCGGTATTTTCCGTCCGAAACAACATAAGCTTCTTCATCATAATTTTTTGCTTTTTTCCCGCTTATCGTTAAGTCTTTTGTTGAGACTGGATCCATTCCATTGGGTCCTATCAGGCTGTCGCCAAGGATTTCGGCAACATTTATTGATATTGCCCCTTCGCCTGAAGCGCATGAACCCTTGTCGAAGTCGACGGAAAAAAGTATGCCACCGGGCAACTCTCCCAATTTATAGGAACTTTCGGTATAGAAACAATTGGATGGATAATTAACACTGAATTTGTACTTGGTATTTGTATAAGTTTTCGGATTTACTGCTTCGTTTGCGTTTGTAGTCTGGCCATTTGTCACTGCTTGATTTGTCGTCGTCGGAATTTTACCAGCCATGCTTTGGGTTTGCGCCGGAAATGGCTGGCCTACACTTGGCGCGTAGGTGTTTTTGCTCGTTGCAAAATAGATTGTCGTTCCAGCCAAGACGACAATCAGCGCAATCAAAATTCCAACAATTGCTCTTTGATTCATTTTTTTGTCTTAATTTTTATCTATCCATATTATCTCTTTTTGTTGGGGGGGTGTCAAGATGACGTATTCGTAGTAAAATACATTTGTAGGTGTCCGACACCTACAGGCTATGAGAAAACAAGCGCTGGTTTCGAACAATTATTATCATATCTTTAATCGCGGGGTGGAGAAGCGAAAAATTTTTCTGAATGGGAATGACTATTTGCGATTCTTAGAGTCAATGAGAGAATTCAACAACGTTAAGCCTATCTTTAGCCTGCATCTTCATAATCAACTGAAGAAAAAAGGTGTTGTAGGTGTCGGACACCTACAAGAGAAAGAATTGGTAGAAATAATTTGCTATTGCTTGAATCCTAATCATTTTCATTTTATACTCAAACAAATTGCGGAAAACGGAATTTCCGAATTTATGAAAAGAATAGGGGGCGGATACACAAATTATTTCAACTGCAAATATAAAAGGTCTGGCGTTTTGTTTCAAGGGAAATTTAAGTCGGTTCATATAAAAACAAACGCACATTTGCTATATCTATCTCTGTATGTGAATAAGAACCACAATATCCATGGTTATGGAAATGGTATCTGGGAATTTTCAAGTTTGCCCGATTATATAGGGAAGCGCAAGGATAATTTATGTGACATGAGTGTTATTCTCGAAAAATTCAAAGATCCAAAAGATTACGCAGATTTCGCGTCAAAAAACGCTCTATATATGAAAGAAAAGAAGGAAGATGAAAAATATTTGCTGGAATAATGTGCTGTAGGTGCTGTAGGTGTCCGACACCTACAAACCTATAAAGGGTTATGGCGAAGCAAATATACAATTTGACAGCCAAGGAGGTTTTGAAAAAGTTCGGCGCGCGCGCGAGCGGGCTTTTGGACGAGGAAGCGGCGGAGAAACTCAAAGAATACGGACCGAACAAAATCGAAGAGAAACAAAGATGGCGATGGGCGAGGTTGGTTTTGCACCAGTTCAACGACGCACTGGTCTGGATTCTTCTGGTTGCAGCGGGACTGGCGCTTGTGTTCTCTGAATTTCGCGACGTGACGATAATCCTCGTGATTGTTTCCATCAACGCGGTGATTGGTTTCACTCAAGAATGGAAGGCCGAACGGATAATGGACCGTATTCAAAAATTGGCATCCGACAAGGCGACAGTCGTCCGCGCCGGCCGAAAAAAGGAAATCGACGCGAGCGAGATTGTGCCGGGGGACGTTATTTTTGTGTCTGCCGGCGATAATGTTCCTGCCGACGCATATCTTCTCGAAAGCTACAATCTGCACACGAACAGCTTCGTCTTTACGGGTGAATCAAAACCGGAAAGAAAAGAGGCCAGGATCGTTTCCGAGGAAAATCTCGCGGTTGCCGACATTGAAAATATGATTTTCACGGGCGAAAATGTGACAATGGGGGAGACGAAAGCGGTTGTTGTGGCCACGGGAATGCGAACGGAACTCGGGAGAATCGCGCGCCTTGCGACGGAAGTGGCGGACGAACTCACGCCGCTTCAGAAAAAAATGAGGACACTGGGGAAAGATATTTCCATTTTGGCGGTTGTGATTGCGGCGCTCGTGCTCACTGCCGGAGGATTCCAGCATTTGTCGTGGTATCATAATTTTTTGTTTGCCCTCGCGGTTGCGGTCGCAGTGGTGCCGGAAGGCTTGCCGGCGGCAATGTCGGTTGCGCTTTCACTTGGGATGCGGAGACTTCTCAAAGAAAACGTGCTAGTGAAAAAGCTGATTGCTGTTGAGACTTTGGGGTCGGTAAATGCGATCTGCACCGACAAAACCGGAACAATCACCAAAAACGAGCTGATGGTGACAAATATTGTCCTTGACAGCCGGGAGATTGAGGTGAAAGGTGAAGGATATGAGCCAGAAGGCGACTTTTTTGCGGCTGGAAAAAAAGTTGACCCGGAAAGCGTGAAAAATCTTGATTTGATTTTGAAGATAGCCGCGCTTTGCAACGATGCGGAACTGGTCGGCGGAAAAGACGGGTTCAAAATCGTCGGCGATCCGACGGAAGGCGCTCTCATTGTCGCGGCGAGGAAATTCGGCAGGGATGAAAATTTTTTCAGGACAGGGGAGAAGAAGATTGATGAAAATCCTTTTGAATCCGAAAGAATGCGGATGAGCGTGATTTATGAAAGGTGCGAAGCGCAAAGCGGGAAGTGCGAGAAATTTTCATACGTGAAGGGTTCGCCGGACGCACTGCTCGGTCTCTCCCCCAAAAAACTGACTCAAGAGGGGATAGTCCCCTTTTCTGACGAAGAAAAAAAGAAAACGAAAAAAATATACGACGAGATGTCGGCTCAGGCACTGCGGGTTTTGGCTTTCGCCTATCGTCCCGTTAGAAATAATATTTCTAACGAGACAAGTCCCGCGAAAATTTCAATTAATGAAGCTGAAAAAGATTTGATTTGGGTCGGAATGATGGCGATGATCGATCCGCCGAGGGCGGATGTGGCAAAAGCCATTGAAGAATGCCGGCAGTCGGGGATCAAGGTGATTATGATCACGGGAGACTATGAAGTGACGGCGAGGGCGATTGCGGAAAGCGTGGGTCTTTTGTCACATAACACACAGCACATAGCACATAACAATTTCGTTATTAACGGCAAAGAATTAAACGGTCTCAGTGATAGTGAAATTATAAAAAGAATAAAAAACGGCGTTTCGGTTTTTGCGAGAATCACCCCCGAACAAAAATTGCGGATCGCGAGCGTGCTCAAAAAATCCGGCGCGGTGATCGCGATGACGGGCGACGGAGTGAACGACGCGCCGGCGCTCAAGAAGGCGGACATCGGGGTGGCGATGGGGCGTATCGGGACGGATGTCTCGAAAGAAGCGTCGGATATGATTCTTCTCGACGATAATTTCGCTTCGATCGTGGCGGGGATCAGGGAAGGCCGGACAATTTACCAAAATATTCGGAAATTTATATATTACGTCCTGTCTTCCAATGCCAGTGAATTTTTGACGGTCGTTTTCGGAACGCTTCTTTTCATCCCCGCGCCGATCACGGCCGTTCAAATCCTCGCCATCGACCTTGGAACGGATGTTTTTCCGTCGCTCGCGCTCGGAGTGGAGCCGGCCGAGAGCGGAAATATGAAGCAAAAACCTTTCAATCCCAAGGAGCGGCTCATCGGCGCTTTCGGCTTCTGGCGGCTTGTTTACGTCGGACTCATTATGTCGGCGGGCGCAATCATCGCCTTCCTGTGGTCGATGAAACGCGGCGGGTGGAATTTCGGAGAGAGTATTGATTTTGATTCGGCTCTCTATATCAAATCGACGGCGGCGACATATGCGGTGCTTTCAATGACGCAGATGGCCAATCTTCTGCAGGCGCGAAGCGAAAAACTTTCCGTGTTCAAGCTCGGATTTTTCAAGAACAAATGGCTCATCGGATCGATTTTCATTTCGGTCGGAATGCTTCTCGTGTTTCTTCATATCCCCTTTTTCCAAAAGTATCTGCATATGGCGCCGATCGACCGCTGGGACTGGCTGGTGGTCGCCGGCGCGACGCTGGCCGTGTTTCTTTTCGAAGAAGCCCGAAAGGCGGAAAAAGGGCGGAAATAAAGGTATTTTTAAGGTTTTTGTATTGACAATATATTTCAATTGTGATATATATTTAGCGGGAAAGAAGATTGGTTTCAGTTTCAGTTCTTTCAAAAAAAGGAGACCGCAAGATGGAGCATATTATTTTTTTCTGCGAAACTTGCGGAAAAAAGCGATGTTGCAACGGCGGCGGATTTGTGAAAGTTTGCCGCAAGTGCCGTTTGCAGGGCAAAATATGCCAATCCGAGGTGGATTTTCTGCGTATAACCCGCGGTGGATGCTTGGATTGCGTAAGCGCACAATGAATCTTCAAAAAAAGGAGGGAGCATGACTTGGTATGACAGGAAAATAAGGCCAAGGTTGTATTTTTGCCCCGATTGCGGCGCGCTCACAAGCTGCACAAAAGGACAGCGCGAGCAGCCGGGAAGAAGATGTGTGTCTTCCCGATGCAAAGATTTTGAGGAATGCGACATACGGAAAATTTTTCCCAATTATGACGTGTTTCTCAAATCCCCAGAGGGTGCTTCCAGCCGGAAATATTCCCTCGAGTGGGGAAAATGCGGGGTGAATTGCGGGAGCCGGGGACAGGCAAGGAAACGCCCAGAGACATCCTGTCCGGTCAGCTCGAAGTTCAGTGGATAATCTCAATTTCAATTTATAGTATCAATAAGGCGACTACGGTCGCCTTTTCTTTTTGGTCAAAATGGTGATAAGATGAATATCACAAAGATAAAGCTTCTGGACTATGATAAACCGCAGAAAAACGCGAAAAATAAGAATAGGGAAAATTTTCATCGGAGGAGACGCGCCGGTGGCGGTGCAGTCGATGACGAATACGAAAACGGACGACGTTGCGGCGACGGTTGCGCAAATCAAAAAACTTGAAAAAGCGGGTTGCGAAATCATTCGCGTGGCTGTTCCGGATATGAAAGCGGCGAAGTCGCTTGGTGCCATCAGGAAAAAAATAAGCATCCCGCTCGTGGCCGACATCCATTTTTCGCATCTTTTGGCGTTGGAGTCGATTGAGCAAGGCGTCGACAAACTGCGAATCAATCCGGGAAACATCGGCTCGGTGGAAAAAGTTGCGCAAGTCGTCGCGGCCTGCCGCAAGAAAAAAATTCCGATTCGGATCGGAGTGAACGCGGGCTCGCTTGAAAAAGATATTTTGGTGAAATGTGGGAATAAGGCAACAGCAAAAGGAATGGCTGAGTCGGCGATGCGGCACATCAAAATTCTGGAAAAACTGAACTTTCGCGATGTCGCCGTTTCACTCAAGGCGTCGGACATCGAGCGGACAGTCGAGAGTTATAAACTTCTTTCGCGAAAAGTTGATTATCCTTTGCATCTCGGAATCACAGAAGCCGGAACGATTTTCCGCGGGACGGTTATGTCTTCGATCGGAATCGGCCATTTGCTCTATTCCGGAATCGGCGACACGATCCGCGTGTCGCTCACGGCCGACCCGGTCGAGGAAATGAAAGTGGCTTGGGAAATTTTGCGCTCGCTCGGGCTTCGCAAGCGCGGAATCACCGTGACGAGCTGTCCGACCTGCGGGCGGACGAAAATTGACTTGATCGGCCTTGCGAAAAAAGTGGAAAAACTGGTCGAGGGTATCGACAAGGATATCCACGTGGCGGTGATGGGCTGTGTCGTGAATGGGCCGGGCGAAGCGCGCGAAGCGGATCTGGCCGTGGTCGGCGGCTGCGGCGTGGGACTCATTTGCCGGAAAGGCGAGATTGTGAAAAGGGTCGACGAGAAAAATCTTCTCAAAGAGTTTATGAAAGAACTCGAAAAGTTCTGAAGGATTTTTATAAGATCCGATCTTAAAAATTCCAATGATCAACTTCAAAATCGCCAAAATTTTTTCGGAGATGGCCGAATATTATACGATGAAGAGCGACTTGTTCCGGCCGCGGGCCTATGAGCGGGCGGCGCTTTTGATTGAGTCGATGGACGAGGACGTCGAGGAAATATACAAATCCGGTGGCGTTTTGGGGCTGACGAAAATTCCGGGGATAGGCATGGGGCTTGCGCAGCATATTGAAGAATACATAAAAACAGGGAAGATAAAGGTTTTTGAAAAGTTGAAACGCGAAGCTCCCCTCGATCTTGAGAGCTTCTCGGCAGTCGAAGGCGTTGGGCCGAAGATGTTGATGGCGCTTTATAAAAATTTGGGTGTCAAAAATATCCGCGATCTTGAAAAAGCGGCGAGGGCGGGGAAGGTGCGCACTCTCCCCCGCTTCGGCGAAAAAACCGAAGAGAACATCCTGCGCTCGATCCAGCTTTCGCGCGAGCACCGCGGCCGGTTTTTGCTCGGCTTTGTCTCCCCTATTGTCTCAAAAATCGAGAACGATCTCGCTTCTTTGCCGGGCGTCAAGCGCACGGCTGTTTGCGGATCGTTCCGGCGGCGAAAGGAAACAATCGGCGACATTGACATTTTGGCCAGCGCGGGCGATTCGCGCGCCGTTATGGATTATTTCGTCTCGATGCCGAATGTCAAGAAAGTGATTGCGCGGGGCGAAACAAAATCAATGGTCAGGCTCGACATCGGAATCGACGCCGATTTGCGGGTCGTGCCGGAAAAGTCGTTCGGGGCGGCGTTGCAATATTTCACGGGCTCGAAAGATCATAACATCGAATTGCGCAAGATCGCCGTGAAAAAAGGCTGGAAATTGAATGAATACGGGCTGTTCGATGCGCGCGGCCGCCAAATTGCCGGACGGACCGAAGAGGAAATATACAAAAAACTCGGACTTGACTGGATGAGCCCCGAAATGCGGGAAAACGTGGGTGAAATCGAACTGGCGCGCGAGCACAAATTGCCGAAAATCGTGGGATACGGCGATGTTTTGGGTGATTTGCAAATGCACACCGTATATTCCGACGGGGCGCACACAGTTGAGGAGATGGCGCGCGAGGCGGCGCGGCTCGGGAGAAAATATATTGCGATCACGGATCACGTGGGACATCTGAAAATCGCGGGAGCGATGGATGTCGCGACGATTGAAAAGCAGTGGCGGGAAATCGAAAAAGTCGACAAGGCGATGAAAAATATCCGCATTCTGAAAGGCTGCGAGGTGGATATCAATCCCGATGGCACGATCGCGCTCGAGGATAAATATCTCGCGAAATTCGACGTTGTGCTGGGTTCGATCCACTCCAATTTCAAAATGGGCAAAGCCGACCAAACGAAACGGCTGATTCGCGCGATGGAGAATCCGCACATTGATATCATCTCCCACCCTACCGGGCGCGTAATCCATCAGCGATCGGGATACGAATTGGAAATGGAGGAAATTTTCAAAGCGGCGGCGCGGACGAGAACCATCCTTGAAGCAAATTGCTATCCGGACCGACTGGATTTGAACGACCAAAACATCCGGCGTGCGATCGAACACGGCGTGAAAATTTCCTTCGGCACGGATTCGCACAGCAAAAACCAGCTTCACAACCTTGAACTGGGCATTGCTCAAGCCCGCCGCGGCTGGGCGGAGAAAAAAGACTGTGTGAATTGCTTGAGCGCGGACGAATTACTGAAATTTTTGAAACTTGGAAACCGAGTTTCCAAGTGAGAGCTTCCAAGTGATTAAAAGAAAAAAGGGGCAGCCGATTCGGCCGTCCCTTTTGACTTTTGTTTCGAAGCGGCGCCGCTATATCACATTGGCGCCGACTTCCGCAATTTTTTCCTCCAGGCGGCGCAGAATTTCCTCGCGAGAAGCCTCGCTTTCGACCACAAGCCTCACCTCTACGTCGGTCTGGTGAGGAACGAATTCGGCGACGCGACGGTCGGTCACGAGCGTCGTGGCTCCGGTGCCGGATTGGGCCGCGGCCACGGTCGATTTCACCGGAGTCTCGGCCTCCTCTTCTTCGACAATTTTCTCTTTCACCCAGACGACTTTTCCGGATTTGAGAGTCTTTTTCACTTTCCGGTATTTCTGGATGGGTTCTGGCAGCGCGGTTTGGCGCTCGCCGAGAAAACTGACGCGCTCATCCACTCGGATGTGCACCTTGGCGACAATAATCCCCGGCGCCACCTGTTGGTCGAGATGATATCCGATTGCCGCGCCAGTGGCCGCCCCGCCAGCTGCGGCAGCGAGTCCCAGCCAGGGATCGCCTGTGAGTCCTCCGACAAGCCCGCCGGCCAGTGCCCCCAAGGCAAGTGCGCCGAATGTGGCTCCGCCGCCCACTCGGCTGGTATCGCGCTGATAGCAGAGAGATACGGGCTGGATGGACAAGATGTAGTCTGCGTTTTTCACGTCCAGGACAACAGCTTTTCCGCGATTGCGCAGCTTGTCAATCAGGCAGGCCTGAATGTTCATGTTGTTGCCGGTGCCGTCGCGGCCCTGGACCATGACATACTTGCCGCCCGGCCGGACAGCGATTGGCGCCGCGGTCTGGAGCTGGACCATGCCGGATTTCTCCATGGGATGGATCGGGCCGGCGCAGCCAGAGAGGATGAGGAATAAAGGAACTAGCAGGGCCAAAAAACCAAAAAAAGTTTTTTTACGGGTCATTGCCGCCTCCTTGATTTGGAATATATCTCTTCTAAATGTACACGAAATTTGCCTTTCTTGTCCAATTTTTTCGAAATACCAATTTATTGCCAAAAATAAAATGGAACAGCGTTGCCGTTCCAAAAAGAGTTGTAGGATTGTATCCGTTTATTTCTTCCGGTCCACGCTGTGAACTAGTGCCATATCCAGCGCCATTCGGTCGTTGATGGCTTCGGCGAGGCTCGGGTTGTTTCCGATTCCACCCACAATGACGTTTGTCGCCACTTCCGAAACGAAATTCACGACCGGAATATGCCCGCAGGCGCTTGCAAATACAGCGGCAAAAAAAACAACAAAGACAAGATATTTTGTCAAATTCATCCCTCCCCCAATTTCTTAAGTATTATTTTCAATTGTAGCTTATCCTGGGCATTTTTGGCAAAGGTGATGGTGGGATTGACAAAAAAACGCATATTTAATACCTTGAATAGTACGGAGGAATCTTTCAAAACAAGTTGGACCCCGGTCCTGTATGGGACTGGGTAATTTTGTGCCTAGGGGGTACGCAGTATGCGGAAAGCGTTAGTAAGAAAAGGTTTTGCGTTCGCGGTGTTGATGGCGTTCGTGCTACTGATGACCGGATTGGCCATGGCAGACACCAAGGCGAAAGAAACGGCGATTGCCAAGTATCAGGAAACGATCCGGGCGCAGATGGCGTTGGCCAAGGCGGAGACCGCCAAGTATGACGCGACCGAAAAAGCGGCCGCGGCTGGCGCAGCGGTGGCTCACAAGGCCTCGGTGGAAGCGGCGGCGAATCAGGACAAGGTTTGCAAGGTGGTCGGGATGGTCCCGGTTTTGGGCCTGGCCATGCGGCAGTACAACGCGGGCGAAATGCGGGCGTACTATAAGGGCAAGGGGAATGAATCCTACTGGGGAGTCGTCCATGCGTTCTTCAAGCTCCCCGCATCCCTGCCCGAGCACGCGGCGTTCGATTTCCTGTTCCAGTTCACGGGCAGCAATTGGCGTGAGCTGGATCCCATCACGGTGTTCCTGGTCGAGGGCCGGCCGTACTGGCTCGACCTCACCGTGACGGGCACCAAGATCTTTTTCCATCTGGCGGGCGCTGGGGCCATCACTGGCGCGGCCCACCATGGATACCACGCGCACCACGCGCATCACGTGTCTTTCGTGCATTATGGGCACCATGCTGATAAACTCCTGCCCTTGCTCGGTGGCCACACGGGCGCGGTCGGCCAGGCCTTCCTGTGGGGTGCGGCTGGCGGAGGTGGCTATAGCGTGGTGGCCGGTACGCTAAACCAGGGCGCGAAAAAACTCTCTCCCTTCCGGCAATATTACAAGAACTACCGGAACTGGACCGGAGAGGCGTCCAGGCTCAACTTGTAATTATCCCAACGGCCAGCAACCTGGTCAAAGAACAAAAGGGGTGGTCTTCGGACCGCCCCTCCTTTTATTCTCGAAACCGCGACTTGGAAACCGAGTTTCCAAGTGGGGTTTTTGGTGGTATAATTCCAGTATGAGAAAAATACAACTAGCTAAAGGCGAGTATTATCATATTTTCAATCGCGGAGTGGACAAGCGGGAAATTTTCGGTGATCAGTTGGATAGGCAAAGATTTTTCCAAAGTATGGACGAATTCAATACCCTTGATCCGATCGGAAGCATATATGAAAATTTTTTTCGCGACAGAAAAGAAAAAAACAAATCAAAAAAGAAGTTGGTAGGTTTTGTGAGTTATTGCCTGAATCCAAATCACTATCATTTCATACTCAAACAATTGGCCGAGCGTGGAATAGAAAAATTCATGCACCGTCTGGGCGTAGGCTATACAAAATATTTCAATAAAAGACACGAGCGCACAGGCTCGCTTTTTCAGGGGACATTTAAATCAGTTCACATAAAATCAAATCCATACCTCTTTCATCTAAGCGTGTATGTTAATCTGAACAACAGGGTTCATTCACTTGGAAACTTAGTTTCCAAGTCGATGTCGAGCTGGGATGAATTCACGGACAATTTTGAAAAGAAGACATTTTGCGCGGAAAAGCGGGTTATTTTGGATGATTTCAAGAACGGGGAGGATTATCGAAAGTTTGCCGAGGATGTTTTGCCGTCCATAAAAGAAAGAAAAGAATTGGAAAAATTGTTGATAGACTAAAAACTTGGAAACCGAGTTTCCAAGTGATTTCCAAGTGAATTTTATGCCTTTTGAAAAATCGGTCGGAGCCGTCGTGTTCCGGCGGGAGAAAGGAAAAATTTTATATTTGATTCTTCGCCATCCTGATTCTGCGAGCAGGGTCGGGGAGTATTGGAATTTCCCCAAGGGGAGAATGGAAAAAGGAGAAAAGTGGGAGGATACTTTGCGGCGGGAAATTGAGGAAGAGGTGGGCATAAGAAGCCTGAAAATATTTCCGAATTTTTATGTCTGGAATCAATATTTTTACCGCGCCAGAGGCGAAGAAAAAGAAAAGCGGCGAAAATCAAAAACAGGAATCAATATTTTCAAGATTGTCACATATTATCTTGCCGAAACTGATACGAAAGAGATAAAACTATCTCGCGAACATATCGATTTCAAGTGGCTTCCATATGAAAAAGCGTGCGAAATTTTGACGTTTAAGCAGACAAAAAAAGTTCTGGAAAAAGCGGACAAGTTTTTGCGGAATATCTATTCACAATACCAGACTTCTTGTGCTACAATAAAGCCGTAAAACAACTTTTTATACAATGTCCATCCGACGCAAAATTTGGATAAAGTTTTTTCTAGTCGTTCTGCTTTTTGCGGCGGCGGCGCTTGTCGCGTCTCCGAAGCCGGTTTCGCGCCCGGCCTGGCTTGGGAATTTTCTCGAAAAAATGAAAATCAATCTCGGCCTTGATTTGCAGGGCGGGATTCATTTGATCTACAGAGTCGATACAAGCGCGGTTGAATCGGAAAAAGTCGGGGACGCGCTTTCCGGCCTTCAGGACGTGATCGAGCGGCGCGTGAACGCGTTCGGGGTGGCGGAGCCGCTTATCGAAACTTCAAAATCGGGCGGCGAACAGCGGCTTATCGTCGAGCTGGCGGGAGTGAAAGACATAGAAAAGGCCAAAGAAATGATCAAGGAAACGCCGTTTCTGGAATTCAAAAAAATGGAGATGCCCACGGAGGAAGCGGATGGCGCGGATAAGGTGGAGCTGAGTCCGGAAGACGAACAATATAACATTCAACAAAAACAAAAAGCCGAGAGTTTGCTCAAGCAGATTCAAGGCGGCGCCGATTTTTCGGAACTGGCGAAACTTGATTCGGAAGATCCGGGATCAAAAGACAAGGGCGGGGATTTGGGATTCGTGAAAAAAGGGACGTTTGTGCCCGAGTTCGACAAAGTTCTGTTTGAGGGCGACTTGCAACCGGAGCAGGTTTATCCCCAAGTCGTGGAGTCGCAATTCGGATATCATATTATCAAATTGCTCGAAACAAGGGGAGAGGGCGATAACAGGCCCTCCTCCGCTGAAGCTACGGCGGGCAAGGAAGTTCACAGCCAGCACATTCTCCTTGCCAAAAAAACGCCTCCGCCGGTTCAACAGATGCCGACATTCATTGAAACCGGGCTCACCGGAAAAAACCTCAAGCGGGCGGACGCTCAATTCACGTCCCAGACCGGAAAACCCGAAGTCGGAATTGAATTCGACGGCGAAGGGGCGAAGCTGTTCGCCGAACTCACAAAACAAAACATCGGACAGCAAATCGCCATATTTTTGGACGGCGAGGTGATCAGCGCGCCGACGGTGCAAGCCGAAATCACCGACGGAAAAGCCGTCATCACCGGCAATTTCACGCTCGAAGAGTGCAAAAAACTGGTGCAAAGACTCAATGAAGGAGCATTGCCTCTTCCGATCACGCTTATCGGCCAGCAGAGTGTCGAAGCCTCGCTCGGAAAAGCCTCGCTTGCCAAAAGCCTCAAAGCGGGTGTCATTGGCATCGCGCTGGTGATGGTTTTCGTGGTCATATACTATCGTTTTCTCGGTTTTGTCGCTTCAATCGCGCTTGTTATATACTCAGCGCTTATGGTGGCGCTTTTCAAAATGTCAACCGGAACACCCTGGTCAATCACTTTGACGCTCGCGGGAATCGCGGGATTCATCCTCTCTGTCGGAATGGCGGTGGACGCGAACATCCTTATTTTCGAGCGGACGAAAGAGGAAATCCGCAAAGGGCGGAGCCTCAAGGGGGCGATCGACGAAGGTTTCCATCGCGCCTGGCCGAGCATTCGCGACAGCAACATATCTTCAATCATCACTTCGTTGATTCTGATCTGGTTCGGGACGGGATTCGTGAAGGGTTTTGCCGTCACGCTGCTTTTGGGCGTGTTGCTGTCGATGTTCACGGCGATCGTGCTGGTGCGGGTGATTCTGACGGCGATCATCGGGGATTGGGCGGAGAGGATGCCCGGTTTTATAATAGCCGAGAAAGGGAAAATAAATTTTGACAATGGTGAAGGGGGAACAAACAGCTAGTCTTTGGTAACAAGGTCATTGGCCACCTGCCTGCCGGCAGGCAGGTGGGACTAGTCATTAGTCTTTGGTTATTGGAAAATAAACTAATAACCAATGACCCACGACCATACCAACCGCCCACAACCTTGTTACCCACTGCCAAAATATGTACAACATCATCGGCAAACGAAAATATTTCTATGTTTTCTCCGGAGTCCTGACGGTTTTGAGCGTCATTTCTCTTTCGGTGTGGGGACTCAGGTACGGGCTTGATTTCACCGGCGGCACCTTGATGGAAGTGCAGAATATTCGGGCTCAAAACGAAGATATAAAATCCGCGCTGGTCGAAGCGGGAATTCAGGACGCGGTGGTGACTCCGACGCAAAACGATTCCGTCTTGATCCGCTACGGCAACTCTGACGACGAAAAGAACAAAGCCGTTCTCGCGAAACTCAAAGAAAAATTCCCGGACATCCAAAATACGCGTCTTGACTATATCGGTCCGTCAATTTCAGCGGAGCTCAAATCAAAAGCGATTTGGGCGCTCGCGGTGGCGGTCGTCGGAATCGCGGCATATATCGCTTACGCTTTCCGCCAGGTGTCGCGGCCGGTGGAATCCTGGAAATACGGAGTCGGGGCGGTGGTGGCGCTCGTTCACGATGTTTTGATCACCGTCGGAATATTCTCGATTCTCGGGCATTTTGCGAACATCGAGATCGACACGACGTTCATTGCGGCGCTTCTCACCATTCTCGGGTTTTCGGTTCACGACACGATCGTTGTGTATGACCGGACGCGTGAAAATCTTTTGCGTTCAGCCGCGAAAGAAGATTTTGGCGAAACGGTCAACCGGAGCCTCAATGAAACGATGGCGCGCTCGATCAACACCTCGCTCACCGTCATCATCACGCTGCTTGCCATTTTCATTTTCGGCGGGGAAAGTATCAAGAATTTCACTCTGGCGCTTCTCATTGGAATCACTTTCGGGACATATTCCTCGATTTTCGTCGCTTCGGCCCTGATGGTGGATTGGTGGAAGGCTCAAATGAAAAAGTAAAAATGAAAAAGTAAAAATTGTTGTATCGCTCTGCGAGCGATGATTGTTTGCAAAGCTCTTTCAAAATCCCCCGGGATTTCCCCACATATCCGCGTATTTTCTTGACAGAAAAAGAACGCCGTGTTATGATTGCAATCCGAACTTTATTATGCTATAATAACCATTAGGAAAGCAAGAATACTATGTCGGAAAATACGCTTAAAATAAGGGAAAATTCCGAATATTCCCACAAAATTCCCGTTCGGGAAATAAACCTTTCGCGGCTGGTGGAAAGCCTTTTTGACTGTCTTTCCGCCAAGCAAAAACTGGTTTTGTCCAGCCGGTTTGGGATTGGTTCCGGTGAGCCGAAAACAAAAACACTTGAATCGATCGGAAAAAACCTGAACATCACCCGCGAAAGAGTGAGGCAGATTGAATCCGACGCGATAAAAGCGCTGAAATATAGCGAAAAAAATAAGAACGCGGGCGAACTTGTGTCTCTGGTGAACGAAATCACCGGGGAATTCGGCGGATCTGTTTCCGCCGGAAAGCTTTCCGGAGAAATTTTTTCGCGGTATTTCGGAAAAAGAGAAATTTCCTTGCAGGAAATCCGGATGCTTGAAGCGATTTTTCTTCTGGCCGGACTCAAGAAACTGAAAGCCGATCGCGAGACGAAGGAATCGTGGGCAGTTTCCGATTTTGACAAAAAATATTTCAATGCGGCCATCTCCAAATTGGAAGAAATTTTTGAAACAAGCAAAAAAATTCTCAACATTGAGGATGTTCTCAAAAAATTGGATCACAGTGATTTTTTCGAAAAGTATCCTCAGGCAAAACCGGAACATATCGCCAATTTCCTCGAGCTTTCGAAGAAATTCGGACAAAACGTTTTCGGCGACTGGGGAAAAGCGAAATGGCCGCTCATCCGGCCGCGCGGAGTGCGCGAAAAGGCGACACTGGTTCTTCTCAAAAGAAGCAAGCCGCTTCATTTCCGCGAAATCAGCCGCCTCATCGAGGAATTCAAATTGAGCGACAAAAAAGTCCATCCGCAAACGGTGCACAACGAGCTCATCCGCGCGAATCGCTTCGTTCTGGTCGGCCGGGGCACGTACGCCCTGCGCGAGTGGGGATTTGAGGAAGGAACCGTGAAAGACGTGATTGTCTCGCTTCTCAAATCGGCCGGCGGATATCTCGCAAGGGAAAACATATACGATGCAGTCCTCAAGAAGCGCAAAGTGAAAAAAGCGACAATCGCCGTGAATCTCGCGGACAAAAAGACATTCGAGAAGAAAAAGGACGGATATTCTTTACGAACTACGAACTAAGCCAACTACGAAAGTCTGTGAAAATAATTTCGTGATTTATTTGAGAATAGCATAGCTAGTTTTGTATTTTTGCCGGACAAGACATTAACAAGAAAATAAAAAAGTTAAACTTCATGAGTTTTTCCCAATTTTTAGGACAATATTTTCAAACAATCGGACAAACGCTGTCACTGACCTGGTGGTGGGCGGGTCCGATTGTTTTGTTTTGGCTTTTCAAAATTCTTTGGAGGAAATATTCGCTGAACCAGTATTTGGCGAGTCTTCAATATATTATGCTTGAAATCAAGCCGCCGAGGAATCTGGAAAAAAGCCCGCGGGTGATGGAGCAGATTTTCGCGGCGCTTCACGGCGTCTGGTCGACGCCGAATCTCATCGACGAGCGCGTGAAGGGGCGGTGGGTCCAAGCGGCTTTGAGTTTTGAAATCCAGGGCGTGAACGGCGAGATGCATTTTTTCGTGCGTTGCGAAAAAAAGTTCCGCAACTTCATCGAATCCCTCATATATTCCCAATATCCGGAAGTCGAAATCAGCGAAGCCGAGGATTATACGACAACAGTTCCCAAAAACGCGCCCAACGCCGAATGGGATCTCTGGGGAGTCGATTTCAAGTTGGCCAAAGACGACGCCTATCCGATCCGGACGTACAAATATTTCCAGGAAGACGTGACGAAAGGAATGATCGATCCTCTGGCGGAGATTGCCGACGTGATCGCCGCGCTTCCTCCCGGCCAGCAAATTTGGATTCAATTTGTGGTGACGCCGGTCCGCGACAGCGATTGGGCGGCGGCCGTCCAGAAACTCGTGAACAAGCTTGCCAAGCGGGAAAAGCCCGTGGCGGCGCCGTTTCCGCTCAATGTTTTGCAGGAAATCGTCGAAATTCTGAAGCTGTCTTTTCAATACATTTGGAATCCGGTCGAGCTTCCGGAGGAAAAGAAAGAGCCGGAGCGGCCGATTCGTTTTCATTTGACGCCCGGTGAAGAAGAGGCAATGAAGGCGGTGGAAGCCAGTCTCACAAAAAAGGGATACCGGACGAAATTCCGTTTCATATATGTCGCCCGGCGCGACGGTTTCGATCGCGGATTTTTGGCCGGGGTGAACGGGGCGGTCCAGCAATTCAACGATATGACACTCAATTCTTTCACGCACGACAACGAGACAAAAACGTTCGCCAACTATATCTTCATCGAGTCCCGGCTGTATTTCGCCCAAAGAAAAATTTTCACGAGATATCTCGACCGCGATTTCGACGGCCCGACTTTCATTTTGAATTCCGAGGAGCTTGCGACGGTTTTTCATATGCCGGATATGTCGGTGATGTCGCCGTCGGTCGCGCGCGTCGAGGCCAAAAAGGGTGGCGCGCCGATGAATTTGCCTGTTGAATAATTTATGAACAGCATAACCACATTCGCCAAAACAAATTTTCGCGGACAGGAGCGGGTGTTCGGCATCAAGGAAGACGATCGTCGTCGGCATTTTTACGTCGTCGGAAAAACCGGAACAGGAAAAACGACGATGATCCAGAATATGGCCATTCAGGATATCCAGGCCGGACGGGGAGTGGCGATCGTCGATCCGCACGGTGAATTTGCGGAAACCTTGATCAGATCCATTCCCCCGAGTCGCATAAATGACGTGATATATTTCAATCCGGCCGACCAGGAATTTCCGATCGCTTTCAATGTGATGGAAAAAGTGGACACGGAATACCGCCACCTCATCGCTTCGGGACTGGTCGGGGTCTTCAAAAAAATCTGGGCGGATTCTTGGGGGCCGCGCCTCGAATACATTTTGCGGAATGCCATTCTCGCGCTTCTTGAGTATCCGGGAAGCACGCTTTTGGGCGTGACGCGCATTCTGGTCGACAAAAACTACCGTGAGCGCGTGGTGGAAAAAGTCACCGATCCGGTCGTGAGGATGTTCTGGGCGGACGAGTTCACGAAATGGAACGAGCGGGTTTTGCAGGAAGTGATTTCTCCGATCCAAAACAAAGTCGGGCAGTTTCTTTCGAGCTCGCTCATCAGGAACATCGTCGGCCAGACGAAGTCGGCTTTCAATATCCGCGAGCTTATGGATGAAGGGAAAGTGCTGATCATGAATCTTTCCAAGGGGCGCATCGGCGAAGACAACAGTGCGCTTCTGGGGGCGATGATGATCACGAAGATTCAGCTCGCGGCGATGGCGCGGGTGGATGTGCCGGAGGATCAGCGCCGGGACTTTTATCTTTATGTCGATGAATTCCAAAACTTTGCGACGGACTCTTTCGCCAATATTTTGTCGGAGGCAAGGAAATATCATCTCAACCTGATTTTGGCGCACCAATACATCGGCCAGTTGATGACGGACACCTCGACCAAGGTGCGCGACGCGGTCTTTGGAAACGTGGGGACGATTTGCGCTTTCCGGGTGGGAGCCGAAGACGCCGAATTTCTGGAAAAGGAATTCGAGCCGGTTTTCGTCATTCAGGATCTCGTGAATCTGCCCAACCGGCACATATACATCAAGCTGATGATCGACGGGATCGCCGGAAACGCCTTCTCGGCAACCACTTTGCCGCCGATTGATCTTTCGAAGACGCAGGAAAACGAGGAAAAAGTGATCCGCATCACGCGCGAAAGATACGGCACAAAGCGGGAAATCGTCGAAGAAAAAATTGCCCGCTGGAGCGGATTGGTGACCGAAAAGGATTTGAACGACAATAACAACGGAGATAAGCCAAAAATTGTGAAAACAAACAGAGTTTCAAAGTCGATCGAGTCTTCTCCAAGGAAGCCCGTCGGTCGAAAGCCGGTTTCTGCCGCGACGGGCGCGCCGGCGGATGATCGAAAAATGTATCCGGCCAAGTGCGCGACCTGCGACATTGATATCGAAGTCCCATTTGAGCCGGACGGGTCGCGGCCGACTTTCTGCAAGGAATGTCTCAAGGACTATCAACGCCAGCAGATGAAAGTTCGGGACTTCCGGAACGCCGGGATGGATGCGAGGCGAAATGAAACCAGTCAGAAGCGTGAAACTGGCGGGCGCGACGACCGGCGGGTGCCCGCGGCAAAGCCGATATCTCTTCGCGACGCCGCGAAAATTCCTCCAAGAAGGTTTCAGAGGGAAAAAGTCGACCGACCGAGAAAAAAAGTCGATTTGGCGGGAGTGAGAAGCTTGATCAAAGAAAGCCTTGATTCGAAAAAATAGGAAAAAAGTTTTTGTCGCGCTTTCCGGCGGGGTGGACTCGGCGGTGGCGGCGGCGTTGCTCAAGAAACGGGGATTCGATGTCTCCGGTGTTTTTTTTCGCTTTTTTGACGCACCCAACTCCACTTGGAAACCGAATTTCCAAGTGGGGAAAATTGCGAAAAAACTGGGAATTTCGTTGAAAATCGTCGATGCGAGAAAAGAGTTCAGGGGGCGCGTGATTGATTGTTTCGTCGACGCATACAAAAAAGGTCTCACGCCGAACCCGTGCGTTCACTGCAACAAGGAAGTGAAGTTTCATCTTCTGTTTGAATTGTTGAAAAAATACAAAGCGGATTTTGTCGCGACGGGACACTATGCCCAAATTCACATAACACATAACATAAAACACATAACACGAAAAAAATTGATATATGCTGCGAATTATGCGCTATGCGAAGCGAAAGATAAGCAGAAAGACCAGTCATATTTTCTGTATCGCTTGTCGCAAAGAGAATTGCCAAGAATCATTTTTCCGCTGGGGGGGCTCGAGAAAAACGAGGTGAAAAAAATGGCGAAGAAATTGAAATTGCCGGTTCAGGAAGGAGAATCGCAGGACATTTGTTTTTTGGGTGAAAAACCAATTGAGGAATTTTTGAGAAAAAAGATAGTTTTGAAAAAAGGGAAAATCAGGGATATCGGGGGAAAGATTTTGGGATGCCACGAGGGATTGCCTTTGTATACTATAGGTCAAAGAAAGGGAATACGAATCAGCGGGACAGGACCGTATTGGGTGGTTGGAAAAAATACGCGAAAAAATGAGTTGGTCGTGTCGAATGATCCGAAAAAACTGCTGACAAAAAGATTCGAGGTGGGCCGGGTGAATTGGATAAATCAAGAAATAAAATTACCATTGTGTGCGAAAGTTCAAATCAGGTATCATTCTGAAAGAATTTCTGCTATAATCAAGAAAGGCAGGTCAGGGAGGCTGATTATTGAAACTAAAAAGCCCGTCCAGGCGGCAACAGCGGGGCAATCGGCGGTGTTTTGCAGAAACAGCGAAGTGCTGGGGGGCGGAATAATAACCACTCACAAATAAAGAGCGCTTGCCTGCCGACAGGCAGGAGTTGGAAGTGAATTAGAACGAATTCTTCGTTCCCATTCGCAACTAATTTGTTCATAATTCGCGAGTTTATGGGATTAATTGACGATTATTCAAAATATAGCGACGAAGACGTCGAGGAAACCGAGGATATTTCCGACCCGGCTGTTTTGCGGCGCAAGCGCGCGGAGCTGGAGCGCAACATCGTGATTGCGGAAGCCGACCTCAAAAAAACACTTCGCGAGAAGCAGGCGCTTGAAGTTGAACAGAGAAAGCTCAAAAAAGAGGATGAGCGAATTCGGGTTGGGCGCGACGCGCTTGATAAAAAGCTCAAAAAAATTGAAGATGACGAGCGATATCAAACGGAGGAAATCAAGGGACTCAAGAAAAAATTGAAGCTCTTGATCAGTCGATAAAGATTCGGGAGGGAATATGAAAAAAGGTCTTCTTGGGGTGGTCTGGACGGCGCCTCTTCTGGGAGTCGCGGCGCTGTTTCTCTGTCTGTTTGCCTGTTTTGCTGGTTGGTTCGACCGGATCAAAAAGGCAAGATCCGGATGAGGCAGGATTTCCACATTTTTCCATTTCCCTGGCTGGGCAAACGCGCCCAGCCAATTTTTTTTAAGATCGGATCTCAAAAAAATTCTGGGGGTTTACAAAAGACCACAAATAAGCTATTTTTATAACCGTGAAGAAATACTTTTAATCCTGTTCAAAATTATGACAGCCAAAGAACTGCGGCAAAAATATCTCGATTTTTTCAAGGAAAAAGGACATTCAATCATTCCATCGGCGCCGCTGGTGCCGGAAAACGATCCGACCGTGCTTTTCACGACGGCCGGAATGCACCCGCTTGTTCCATATCTCTTGGGCGAAAAGCATCCGTTGGGGACGCGACTTGCCAACGTTCAGAAGTGTGTGCGCACGCCTGACATCGACGATGTGGGAGACAACCGACATCTAACTTTTTTCGAAATGCTCGGCAACTGGTCGCTCGGGGACTATTTCAAGCGCGAGGCCATCGAGTGGAGTTTTGAATTTATCACATCTCCAAAATGGCTCGGGCTCGATCCGCGGCGGCTCTATGTGACTGTTTTTGAAGGTGACGACGACGCGCCGCTTGACCAGGAATCAATCAAGATTTGGCAGGAGCAATTTCAAAAAGCTGGAATCGAGGCGAAAGTGGCGGATGATAAGGTCGTCAATTTTGAAAAAAGAATCATACCGCTCGGGAAAGACGACAACTGGTGGGGGCCGGCAGGCGAAACGGGACCCTGCGGGCCGGATTCGGAGATGTTTTATGACATTGCGCCGGAAGACGGACCGGTTGAAGGGAAATTCAAGGATTTGAGCGACCGCCTGGTTGAAATTTGGAATGACGTCTTTATGGAGTACAACAAGAAGGCCGATGGAACTTTCGAAAAACTTGCTCAGCAAAATGTGGATACGGGGATGGGTCTTGAGCGGACGTTGATGACGCTCACCGGAAAAGAAACTGTGTTTGAGACGGATATTTTTCAGCCGATTGTCCGGAAAATCGAGGAGGTTTCAAAAAAATCATACAAAGAGGAAGAAAATCAAAAATCGATGCGGATTATCGCCGACCATTTGCGCACGGCAACTTTTATGATTGCGGACGGCGTTGAGCCGTCAAACGTCGAGCGCGGATACGTTTTGCGGCGGCTCATCCGACGGGCAATTCGGCAGGGAAAAATTTTGGGAATGGAAGAAAATTTCACGTCGAAAATCGCGGAAACGGTGATTGAGGAGTACAAAGAAGCGTACCCGGAACTCGAAAAGGAAAGAGCCAAAATACTGGAAGAGCTGGCGGCCGAAGAAGCGAAATTCCGGACGACTCTTGAAAAAGGTCTCAAAAAAATCAAGGAAATCATCGCCGAGAGCCGCAGCGCGGAAAAGATTTCCGGAGAGAAAGCTTTTTATCTTTTTTCGACGTACGGGTTTCCACTGGAGCTCACGAAGGAAATCGCAAGCGAGCACAGTATGGCGGTCGATGAAGAAGAATTTCGCAAAGAGTTTGAAAAACACCAGGAGCTTTCCCGCACGGTGAGCGCCGGAATGTTCAAAGGGGGTCTCGCTGACGCGGGCGAGCAGGCGGCGCGGCTTCATACAGCGACGCATTTGCTGCTGGGAGCGCTTCGCAGGGTTCTTGGCGAACACGTCGTGCAAAAAGGTTCGAACATCAACGACGAGCGTCTGCGACTTGATTTTTCACACAGTCAAAAAATGACTCCGGATGAAATTTCGGCGGTTGGAAAAATCGTCAACGACGCCATTTCGGACGATGTCGAAGTGCGATGCGAGGAAATGGCGCTCGACGAAGCGCAAAAAGCGGGTGCGGTGGGGGTGTTCGGCGAAAAGTATGGCGACAAAGTGAAAGTATATGATATCAAGGGATACTCGAAAGAAATCTGCGGCGGGCCGCACGCGGCGCGGACGGGCGAACTTGGAAAATTCAGAATCAAAAAAGAAGAAGCCTCAAGCGCCGGGGTGCGTCGAATCAAAGCGGTGCTTGAATAAAAATAACCTTGAAAAAAGTCGCGGCACTCACCGCGGCTTTTTTATTTTCTGTACCGGAAAGAATGGAGAAGGGTTCCGTTCGTTGCATACAAATCCACCTTGACGCTTTTTTTCTTCGCATTCACAATGGCAAAATTTTGTTCCAGGGAGTAGTATTCGGTCATTCCCACCTCGGGAGCGGAGTAGATATAGGCGGTATCGGTTCCTCCTATCGTGAATTGATAGGTTGAATTTTGCGCACCCGGATACAAAGTTGAGTCAATTTTCCGGCGACTGAAAAGATGTTCGTGTCCGTTGAAAACGGCGCTCACTTCATAGCGATCCAAAATTTCCCAGAGGGCGTCGCGTTCTTCCGGATATACATCAAGACTTGACCCGATGTGGCCGCTTACGGGATAGGCGGGCATATGAAAGAAAACAAATTTGTGCTTTTTCTTCCGAGCGGCGGCCAAATCCTGCTCCAGCCAACTTCGTTGGGCGGAATCCACCTTGTAGTTGTTCGGCTTGGAACTGTTGAGAATCACGAAATGAGAATTGCCCTTGTTGAACGAATACGCCAGCTCACTGAATCCCGAGGGACCGTTTGTCGGCAAGCTGAAAACTTCCTGCCAGAGGGCGTCGGCGGCTTCGACTGACGCGTTGACCCGGTCGTGATTTCCCATCGCCGGGTATGTTTTTTCGAGGATGGGGGCGGCGATCGATTTCCAGCTTGACCAATAGTTCCGACAGGCGTTGTCGTCCGCGCAATCGCTGATGAGATCTCCGACCACCACGACGACCTGGGGTTTTTTCTTTTTTATATTCGCGACGGCGCTTGCGAATGAGCCGGAGCCGGATTGAAAACTTTGCGTGTCGCCCATCACGGCGAACGTGACGGCGTGGGATTGGCGGGGAAAAAACAACGAGGAAATCAAGAGAAAAAAAATAATTTTTTTCATTTGCGTGTTTTTTTTGAAAAGACGATCGGGTTTCAATTCTCCTCCTTCGGCTTGATAAATTTTATGTATCCGAGAATAAGCGCGATAAGAAGTCCAACGGTTACGATCAAAAAACGAAACTTCGCGTCTTCACTCATAAGTCCGCGAATGATGCCGTAGATTGTCGTGAAAACTCCGCCGAGAAGGATCCCGTCGGCGATCATTTTTATTTTGGCGAGCAGAGTGAGACTGGCGACGAGAATGAGAATAGCCGTAATAATCGAGATGGCGGAAACGTTTCGACTGTAGGTCTTGAAGTTTTCTGTGAATTTTTGCTGGTCGATATTGTATTTTTCGCGAATGTCTTTCAGTTCCTCTGTATCTTCGCATCCCGGTTTTTCCGCTTGGAGCTCGACCGGAAAAGCCGGCTCTTTCGGTCCGGGATAAAATGCGCTGATTCCGAGTCCCACAAAAAGGGCGACCAGAAGCGCGAGAAAAATCGTGTAGACGAATTTGATAACCATATTTTGTTTTTTTACGGTTTAGCGTTGCTGAATTTATTCTAGCATGCTAATATGCTTCTGCAAAACGCCGTTGTGGCTCCCGCCGGGGGCGGACGGATACTCGGCCTCGTGTATTTTGCCGACATAGCTCAGTTGGTAGAGCGCATCCATGGTAAGGATGAGGTCCGCGGTTCGATCCCGCGTGTCGGCTCTGTTTTTGTTGGATATTTCCTGATTTCCGAAAAACCGTTATAATAAACACAAAGCCATAATTGCTAAGCATCAAACAAAATGGGAAAAGCAAAACTTGTCTGGGGAGGGATCGTTGTTGTCGCGCTCGTTTTTGCCGGATTTTTGATTTATCAAGGTAAAATAAAGAAAGGAGAAAGTCCGGCCGGAGTGAATCAAGACGGAAGCGGCGCCGGAAAAAGCCTGGAAAGCGTGCTTCCGCAGGAAGAAATGCCGGGCGGCGATCTTTCGGGAGAAGACGAGACGGACTACAACGCCGTCTGCGAAAACGGGGAATGGATCAAGGTCGCCGACACGTCCGGGGAAATTTCCACAGTGAAGGGAAAATTGAGAAAAACCTATCCGGATGACGAGTCGAACGCGTTCAAGAGCTACCGATATTACATCGAAGGGGCGGAAAATCTTGGCATCACCGGAGAAAAATTGTTCAAGCTTGACTATCTTGAAGACCGCGAGGTGGAGCTGCAGGGCGTGAAAAACGCGGCCAAGAAGGAAATCACCGTGTCGCAAGTGAAATGCGGCGGAAAAGAAACCGACAAAAGCGTGCTTGACCAAAGAAAAGCCCAGATGAACTGGCTGGCGGCGAACATCAACTCCATCGCGTCCCAAAAGGCCAAACATCAGAAATGGACGATTGACATCGTGGACTTTGTTGACGAAAAGAACGTTTATGTGGAATACTACGATACGGTCGAAGACGACGAGAATTCCGACATTGAGGACGACACTTCACGGCGGATTCTCGTTGAACTCACCGCGAAATCCGGCGGCGCATATGACGCGAATGTGTCGGCCTACTGGGAGATGGGTGAAGACGATTATGTTCTCAAAACCGGAACCGACAAATTCGAGGAGGCTGAAAGCGCCGCGTCCTACCAGTACGATCCGGAAGACAAGACGTGGGAGAGGATAGATTAACAATACTCACGAATTAAGAACAAATTGATCGCGAATTGGAACGAATTCGTTCGGGTTCGTTTCTTGTTCGTTCTCCATTTGCGAGTTATAGTTTATGTCTCAAGACAATCTCGTGACGCTCAAGTGCGATGTTTGCAAAAAGGTGAATTATCACACTTATCGCAACAAAAAAAAGTTGAAAGAAAAGATTTCCCTCAAAAAACACTGCAAGCATTGCCGCAAGCACACATTGCACAAAGAGGGAAAAATATAGGTTATTGGTAACAAGGTCATTGGCGGTGAGACTGGTTGTTGGTTGTGAGTCATTGGTTTTTCCATTGACCAAAAATCAATGACAAGTCTTATAGTTAATGACCTTTATTGCTAATGACTGAAATATGGGGGTGTTGGTTAGTGGTAAACCACGGCTCTCCAAAAGCCGAACCGGGAGTTCGATTCTCTCCACCCCTGCCATAATCAAACTTTCCGAAATTTTTGCGGTTTTTTGTTCGGCGATTTGCAAAAATCGCCAGTGTTTTTGCAGTTCGAAAAGAATTATTATTTTTTCAAATCCGCCCTTGCGCCCGCCTGCCGGCAGGCAGGCGGGCAACACAAAACTTCCCAGAAAATTGCAAAAAATGCCTAAAAGCAGTATAATATAATTGCTAATTTAACTTATATATCATTCATACCCGTATGAATTTACAAGAATTCAAAAAGAGAAATTTATTAGATAAAACACACAATATTATAATTGATTGTGTTATTGAATTATCAAATGGCGGTAAGAGACACATAAATATATTCGTAACCGAGGATTATATTTATAAGCATGGTGAAGAAAAAATAAAAAATGAACTATTATCTCTTTCTGAAAACGAACTTTCCAAAAATATTGTTTATGAAAAATTCTATGCTGATAGCCAAGATGGAATGAATAAATTGAAAGAATGGAGAGAAACTTGATTTAGAAAAAAATTATGAAAAAATGTCCATATTGCGCAGAAGAAATTCAAGACGAGGCCATAAAATGTAAATACTGCAAGAGTGATTTGATTTATAAAAACAACGCTGATATTTTTGGCAAGCGTTTTCCTCAAAGAAAAGTTGGTAAAAGTTTGATTTGGATATTTTTAGGGCTTGTCCTGCTAATTACTATTGTTATAGGCGCTTTTTATTGTTCAAAAAAATCAAGTGAAACCAAACAGATAATAAGCAATTCGTCTGATATCACGACCAGTGAACTTAGCAGTCAAGAAATTAATGAGATATCAAAATCTTTGGTATTACTTTTTTGTTTTAGCAAAGAAAGAACAATAGAAAATCCGACAGGCGCACTTTTTGGCTCAGGAACTCTTTTTGATAAAAATATTTTTGAAGAAAAGCATTTTGATGAAAGGAATTTTTCGTATGAGCATACCAATATATTAACTAATGGGCATGTTGCAGAATTAAAAGAAATTTCCTCCAATGACATTAATCTCAATAACTGCGTAGTTTCGTTTAGTGGCAAAGAAGCGTTGGGAACATATTCCTATAATCAAAGTGGCCATTTTTTAGACGGAAGATTTGATGTCGCACTTTTAGAATATGCGGCACAAATAGGCGGGAAAAAACAAGAAGGAAGACCGAGTATTAGCGATGAAGAAATAAAAAAAAGAATGCTGAAAAATTATCCAATTTGTTCAAAAGATAAAATGATCGGTAGTAAAGTATATGTATTTGGATATCCAGCCTCTGCCTTAAAAATAGACACTTATAAAGAAGAACATAATTTGATTATTACATCGGGGATTATTAGCGGAGTAGATGGAAATGGAAATTATTATACCGATGCTAAAATCGATTCGGGAAATTCTGGCGGTCTTGCTGTTTCCAAAATTGATAACAAAATTTGTCTTGCTGGTATTCCAACATGGGTAAGTCGGGGAAATTTTGAAAATTTAGGGCTCATACAGCCACTTGAAGATATAGCTAAGTTATTTAAAGAAGATTTTGAAGGACAGTTATATAAAAATGAAGAATACGGGTTTAACATAAAATTTCCTGCAGACTGGCCGATAGTTGATGAATCTGACGAGAGTTCTTTTGTAAAAAAAGCGAAAAGGGACTTAATGAATTTCGTATATGTTAGAATCGGCTATCATCTGGGAATGCCGGATATAGACGAAAATTTTTTTGGAGCGGATAAAAACAATACGTCATCCCTTGATTTAAATGATCCTTTAAATAAAAATGCAAAAATATTTATTGATGGAATGGTTGCCGATTTTTCAGAAAAAAATCCAAACATACCGGTGATAGAAAAAGGCATTACTTTTATTAATAATAAAAGGGCTGTTTATTTTAAGGTTTCATCATCGGTTAGAAAACAAGATAACACAATGGGAGGGCTTGGTCAGAGTTTTTATTATGCAATAAACAGAGGAAAATTGTATACAATTGGTGGTAATTATGAAAAGGGCGATAGCACTAATTATGATAAGTCTATCGTGGATAAATCTATAGCGACCTTTTTCTTTAATTGAAGATGAGTAAAAGAGGGTTAAAATAACCAAAAAAGTAATATATCTTCATTTTATACAATATTTTGTAGAAACTTGACATAGATTTGATGTTTTGATATGCTTTAACTATAATTCAAATAGTAAAAATTATGATCCATTCATTCTCATGCAAAAACTTCTATTCTTTCAGCGACCCTACTATTGTTGATTTTTCTGTGAATGACAATGCCCCGGATGACAATGGCTACTTCTCTGCGAAATCCGGAATACGACTTTCAAAAATCGAAACTGTGATTGGGCCAAACGCTTCGGGTAAAACCAATCTTCTGAAAGTTCTGCCTTTTTTAAAATGGCTGATTGCTGATTCATTTAATATTAATCCTTCCGCTCCGTTGCCGGTCAAGCCATTTTTGCTGGGTAAGCAAAAAAAAGAACCAATTGAACTTTCTGTTGATTTTGAAATTGACGGCGATATTTTCATCTATAGTTTTTCTCTCTCTGAAAAGAAAATATTATCCGAGGAGCTGAAAATCAAAAATAAGGCAAAAGAGAAAATGACAACCAAGAAAGTTTTTTTTCGCGAATGGAATGAAAAGAACAATAAATATGAGATAGAGGACACCAGTTTCGATCTTCCAAAAGGCTTTGAAAATCTGCTCCGTACAAACGCCAGCGTCGTTGGGGTTGCTTTGCGCCTGAATCACAAAGCAAGTCAAAAGATCTCAAATTATTGGCGACAGGTCGAAACAAATGTCATCGAAGCCGGCTGGATTGGTGATCACTTGTTGCCGAACAAAACCCCACAATTGATTGAAACGCTGCATTTTTTCAGTGAACATGAAGTTCTCAAGAAAAAAGCTGAAAAACTTCTGTCGCGTTTTGATCTTGGGTTGGATTCATTCAACATCAAAAAGGAAAAGAAAGAAAATGAACTTTCAATTAACGTGCAAGTCGCCCATACTTTTGGTGGTGAGAAAATATATCTTCCCATGCAGTATGAATCATCCGGGACCAAACAACTTTTTGTTTTACTGAAAGCCGTTCTTGTGGCTTTGGAAAAAGGAAGTATTGCTGTGCTTGATGAATTCGACGTGAATCTCCACCCGGAAATGGTAATGGCTTTGTTCGACTTATTCATTCAGCCCGAAACGAATCCAGAAAATGCTCAGCTTCTTATGAGTACACACAGTCATTTGATTTTAAGCAAGCTGGATAAATATCAGGTTATGCTGGTTGAAAAAAATGAGAAGGGCGGAAGCGAGGCTTGGCGGCTGGATGAAATGTCTGGCATTCGGGCTGATGAAAATTATTATACGAAATATATTGCCGGAGCATATGGGGCTGTTCCGAAATTATAGTTTGCAGAAAAAATGTCTCGCACAAACCCATACAAAAAGAAAAAAAGATCAGCCAAGAAAACCATTCTCATATTCGGTGAAGGGTTGGGAGAAGAAATGATTCTGAAGCATCTGCGGAGTTTGTATGCAAAAGACAGCGGAGTACAAGCCAAGATTCTAAAGGGCAGAGGCGGAACAGCGGCAAGAATTGTTGCTGACGCCTATAGAACTCCGGGTGATTTTGATAAGGTAATTGTCGTAATCGACAATGACAAAACGAGAGAGGAAATGGAACAGGCAAGAAGAGGGGCGAAAGAAAGAAAAATTGAACTTATTGAGCATACGCCCTGTCTGGAATTTATCTTACTGCTGATCCTGAGTAATAAACAAGAAATAACCGGGAAAAATTCAAATTGGTGCAAGAAGAAATTTGAATCTGAATATATCAGCAAGAAAAAAAGAAGTGAATTGAAAGAATATATCAAAATTTTCCCGAAAAATTTGCTGGACGCCAAACGGCGCGAAATTTCAGAACTGGATAGGTTAATCTCGATTTTGGAAAATTAGCAGTTTTTTTGGAAAAAGGTTTTCACCAAAGGCGGACGGGCGAGCGCGGTTGTATATTTGTGCGATTTTCAAACTTTCGAAAAATTTACCTTGCATCTTGCGGGCGGCGCGCGGAGTTGCTTTTTTTTGTTTTTCGGGGCATAATGGGGGTATGAAGAAATTTCTTCTTTATTTTCTTTTCCTTTTGCTTTTGACGGCGGTGGGAACTTTTTCCTACGGCTTTTTGAACGGAAAGAAAATCCGCGGTTTTGCCGTGCAAATTTCCGAGATTCGGGCAAAACAGGATCTTAGGCCGCAGATCGAGAAGATCGAAGTGAGTTTTCGCGATAACGGAAAAAAAGAAATTTCTCAAATCAGGGACGAGTCGAAGCAATTTTCGGAACAACTTGAAGGCATCGTTCGGGACGCCGAAACGTTGAAAAAAGAAACTGCGGGATTGAATGCCCCAAAAAGCGGCGAGAACGCAAAAAAAATGACCGAAGAATATTACACAAAGTTGATTCTGCAAGCCGGAGATCTCAAAAAGACAATTGACTATATGAGCCAAATCATCGAGGTGGCGGCGGTTTTCGGAGAAATGAAAGAAAATGCGTCGCTCGATGAAATGAAAAACCTCATTGCCCGGGCGAAAGAAAAAAAAGACGCTATTCAGGTGGAAAGCGTGCCGGAGAGCATCCGGGCCAATGCCGTCAACCTCAAAGATTCGCTGGGGACGTTCGTCGGAAAGATGGAGGATTTGGCCAATCTCAAAACGGAAGCAATCGGCGAACTCGACGCGAGCTATAGCGATTTTTCGCAGAAAGAAGACGAATTTTTCGCGAGCGCGAAAAAATTTATCGACGAAATGGAAAATTTGGACGTTTTGGAAGGAAAAATAAATTCGGAAATTGAGAAATTGGGAAGAGTGAGATTCAGCTTGAGATAGGAGTTTTATTTATGCTTCAGCGCAAAACAATCATCTGGTCAGTCGTTGCTTTCCTGTTTCTTGCCGGAATAGTCTATTTTTCATTTATTCGAAAGCCGAAAACGGAATATTTGACGACGGAAGCGAAAAGAGGTGATTTGACGCAAACAGTTTCGGTGAGCGGAACACTGAAAGCCGGCGACACGATTTCGCTCAATTTCGAAACGACCGGACGGGTGAGTGGAGTGGATGTGAAAGTTGGCCAAAAGGTCGGGAAAGGCGATGTCATCGGATATCTGGACAATACGGATCTCCGGTTGGCCGCCGACCAGGCCAAAGCCAATCTTGAAAAAGCCCAGGCCGACGCCGGGGCGAACTTTGACTCGATCCACAGTGCCGATGTTGAGGTCGATAATGCAAAAAAGTATCTTGAAGACACAAAGCATCTGAACGATCGGAATGTCGCTGCGGCCGAGCAGGTAGTTTCGGACAAAAAAGAGTATCTTGAAGACGCGCAAGAATATTATGACAAAGTGAAAGAAGAAGACGGAGCGGACAGCGCGGCGGCAAAATTGGCCAAACTCACGCTGGACACGGCCGAAGCAAACTATGAACAGGCAAAGGACGCGCTCGACGTCGCCGACCAGACGGCGGATCTTGCTGAAACTTCGGCCGAAAACAAGGTGGACACGGCCGAGGCGGCGCTGGACGCGGCCGAATCGAATTTCGTGAAAGCGGGAAAAGACGCCAGTGTGGCGGCGGCGCAAGCCTCGTATGACGCGGCTGTCAATGATCTCGGCAAGGCGGCTCTTCGCGCGCCGGCAAACGGAATCATAAAAGAAGTGAACAACAAAACCGGCGAAGTGATCGGTGCAACAGCGACGGATGCGTTTGCCAAAATGATTTCGTATGATTTCGTTTTGGAAGCCAAGGTGCCTGAATCGGACGTTGCCAAATTGAAAATCGGGCAAAAGGCGGATGTCGTTTTCGACGCTTTCGAAGCGGATGAAAAATTCGGTGCAACGCTGGTTTCAATTGATCCTTCGGCGACGGTTGTGCAGGACGTTGTCGACTATATCGTAAAGTTCACAATGGACAAGGATGATTCGAGGTTCAAAGACGGGATGAGCTCCGATCTCGACATTCTTGTCGCCGAAAAGAAAGACGTCTTGTCGGTTCCCGAGCGGGCGGTGAAAGAGGCGAACGGCAAAAAAACCGTGCAAATTCTCGAAAACAAAAAGCCGGTCGAGCGCGAAGTGAAAACGGGAATGAAAGGGGATGGGGGGATGATCGAAATTTTTTCGGGATTGAATGGGGGAGAGATGGTGATTACGAGTACGAAATAGTCTGGAAATTTCTAATTTCTAATTGACCTAATTTCTAAACAAATTCCAAGGCACAATGTCTAAATCCCAAATATTTGGGTTTTGGATATTCTAAGTTGGGATTTCATTAGAGTAATTAGAAATTAGATCAATTAGATTTTTTTGTTTATGCTTATTTCCGTCCGCGATCTTTGCAAGGAGTATGACAACGAAGGCGTGATCACGAAAGCCCTTTGCGGCGTTTCTTTTGATATCGCAGTTGGAGAATTCGTCGCGATTATGGGGCCGAGCGGAAGCGGAAAATCGACCTTGATGCAGGTTTTGGGGTTTCTGGACCGGCCGACGGGCGGAAAATATCTTTTCGAGGGGCGCGACACAAAAAATTTCACCGACGATGAACTGGCGCTGCTGCGCAACCGGAAAATTGGCTTCGTATTCCAGTCGTTCAATCTTCTTCCTCGGACGACTGTTTTTGAAAACGTGGAAATGCCGCTTCTCTATGACGAGCGCAAGGAATCGCGCGCGCTCATCGACCAGAAAGTCCGCGAGGCACTCAAAGCGGTGAGTCTCGAGCACCGCATCGGCAATTTTTCAAACCAGCTTTCCGGCGGAGAGCAGCAGCGCGTGGCAATCGCCCGGGCGCTTGTGAACGATCCATCACTCATTCTCGCCGACGAGCCGACGGGAAACCTCGATTCAAAAAACGGACTCCAGATTATGAAAATTCTCCAGCAGCTCAACGACGAGGGGCACACGATCGTGATGGTGACGCATGAGACCTACACATCGGAACACAGTAAAAGGATAATCAAGATGCTTGACGGAAAAGTTGAAGATGACTACGCGGTGAAAAAGAGAAGGATTGCGGATGGAGAAGAGAAGTTGTTGAAGTAGAAAGTATCTAGTATTAAGTATTAAGTATTTTATTTATCTGATTCATTATACTTTATACTAGATACTTTATACCCAAATGCGTTTCTCCGATCCAGTCAAAATCGCCCTCAACAATCTCCGCGCGGCCAAGTTCCGCTCGTTTTTGACTATTCTCGGGATCGTGATCGGCATTGCGTCCGTCATCATCATCATCGCCATCGGCTCGAGCGCCCAAGAACTCATCCTTGACCAGGTGCGGGGAGTCGGATCGAATCTCGTCGGAATTTTGCCTGGCGCGTCTGAAGAGTCGGGGCCGCCGGCAAGCGCGCTGGGAGTCGTGATCACGACACTCAAATATGACGACCTCAAAGCCCTGCTTCAAAAAAACAACGTTCCCGACGTTATGGACGGCGCCGGATACATCAGCGGAAACGACACGGTGCAATTCGAGGGAAAGGACAAAAACTATACTTTTCGCGGGACGACGGCAAGCTACATCAGCGTCGAAAACGCTGAAATCGAAAGCGGGCGCTTTTTTACAAAAGAGGAAGAAGCGAGTCTGGCGCGCCTGGCTGTGCTCGGCTCCGAAGTGGTGGCGGATTTGTTTGGTGACGGCGATGCAATCGGAAAGAAGATAAAAATCGGCGACCAGAGTTTCGAGGTGATCGGCATTTTCAAGGAACGGGGCTCAACGGCTTTTTCCAACCAGGACACAGCCATCTTTATGCCGATTTTCACCGCCCAGAAAATTATGCTCGGTGTCGACTATCTCAATTTCATCCGCCTCAAGGTTGACAGCGAGCAGAACATCGATCGCGCGAAGGCCGACGCGATTGCGACGCTTCGCGACCGGCATGACATCAAGCGGCCGGAAGACGACGATTTTTCCGTCCGCGACCAAAAGGCGGGGCTCGACGCGATCACGAAAGTGACCGGCGCAATCAAATATTTTCTCGTTGCCATCGCCGCCGTTTCGCTCCTCGTCGGCGGAGTGGGGATTATGAACACGATGCTTATTTCCGTGAATCAGCGGATCCAGGAAGTCGGCTTGCGGAAAGCCCTCGGCGCGAAAAATTCGACAATCCGGCTGCAATTTTTGATGGAATCGGTGGTGATCACGCTCATTGGCGGAATTGCGGGGATAGCCGGCGGGGTTTTTGTGTCGCTCATTGCGGCGCTCGTCATCCAGAAGCTCGGATACCATTGGCCGTTCATTGTCACGATTTCGTCGATAGTCTTGGCGGTTTTCATCTCCGCGATCATTGGGATTTTTTTCGGGTTATATCCGGCGAGAAAAGCGGCGAGGTTGAATATTACGGAAGCGTTGAGATATGAGTAGTCTCTACAAATTCAAAAATATATTCCACTCATTGATACATCTGACCATCCGTTCTCCTCACGAATGGTACGTTGTTTTTCGAATGGCGCTCCGGAATTTGCGCTCGAACCGGCTTCGCACCGCGCTCACTGTGCTCGGAATCGTGATCGGAATCACCTCGGTGATCATCGTGATGGCCGGCGGGGCGGGACTCCGGAACTATGTGATGGGACAGGTCGAGGTTTTCGGGACGGACTATGTCCAGGTCGAAGTGAAAGTGCCGGGCGTTTCCGATACGTCGTCAGAAAACATTTCCGGGCGGGGAACGGGACTCGCCATCACGACGCTGAAAGTTGAAGACGCCGAAGCGGTGGCAAAAATTCCGAACGTCCGCGCGTGGAGCGCGGGAAACATCGATCAGGAGTTGGTGAGTTTTTCCAACGTGAACAAACGGGTGATTCTTTTCGGTGTGAATCCGAGCTACACCGAAATCGACCGGCAAATCCAGCTTGAAGAAGGTGAATTTTTTTCCCAAAGCGATGAAGCGGGCGCGGCTCAAGTGGCGGTGATCGGCGCGGGAGTCAAAAAAAGCTTCTTTGGGGAGGAAGAAGCGATTGGAAAGAATATAAAAATAAAAAGCCAGAGCTACCGCGTGATTGGAACGGTGCGCGAGCGGGGCGCGGCCGGATTTTTCAATTTCGACGACGCGATATACGTGCCGCTTGAAACCCTCAACAAAAAATTGATGGGCATCGATTATGTCCAGTTCATCACGTTCAAGGTGAAAGACATCTCGCGCATCGAGGAAACGACGGTTGACATCCGCGAGGCGATGCGGCGCGAGCACGACATCGCCAACCCAGACAAGGATGATTTTTCGGTGATGTCGGCGGTGGAAGGAAAAGCGATGATCGACAAGGTTTTCGGGACGATAAACTATCTTTTGCTCGCCCTCACGTCGATTTCACTCATTGTCGGCGGGGTGGGGATTATGAATGTGATGTACGTTTCCGTCACCGAACGGACGCGTGAAATCGGCTTGCGCAAAGCCATTGGCGCGACGAGTTCCGGAATTTTGCGACAATTTCTTTTTGAGGCGGTGATCGTCACAATGCTCGGCGGCGCGGCGGGAATTGTTTTCGGCGTCGCGGTGACATATCTGCTCAACAATTTTCTTGTCCGGCTCGGATTCTTTTTGCAATTTTCCGTTCCGGCGAGTTCCGTTCTCACGGCCGTCGGTTTTTCGGCCGCCACGGGGATTGTTTTTGGAATATATCCAGCCTGGAAAGCGTCACGGTTGAGCCCGATTGAGGCATTGAGAAAGTAAAGAAAAAGCCCCTCGGAAGAGTCGCGGCTCTTGAGGGGCAAGGCGAAAGGAGGAAAGATATGTATGACAGACGTCGAAGAGAATTTTTTCCGCGAATCCAAGTTTGGAACGCGGGTTTTTTGTTTATTGAAAGAACTAGAATTAGGTGGATTCGCGGGGGCGGGGTATTGCTTTTTTTGAAAAGGAGGAGTCTTGCGGCTTTTGCCTCCCGCGAATCCGGCTGGGGTTTCTGTTATCCGAATATCCGCTCTGGAACGTACCGCTGTTTTCATTTAAGCATATCCAAAAATCTTGTCAAGAGCGGGAAAAAGAAAAGCCCCCGGAAGCAGGAGCCGACAATGTCGGATGCTTCCGGGGGGTGGTGCACTTGCATGTTGCTACATTTCCCGCCGGGGCGGGTGCCCTCGCTGCCGCGCGGTTTCGCGGGGGCTTCTCGTGGGGCCGCTGCATCGGCGTCGCTGGATCGTTCACCTCGATAAGGATCGAGGGGGTACGCCGCTTGCGGGGCAAGGCGGTCCAGGTGTGCTCCCGTTGAGCATTCTAATCCATTGGATCGCCGCCGGCCCGATTTGGCCCGGGCGGGAAATTCTTTTGGCCAAACAACTTGGTTTTCGCCTGCGGTTTGCCGCAGGCCTCCATGACTCGCCTCCTTGCGGGGGTATTAATCCCGCGTGATTTCGGCTTGAGCTTCTTCTCCGAGGTGGCGGCTGTCGCCCATTGCGACTCGCCGCCGCGGCCAAGGGCGTCAGACGGTGTTGTCGGCGCCGGGGGCCAGATTGTCCACCAGGGGGATGTAGGCGATTGCATAAATGTTTTTCGAAGTCTCCGGCCGGCTGGTACTCAGGAACTTGTTGGGCATGTACTATCCCTCCTCTTGGATTTTGTGAACCCAGTGTAGCAGATAGCTGGAAATTTGTCAAGTGCCACGGCGAAGTGGGGTTGACAAAATTAACGTTTTTGCTATAATTGAGCGTTGATTAAGGGGAATCCGCCTTCGACAAGGCTTCGGCGGACAAGTTGGGGAAATAATGCTTGTATATAGCAAATTATGACTGAAAACACCGAAAAAATGCAGAAAAGACGGAAGAAATACGGCTGGAAATTTTGGCTTGTTTTTTGGGTTTTAGCCGCTCTCGCGCTTTTGGGGTGGTATGTTTTTCTTCAGGTGAAAAACAAGAATATCCACAACTTGAAACCTCTCTTGAAGTTTGCGCCGGTTGGAGGCGAACGCCGGAATGAGCTGCAAGTCTTGGCCGACATCTATGGAAAAATGGGCGGTTTTTCGGCTTCGGGCGAAAAAACATTTCTTCTTTTGCTTCAAAACGATATGGAACTTCGCCCAGGAGGCGGATTCATCGGATCTTTCGGGATCGTGAAGACAAAAAATGGGAAAATAAGCGACATTCAGATCCACGACACGGGCGTTTTTGACGGGCGGATTCCCGAAGGCGTTGCGCCGCCCGCGCCGATTGCGAAAACTTTTCACATCAATTCCTGGAAATTGCGCGATTCGAACTGGTCGCCCGATTTTCCCGCGAATGCCGAAAAAGCGGAAAACTTCTATCATCTCGGTGGAGGGTCCGCCTTCGCTGAAGCTTCGGCGGATAAAAAAAATTTCGACGGCGTGATTGCGGTGAACACGAGAGTTCTGAATTCAATTCTTTCCGTCACCGGTCCGGTGAAAATCAATGATTATCCCGGCGAATACAGCGATGAAACAGCGGTGCTCCAACTCGAATATCAAGTCGAAAAAGGCTATATTGATCAAGGAATCGAAAAAGGCGACCGGAAGTCGATTATGAAGGAAATGGCGGAAGTTTTGGCGGAAAAAATGCACAACCTCACGTTTTTCGAGCAACTGGAACTCGCCCGAAAAATAGAAGATCACCTCAAACAAAAGGACATTCAAATGTTTTTCCGCGACGAGGAATTGCAAAAAGAAATCGATGAAATCGGCTGGAGCGGCCGGGTACGGGATTTTTCGGGGGACTATTTGATGGCCATTGACGCAAACCTGAACGCGCTCAAAAGCGACATTTGCATAAAGCGAAAAATGGAATACGCGGTTGATTTGAGTCGCGAAAATCCGCAGGCGGAACTCAAAATCGCGTATGAGCACACTTGCCGCGCGAAAGACTGGATGACGGCGGACTACAACGATTTCCTGCGCGTTTTTGCGCCGGCCGGCACGTGGTTTGAAGGAAGCGAGGCGCAGACCGGCGAGGTGGAAATTTCGCGGGATCTCGAAAAAAACGTTTTCGCGCGAGAGGTTTTCGTCCCGATCGGGGAAACGAGAACGTATGTTTTCAGGTATAATTTTCCGAAAGGAGCGAAAAAAAGCGTATACAGCCTGCTTGTCCAAAAGCAATCGGGAATTTCCGAGCTGCCGGTGAAGATCACGGTGAAAAAAGCGGACGGAACTGTTTTTGAAACAGAAGAGGTGTTGCGGGAGGATAAAGTTTTTAGTTTCTAGATGACTTGACAAAACAGGAGAAACAATATATTATAAGCGGTTAAACAATAATTTTCCAGTGATGAACTATTCTCAAATTTTGGCGATTATAAAGCAAAAAAAGGGACTCATCATCATTTCGGGACTGCTTTTGGCGGCGGTTTCTTTTTGGGGCGTGATGCTTTTTTCGCCGCGCTACCAGTCGAATTTCGACGTTTTGATCGTGCAGAATCAGCAGGAATTTGTTGACTCCTATACTCTCGCCAAATCAACCGAGCATTTTTCAAAACTGCTTTCTGAAGGAATATACACGGAAACTTTTTTGGGGAAAGTCATCGAAAACTATCCCGCTCTCGGAAAAACCCTTCCGATTGATCGCGAAGACCGGATGGAAAAATGGGGAAAAATGGTGAGAACTTCGCTCAATGTCGAGCTCGGAATCATCCATATCAAAGTTTTGGCCGGAAGCCGCGCGGACGCGGAGGCCGTTTCGAAAACCGTGGCGGGCGTTCTGGCGTCGAACAGCAATTTGTTCATCAGTGAGAACCAGAAAATCGAAGCGCGGATGATCAACGCGCCGATCGTGAAGATGAATCCAGGCGCGGGCGTGCTGGCGGCAATCACCGCGGTTTCGTTTTTCATCGGAGCGCTTTTGGCGTATGCCGCGAGTTTTTATAAATCTCTGATCGCTTCCGGCAGCGAAAAAACGGAAGATTCCGGAGTTTCGCGGGAAGAAATTTGGCAGGAGTAGACGGATAAAAGAGTATGTAGAGGTCGAACCTCGCTGCGGTTGTCTTGTGAGAAAAATATTGCCGGCAAGCCGAATATAATTCAATAGTTTGCTCGAGCGAGGTTCGACCTCTACAATAAAAAATTTACCATTCCCCGATTTTCGATATTTCAAACAATGCCGGAAATCGGGGAGGGGCAAAGTTTCTGTCCCTTGAAAATATAGAAGATATTCTGCTCCGTTTTTGGAGCGGGTCAAAATTTTTTCTGATTCTCTGAAAAGGAGGAGAAGGCTATGAAAAAGATTGCGGCAGCTCTCTGCTTTTTTGCTCTGCTGCTTTCGAGCAGCGGGGTTTGGGGCGCTGAACCCATTCCCGGCAGCGAGCCAGGATGGTACCAGTGCACTGGAGACGGACAGGAAAAAACCGTTTCCGAAAAGTCCGCGAAAAGTCCGGTCGTCGAATCTCCGAAAACTGAGGCGACTGCGGCCAAACCCGCGGCTGAAACGAAGCCTTCCAGCGGCGAAGTGAAATCGCCGCTCATCAACAAGGTTCGGGACGCCTACTCAATGGGGCGGCCCGCGGCCAAGGAAGTGACGGTTGTTGTCGGAAAAATCCCGGCGTCTTATCTCAAGTTCGCAAAGGGACATTCCATCGGCACCGTTGCAGTCGGGTCCAAAAAATCGGTCCGCGGCACCACCGTGCCAGCCGGCCAGGACAACAAGGCCGGTCAAGTCCAGTCCCTCACGGTTTTTGAGGAAAAGTTCGATGACGATTCGCGGATCTTCTGTTCAGACAGGTGGTACAACAATAGCCTGCTCGACGACGAAAAGAGAGGCGAGACCGTTATTTTCAATCTCTCTGGCCGTCACGAAAAACTCAAAGGCGGTATGTTTCTGAAAAATGATGCCGGCTACATCGGCCTTGTGGCCAAGACATACGGCACACCCGCCCCTGAGTTGCTATACTGGACTGTTGAAATCCAGGATTTGGACAGGATTCTTCGGGTCGTTCTGCACAAAAAAATCCGGACGCCCGACGGGATTCGGTATACCTCGATCGACATTCCTGTGTTCAAGAAACTATGGGCCCAGCCGGCTCTCACGAGCTTCATCGGGCGTTTCTTGAACAACGGCGGGGCAGCGATCGGAATACCGCCGGAACTGGTCGGCACATTGACGAATGTTATTGTGGCCGTGGTGACGGCATTTTTCGACACCCGTCACAATATCCCCTGCTTAAGCACGCTCAAGGGCGGCGTGGAGCGTTTCGAGCTGGATCAGAAGTTCTATGAATCCGGCGGGGCGCTCACTGCTCGCGATTTCGAGCGGGTGAAAAAGGAGAGCGCCGCGTTTGCGGCAGGCTCCGGCTCGGGATTGAGCAAAAAGATTGAAAGCGCAACTTCCACCGGCGGCGGCCAAAACCTCCGAACAACCGGCAACGCCGTGGAAGAAGTGCTGGCGCAGATTCAACCGGCTCCCCCGACCGGATACGCCCAAAGCTATCATTGGCCCGGGTTCTGGTTGGAGCCGAAGCGGGTCGAATGGCCCTCGGGCGGCGGGATGTTTCAAAGTCCGCAGCTCCAGACGAAGTACGCGTTCAGCAACACGTACCTCCATTTGTTCGGGGGCGAGGTTGCGCCGAACGCGACATTCCACTGGGGGCCGAGCCACAAAATCGACCACTGGAAGTACCGGACAAACAGCGGCTATCCCGGCCGCGGCCATTTCTTTGGCATTGGCGGCTCGACCGAGCTTGTCACCCGGCACAGCTGGGGCGGGACCGACAACCGGTTCGCGTTCTGGTACGGGTATGAGCAAAAGGACAAAGGCCGTTCACACAGGGATTCCCGAAATCCCTGGATGTTTGAATGGCAAACCGAGCTCTGGTGGGATGGCATCAAGCTCGGCAAAGACGGAAAATTCGGGACGATGCTCGACGGCGCCAAAGTCGGCGTTCTGGCTAAGACGAATGATTTCGCTCTGGCCTGGCTGTTCCCGGTGCTGTACCGGACGCCCCACGACATCGCCAAGGTTTCCGTCGGTCCCAAATTCCTGTATTTCTTTTCCCGTGACGGCGATGAGCCGAAAGGCGGGGGACTAGGAGTGCAAGTGGAACTCCTTGACGGAATCGGCGGGCGTTTCAGCTGGTTCCCGTTCAAGCGGGGCACTTATCTTACCGGTTGGGCTGATCCCTACCGGGTGTACAACAAGATACAGGAGCTCCGGGCCGAATTCGGAATTTACGAAATCCCCTGGGATCCGTATTTTCCGAAAGCGGTTCCGGTGGCTGTTGAAGTCGCGCCCCCGATTGCCGTGGCTCCCTAAAGGATAAAAGCTTCGCCTACCCCCGCGCTATCTCCGAAAAAATGCGCGTCAAAGGTAAAGAAAGAAAAAAAGGCGAAGGAAAAATATGGTAAACTCAAAAAGCGGGTCATCAAGAAAGCGGTAAGGGGAGAAGAGAAGCCCGCGCCGCCACCTTGCGACCCACCACAAAAAGAAAAACCGGAAAAACCGCCGGCGCCAAGTGGTGAACCGCCCATCGAATGCCGGCAATCTCACAATCAACCGAAAGCAATGTGAAAAGCCGGATCGGCGTCGCGAGCGAAAACCTCCGGCGCCGACCGAAAATTAAGGAGGGAAGAAGATGAAAAAGCTGGCGATCTGGATTATGATTCTGATTCTGGCTATCCCGGCCGCAAAAGCCCTGGCGGCGCCCAAATATGCGGGCACGCAGCCCAGCTGCGATGCGAGCGGCAACGTAACCATCCCGGCATTGCCGGAAGGCCGGCTGCACAATGTGCAGCTCTACGACGATGTCCGTGGTATCCCGCCCCGGGATCTCGGCTCCGTTTCCAGCTTCAAATTGGAGGATGGTGCCGGATTCAACTTTCAGTGGGTGGATCGCGCCGGCACGGTGTGGTTCCATATGATCACGCCTCAAACCCGGGCGCAGGGTCTCGTCACTGACTGCAGCCACCCCGGCGGCTGCAAGTTCGTATATCGGAAGAAGTAAGATTTGGCCGGACTCCGGCCAAACACCCCACATTGGATGCTATCCGGCAAAGCCGGAAGTATACCGATGCGGGGTGTTTTTTTATGAAGAATTTGAAGCAAATGTCTTTGTGAAGAAACCGAGTTTCTCTTTGAGAAACTCAATTTCATTTTTTTAAGGCCGGACATTAAAAACAAAAAGCCGCTTCACGCGACCATCGCATCGGACCGTATTTTACTTTTTTGAATAAATAGTGTCAAATTCATATATTTTTTATGCCTTATATAAGCCAAAATAAGGCTTGACAAGGGCGGATTTTAGTGATAGTATAACCCGTTATGAAAATATCCGACAAAAACAGCCAAATTGAGCTTTTCTTCGCCATTTTCGCCATTGCGGCGGTTTCGGTGTTTGTTTTGGCGAATCTTTTGCTCGGATATAATCTATATTTATATGCTTTTGCTGCACTGGCCGGATTTGTCGTTTCGGTTTTCCGGCCGCGCGCCGGAGTTCTTGCCATTGTTTTCCTCACTTTTGTCTTTGAGCGGTTTTTCACGCTTGTGCCGGTTTTCTGGAACCGTGCCGAATACAAAATTTATCCGCTGGACATTTTGTTTGCGGGAGTCTTGATTGGTACTATTCTTCAATATTTTGCGAGACACTTGGAAACTCGGTTTCCAAGTGGAAACCGAGTTTCCAAGTGGCGAATCGTTGACTGGCTGGTCGCGATTTTCATTCTTGCCAGCTCGGCCTACTTTTTTGCGAGTGCGTATCTTTTCCGCGCTGACACGGCCGTCGCTTTCAGCACATTCAAGAATTACGCCTTTTATGGTCTTTTCTATTTTGCGATTGTATACTTGTTCAATAGCAAAGAAAGCCTGTTTCGGCTGCTCAAATTCGCGCTGGCCGGCGCGATCGCAATCACGATTTTCATTTTCATCGGCGCGGTCCGCGGCGAGGGCTTGTGGACGGAATTCACGCCACTTTCCACGCCCGGGACGAGAATTCTCGCTTTTCCGCACAGTTTCTTTCTTTCGATGGCGGTCTTGATCGCGCTCGCGTATTTCGCGTTCGGGAAATTCAAAAGCAGAGTTTCAAAAAATATTTTCATTGTTCTGGTTCCCGTTTGGCTGCTCGGCATCGCCGGATCGCTGATGCGCCATCTTTGGATAAGCCTTTTTGTTTCGCTGGTTGTGATGATCGCGATGCTTCCGAAAGAAAACAGAAAGAAATTGAGAAATATTTTCATCCATTACGCCTTTTTGATTTTCATTCTGATCGCGCTTCTCGGATATGTCGCCGTGCTTTTTCCGGACCTCGGAATTTCGAAGACTTTTTGGAGCGCGGCCGGCGTTGCCGGAAAAAGGTTCATTTCAACCGCGAACGTGAGCACCGACGAAAGCCTTAACTGGCGCAAAAACGTCTGGCAGAGCGCCTGGGAAGACTTCAAAAAAACGCCAGTTTTCGGAATCGGATACGGGAAAAAACTATCCGTCGAAATCGGAACGAAATACAAGGATTTTGTGGAAGTCCGCAACATTCACAACTCACTTCTCACCGTTTTCATCCAGATGGGAATTTGGAGCGTGGGACTCGCGGCGGCGGCGTTTTGGTTGATCGCGAAGTCCGTTTTCAAAAACTTGAAACATTTGAGAAGTTTGCCGAAATCGGGCGACGAACTTTTGCTTTTGATTGTGTTTTTCGCGCTGTTCGTGAATTATTCCATCGCGTTCCTGTTTCAGACATATCTCGAAACGAACCTTTTGGGAATGTTTTTTTGGGTGATAATGGGATCTCTACGAAGTTACGGGTTTTACGAACTACGAAATGAACGAACTACGAAAATCTGTAAACAAGAAAATGCATAATCCGAAGAATAAACCGGTATTTCATAGGTTTCGTATTTCGCCAAATTCGTAGTCCGTAATATATGCGTATACTCGAAATCAACAAATTCAACCACATTCGCGGCGGAGCTGACAGGCACTTCGTCGATTTGACGCGCCTTCTTGAATCGGCCGGAATCGAGACGGCGGTTTTTGCAATGGACCATCCGGAAAATCTTCACAGCGAATCCTCAAAGTATTTCGTGAGCCGCGTCGACTATCAAAACGGGAGCGTCTTGAACAAAATCAAGGGCGCGCTGCGGATTTTCTGGTCATTTGAGGCGAAAAGAAAAATCGCGCGGCTGCTCGACGAATTCAAGCCGGATGTTGTCCACATCCACAACATATACCACCAGATCTCTCCGTCGATTCTGCCGGAGATCAAAAAGCGCGGAATTCCGATCGTGATGACGGTTCACGACTGGAAATTGGTTTGTCCGAATTACCTTTTGAATTGCGAAAAGCCGTATTGCGAAAAATGCGTGTCCGGAAAATATTGGCACTGCGTCGCGAACAAGTCGGTGAAAAAATCCTATCTCAAGAGCCTGCTTTGCGTCTTGGAATTGCATTTCCACAAGTGGCTTGGAGTCTACGAAAAAAATGTCGATTTATACATCGCGCCGAGTGAATTTGTGAAAAATGTCTTGGTTCAGTCGGGATTTGGTGAAAACAGGATCAAAGTCATCCCGCATTTTGTCGAGATTGTCGAGGTCTCACCTCGACAGGAAACACGAGCAGAAAATTATGCTTTCTATTTCGGCCGCGTTTCAAAAGAGAAGGGCGCGGACGAGCTGATTGCGATTTTCAAGAATTTGCCGATGAAAATCGTATTAGCAGGCAACAGGGACGATGATTTCGAAATCCCGAACCGCCCGAACGTGGAATATGTCGGATTCAAAAATTCCGCGGAACTTGAGAATCTCATCCAAAAGTCGAAATTTGTCGTTTCCGCTTCGCGGCTTCCCGAGACGTTCGGACTCGTCGCGCTTGAGGCCTTGAAAAACGAAAAAGCATTTGTCGGATATGACGCCGGAGCACTCGGAGAAATTGTGAAAAATGGCGTGAATGGCTACTTGGCGAAAAATCAAAAAGAGTTCAAAGACAAAATTGCCGAATATGCGGCCGGAAATGCGCCAAAATTCCGGTTTGAGGCCGAAAAGTACGACCCGGAAAAATACCTCCGAAAAATTGTTGACATATTTCAGTCAGTTTGCTAGCCTGCTATATCAAATTTAAGTCTTAATTTTGACGAAGGCTCAACCTTCGTCAGGAAAAATACTATGAAAATCGCGAAAAAAATCACTGTTGCCGCCGTCGCCTTTGGTATATTCGCGGCTTCGGTCGCATCTGCCGGATCGGATCCGGAACTGTATAAATTGTCGAAATACAAAGGATTTGTCGGCGAGAAAGTGAAAATCACCGGCATAAATTTCGGAAAAGAAAAAGGGAAAGTTATGTTTGATGACTGGACGCGAGCCGAAATTTTGAGCTGGAGCAAGAAAAAAATCACGATTCGCGTGCCGGACGTTTCGGTGACGAAAACGCACAAGGTTCGCGTTTGCAAAAGACACGACGATTGCACGCGCTCGCAGAAATTTTTCGTGAAAAGAAAAGGACCGGAGCTTTGGAGAATCAAGAATTTGAGCGGCTCGAAAAATTATCAGGGAAAACCCGGCGACAAATTGAAACTCACCGGGCAGAATTTCGATTCCGCGAACATATCGGTTCTTTTTGGAAATACGCCGGGGAGAATCATCTCGCGGACGAAAAAGTGGATCGAGGTGATCGTGCCGGAAATTGAGCGGGACAGAACATATGCCGTGAAAGTGGTTGACGGCGACCCGGATTCAAACACGCAGGATTTTTATGTGACTCCGTAGCGAAGCGCGGGAGTCATCCCGAGCGGAGTCCCGACGAAAAGTCGGGACGCAGCCGAGAGATCCCGTGAAGAATATCAGATATTTCTTACTCTTATGAAAATCGCCTACATCGGACAAAAAGGAATACCAGCCCGCATCGGCGGCGTGGAAAGATACGTCGACGAAGTGGCGACGCGAATGGCCCGGGAAGGTCATAGTGTTTTTGTCTATGTGCGCAGCCACTACACCCCGAAAAATCTGAAGACATACAAGGGCGTGAATCTCGTGCATCTGCCGACGATCAAAACCAAGCATTTGGACGCCATCACGCACACGCTTTTCGCGACCGTTCATTCGCTTTTCCAGAAGTATGACGTGATTCACTTCCACTCGCTCGGACCGACTTCGCTTTCGTTCATCCCGAAAATTTTCTGCCGGAGGACGGCGATTGTGGCGACCTATCAGTCTCAAGACTATTTTCAGGCCAAGTGGGGGATTTTGGCGCGGTTGTATTTGCGTTTTGGAGAATACATCACACTGCATATTCCCGACAAAGTGATTTCTGTTTCGGACATCTTGAGAAATTACGGATTGAAAGTTTATGAAAAAGACTCGACAATCATCCCGAACGGTGTCACGCTGTTCAAAAAAGCGGCCACTCTCGGCGTCTTCAAAAAATGGGAGCTGAAAAAGAAAAGATATTTTCTGGCCGTGAGCCGGCTTGTCCGCCACAAGGAAATTCACACTTTGGTGAAAGCCTTTGCCGGGCTCAAAGCGATGAAAAAAATCAGTCCGGACTGGAAACTGGTGATTGCCGGCGAAGGAAGTTTCACGGACGGATATGTGAAAGAGCTCAAGGTGGCGGCGAGAGGACGAAAAGACATCATCCTGGCCGGAGTTCAAAAAGGCGAAAAATTGGCCGCGCTATACAAGAACGCTTTCGCTTTCGTTCAGCCTTCGCGCTCGGAAGGATTGTCGCTGGCGCTGCTTGAAGCGATGGGAACGGGACTGGCGCCGCTTGTGAGCGATATTCCTGAAAATCTTTACGCGGTTCAGGGGAATGGTTTCGTTTTTCGCACGGGAGATGTTTTCGACTTGATGAACAAAATGGAATATATCGCGAACAATCCCGCCAAGACGAAGGAAACCGGAAAAAGAGCGAAAGAAATTGTGAAAAAATATTATGACTGGGACAGAATCACCCGGGAAATCGAAACCGTTTATGAAGAAGCGGTTGAGGAAAAGATCAGTAAAAACGCCGCAAGGGAAGTCAGTTTTGCGCGAAAAGCGAGGTGATAATGTCTACGAACTACGAATCTCTTACGAATATACGGATGTGTTTGTAGAAGTCGTCTGTGATTTCAAAATTATTTCGCTTATCAAGGGTATTGGTATATATTTGTATAGATTCGTAATTCGTAGAAAAGATTTTTACATAATTTATGCCGAGTATTATATCCCTCAAACTATTCCTCTCCCGTCTCATTCTCGCTGCCGCGGCCGGTGCTGTTGTTGCTTTTCTGGCTTCTCTTTTTTTGACGAAAGAGTGGCAGGTGAGCGGCCGGATTGTCGTTTTTCCGTCGGGCAAACCGGCGAGCGCTTCGCAGAATCTCGCGGAAGAAGTCGGGAACACGGCCTGGATCGTGAACGGAGATGCTTTCCAAAAAAGATATTTCGGTGATTTTGCCGCGGATTTTTCGGGCGCAGAAACGGTCAAAAATTCTTCAATGGTTCTGGTGAAATTCCGGAGCGAGGAAAATGACATCAAAGCCGTTGAAGATTTGATCGTCAAAATTCCGGAGTATGCCGAAGAATATGCCCGCGATCTCTATGAAGGCTCGCCTTTCAAATACAAACTGGCAAGCGATCCGGAAATATCCGCCCGCCCGGTGCGACCCGACACTGTCCGGATTTCAACTTGGGGCCTTGCAATCGGCGCAGTGCTGTATTTTCTTTTTTGGCTGATGTTTGAAGACCGCCTTTCCGGAAGATCCGAGCCAAAGGACGAAAAAGAATCAGCCGAAGAAAACGCGCCCGCGGCCGAAGAATATGAATCTCAAGAGAGCGAACCACAAGAAAAATCGATTCTCGATTTCCGGCCGGATATGAAAAAATCCGAGCCGAAATCCGAAATACAGGAGCCTGAAAATATTGTTCGCGCTTTCCAGCCGAAATCAACAAGAAAGATAATCACTCCAAGCGGAGCGCAAAACGGCGCCGCGCCGGAAAACTTGCCCGTCGCGGAATCCAATGAACCGTCTGACGAAGAAGTGAAAGACCGGCTCAATCGCTTGATGCGAGGGGAGCTGTAGTGTTGATGAAAATATTTTGTATATAATTTTGTGAGCATCGCTTGAAGCGGTGCTTTTTTTGTCCACATTTTGATTTTTTCGGCGAGGTGAGGTAGGATATTATCATATGCAATTCATTGAAACATCGCTCAAGGGCGCCTGGCTCATCAAACCGAAGGTGTTCCGCGACGAGCGGGGATTCTTTTTGGAGTCTTACAGCGAAAAAGTGTTCGCTGAAAACGGAATCGACGCGAAATTCGTGCAGGACAACCATTCGCTTTCAGTGAAAAAAGGGGTTCTGCGCGGACTGCATTTCCAGCTGCCGCCCAACGAACAGGCCAAACTCGTGCGGGTAACGCGCGGAAAAGTGCTCGATGTGATTGTCGACATCCGCAAAAATTCCCCGACTTTCGGCAAATGGGAAAGCTTCGAACTCACAAGCGAGAACTTTGAAATGCTTTTCATTCCTCGCGGATTCGCACACGCATTTTTGACGCTCGAAGACAACACGGAATTTATGTACAAAGTGGACGGATTTTACGCTCCCGAATCCGATTCCGGAATCATCTGGAACGATCCAGATTTGAATATCAGCTGGCCGATCAAGGAGCCGATTTTGTCGGAAAAAGATTCAAAACTGCAAAATTTTAAAATCTTTAAAAGTCCTTTTTAGTTGTTTTATAAAATACACCAGTAATCTAGTTTACTGGTGTGAAAAAAAATATGAAGATGTTTGTCACCGGCGGAGCAGGGTTCACCCGCCTGCAACGCTTTGCCCGCCAGAAGCGCTGCATCTGCTGCGGGCTGGCATAGCAATGCGGGCAGGTCGGTTCAAATTTTATGAAAATATTGGTTACAGGAGGAGCCGGGTTCATCGGCTCGAACTTCATTCGCCACATCCTCAAAAAATATCCCGATTACAAGGTTGTCAACCTCGATCTTTTGACGTACGCCGGAAATCTTGAAAACCTCAAAGACGTCGAGAAAAATCCGAATTATGAATTCGTTCGCGGCGACATCGCGGACAAAGATGTCGTGAATAACCTCGTGAAAGACGTCGATATCATTGTGAATTTCGCCGCTGAGTCGCACGTGGACCGCTCGATTCTGGACAGCGCTTCTTTCATCCGCACGAACGTTGTTGGGACGCACACTCTGCTCGAAGCGGCCAGGGAGCACAAGAAGAAGAGATTTCACCACGTTTCCACGGACGAGGTTTTCGGGCACCTGGGGCCGAATGATCCCAAGTTCGACGAAAACACGCCCTACGCGCCCAGAAGCCCCTATAGCGCGTCCAAGGCGGCGTCCGATCATCTGGCGCGGGCATATTTTCACACCTTTGCCCTGCCGGTCACGATTTCCAACTGCTCGAACAACTACGGCCCTTTCCAGTTTCCAGAAAAACTGCACGGACTTTTCATCACCAATCTGATCGAAGGAAAAAAGGTTCCCGTTTATGGCGACGGAATGCAGGTGCGCGATTGGCTTTTTGTCGCCGACCACTGTGAGGCGATCGATGCGATCATCCACAAGGGAAAAATCGGTGAAACATATTGCGTCGGCGGAGACGCGGAAAAGCCGAACATCGAGATCACGAAAAAAATCCTCGCGCTTCTCGGAAAAAGCGAGGATATGATAGAATACGTGAAAGACCGCCTGGGGCACGACCGGCGCTACGCGATAAATTTCGAAAAAATAAAAAGCGAACTTGGCTGGAAGCCGCGGACAAGTTTCGACGAGGGAATGAAAAAAACAGTCGAGTGGTACGAGAAAAACGAAGACTGGTGGAGGAAAATCAAAAGCGGGGAATATTTGAAATACTACGAAAAGCAATATGGTTAAACGTGTCCTCATCATCGGATCGCACGGGAATCTCGGTCAGGACTTGGTGAAAGTTTTCGAAGCCGACCAAAATTGGCACGTTTTTGCGTTTGACCGCGATGAAATCGACATCGCCTCCGAAGAGAGTTTGCGGAAAAAAATCGAGGAGGTCGGACCGGTTCTCGTGGTGAACGCGGCGGCTTACAACGCCGTTGACCGGTGCGAGTCGGATGAAATCGAGTTTGAGCTCGCGAAAAAAGTCAACGGATACGGCCCGGGGCTGCTCGCGAAAGTCTGCAAGGAAAAAGACATTCCGCTCGTTCACTATTCGACCGATTATGTCTTTGACGGGGAAAAAGGGGAATATGACGAAACGGCCAAGCCGGCGCCGCTTTCCAACTACGGCCGGTCGAAACTGCTCGGCGAAGAGGAAATACAAAAAAACACGGACAAATTTTGGCTCGTCCGCACATCGAAACTTTTCGGGAATCCGGGGAAGTCCGCGATGTCCAAAAAAAGCTTTTTCGACACGATGATCGCGCTTGCAAAAGACAATTCCTCGCTCAAAATCGTTGACGAAGAGAAAAGTTGCTTCACGTATACGTCTGATCTGGCAAGAGAAACAAAAATGATCGCCGACGAGGCGCCGCCGTTCGGAATATACCACGTCGTGAACGAAGGCGCCTGCACGTGGTTCGAGGCGGCGACAGAACTGTTCAAGATGGCGAAGATCGATGTGGAGACTATTCCGGTCGCGTCAACCGAATTTCCGCGCCCGGCCAAGCGCCCGAAGTCCTCGGTGCTACTCAACACGAAACTCAAACCGCTCCGCGACTACAAAGACGCACTCAAGGAACATTTGAAAAAAAACTATACTTTTGACATCGCTTGAAAGGGCTTGCTAAAATGAAGCCGGTTCTTTTTGCACAAAATTTATGAAAAAGGGGAAAACGATGAAAGGCATAATCCTCGCCGGAGGGACGGCAACGAGGCTTTTTCCGCTCACGCACACGACGTCGAAGCAACTCCTGCCGGTGTATGACAAGCAAATGATATTCTATCCTCTGAATACGCTTGTCCGGGCGGGGATAAAAGAGATTATGGTCATCATCGCTCCGCGCGACGCCGGGCAATTCCTCAACCTTTTGGGGCCGATTTTCGACCGTCACGACGTGCATCTCGAATTCAGGGTGCAAAGCGCGCCGCGGGGGTTGGCCGAAGCCTTCATTCTCGGGGAAAATTTCATTGACAATGACAACGTGACGATGATTCTTGGGGACAACATCTTCGAGGACGATTTTTCGGAAGCCATCCGGAATTTCCGCTCCGGCGGGCATATTTTCGCCAAAAAAGTTCCTGATCCGGAAAGATACGGCGTGGTGAAATTCGACGAGTCAAGGAAAGCCGTCCAGATCGTCGAAAAGCCGCAAGAATGGATCAGCGACTTTGCCATTCCGGGACTCTATATCTTCGACAAGCGAGTGGTTGAAGCGGCCAAGACGGCCAAGCCGTCCGACCGGGGAGAAATCGAGATCACGAGCCTTCACAATTTCTATCTCAAAAAGGGCGAGCTCAAAGTGAGCGAGTTCAAAGGCGCCTGGCTCGACGCGGGGACATTCGACACGTTGCTCGAAGCCGGGCGGATCGTGAAGGAAAAAGGAATTTCCCAAAACTTCGATCCGAAGATTGAGGCGGCCATTGCCGAGTTCAACGAAGAGCAAAAAGCGCTGGCCAAGAAACAGCTGACATAACAAAAAATATCACCCAAGACAAAATCTTGGGTGATTGAATTTATAGCCGCAAAGCTGAAATATAAGTAATTCGTGAATATATGAAGATAAAAAAAGCCGTCGTCGCCGTCGCCGGGTCGGGAACGAGGTTTCTGCCGGTGACGAAAGCGATGCCCAAAGAAATGCTCCCGATCGTCGACAAGCCGATCATCCAGCTGGTCGTCGAGGAATTGGTGGAGGCGGGAATCGAAGATATCATTCTGGTCACGAAGTGGGACAAAAAGCCGCTTGAAGACCATTTCGACTATTCCTGGGCGCTGGAAAACGATCTGGAAAAATCGGGCAAAACCGAACTTCTGGAACGAATCAAAAAAATTTCCGAGATGGCGAATTTCATATACGTCCGGCAAAAAGGGCCGTACGGCAACGGCACGCCGGTGCTTTCGGCGGCAAGCCTCGTTGACGATGAACCGTTTATTTTCGTTTGGGGCGACGATTTGGTGAAGTCAAAAGTTTCATTCACGAAGCAAATGGTCGATGATTTCGAAAAAAACGGCCATCCGATGATTGGGGTGCAGAAAGTGGCGAAAGAGGACGTCGTTCGATATGGAATCGTGAAGCTTCGCGAAGGAACAAATGAGATTGAGGATATCGTCGAAAAACCGTCCGTCGAAGAGGCGCCCTCGCAACTCGCCGACTTCGGGCGGATGATTTTGAACCAGGAAATCATCGAGGTGCTGAAAGCGACGGCGCTCGGCAAGGGAAACGAATTGTGGATCACGGACGCCATCAAAAACTATGTCCGGAGCGGCGGAAAATTTCTGGCAAAGGAGGTCGAAGGCGGCGAATGGCTCACGACCGGTGATCCGCTGAACTATCTCAAAGCGGTGCTCACCTACGCGTTTGAACGGAAGGATATCGGGGAGGATTTGAAGAAATTTGTGAGGGAACAAATATAGAATTTACGAACTACGAAATGAACGAACTACAAAAGTTCGCAATCAAGTATATGCAAAAATTGCAGAAGTTTTGCGCCTCAGAAATTTCGTATTTCGCCAAATTCGTAGTTCGTAAATAATGAAAATTGCTGTCAATGCGGCCGATCTGGACCATTCGCGGATCGACGGCACGCGGATATATATCAAAAATTTACTCTCTCATTTTGGTTCTCTCGACAAAGAGAGCCAGTTTTTGATTTATCACAAATCGGAATTCAATCCGGAATTGAAATTTCCCGTTTTTGATAATTATAAAATCATCCGGAAGCCTTTCCCGCTCTGGTGGACGCAAACGCGGTTTGCCTGGGAAATTTTTCGCGAAAAGCCGGACGTTCTCTGGATGCCGATGCATTCGCTCCCGCATCTTCGCTCGAAAAAAACAAAAACCGTCGTGACGATCCACGATCTCGCTTTCAAATTTTTTCCGGAACATTTCCCGAAAAAAGACCTGCGCCGCCTCAACTGGTTCACGGACTATGCCGTGCAAAACGCCCACAAACTGATTGCCATCTCGCAATCGACCAAAAACGATATCCTGAAACTTTATCCGGAAATAAACGCGGAAAAAATAAAGGTCATTTATCACGGCTATGACAAAACTTTATACAACGAAAACATTTCTGAAGATCAAATAAAAAAAACAAATACTTTATACAAAATACTAGATACCAGATACATTATATACGTCGGCGCCCTCCAGCCGCGCAAAAATCTGGATGTCCTTGTCGGCGCGTTTGAACGTCTGAAGTGTGAAAAAATGTATGAAGATCTGAACCTCGTGATTGCGGGAGATTTCGGCTGGATGTATGAAGAATTTCTCCGGAAAACAAAAAACATCCCAGGGATCATCGTCACCGGGAAATTCGAAACGAAAGATTTGCCGGCGCTTCTGGCTGGCGCGCAAGCCTTTGTTCTTCCGTCGCTATATGAAGGCTTCGGTCTCCCCATTCTCGAAGCGATGGCCTGCGGAACGCCTGTGGTCGCGGCGGACAATTCAAGCCTCGGCGAGGTCACGGGCGACGCCGGAATCCTGTATAAGCCGAACAATCCGGAGGCGCTGGCAGTCGCCTTGCGGAAAGTTTTGGAAAATAATACGCTTCGAAACCAATTGAAAGAAAGAGGATTGGCTCGCGCGAAGAACTTTTCCTGGTCCAAGTGCGCCCGCGAAACGCTCGAATGGCTGAAAAAGTGAATTTTTAAGATCCGATCTTAAAAATGCGGGATTTTGGGTTTCATGTTTGAATCTGCGGATAAACTTCGATATTGACAGGTCCTGTGCTATAATGTACGCACGGGTTATGAATACATCCAAAAAATGGAAAATATTTTTTGTGTTGGCTGCCGTTTTGGGAGTGGTTTCTTTTTCCTGTGCGGTTGCGGCCAAAAAATCGAAATGGCAGGCGCTTCTTGAAAAAAATGGTGTTCCGACTGCTTTTTGGCAGAAATACCTTCCGAAAGTGAGCCACGGGGAATACAAAAAGGCGGTGAAAGCATATCAAGATTCCCAAAGCGGTGGCGACAATGAAAACGGCGGCGACAGTTCCGACGAAATAAAAATAATCGAAGGAAAATATCCGCTTCCGGCGACTTCCGGAAAAATCGCGAAAGAACAGCACTTGTGGCTGAAAGACGGCCAATCCGCTGAAAGCCACTACAAAATGTCCGACACGCCCGCGGCCTGCCAAAACGGAATGGCCGGCGGGTACGGCGCGTTCGGACCGCTCGACAAAGATGACAAGAGTGAGGAAAAATATTATGTCACGATGCGCTGGGGCTATGTCGACTGGATCGAGCCGGAGTCGGATTTGGACGAAAACATCGGAAAAGACGAAAAATCCATCACGCTTTCCGACGCAAGCGATTTCGCGAAGTCGGGATACCTGAAAATCGGCGACGAATACATCCGCTATTCCTCGAAAAGCTCCAATAAGCTCAAAGGCCTGAAAAGGGGATACAAAAGCTCGAAATCATCTCACTCGAAAAACAAAAATGTCCGACAAATGTACCGTTACAAGGGCGGCCAGTGGGAACGCGTCACGCGGCCATTGCACGCCAGCGGCGACAAAAAAGACTGGTTCAAAAAACAGAAAGTGCTCGTCACGAACGAAAGAAGCGGGAAAAAAGTCGTCGCCTCGATCCTTGAAGCCGGCCCGGCCATTTGGACGAACCGCGTCGGCGGACTTTCGCCGGAAGCCTTTGAGGCGGTCGGCGCGAGAAACAACGAAACCTGCACGTTTCAATATGTGGACAATGATACGAAATTGGGAGAAGTGAATTAATGGATTTTTTGTCATCCCCGACTCGATCGGGGATCCAGAAATATCGAAATCTTCTGGATTCCCACTTGCGCGGGAATGACAAGTGGATGTTATACAACTCAAAGAGATTAATATGAACGCAAAAATAAAAATAATATCTGTTGTAGTAATCACATTTTTTCTTTTTTCAGTTGCCCTGTCGACTGATTTTGCATTTGCAAAAGCCGTAAAAAAACAACAAGCGACCTCGAATGTTCCGACAATCTATCCCCGCTCCGCCTGGTCAAGCGCGGCCTATGACAAGCGCACAAAAAGCGTCTGGCCGGCGGAAATCGTCGCGCCCGAAGTGATCATCATCCACCACACGGCGACAAACTACAAAGGCGCGACGTCGAAGCAGGTCAAAAAGATATACCGATACCATTCCTATACCCGACGGTGGGGCGACATCGGATACAACTATGTCATCGGGAAAGATGGGGCGATTTTTGAGGCGAGATACGGCGGAAACGGCGCGGTCGGCGGCCATTCGTATTTCAACGGCACGAATTTCAATTCCGCCTCGATCGGGATCGCCGTGCTCGGAAATTATGTCGGCGAAAACTTGACGGCCGAGTCGCTGGATTCGCTCCAAAAGCTGGTCGGCTGGCTGGCGGCCAACAACAATATTTCAATCAAATCGAACATAAAGTTTCACGGAAAATCATTCGGAAACGCTGTCGTCGGACACAAGGATGTCGCCGACACGGCCTGCCCCGGAAAAAACATATACAATAATTTGGCAAACATCCGAGGAAGCGCGGTGAGTTTTGCAAGCGCGTATCAAAACTACGCCTACCAGATTTCAGGCGAAAGCGGGAAATTCGAAATTTCGGCCGGAAAAAGATATTCCGGATCCGCAAAAAGCTCCGTTGCGGCAATTTCTCAAACCCAGCTCGAAGCCTATCCTCTGGCGGGAAGCGCTGGGGGCGGAGAAAATTCCGGCGACACCGTGTCATATCCATCCGGAACGCTGGCAAAAGTGTCCGCGGAAGGCAAAAGGGGAGTCATCGAAAACGGAAATTTGAGGACGATTGCGAGCGACGGCGTCCTCGATTCAAGCTTTGATTCTTCGAGCTTTATTGAGATATCAAACGAAAAATGGGCCGGGTATCCGGCCGGCGCGAACGCCGGATTCCGAAGCGGCGCGTTCGTGAGAGATTCGTCCGGAAACTATTTCATCGTCTCAAACAACCAAAAAAGAAAAATCACCCTTTCTGGCGAGGACTTGGGTTTGATTGATTTGACCAATGCGCACAGCCTTTCGGACAGCGAGAGCGCCCAATATGCGGACGGGGAGAACATCACGAGTGTTTCCGACTTTCCGCCGGGCGCGGTCATCACGAGCGATTTCAAAAAATACTTTCAAGTTTCCGCCGCTGGCGCGAAGAAGAATATTTCCAAAAACGTTTTTCGGGCGTCATATTCCCGGGCGATGGCGATCAAAGTGTCGGCGAAACTTTTGAAAAAATACAAAAACGGCGGGAGCTTGCCGTTTCAGAATGGCGCGGTCGTGAACTATCGCAACAAGAACTATTTCATCGAAAACGGTCTGCGCCGGCAATTCAAGACGAAAAGCCTGGCGGTTTCAATGGGATACAGAAACATCGTGAAAGCCAAAAGGTCGGAAATGGCGGGAATCGGAGAAGGGGCGGTGATAGAGTGAGTTTTATAAAAATGCAGGAGCAGGTTTGCAACCTGCTCCGTATATTTTGTGGCTTTCAAACTTGCTTTGGGTGGATTTTACCCCCCCTCGTCTTCCACAAAGACATACTTCGCGACTGACAAAAGACCGACAGAAAAAGAGGCGACGACGGCGATTTCCCAAATCTTCATCTTGTAAAGACTCAAAACGAGCATCGCGGCGGCGACAACAAGAATGATGTTGAGAAGGCTTGCCGAGATTGCCCGAAAATGTATATTTTCCCGGGGAGCCGGGTTTTTTTTGCCGAGCGAAATTTGAAGCCAGGCAACCGCCAGAATGAAAACCAGAAAATATTTTGGACTGAAATGCGAACTCACGATTCCCGGCAAAACGATTTCCGGAACAAGCAGAAAAAAATAGGCGATGAGAAGCGCAATCAGAACGTCGCGGGTTGTTTTGAAGAAGAAGTTCTGCCAGGTCATTGTTATTGTTTTAGGAAATAACGATTCAAGATTGAGCCAAAGATCATCCGGAGAGAATTTTTGACGGTCGCGAATGTTTTTTCAGAAACGAGGCGTAGGCTGATATTTTTGATTTGAATTTCGGAAGCGGGGCAATTTTCGGGAAGTTTCAGGGAAAAACGGTAATAGCCTCCCAAGAGCGAAGGCAATTTGTCACGGTCGAACCGGCAAAACAGGCGGCCTTTCTTCAAGTCGCTGCCGGGAATTTGGCAAAAAAGCGCGTTATTCGGATCAATGTCGTTCACCGGGATTGAAAAACTCTGCGGCCAAGTTTCCTTCAAATCGTCCGGACTTTTGATTTCGCGTTTTTTTCCGTCTGAGATGATATATAATTTGTGGGAAGGGAAAGCCTGGAAGATTGTTCCGTCCGGATGAGAAATTATCCACGAAAAAAAGCGATTGTCGGCGTCGGGAAACTGATCCAGCGCCGATTTTTCGACCTCGACCAGATTATCGAAGCTGTATCCGAAAGCGCGGAAGATTTCGGGCCCCGGGAAAAGGATTTTTTTGCCATCCGTGAGAAGATAAACTTCGTTCGTTGGTTTGAGATGAAGAAGAGAACCGTTCGGATATTCGGATTTGTTGTCACGGAAAAGCAGTTCTCTCAATTCGTTTTTTTCACTCACCGGTTCGGTGTCTGGAAAAAGAAAAGCCTGATAGGTTTTTTCAAAAGATATTTCGGGGGAGTTTTTGGCGCAGGAGCTGCTTGCGCCGCCGATTTTGATTTCAAGGTCGGCGTATTTGTGCTCGAGCGTCGGAAAAGCCCCGAACGATATCTCGTTTCCGGCTTCGTTTGCTTTCGGATCGAGTTTTGAAACAGCCGGGTCGGCTGCCGAATACAAGAACCTTTCAACGGGAAAAAGAATCAAAAAAACGCTCGCGGCGATCACCGAGATTGAAAAGGTGTATATGACAACTCTCAAAATCTTGTATAACTTCTCGATCTGGTCGGAATGCATAGGCTAATTTTATCCGACGCGCGGGCTTTCTGTCAAAGTTTTGGCGATGAAAAAAGCGCGACTCAGTGAGTCGCGCTTTGTTATGCGAAAAAGAACATATCCAGTTTCATCCTTTCCAACAGATCAAGGATGAGACCGGGATTTTGCCACAACCACAGAACGAGGCGGCCGGCGAAGATCACGATTCCCCAGCGAGCCGCCCAGACAACATTGGCCAGAATGGTGCTCGCCGAGAGAAGCAGGAATCCTTTCATCCCGAGCCCGTTGAACTGATACGACTCTCCGCGGAGAAAGACTGTGGCAATGGTCGGGTCGCTCCGCAGGGTGAGCCAGATGAAAGCGCGGGAGCGGGAGCGGTATATCCAGCGATAGAACCGCCCGGCAACCGCCTCTCCGGCGAAAGTCTGGAAGCGGTCCTTTTTAATCGCCTCGATCCCGATGTAGTCTTTCTTTTTCTTGTCATAGAACCAAATCCAGAGGACATTGGCTATGATCGTGATCGGGATCATCACACAGCAGCCGATCGCCGTGCCGAGAACCGCACCGAACTTTCCGGTGAAATACCAGATCACCAGGCCGTAGACAATCACATCGCCTATATAATACTGGATGTGATAGACGAGCAGTCCCCAGAAAAGCGTCTCGGGCTTTTCTCTGTAGTCGGGAACAATGTGCTCATAAAGAGAAATGATCTGTTTTTTGAAAAAACGGACCATCATCTCTTTTGTTTTGGCCACGAGCCTGGCGCGCCCGAAGCACTTGTTGATGAGGTGAGCCGAAACAGCGGCAATAGCGAGCGCCCCCACGAGTTTCAGATAGTCGAGAATGCCCTGTACGGCCTCTTCAACCGATTCGACATCGGACACATATTTCAGCAACCCGATGACAAAAAGGACGGTTGCTCCAAAAATCCAAAGCTTCCACGCCGCGAGTTTCGCGGCGGCTTTTGAGAACCACGCGCGAATCTTCATCGCGGCACCTCCATTTTTTATTCGATTTTCAAGGGACTTTTGGCAAAAATCCCCTTGTTTTTACCAGCTTTATATTATACACCCAAACAAGAAAAAAGTCAAGCCCGAAATTGGGCTTGTATAAGAAATATATTTTGAGGATTTTGTTCAGTCAACATCCGCTGCAAAAGAAAAGAGGCGCTTTGGGGGCGCCTCCGATTGGCAAAGTTTTTGCATCAGGCAATCAGGCTATTGATTTCCGTGAGCAGGATTCCGGTTGCGCCCTCCGTTTGCAGCCGGATCATCAGACCGCCGGCGGATTTTTTCGGAATGACGGTCTCAACCGCGAAAAATCCGTCGGCAAGCTTGTTGATCGTCGGGGATTTCTGCGCCGGAAGGTTTTTGATGATTTCCTCGAGTTTGCCCGAGGCCGCGGCGAAGTTGAATTTGAGAAGATAATGCTTCTCCGATTCGAGCGCTCCCGCGAGTATCCGGCCGAAAATTTCAAGTTCCGGAGTTTTTTCTTTGGCGATGAGGATCACAGGTGATTCCATAATCACTTTGACGATTTTGAGAGCGTTTGCCTGCAAACTCGCGCCCGTTTCCACGACGCCGACGCCATAGACAAGTGAATGCATCTGGGAAACCACTTCGACCAGCGCCTCCGTTGCGCCGTCGGAAGGAACGATGGCAGCTTTTTTGAAAACCCCGGCAGTCAAATACGGGTATTCGGAAAACACAATCGTTTCCGGATGATCGATCAGGTGCGATTTTTTTCCGAAAACCGCGATCTTGACCGCCGAGTCGGAATTTTTTCCGAACGGAAGCACGGCAATCTCCAACAATTCGTTTTGAAGTCCGGCTTCAAAAACGCAGTCCCGTCCGCATATTCCCGCTTTCAGAAATCCTTTGCTCACGAGCCAAGGAATCATTTGGGGTCTCAAGACGGCGATTTCCTTGAAAACTCCCGCACATTCGCACTCACAAACCGCTTTTCGCCCGCGCGGAATTTCGATTCCGATGCGATTGATGATTTTTCCGACCGTAGGAAAAAGCGACCCCTTCGGAAGACCAAGAACCGATTCCTTCATTTTCTTTCTCCTTTTTTGAATTGTTAAAAAACAAAAAATCCTTCTTTTTCAAGAAGGACAAAATCTTCACGCGAAAACAAAGACATCAAGACTTTTTCCTTCTTGAAAGCCGTGAAGGATGATGTTTCTCGATTTTTTTCAAAATCAGCCTGTATCCTCCCGTTCCGGAATTGAGCCATTTTGAAATTCTCGCGATGGTGCGGGTGCTGAGGCCGGTTTCTCGCCTGATTTCGGGATATGTATTTTTTGCAAAAAGCATCCGGGCGGCTTTCCAGCGATTCCCGAATTCCGCTATTTCCTTTTCGGTCAGAAGATCGCGAAAAAACTTCCAGGCTTCCGGCGCGGTTTCAAGCGTCAAAATCGCTTTCAGTAGATCCTCGGTTTTTTGGTCGCTTCGGGTCATAAAGAGACGATAAAACTTTACTATGATAAAGTGTATCACTTGCTGCGGATTCTGTCAAGAGAAGGCTATATAAACTACAACGATAAACCACAAAATTGACAATTTTGGCCGATTGTGATACAAGTGAATCGAAGTCAAGTTTATGCGAAATTATCACGAAAGCCAACCGAATATGGCGGTGAAATATGGGGCGGATTCCCTTCTTTTCGCCATTGGCGAATTCGCCGATTCTTTGCGAGCCCGGGCGGTTTTTGTGAAAAAATGCGATATTCATCCATAAATTTTCCCCCGCAGAAACAAAAACACCCTCGGCTCGACCGGAAGCCGAGTTTTTGTTTCTGGCGAGGACAAAATCCGATAGGAGGAAGAAAAAATGTTGCGAGGAGAAAAAGTTCTTTTGAGGGCAATTGAAAGACGCGATATCGAGCCGTTCCGCAAATGGCTCAACGATCCGGAGGTGAATCGTTATCTCGCGGTCTATTGGCCGCTCACCGAAGCTGCCGAGGAAAGATGGTTTCAAAAAACCACCGAATCGAGCACGGAACTGGTGATGGCAATTGAAAGTCTGTCGGAAGACAGCCGCGATGGGCAACTGATCGGTAACTGCGGATTTCACGGCATCAACTGGAAAGACCGGACGGCCACACTCGGAATTTTCATCGGCGAAAAAGTTCTTTGGAGAGGCGGGCGCGGGACGGAAGCGGCTTCACTGCTCATCGATTTCGGGTTCAAGCAGTTGAATCTGCGCCGCGTCAATTCGTCGGTTCTTGGTCCCAACGAGGGAAGCTTCAAAATGCACGAAAAGTTGGGGTTTCGGGAAGAAGGCCGGCGGCGCCAAAACATCTTCAGGGAGGGATTCTATCACGACGAAGTGATTTTTGGACTACTCCGCGAAGAGTGGAAAAAATGAGTCTGAAAAAAAGCCGGCGAATCTGCCGGCTTTGTCATTTCTGTCGTCGAAAAGTATGGCGCAAAAGAAAAGACTAGTAATTTCCTCCCTGTATTTGAAATCCGTTGCCTCCCGCCGGATATTTTAGTATAATCAAAATGAAAAGAAAATTCGGATTATCGGCTTATGGGAATATTTTCCAAAATTATGGGGCGTCGGGGAGCGGGACACGCCCTGGCTTTGGACATTGGCACGGAGGTTGTGAAAGCTCTTGTTTTTCAAATTGACGAGGAAACCGAAAAAGGCGTCGTGACCGGCGTGGGACGCGCCCGCCAGCGACTCGGAGATATGCAGTCCGGCGCGGTGAGCGACATTTCGGGCGTGATCCGTTCCTGCGAGGAAGCCATCGCGCAAGCGGAAACGATGGCCGGTGTCCGGCGCGTCGAACAGACGATTATGGGAATCGCGGGCGAGCTCGTGAAAGGTTCGACGACGACCGTGCACTACGAGCGGCTCAAGCCCGAGCTTCGCATCGACCTCCCCGAACTCAAAAACATCGTCCAAAAAGTCCAGTGGAAAGCTTTTGACAAAATCCGCCAGCAACTTGCCTGGGAAACGGGGCACAGCGAGATCGACGTGAAACTCATCAACGCGGCCATCGTCGACGTGCGGATTGACGGATATCGCGTCACCAACCCGCTTGGCTTTCAGGGACGCGACGTTTCCATCGGGATATTCAATGCCTACGCGCCGATGGTGCATCTTGGAGCGCTTCAGAAAATCGCCGAAGAACTCGATCTCGACCTTTTGAGCATCGCCGCGGAACCCTATGCCGTCGCCCGTTCGATGGGACTTGAAAACACCGTCGATTTCAGCGCGATTTTCATTGACATCGGGGGAGGAACGACCGACATCGCCGTGGTGCGAAACGGCGGGCTTGAAGGAACGAAGATGTTCGCGCTTGGCGGGCGGGCGTTCACAAAAAGGCTGGCCCAGGAACTCAACGTGAATTTTCAGGAAGCGGAGAACTTGAAAATCCGGTATGGCCGCGGGGAACTGGCGGCTGACGCGGCGAAGCGCTTGGAAAAAATCCTGGAAGAAGATTGTCGGGTCTGGCTTGACGGAATCGAACTGTCGCTTCAGGAATTTTCCGAATCGGATCTTCTGCCGCCGAAAATACTTCTTTGCGGCGGCGGATCGGCTCTCCCGGGCATAAAAAAGTCCCTTTCGCAGGAAAGTTGGCTGAAAAATTTGCCGTTTTCAAAAAGGCCGTCGGTTGGTTTTTTGCAGCCAAAAGACGTGGCCAATATCGCCGACAAAACGGGGCTTCTCCGCGATCCGCAAGACGTGACGCCGATGGGACTGGCCAATCTGGCGCTTGACCTTGTCGGTGAGGAAAAGGTGCTTTCCGGAATGCTCCGCCGGGCGGTGAAGATGATGCAAAATTAACTTATTCAGAATTCGTGAGTTATAATAAATGTCCCACAAGACCCTCTACATTGACATAGACGAGGAAATCACTTCGATTGTCGACCGGCTGCGCAAAGCCCAAGCCAACGAAGTGATCATCGTCGTTCCAAAACAGGCGCTTCTCATACAAAGCCTGGTCAATTTGAAGCTGCTCAAAAAAGAAGCGACACGAAGAAAAAAGAAGCTGATGATCGTGACACAAGACAGAATCGGCAAAAAGCTCATTGAAAAAGCGGGGATTCTGGTGCAGGGGAAAGCAGCTGGCGATTTTTCAGATGGGGATAAATTAGAAGAAACAGTTGATGATGCAGGACAAAAAAGCGCACAAAATGACAACCAACTTTTTGAAGATGATGAAGAAATCGATATCGGCTCAAGCGACTATTTTGACGAACCGCTTCCGGCCGCGCCTGCCGCTTTGGAAAAGTCGGCGACGGCTGACAGCGGCGAGAATATCGGAAAAATAAGCTTTGAGGAGCAGAAAGAAAGAACCGTCGTTGAAAAAAATCCGAAAAAAACGGCGAAACCGGCGGGAAAAATTCCACAAAAACCGATGCGGGAAAAAACCGTCCGGATGTCCGACATTGTTGTGAACCCGAAACCGCGAAAAACGAAAAAATCCAAACCGGAGCCCGTCAGTCTCGCGCTGCCGGCCGAAAACCCCGATCCGCCTGCTCCGAAGCGCCGTCAATTCAGCGAGAGGGAGGCAAAAAGACAAAAAAACATCAAACCGGAAGAGTATTTCCGCGTCCCGCAAGTGTCTTCTCCGTCATTTTCGCGCAAAAAGGAGGAAAAAATTCTCAAAACGACGAGAGTGAAGGGAAAATCCGGAAAATATTTTTTCGTGTTTATAGTGGCAGCTTTTCTTGTTTTGGGCGCGACAGCCGGAGCCTATTTCACGCTTCCCAGCGCGACAATCGTCCTGCATCTCAAAACTGAAAAGAAAAGCGTCTCCGCGAGCGTCGAGGCCGCCCAAAGCGCGAGTGGAGTAGAGAAAGAATCCGGAAAAATTCCGGCTGAGCGCGAACAAATCACAAAAGAAAAAAGCGGGGAATTCGACGCGACCGGAAGCAAATCCGGAGCAGGGAAATCTTCGGGCAAAGTGGTGATATACAATGAATTCAGCGCGCAAGACCAGCCGCTTGTCGCCACAACCCGTCTCGAAGCGGAAGACGGCAAGATATTCCGGATAACGAAAAACATCGTCGTTCCCGGGATGTCGAAAATTGGAGCCGAGACGAAGCCTGGAGCAACCGAGGTTGATGTCGTGGCGGATAAGCCGGGAGAAACATACAACATCGAAGCGGCAACGTTCAAAATTCCGGGATTCAAGGGCGGCCCCAAGTATGAAAAATTTTACGCGAAATCGGCAAAAGCGATGGAGGGCGGATTGAACGGGGAATCCGTGAGTATATCATCCCAGGATGTCGCCCAAGCGAAAGAAAAATTGTTGGCCGAGGCGAAAGAAGAAGCCCTCGCGGATCTCAAAAAGAGCATCGGGGGCGGACGCTTCTTTTTCGAAGACACGGCAGTCGCGGATTTGACGAATTCGTCATCGTCGGCAAGCGTCGGATCTCAAGCGCAAAAATTCACCTATACGGTGAGCGTCAAAGCCCAAGTCCTGTCTTTTCTGGAAGACGACGTGAAGGAGCTGATTCGCAAAAAAGAATCTTCCGGCGCTTCCGGCGCGCGGATGAGCTTCGACGAAAAATTGAACTATATTCTTTCCGAGTCGGACATCGAAAAAGGATTTCTGAAATTTGAGGCAAGGGCCGACACGGATTCTTCCGACGAGATCGACATCGCGAATTTCAAAAAAGGAATTCTCGGAAAAAACGGCGAGGATCTTGCGGCTTTCATCAAAAATTATCCGGCGATCAAAAGCGCCGACGTGAATTTCTGGCCGTTTTTCGCGTCAAAAGTTCCGATGAGTGAAAGAAGGGTGAAAATTGAAATAAAATAATGGAAGAAAATTGCTTTCTGGTCGGATTCAGGTATAATTCAAGAAACGCTTTGTTGGGCTTAAAGCCCTAAAAACTAATCCCAAAAATATGTCCAAAATATTGATTGTCGAGGATGACCCGATGCTCGTTGAAATATACGAGAAAAAACTGACGGATGCCGGATTTGAGGTGAAAGTCGTGTCAAATGGAACAGCCGTCAAAGATGAGATGATCTCTTTCGCGCCTGATTTGGTTCTTTTGGATATGGTGCTTCCTGATATGGACGGATTTGAGATTCTTGAGGCTGTCAAGAAAGAGGACACGATAAAAAGCATTCCGATTTATGTTTTCAGCAATCTTTCGTCAAAAGAGGATATGGACAGGACAACATCGCTCGGGGCGGCCGGATTTTTGACGAAATCAAGCTTCACGCCGACGCAGCTCGCGGATGAATTGAAAAAAATTGTCGGCCATCCGCCTGCGCACGCGCAAGACGCCATTGTGTCTTCAGGGAAACCGGTTTCCGTGCAGGAAAAAAATATCGAAAAAAAAGAATCGAACGGCAAAAAGGTGCTGATTATCGAGGATGAGGATGTTTTCATCGAGATGTTCGGCGACAAGCTGATACAGGAAGGTTTTGAAGTTGTTTCCGCCAAGAATGGCCGCTGGGGAATCAAGGAAGCCGAAGCGGGCGGCTTTGACTGCATATTGATTGATATGATGATGCCGGCAATGAACGGATATGAGGCCATCAAAGAACTTCGGGCAAATGAAAATACGAAAACCACGCCGATCATCATCCTTTCGAATTCGGCGCTTGACAGCGAAGTGAAACAGGCGCTCGATTTGGGAGCGAACGCCTATCACGTGAAAACCCAGGTGACTCCCGGCGAGGTGGCGGAGGAAGTGAAGGAATTTATTAAGAAGTAGTAGGTAGTTGGTAACAAAGTCATTAGCTATAAGACTGGTCATTGATCTTTGGTTGTTGGAAAAATCCAATGACTAACAACCTATGACCAAACCTACTGCCAACAACCTAGTTACTGATGACTTATAACACTTTATGGGCAGAACACTAATTTCGGATACAACCAAAAAAATCGGCGAATCCGTGAAGGTGAGCGGCTGGGTTCACATCCGCCGCGACCACGGAAAAATCATTTTCATCGACCTGCGCGACCGGTCGGGGATTTTGCAATGCGTGATCACGCCCGAAACGAAAGGGTATGAGGAAGCGAAAAAGCTGCGGCCGGAATGGGTGGTGAGTTTTTCCGGAAAAATCAACAACCGGCCGGAAAAACTGGTGAACCCGAATCTCGAAACGGGAAAAGTGGAGATGTCGGTGGAAAAATACGAAGTTCTGGCCGAAGCGAAAGAATTGCCGGTGGATGTATCTCAGCCTGAAATGAGTCTTCATCTGGAAACACTCCTCGACAACCGGAATATCACGATCCGGAATGAAAAAGTGGCTGCGATTTTCAAAGTGTACGCGGAAGTTTTGAAAAGCTATTCCGATTTTCTCCGATCAAGAGGATTCACGGAGATAAAAACTCCGAAAATTCTTGAAAACGCGACGGAAGGAGGCGCCAACTTCTTCAAGATAAAATATTTCAAAAGAGAAGCGTATCTTGCCCAAAGCCCGCAATTTTTCAAACAGGCTTGCGTCGGCGCGTTTGAGAGGGTTTTTGAAATTGGTTCCGTGTTTCGGGCGGAGCCGCATTTCACCAGCCGGCACGTGAATGAATTTGTGGGACTTGATGCCGAAATGGGTTTTATCAACGGTCCGGAGGACGTGATGGATGAATTGGAAAAAACAATGAAGCATATTCTGGGCGAAGTGAAGAAAAATTGCCCAAAAGAGTTTATTTTGCACGGTGCGGCAGTGGATATTCCTGAAAAATTTCCGCGCCTGAAACTTGCCGAAGCGGTTGAAATCCTCAAAAAAGAATTTGGGAAGGTTATTGAGGGAGTTGATATTGATCCGGAAGGGGAGCGAATGATCTGCGAGTGGGCGAAAAAGAAACATAACAGCGAATTCGTTTTTCTCACCAATTATCCTTGGGAAATTCGTCCAATGTACGTGATGCCCGACCCGAAGAATCCGAAAGAAACATTTGGTTTTGATTTGCTTTATCGCGGAGTGGAACTGGCGTCCGGAGGCCAACGGATTCATAACCCCGACGAACTTGTGGAAAATATGAAAAGGAAAAAGCTGAATCCCGACGATTTCGAGCACTATTTGCAGATATTCAAATTCGGGATGCCTCCGCACGGGGGATGGGGTTTGGGAGCCGAACGGATAGTGCAGAAGATATTGGGGCTGCGAAGCATAAAAGAAGCAATTATATTCCCGAGAGACGTAAAAAGGCTCACGCCCTAGAGATTCAAAAATAAACACTATTTCCGCTTACCCTGTATGCTCGCCAGACACAAAGAATCGCTCGACAAATCGCAAATAAAAATCCTTTATTTCATATCTTTTCTTCTCGGTGTTTCGGCCGCTTTTGTTCTTTATATCGAGTCGGACTACTTCAAAACGGCCGTGAAAAGCGACAATATCACGCCTTTTTATATCAGCGCCTATTTCGTCGCCCTGCTTTTGGTCGTCAATTGGCACCATTTCGTGAAAAAATGCGGGGAAAAAGCCGTTTTCTTCATGACGCTTTTTCTGAAGCTTGCTGTCGTCGTCTGGCTCGCTTTTTCGCCGGTGAATATCGCAAGTGCGCTTGTTTTGGCCGCCTATATGATCCTTTCCGTGATTTCCTGGCTTGATCTTGACATTCTTCTTGAGTCCTGTTCGTCCGACAAGGTGACCGGCCGGGTGCGCGGGCTTTATCTCACGGTGCAGAACGCCGGATATCTCGCCGCGCCGCTTTTTGCCGGATATCTCGTGAGTCGTTTCGGTCTTCAATGGGCGTTTCGGGGAGCGGCCGTGTTCATTGCGGCGACGACTATTGTTGCCCTTTTCAAAGTGAGACCGGCTTGCTCGAAAAAAATCAACTCGGCCGGTTTCTTCGAGCTCCTCGGGAAAATTTCGACGAGAAAAAACATTTTGCGGATATACTACATTTCATTTCTTCTTGAATTTTTCTATGCCCTGATCATCATATACGCGCCGCTTTATCTTTTGGAGAACGGATTTTCCTGGGCGCAAATCGGAAAAATGATCGCTGTCGCGCTCGTTCCGTTCGTGATTTTGCAATACCCGGTCGGACTTTTGGCGGACAAAAAATACGAGGAGCGGGATATGCTGAAAATCGCCCTGCTCATTATGGGTCTCGCGACAATAGCGATATATTTCGTTTCCTCCCAGAGTCTTTTCATCTGGGCGCTGGTGCTGTTCGGAACGCGCGTCGGAGCGAGTCTTGTGGAGGTTTTGCGCGATTCATATTTCTACAAGCGGATCGACAAGCAGGATGTCGACGTGGTTGACTTTTTCCGCACGGTGAGGCCGGTCGCCTATATTGTCGGGCCGCTCATCGCCGCTCCAATCGTGTTCTTCTTCCAAATCAAGCCTATTTTCATTATAATCGGAGTGGTGGTGCTCACCGGCCTGTTTGCCACGAAAAATTTGGCTTCAAGTCGCGTCCCGCCGAAAATCGTAAAAAACGCTTAAAAACATTCAATGTTGGGGATTCCCCAATATTGAATGCTGAAAAATATGCCCGTCTCCAAAAAAATCCTCAAACATCTCGAGGAAAAAAAGTACAAATTCGAGCTGATCGAGCACAAGACAACCTACACCGCCTTTGACACGGCCCAAACCTCCAAAAGACAGCAAAAAAAGATCAAGCCCGAAGAGGTCGTGAAAGCGTTGGTTGTGAAAATAGACAAAGGATTTGCCCTCGCGCTTGTGTCATCGAACAAAAAACTCGACAAAAAGAAGCTGCTGAAAGTCGTGAATGCTTTGCGAAAAAAGAACGGTGATAAAACACTGAAATCCGTCGATCTCGCCAGGGAAGCCTGGATGAAAAAGAATATTTTGGGAAAAGTCGGCGCCACGCCGCCGTTCAAGGCTCTTGTGAATCTCGACGTGTATATCGACAATATTCTGGCCAAACAGAAAAATCTGTATCTGGGATCGGGAGAGTATGAATTTTCGATAAAAGTGTCGGGAAAGGAATATTTGAAAAAAGAAGAACCAGCAAAGGGTGGTTTTGGAGTGAGAAAGTAGGTCTTTGGTCGCTGGCCTTTGGGAAATAAATCCAATGACCAACGACTCACGACCAAACCAACTGCCCACAGCCTTGTTACCAATGACTTTTTATATGATTTATCAAGTAAAACTGGATAAATTCGAAGGTCCTCTCAACCTGCTCCTCGAACTGATCGAGGAGCGTCGTCTTGATATTGCCGAAGTGTCCATCGCCAAAGTGGCCGATGATTATCTGGAATTTGTGCGCAACGAGGAAAACATCAGCCTTGAGCATCTGGCCGAATTTGTGAACATCGCTTCGAAAATCATCCTCATCAAGTCGCGAAGCATCCTGCCGACACTCGAAGTGACAAAAGAAGAGGAAAAAGAAATCAAAGATCTTGAAAAACAACTGCGCGAATACAAAAAATTCAAAGAATCGTCGGAGAAAATCGGCCGTCTTTTCGGGAAAAAAGCGATGTTCTCGCGGGATTATCTTTTGGAAACGAGACCGGTTTTTGCTCCGCCGAAAAATCTGAACGCGTTCGACCTCAAAAAGATCTTTCAAAAAATCATCGACCAGATTGTCCTGCCGGAAAAGCTTCCCAAAGAGGCTGTTCGTGATATAATAACTTTGGAGGAAAAAATAAACGAGCTTCAGCAAACTCTTGAAAAGAGAGTGAGTTTCGGGTTTTCCCAAATGAAAGCCTCCGCCCGCGACAAAGTGGATGTGATCGTGAGTTTTTTGGCGCTTTTGGAACTCGTGAAACAAAGAATTGTGGCAGTGGAGCAGAGTGAAATGTTTTCTGAAATAAATATTACTCGCGAATTAAGGAACGAATTAAAAGCGAATTAGAGCGAATTTTTCGTTCTTATTCGCTGTAATTTGTTCATAATTCGTGAGTCCTGTTATGGATAAGCAAAAACTCAAATCCGTCATTGAAAGTCTTCTCTTTGTTTCGGGCGAACCGGTGAAAGTACAAAAACTTGCCAAAATCTGCGAAGTCGCGAAAAATGAAGTTGAGACTGCAATCGATGAACTCTCGGGAGAATTGGGCGCGAATCGCGGACTTCGGATCATCAGAAAAGGCGATTTGGTGCAACTCGCGACAAGTTCGGAAAATGCTGAATATGCAAACCAGCTTGTGAACAGCGAAATGAATTCCGAGCTTTCGAGATCGGCGCTTGAGACTCTTTCCATCATTGCTTTTCGCGGGCCGATCACAAGAGCCCAGATTGAAAGCATTCGCGGAGTGAATTGCAGCTATGTTTTGCGCAATCTTCTTTTGAGAGGCATCATCGAGCGCAAGGAAACGACCGACATCCGGGGGTATCTTTATGAAATCTCGTTTGATTTTCTCAAAAATCTCGGGATCCAAAGCGTGAAGGAACTGCCGGATTGGGAAGAGTTGTCGAAAAATGAAAAAGTCGCGGAGTTGCTGAGTGTGGATGAAACAACTATTTCAGGAAGTTAAACTTCCATTTGGGAGACTTAACTTCCAAGAATGATATGAACACCATTGCCGCAATTTTGATAATCGCGTTTCTGCCTTTCAACTGGTTTTTTGCCGGATTTTTGGGCGCGTCGAAAGAAAATGAATCGGGGGTAAAAATTGAGACGGTTCAGGGCGAATCGGTCGAGAAAAAGACGGAAAACGGCAATGCGTCAGCCGAAAAAAGCCTCAAAGGAAGCCTCGCCGAAGACAACGCGCAAAAAGAAAATTTCGGCGGATCCGGATATATCCCCCAGCGCAAAAAAAATTTCTATGATGAAAAGATATTCGCGAGTTCATCAGTGGTGATTGACGTTGATTCGGGGACGATTTTGCACTATGACGAAGGGCGCCTCCAAATGCCGATTGCGTCGCTCACCAAGATGATGACGGCGGTCGTCGTGATGGAGAAAGTGGGAAATCTCGACGAGGAAGTGATGATTGATGAAGAAGCCACTTTAGCCGACGGAACGAAAGTCGGCTGTCCGCGGAGCGGATACTGTGTCGATGAAAGACTGCACAAGGGCGAAAGGGTGACCGTGAAAGATTTGCTGATGGCGATGCTTTTGAACAGCGCCAACGACGCGGCGGTCGCGCTCGGAAAGCATATCGCCGGCTCCCAAAAAGATTTTGCCCGGCTGATGAACGAAAAGGCTCTTGAGCTCAATCTCGGCGACTCAAAATTTTGCAATCCATCCGGACTTGACGAGGACGACTGCTATTCATCAGCCTATGATCTGGCCAGAATCACCGCCTATTCGATGAAATACGACTTGATCTGGAAAATTATGAAAATGCCGGAAGTGGAAATCGGATCCTGCGACGGAAAATATTTGCACCGTCTCAAAAACACAGACGTTCTGCTCGGCCAGATTCCGAATTGCCTGGGAGGAAAGACGGGCTTCACCTACAACGCCGGAAAATCGCTTATGTTGGCCGCCGCCGACCCACAGACGGGAAAACACAAAGTCATCGCCGTGATTCTCAATGACAACAACCGCTGGGAGGATATGACGCGTCTCATCAACTGGACGTTCGAGAATTACGAGTGGAAGTAGTAGAACTCACGAATAAATGAACGAATTACAAACGAGTTGGAGCGAACTTTTCGTTCCCATTTGTTATAATTTGTTCCTAATTCGCGAGTATGTTTAGGTTTGCCGACATCACAACCATACCCGCCGCGATGGCCGCGCTCAAGATTTGGATCTTGGGGACTTTGTCGTTTGTCGTGGCGATGCTTTGGACGCCGGCACTCACGCATTTTTTGTACAGATATAAAATCGGCGTGAAAATCAAAAAAACTTCCGTCGACGGGCAAAAAGCGCCGATATATCATAGCCTCCACAAGGACAAAAGCGGCACACCGTCGATGGGCGGGATGCTGGTCTGGGGAACGGTTTTGTTTCTGGCCGTCTTTATGTTTTTTGTGACGCCGTTTTTCAGCGCCAAACTCATCACCCGGCTTGATTTTTTGAGTCGTTCGCAAACCTGGCTGCCGCTTTTCGTGCTCATTTCGGCGGCGATTGTCGGCGCTTTTGACGATATTTTCAGCGTTCGCGGCTGGGGCACAAACAAAGGAGGAGGCATCCGGTTTCTTTATCGTTTCGGCTGGCTGATTGCCATTTCCGTGGCGGGCGCGCTTTGGTTTTTCTATAAACTTGATTTCGATTTCATACACATTCCGGGAATCGGCGATTTCGAAGTCGGCTGGTGGTATATTCCATTCTTTGTCTTCGTGGTTTTGGCGACAGCGCTTTCTTCGAACGAAACCGACGGGCTGGACGGGCTCAATGGAGGAATTCTTCTTATCGCCTATGCCGCGTTCGGCGTCATCGCGTTCGCTCAGGACAAAATCAATCTGGCCGCCTTTTGCGCGGCGATTTGCGGAGCGCTTCTGGCGTTCCTCTGGTTCAACATCCATCCGGCGCGGTTTTTTATGGGTGACACCGGCGCGGTTTCTCTGGGAGCGACTCTGGCGGTGATCGCTATGATGACGCATTCCGTGCTTATTCTGCCAATAATTTGCATCGTTTATGTCATCGAAGCTGGATCGGTTATGATTCAGCTCTCTTCGAAAAAAATATTCTCCCGCAAGGTTTTCCTTTCGACGCCGATTCACCATCATTTCGAAGCCATCGGCTGGCCGGAAACGAAAATCACGATGCGCGCATGGATTTTGACGGGCGTTGCCGCCGGAATGGGGCTTGTGATTGGAATTCTGGGCATGGGATAAAAACTCACGAATCGAGGAACGAATTAAAAACGAATTAGAGCGAACCCTTCGTTCTCATTCGCTGTGATTTGTTCGTAATTCGTGAGTTATGAAAACCCTCGAAGATATAGATTTCAAAAACAAACGGGTTCTCGTGAGAGTCGATTTCAACGTGCCGATTGAAAACGGCGCGATCAAGGATGATTCGCGAATTCGAGCCGCTTTGCCGACGATTGAGCATATTTTGAAGCAGCCGAAGTCGAAAATCGTTCTTCTTTCGCATCTCGGACGGCCCGACGGGAAACCGAATCCCGAATTTTCGTTGAGGCCGGTCGCGGAAAAATTGAAGGAATTGCTTGGACGCGATATTGTGTTTATCGATGACATCGCGGGCGAAGAAGGAGACAAAATCGTCCGCAATTTGAAAGAGGGCGGGATCGCGCTTGCGGAAAATATCCGCTTCTACCCCGAAGAGGAAAAAAATGACGAAGAATTCGCCGTGAAGCTTTGCCACCATTTCGGCGTTTTCGTGAACGACGCTTTCGCCGCTTCGCATCGCGCGCATTCAAGTATCGTCCAAATTCCGCGTTTCAAGCCGTCCTGCGCCGGATTTCTGATGGAAAAAGAGATAAAAGAACTCTCACGGGCTCTGAAACCCTCAAAAAGGCCGTCTGTCGCGGTCATCGGCGGCGCCAAGATCGAAACGAAGCTTCCGGTGATCGAAAATCTGGCCAAAACGTACGATATTGTTCTGGTCGGCGGAAAAGTGGCTGTTGAAGCAAAGGAAAAAAGCGCGAAGTTTTCACAAAATGTCGTTTTGCCGGATGATTTTACCAACGGAAATCTCGACATCGGCCCGAAAACGATTGAAAAATATGCTGCGGCGGTTTCGGCCGCCTCGTTCGTCGTCTGGAACGGCGCGATGGGAAAATTCGAGGAAGCGGGATGTGCCGAGGGGACGGAAAAAGTACTGAATGCCATCTGCCGGGCTGATGCCCATCGGATCGCCGGCGGAGGAGAAACGATCGAATTCATCGACGAGCAAAAAAAAGCGGATTGTTTCGACTTCATTTCGTCCGGCGGGGGAGCAATGCTTGAATTTTTGAGCGGCATCAAATTGCCAGGGATAGAAGCCCTGAGACTCGCGAATTAAGGAACGAATAAAAACGAATTGGAGCGAACTCTTCGTTCCTATTCGCCATAATTTGTTCATAATTCGTGAGTAAATCTTATGTCTGAAATTAAAGGTGTAAACGCTATCGAAATCCTCGACTCCCGCGGCAATCCGACGGTGAAAGCAATGGTGGTTCTTGAAAACGGCGTTTCAGGGTCGGCGGCCGTGCCGTCCGGCGCTTCGACGGGAAAATATGAAGCGATTGAACTGCGCGACAAGGACGTGAGATACGGCGGACTGGGAGTTTTGACAGCTTGCGAAAACATCAACAAAAAAATCGCCAAAAAAATCATCGGCCTTGACGCAAGCGACCAGAAAAAAATCGACAAAATCCTAATCGAGCTCGACGGAACGGAAAACAAATCGAATTTGGGCGCGAACGCGACTCTTGCCGTCTCGATGGCCGTCGCCCGCGCCGCGGCCAACGCGGAAAATATCCCGCTCTATAAATATCTGGCCAAAACTTTCAGTTTCAAAAAACCGAAAAGCATCCCGACGGCCTTTTTCAACGTTTTGAACGGCGGCGCGCACTCCGATTCGGGGTTGTCGATCCAGGAATTTCAGATCATACCCCGCGAGTTCAAAAAGTTTTCCGAAAAACTCCAGGCGGCCGCCGAAATTTTTCACAAATTGAAAGAAATTCTGACGGGCGCCGGATATCCGGTCGGGGTCGGCGACGAGGGAGGATTCGCGCCGCGCCTTGAAAGCAATGTCGAAGCTTTTGATTTCATCGAAAGGGCGATCCGGGAAACCGGATACAATTTTCAGGGAACGGTCTCCATTGGGATCGACGCCGCCGCCTCCGGTTTTTTCGACGAAAACCGGCAAATCTATACCCTGAAACCGGAAAATATTTCGCTTGAAGCCGAGCGCCTTGTCGCGCTCTATCAGGAGTGGAAAAAGAAGTATAACCTTTTCTCAATCGAGGACGGACTCGCCGAAGACGATTTCGAAAACTGGAAAACGATGAACGAAAAGATGGGAAGCGGCACGCTCATCATCGGCGATGATCTGCTGACGACAAATGTCAATCGCCTCGAAAAAGCCCTTTCTTTCTCGGCCGCGGGCGCAGCGATCGTGAAGCCCAATCAGATCGGAACGCTTTCCGAAACGATTGATTTCGTGAAAAAATGCCAAAAAAACAAACTGAAAATCGTCGTGTCGCACCGCAGCGGTGAAACGGAAGACAGCTTCATCGCCGATCTCGCCGTCGCAGTCGGGGCCGAATTTGTGAAATTCGGCGCCCCCTGCCGAAGCGAACGCGCGGCGAAGTATAACCGGCTGTTGGAAATTGAGAATGAAATCAAATAATCCCACAATCCTCGCCATTCTCGACGGGTGGGGAATCGGGCCGAAAAACAAAACGAACGCCATCTGGCTCGCCAAGACGCCCGTTTTTGACCATTTGTCGAAAAAATATCCGTTCGCGGCTTTGGCGGCGCACGGAAACGCGGTCGGCCTCGACAGCCACCAAGTGAGCGGATCGGAGACCGGGCATATAAACATCGGCGCCGGCCGGATCGTCGAGCAGGATTCGCGCAAAATTTCCGAAAGCATCAATTCGGGGACGTTTTTCCACAACGCCGCTTTTTTGGGAGCGATATCCCATTGCAAAAAAAACAAATCCGATTTGCACCTGATGGGCCTTCTGGGAAATATGGACAGTCCACATATGAATCCGTATCATCTCGAAGCTCTTTTGATCCTGGCAAAGAAACACAACGTCAAAAACGTTTTCATTCATTTTTTCACGGACGGGCGCGATTCGTATCCTAAAAGCGCAATCGACCAGATCAAGGAATGGAAAAAAAGGATATACGACATCGGCGCGGGGAAAATCGCGACGCTCGTCGGGCGGTTTTGGGCGATGGACCGGGCGAAAAACTGGAAGCGCCTGAAAATCGCATACGATCTGCTCGTTGCCGCGAAAGGAAAAAAATTCAAAAATTCCGAAGACGCGATTCGGGAAAACTATAAGCGGAACTTGACCGACGAATACGTCAAGCCGTCGGTGATCGTTGAGAACGGCAAGCCGATTGCGAGAATCAAGGACAATGACGCCGTGATTTTCTTCAATCTTCGCTCCGACCGCGCCCGCCAGTTCACGAAACTTTTCGTGCTGGAAAAATCAGTCGAGACAAAACTTCCGTTGCCGCGGCTCAAGAATCTCTATTTCGTCGCGATGACGAATTTCGGCCCCGACCTTCCGGTGCACACCGCGTTCCACGAGCATCCGCTCAACGGCGCTTTGCCGGTGGCGCTCTCCGGATTTTCCCAGCTCTATATCGCCGAAAAGGAAAAATTCGCCCACATCACGTATTTTTTGAACGGGGGGTATGCCGACGCCCTCAACGGGGAAAACCGCCTGATGGTTCCCTCGCCGGTCGTGGAAAACTACGCCAAAAAACCGGAAATGTCGGCCGAAAAAATCACGAAAAAAGTTTTGGAATTTTTGAAGAAGAAAGAATACGATTTCACGACGATAAATTTCGCCAACGCCGATATGGTCGGACACACCGGGAATATAAAGGCTGCTGTCAAAGCTGTTGAGTGCGTGGACGGGTGTCTCGGAAAAATATACAAAGAACTGCAAAAATTTGGTGGAAATCTGATTGTCACCGCCGACCACGGAAACGCCGATTGTATGTGGGACGAAAAAGCGAAGTTGCCGATGACGTTTCACACCAAAAATCCGGTGCCGTTCATTGTCGCGGGCGAAAAATTCCGCGGGAAAAAACTTGCCGGAGGCGGAGTCCTCGGCAACATCGCCCCGACGATTTGTGATATAATGGGAGCGGACAAACTCAAAGAGATGAAACTAAAAAGTTTGTTGTGAAAAAAGTTAGACTTTGAGGAATTTCGGCAACTTGTTTGCCGAAAGAGAAAAGTCGAACTTTGGAAAAAATAATATGAAATACGACCTGATCTCCATCGGCTCCGTCGTGAAGGACATCATCGTTCTCACCGACCGGGGAAAAATTTTCAAAACCCCGAAAGACGCGCTCGCGCCCGAGTGGCTCGGTTTTGAATTGGGCGAAAAAATCCGCGCCGTCGCGATCGAAGAATCATTGGGCGGAGTCGCCACCGATTTGGCCATCGGAACAAAGAGGCTGGGGCTGAATTCTTCAATTATATCAACAATCGGAGCGGATTATGAATGGATCTTGAAGAAGTTGGGAAAAAATAAGATAGATACTTCGCGCATCAAGATTGATAAAAGCCGCCAAACAGCTTCTGTCATTCTGGTAGACAAAAAATCCGGCGAGCGGGTGATTTTATACAACAAGTCGTCGGGAACAATAAATCTGGACAAGTTGGACAAAATCAAAACCAAATGGCTTTCCGTTTCGTCTCTCACGGGAAAATGGGACAAACAGGCGAATCAAATCGTCAAATATATATCAAAAAACAAAGTCGGTTTGATTCTTTTGCCGAGCACGAGCCAGATCCGCGATGACTTTGCGGATCTCAAAAAACTCCTGAAAATCGCAAGAATTTTGATTCTCAACCGGAACGAGGCGCTGGAGGTCGCAGTGAAGTCCGGATCAAAATCAATCGCCGTCAAAGATTTGTTCAATATTTTACACAAGCTTGGACCGCAAATCATCTGCATCACCGACGGCCGAAAAGGCGCCTATTGTTCGGACGGCAAAAAAATATATCATTCTCCGATCAAAAAAGTGAAAACCGTCGATGTCACCGGCGCCGGCGACGCTTTCGCGAGCGGATTTTTGGGAGTTTATCTTGCTAATTTCTCCCCCTTGACAAGGGGGAGAATAAAAGAGGGGGTTTTCAAAAAATCCCTCCGAATGGGAATTTTCAACAGCGCCAACGTCGTGCGCTTCATCGGAACAACGAGGGGATTGATGGGAAAAAGATAGATTTTCCATTCCGGCAAACAATTTGAAAAAAAACTTGAACAAAAGGGTATTTTTTGGTATCCTTTTGTTGTTATGCCGGACAAAAATATCGACGCCAGGGCTGAAAACATACGTTCTGCCGAATATGCGATTCAGGCAAGCGGAGTCTCCAAGTCTTTCCGCATCCCCCACGAGAAGATATCGGCTCTGTGGGGATTTTTGAACGCGAAAAAAAATGTTCTGGTGTCGGTCATTTTGGCTTCCTATAATCATGCCGATTTCATTGATGAGGCAGTGAAGAGCGTTTTGAATCAAAATACAGAAAGCCTTGAGCTGATTGTTGTCGATGACGGGTCGACCGACGGGACGCCCGAGAAAATCGAAAAAATATCGGATCCGAGAATCAAGCTAATCCGGCTCAAGGAAAACAGGCGCTTTCATCCCCGCAACGTCGCTCTCGGGATGGCCAAAGGGAAATACATTGCTTTTCAGAATTCGGACGATGTTTGGCGACCCGGAAAACTCCAAAAACAACTCAACACGCTGGAAGAAAACGATAATTTGTCAGCCTGCTTTACGGACGTCGAAATCATTGACGAGTCCGGAAAGGGATTGCTCGACAGCTGGGCGAACGGGTCTTTCACGACTGAAAATCGGAGCAGTGAAAAATGGCTTCGGTATTTTTTCGACAAAGTAAACTGTCTGTGCATTTCATCAGCCGTAGTCCGGCAAAAAAAATTGAAGCAAGTCGGTGAATTCAATCCAAGTTTGATTCAACTTTCCGATTTTGACTTGTGGGTTCGTCTCGCGGCCGTGGGGGAATTTCAAATTCTCGACGAGAAGCTGACGGCGATGAGGGTTGTCGGGGAAAGAAACGTGAGTAATCCTTCCTCGTCAAACTTTCGGAGGTTTGCGATGGAATATGCAGAAGTTCTGGACCGCTTTTCCGAAAGGCCGGTGATTGAGAAAATTCCGGAAGCTTTCGGCGACATTTTGCCCGAAGGCGGAAAAACAAAAAATATCGTACTCGCGGCGCTGGCAAAATATGCCTGGACGCTGTCCCCGGCGCATATAATGTTTGCAAATGAAATAATTTCGAGTATTATAAAAAATCCCGAAGCGAGAGATGAAATTGTCAAAGTTTTCGGAGTAGAAATAATTCACGAATTTATAAAAAAAAGAGGACAAATTGAATTTATAAATCATGTCTGAATCCGAAAAAATCAGAAAATGGATCAATGCTCTGAAAAGAAAGTCTTTTTTTGGTGTCAAAAATATTTCGCTTGAAAAATCAAGTGAGTGGTCGCTAAAAAAGGGGAAAATAAGCCATAAATCGAAACAATTCTTCAATATTATCGGCCTCAGATGGGTGTCCCTGAACGGCAAAGCTCTGGAACAGCCCTTCGTTGATCAGCGTGAAATCGGGACACTGGGATTTATTTTGAGAAATAAAGGCGGTGTCAATCAGCTGCTCGTCCAGGCAAAGGTAGAACCGGGAAATGTAGGAGTTATCCAACTCGCTCCGACCTGTCAGGCAACGCGCAGCAATACGGAGAGAATCCACGGAGGAGATGCGCCTCCCTTTTCGAATTATTTTCGCCCAAAGAGCAAAAATACTGCTTACGACAAACTTCAAAGCGAGCAGGGGACGCGTTTTTTCAAAAAACGCAATCGCAATGTGCTGACGGTGCTTAGCAAAAATATTTTCGTTCCGGCGAGCCATCAGTGGATGAATGTTGACGGCTTCTTGTCTCTTCTCAGGGAAGACTACCTGATAAATACCGATTCCCGCTCCGTTCTTGTTTCAGTGCCTTGGGAAACACTTGTTGGAAGAATTCCCTTTTCCCGCTTTCCGAACGGATTCGGCTTCGAACTTCTGGGATCGGCCGGCAATTCTTCGAAATTTCTGAGAATAGGTGACTTGAAAAGAGAATTGAAATCGCGACGGAAAAAAATACGGGAGCCGAAAATCGTTTCCCTTGATAAACTCAGGAATTGGAAGATAGGAAAATACGGCATTCAGCCAAAACGCAAGGGGAAATTTCGGGTTCGGCAAATCAAGATAAGAGCAAGAGGCAGGGAGGTTTCTGTTTGGGATCAGCCAATCGTCGACAGTTCGGGAGAAGGGAAAATCAAATTGATTTGCGGGAGAAAAGAGGGAATTCTGCATTTTCTTTTCCGGGCCAGCGCCGAGCCGGGCTTGTTCAACAAAGTCGAGCTTACTCCGGCAATTGTTGTTGAACCGGGAGAAAAACACGGCAAAAAAGATTTCCGCCATCCGAGGGGGAAAATAGTCGTCGAGTGCCGGCAATCGGAGGAGGGAGGGAGGTTTTTTCGGGACAAAAACCTTTTTCAAATTGTTGATATCGGGAAAACGTGCAGAGCTCCCAATGGTCACTTCTGGATCACACTCAAGGATATTCGGGAACTTTTGGACGAGGAAGGATGGCTGACCAATGAAGCGCGGAGCGCTGTCTCTCTTCTTTTGCCGTGGTTGTGAGCTGCTTTGTTGATAAATCGAGTTTTTTTTGGTATGCTTTATTTGTTATGACAGACAAGGATATCGCCATAAAAGTTGAAAATGTTTCCAAGGCTTTCCGCATTCCGCACGAGAAAATTTCCAGCTTGCGGGGGGCTTTTGTGAACCTTTTCGGGGACAAGGGATACGAGGAATTCAAAGCGCTCGACAATGTGAGTTTCCGGGTGAAAAAAGGGGAGTTTTTCGGAATCATCGGGCGAAACGGCAGCGGAAAATCGACGCTCCTCAAGATTCTGGCGGGAATATACAAGCCGGACGAGGGCCGCGTGAAAATCAACGGCCTCATTTCGCCGTTTCTTGAGCTCGGCATCGGCTTCAATCCGGAACTTTCGGGGCGAGACAACATATATCTCAATGCAGCCGTTCTGGGACTCACTCACAAGCAAATCGACGAAAAATTCGATGACATTGTCCGTTTTTCGGAACTCAAGCGCTTCATCGACCAGAAAGTGAAAAATTACAGCTCCGGAATGCAAGTGCGGCTCGCCTTTTCCGTCGCCATACACGCGAACCGCGATATCCTCCTGATGGACGAGGTGTTGGCGGTCGGCGACGCGAACTTCCAGCAGAAATGCATATCCGAGTTCACGAAATACAAGCATCTTGGAAAAACAGTGGTTCTCGTGACGCATGACATCGCGACGGTGCAAAAATATTGCGACCGAGCCATGCTTTTGCGGGATGGAAAAATAAAGATGATTGGAGATCCAGGAAAAGTCAGTAGTGAGTATATTTATCAAAATATGACAGACGAAGAAAAAAGATTATTCGAAGAAGAAAAAGAAAGAAGAAAAAAAGCTGAAAAAGAAGTAAGGAAAAGGAAAGAGAAGTTTGAAAAAAAACAGCAAAAAATAGCTTCCATAACTAAAGTAGAATTTCTGAACGCGGATGGCCAATCGAGGAAAAATTTCCTGACAGGTGATGACCTGTCTGTCCGTGTTTATTTCAGGGTCAACGAGCCGAAAAAAGTGTTTAATTTCGGAATCGGATTATACAACGAACAAAATGAATATATTTCGGGTATCCATACACTCCTTGATAAGATTGAAACGGATAAATATGTCAAAAAAGGTTTTGTCCAACTGGACTTAAAGAAAATTCCCATAAAATCAGGCGCTTATTTCGTGAAAGCCAGCATTTGTGGAGATGATACGAGGCTATATTTTGATTTCCTTGATAAATCTGATTTGTTCAGGATAAATACGCCTGGTCTGAATCAGGAAGGGATATTTAATATGGAGTATAAGTGGCATAATTTTTAACCCGGAATCGCACCAATGGGACATGTTAGAGAAAAATATACGCGTGAGTATTTTCTGAAAAAAGATGCTCAAGGGAATCCCACCGTTACAGGTGTTGTTGGAATCGAAGAGTTTGAAAAGGGGGGTATAAACGCGATAGACAAGGATATTCTTCAGAGAATTGATTTCAGCGGAAAGAATGTCCTTGAGTTTGGATTCGGGCGCGGCGAAGCGATAAAATTCGCAATCGAAAACGGGGCCAGTAGCGTCGTCGGAGTTGATTTTGCCAAGCCGAGCTATGAGATAGCCAGGGAAATGCTAAAAAGCTATGGCCTTGAAGCCGAATTGCATTGCGAAGATGCGCTTGATTTTATGAAAAAATACAAGACGGATAAAAAATTCGATGTTGTTATAATGCTTGATTTTATCGAACATGTTCCCAGGAAGAAATTCGCGAAAACATTGGAATTGCTGAAGGTTTTTTTGTCGGAGAAAACGGTTATCGCCGTAAATACGCCGTTTTTTAAAGTGGATAATGACGTAATCGCCGAAGGACTGAAAAAAGAGGCCCTTGACCAATCGGATGAATATGAAGAGACGAGCGGAATGCACTGCAACAGGTATACGGAGGATTCCCTGATTGAATTTATGAGGCAGCAAGCCTTTTTCCCCTTGTCGGGGCATTATTTTTTGAAAGGCAAAGGTATTTCGAACTCGGAGAGAAAGTTGTTGCCGTCAAAGCGTTGGGATAAAGCCAAGCAATTATCCTTTCCACTGAAAGGAAGCTGGAAAAAGGAATCTTATCAGTATGCGATTAGTGAGGCGGAAATGAAGGAAGAAGCAGAGAGGAATAAGGCCAGATATTGCAGTGACTATGATCATTCCAATTTAGTGAAAGCTGATTTCGGCGCTTTCGAGATGTTTTCAACGAAGCGGTTGAGTGAATTTTATGTTCCGGGAAAATTTGAAAAATTTACGAGCGACATTTTGGAAAACTCTCTCGAGGAGGGCGGCGTTTTTGTGGACGTCGGCGCGCATTATGGATATTATTCCCTTCTGGCCTCAACCAGAGTAAAAGAAAAAGGGGAAGTTTACGCTTTTGAACCGGTTGCGGAAAATTGTGAAATGATTCGAAGAAATGTTATTCACAATAACATCAAAAATATAAAAATAGAGAATTGCGCAATATCGAACGAAAGCAAAGAAAAAGATTTCCATGTGACGGAAGCATCAGATTCGGCAGGTTTTCATGAACATCCTCTTACTAAAACAAGGGAAATAAGAAAGGTGATGGCCGTTTCTTTGGATGATTATTTCAAAGACAAGAAAATAGACGTTATGAAAATAGACACGGAGGGACATGAGATGCAAGTCTTGAGAGGAATGAAAAAAATCATAGAAAATAATCCGGAAATCAAACTTCTTGTTGAATTTAATCCAAAGTGTCTTGTCAACGCCGGACATGATCCCCAGAAGTTGCTTGGCGAACTCGCGAACTTCGGTTTTGAAATATTTTTCATAAGAGACAAGGAAAGAAAAATATTTCGGGTGGGAGACGATTTGAACGACTGGAGACAGATAGTCGGAGAAAATGAATATGTCAATCTGCTGTGCATAAAGAAAGAGTACTCGCTTTTTGCTTCATTTTTTTCGCATTCTGCGGAAATGGCTGGTGCGGAAATGGCATTACTGGATACAGTGGACGGCCTCATAGAAAGGGGGGCAATGATACATTTGATTCTTCCTCATACCGGCATCCTTGAAAAAAAATTATCCGAAAGACCGGTTTCATACGACATAATAAGTTATCCGTGGTGGATTGAAACAGATTCGAAAGAGACGCGGGATATAAACTCCGAAATCGCGGAATCTTCGCGGAAAATATTCGGCCTGTTGAGGAAAATAAATCCTCATGTCGTATTTTCAAATACTTCGGTTATAAATACCGGAGCAATAGTAGCTAAGATGCTGGGGAAACCGCACATCTGGAGAATTTCGGAATTTGGGACAAGAGAACATGGAGTAAGCTACCTTTTCGGATTTGAAGAAAGGGCAAAATTTATCAGCGACAACTCGGAAACAATTATATTCATTTCGGAAAAATTAAAAGATTATTACGGGTCGAAGATTGGGGAAAACAAATCAAAAGTGATTTATGATACCGCAAAAACAAATAATTATCAGAAGGGCAATGGGATTAAATATTTTTCAAAAGCGGGCTCCCTCAAACTTTTGTTGCCCGGCAGCATTCAGATCGGCAAGCAACAAAAAATCGCTATTTTGGCGGTGAACGAACTTGTTAAAAGGGGTGCTTCCGTAGAATTGCTGCTTGTCGGATCGATAAGAATGAAAAAATATCATAAAGAGCTAGTTGATTTGATTAAAGAGAAAAAACTGGAAAAGGCTGTTAGATTTACCGGATATATTGAAAATCCGTTGGAAGTGATGGGTGAAGCTGACGTGGTGATTTCCTGCTCTTTGATGGAGGGACTGGGAAAAGTTTTGGTCGAGGCAATTCTGATGGGGAAGCCTGTGATAGGCGCAAGAAGCGGAGCAACCGTCGAGTTAGTGCGAGAAGGCTACAACGGATTCACTTTTACTCCGGGGGATTATCAAGAGCTGACCGAAAAAATCGATTATTTCCTGAAGAACCCGCATAAAATAAATGAATTTGGCTATAATTCCGTTGAGTTTGGAAAGGAAAAATTTGATTGGAATAAAATGAACAATGAATTCTTTTCGGTTCTTATGAATGCGAAAAATAAATACAGTTTCAACAAAAAACAGACGGCAAATGACGCATTTATGGAATTGATAAGGGGGCAGCAGGAGGAAATTGAATGCGCGGATCAAAAAATAAGCTCTTTGGACCAAGAAATCCATCAGAAAAACCAGATTGTTCAGCAAAAAGACGCGGAGATTAAATTAATGGAATCTTCTGTTTTTTGGAAAATACGTGATGTTTATTTGAAAGCTAAATCCATATTCAGAAAACAGTCAAAAAAACAGATTTTATCAAAGAACATCCTTTTCATCAGCCATGACGCCTCGAGGTCAGGGGCGCCGTTCGTGCTTTTATATTTTCTGCGCTGGCTGAAAGAAAATACGGATGTGAGATTCACGGTTTTTCTGCAGAGAGGCGGAGAGCTAGAGAGCGAATTCAGAGCCGTTGCGCCGGTGCATTTCTTAAACATGAATAAGGGAAATTCAGATTATTCAAAACTGGTTTATTGGGCGATTAAATATTCCGGATTGAGAAAATTGGTGAATAAAAGAAAGATAGCTGGCTTGCTGGGCCGGGAAAAATTCGATCTCATCTTCGCGAATTCGATTGCGAGCAGCGAATCAATAATCGAATTGAAAAAAATCGCGGATATCCCTGTGATAAATTACGTCCACGAGCTTGAGAATGCCATTTCGGACTGCTGTGGAATGGAAACTTTCAGCAGGACAAAAGGACTCGTTGACTTCTATATCGGAAGTTCGTTGCCCGTGGCAGACAACTTGAGAAAAAATCATGGTATTTCCGGGAAGAAAGTGGGTTTGGTGTATGACTATATACCGGCGGGAGAATTTCTCGAAAGCAAAGATTCATTCGACGTCGAAAAATTGAGAGACGATTTGGATATTCCCCAGGACGCTTTTGTCGTCGGAGCATCCGGAACCATTGAATGGAGAAAAGGGATTGACCTTTTTCCCCAGATTGCCTCGATAGCGCTTCAGAAATCAAGCGTCCCCGTGTATTTTCTCTGGATCGGCGGGGACAGAAAAAGCGCCGAGTTTGGAAAAGTCATGCAGGATTTACGGAAAGTAAAACTGCGCAGCAAAGTTTTCTTCGTTGATTATAAAATTGATTATTTTTCAATGATTGACGCTTTCATTCTTCCTTCGCGGGAAGACCCCTTTCCCCTGGTTTGCCTTCAAGCGGCGGTTTTTGAAAAACCTGTTATTTGTTTTGAAAAGGCCGGGGGCATGCCGGAATTCGTCGGGGAAGAATGCGGTTTCGTGGTGCCGTATCTTGATGTCGAAAAGGCGGCCGAGAAAATCGCGTATCTTGCCGAAAACAGGGATGCCGCTTCCGAATTGGGCAGGAACGCCTCGGAAAAAGTTCTTGACCGGCACGATGTCGAGAAGGTTTCAAGGGAATTATTGAAAATTATAAATAAAATATCATCGTGAAAAAAACGCTTATTTTGGGCGCTGACGGTTTTCTTGGAAGCAACCTTGCCAAATCGTTGGCCGGGGACAAGAAATTCAAAATCAGGGCATTTGACTTGTTTGAGGCCGGAGTTTTGCGCAATCTGAAAGGCTTCGAAAAGGACATGGAGATCTTTCCCGGAAACTTTTTGAACCGGGAAGATTTGAGAAAAGCGCTCAAGGGAATAGACTATGTTTTTCACTACATTTCGCTTACCACGCCGGGTTCCTCGATGAAAGACCCGCTTATTGACGTGGACACGAATATCCGGGGAACAATTGTTCTTCTTGATGAATGTGTCAAAGCAAAAGTGAAAAGAGTAATTTTTCCTTCATCGGGTGGGGCAATCTATGGCAATCAGAAGAAAAATTTGTTGAGCGAAAACGATCCGCAAAATCCGATTTCTCCGTACGCAATATCAAAATTGACAATCGAAAAATATCTGGAGTATTATCGAATCAATCATGGTCTTGAATATTTGATTTTGCGCTATTCCAACCCATACGGTCCGGGTCAGAATGTGGTTGGAAGCCAGGGAATTGTTCCTATATTTCTCAATTTGATCAAAAACAACAAACCAATAACCGTTTTCGGAGACGGAAAAAACGAAAGGGATTATATATTCATAGACGATGCAATTGAGATAACGAAAAAAATAGCTTTTAAGCCGAAAACAAAATATTTTGTCTATAATCTTGGAGGCGGAAAGGGAACAACAATAAATAAAGTCATCGATATAATACGAAAGACAGCAGATAGACCGGTAAAAATGATAAAGAAGCCTGCGAGAGGGATTGATGTTCGCAAGGTAGTATTGGATATATCTCGCATAAAAAAAGAGATTAAATATTTATCAGAAACATCATTGGAAGAAGGGATTCAGAAAACCTGGGAATGGATAGGTAAGTCGAATTAATATTTTCGGTATGAAAAAAAGAAAACTTCTTATAATTTCAGTGGGTCCAGTCCCAGTATCAAACAAATCTATTGTCGAAGGAGGAGGTCTTCGTGCCTGGGGCTTGGCGCAGGGACTTGCAAAAAACGGTGTGGATGTCACGGTGGCCGTTCTGGAAAGTTATGAAATCTCAAAAACGGAACATGAATCCGGCGTGAAAATCTGCCAGTGGAATTTCGGCAATCTCGGCAGCTTGCTTGAGCGATTTGATTCTGTCTATGTTCCTTATTCGCACGGGGATTTGATGGAATTTGTTGCCAGCAATTTGGACAAGCAAAAGCAACTCATCGTTGATCTTTATGTTCCGATATACATAGAGGTTTTGGCGCGCAAGATCAAGGGCTTAGTCGTGGAATACGAGCAGTATATGAACGATCTGGCGCGCTGGAACAAAGCTTTTCCAAGAGGGGATTATTTTCTCTGCGCAAGCGAAGCGCAATACCACTTTTACAACGGCGCGTTGAGCGTGATGGGGAGGATGAATCCAAAGACATTTGAAACAAAAATTCTTGACGTTGTTCCTTATGGCATCCATAACCAGTCCCTAGTCCATGAAAAAAACGTGTGCAAAGGAGTGTTGATTGAAAAAAGCGATTTTATGGTTCTTTGGTTCGGGGGATTGTATCCCTGGTTTGACATCAAGCCGCTGCTCGGCGCAATGAAAAAAATATCGCCTGATCATCCCGACATAAAGCTGGTCATTCTTGGGGGAAAAAATCCGTTTGTGACCGAGAAAAACTTCATGCAGCAATATGATTTTGCGTTGGAATTCGCAAAAAAAGAAAATATGCTCGACAAGAATATTTTCTTTATTGACTGGATTCCGTATGAGGAAAGAAACAATTGGTATATGGAAGCGGACATAGTGATAAATTTGCATCACAAGACGAGAGAAACAATTTATTCCTGGAGAACGCGGATAGTCGATTTCATATGGGGGGAAGTTCTCATACTTTCGACCGGCGGCGATGAAGCAACTGAATACTTGGCGAAGAAAAATGCCGCCGTTTTGCTCAATGAGAATACAGAAGAGGAAATAATCGAGAAAATCAAGGATATATTCGGCAAGCGGGAGCTGATCGCTCAAATAAAGAAAAACCTGAAAAAAGTCAAAGAGGAATTTTATTGGGAAAGAATAACAAAAGGCCTGGCCGGGTTCGTAAAATCGGGAAAAGTTTCGCCCGATAGAAAAGCATTGCTCGAATCAAAACTTTCCGACAAAAAAGAAAACGAAGCAAATATGGGGGAAAAAGATAAAAATGTCGGCTATCTGATCAAGATGTCCGCAAAAATTTTGATCCGAAGAGGACCGAGGGCTTTGATAAAAAAGATATTGAATTACAAAAAGAACCCATAAAGCTCCCCGTACGGACCTTGCGGAATTCCGCACAGGGAGTAAAACACGACTATGCTCAAGAAAACCGGTTATTTTCTCCAATCGACTGCGGGACAAGCTTTGTTTTTTGTCGCCTCGTTCGTTTTTGCCGTTGTTTTGAGCCAGAAGATAGATTTGCCTTTCCATAATCCATACAACGTTTCCGGCCCGTTGGTTGAATTGAGATACAATCCGCTCAACAACATATTGAGATTCGTTTTTATTGTTTTTTTTCCAATCGTTTCGTATTTCTCGCTGCGTCTTTTTTTCGGAAAAAATCCAGAAAGGGCGGATTTTCCAGAGAAAAGAGGAATTTTGCGGGAAAATCAAAAGCTTTCCCGCAAATCCGAAAAAATTCTGCTAATGATGATGTTTGTCATGCTGCTTTTCTTTTTTTTGGGATTCCAAACCTACCGCAATCCTCCGCTGGATACCTTCCACGAGGGAGAAACTTTGGGAATGGCTATTGATTACGAAAGCGGAAAGAAGCCTTATGCGGAAACGATTTTCCTGCACGGAGTTTTTCAGGATCCATTGAGATCCGTACTGGCCTTCAAAATTTTCGGCGCTTCAATCGCGTCGGCGCGGACTATGTCGTCAATACTGAATGTATTGGCTTTTGTGTTGTTTTTTTTGACACTTTTTCTACTGTTTGATTTCAGAATTGCGGCAAGCGTTTTTTCAGGAACGCTTCTTTTGATGATGCTTTACGTCTATTACTCGGTTATATCGCGGGATATCAATGCATATTTGGGGATTATTCCGGTTTTGCTTTTTTCCAAGCGCTACATAAGCAGCCGGTCAGTCGCTTTATCCGAAAAAAATGTCCCCGCAACATTTTTTGCACTTGCGTTTTTCGCAGCCTTTTTTCCGGTCGCTTCGTTTGCGTATTCGATAGACCGCGGGTTTTATTCGTCTTTTGGATATCTTGTCTTTCTTGTTCTCGGAACAGTCATATTTTTCCGCAACAAAAAAATTCTCCCGCATTTTCTGGTCGCCTCGCTGCTGGGAATAGTTTCGGGAATCGCGGTCATCGCCATTGCCGTGAGAGGGGCGCTTGCTGACTTTTTGGCCTTTACTTTCCGGGATATGCCGTCCTACAAGGAATTGATGGACGGTTTTGTCTATCAATTCAGGGGCGAGAGCCTGGTTCCGGTGGCGGTTTTTTCCGTCATTCTCTTTTGGCTCGGAAAACGCTTTGTTGCCACAATAATGGCAGAAAAAAATGCTGGTTTGTGGCAAAAAGCCGGAAATTTCGTTATCGAATATTTTCTTGAAATATTTCTCCTGGGATTGTCTTTGGCCTATTATCGCAGCGCCTTGGGCAGGGGAGACATCGGCCACATAATAGACGCCACGGGCCCATTACTCATTCTTTCGGTCTATATTATTGTAAAGCGAATCATCGGTTATCGGGAATCGGAATCAAGGCAATTTTTTGCCGTAACCTGTGTCGTTTTGGCGGCTGCTTCGATGCTCGTTTTTTCAAAATTCGATATTTCCCAGAAGAATGCGAATTGGTGGCGATTTCCCCTTCACACAAAAGATGCGGAACTTATTCCAGAGAACCACAAGAAAACAATCTTGTTTTTAAAAGAGAATCTTAATGATAATCAATATTTCGTAACGCTGACGTCGGAAGGTGTGTGGTACTACTATCTAAACAAGCCATGCCCGATTAAATTTCCCATCGTGTGGTTTGCATCGCCCAGTTTTTATCAAAAAGAAATTATTTCAGAAATGCGGGCGAAAAAAGATATTATAAAATACGTGATTTATAAAAACGGCACTTGGACGAACAACTTTGATTTTATCCCAAATGAAAAAAGACTTTCAATTGTATTTGATTATGTGAGGCAAAACTATCAGTTCTATACCAGGATTGACGATCAGGAAATTTGGAAAGTAAAAACTGACTAATGAAGGACATTTTGAAAAAAGATAAATTCAGGTTTTATTCTTTTCTCTTGATATTTGCATATCTTTTTTTTGCACTGGTAAACATCAACCATCCTGGGGTTCAATATGATGAAATGCAATTTGGAAATATTGCAACTGGCGGAAAAACAGGTGCCTTTGTCTGGTATTCTTTTCATGGAGTACCCCTGCTCATGATGTCGTATGTCGGTGCGCTGAAAGCGTATTTATTCTATCCGATATTCAAAATATTCGGCGTTTCGATTTATTCGATTCGCGTACCGATGGTTTTTTTTGCGGCTCTTTCGCTTTGTTTTTTTTACTCCTCGCTAAAAATATTTTTTAACAGAAAGGTGGCTGTTTTAGCTCTGCTTTTCATTTGCTTGGACAGTTCTTTTGCCTCCTTTACTCGATATGATGTCGGACCGACAGTAATTGAGCTTGTCTGTAAAATTTTTGTGCTTTATTTTTTTGCCCTGTCTTTGGTCAAGAAAGAAAAAAAATGTTTATTTCTCATTTATCTGTTCCTACTCCTCGGATTATTCAATAAACTCAGTTTTATTTGGTTTGTCAATGGATTTTTTGCGGCGGCAATCATTTCATTTTGGAAAGATTGGGTGGATGCGTATGAGCAGAATAACGGTAAAAGAAAAATATTTACGATTATTTTCATTGCCGTTTCTTATATGTCACTTGTTTTTTATTTCCTCTATTTAAGTTCAGTTTATAAATCATTTAATTCCTCATCAATTTCCGAAATAATTCATAAAATTATCCCGACTTTGTATGGAATAAAAAATTTAATAACCGGAGAATCATTTTATAATTACGCGTTTGGGGTTTTGTCAGTTCCGGTCACAAAATATATATTGGTTCTTATGGTAACCATAAATATTTTTGGATTTACTTACGCTATTATTTCCAAAAATATAGACCGTAAATTCAGAAGAAACTATTTGTTCTTCTCTCTGATTTTATTTTTTATAGTCAGTCAAATTATTATCACAAAAGAGGCAAAATATCCTTGGCACTTTTTTTCGATTTATCCGATGTATATAGTTATTTTTTGTTGCTCTATTTTTCTCATGGAAAAATTTATCAGTTCGTATGGGGCGATTATTAAAAGAATAGCCATGTCGACAGTCATCATTATAGTTTCCTACGAACTTTCCGTTTCGGCGATGTACGTCCAAGCTTACAATCAAACACCGAAAAACTTCATGTGGTCAAATTCAATTTTTGATTTGATAAAATATGCAAAAGACAGCAATCACAAATTCGCTTCTGTTGATTGGGGAACTCATATACAGCTGCTGACGTTCGACGGGAGGGCCGGAAAATATTCCGAAATGGCTCCTGCACTACATAACGAAGAAACGTTCAAGAAAACAAAGGAATTTCTTTTTGAAACTTATTTCAAGCCGGAGGGAGAATACTATTTCATTTTGCATCCAAAAGGGAAAAGCCTTTACGAGGATGCCCGGGAAAATTTTTTTAATCTTGCTAAAGACAAAAATGTAAAATTGACCCTAGATAAGACCTTTTTTGACAACAATGGGGAGCCGGTATTTGAGATATATTACGCGAATCTGAAATGAGCTAGCAGAAAATATTATTATTTCTTTTCTTCGTGATATTCCTCCTCCGCGTTCACTTCCCAGATGTTGTGCGATTTTCCAAGGATGTTTTCGGCGGCGAAGAGGCCGGTGAGGATTGAGTGGTCCATATTGTTATATTTGAACATCCCGTATCTTCCGATCGGCTGGAGGTTTTTGATTTTGTCGAGATATCCTCGTATTTTTTTGATGTTTTTCGCATAAGTTCCGTCGTGCACGGGATATGTTTTCGGAACCCGTGCGACGAAACCGTCGACAAAATCCTCTTTTTTTGCAAGATCGAGCTTATCGAGATCGCGCACGCCCAATTTGACGAGCTCCTCGTCTGGCATCTTCCACATCTCGTCGCCCTCGTTGCACCAGTATTCGAGCGAAAGAGGAGTCTTGTTTTCATCCGGCGAAGTGAACTTGCTCATATTTTTCGGCGAGCCGATCCGACCGGTCTTGGCTTCGACGGAATGAACGTATATCCAGTTGTCCGGAAACGGATTTTTTGAGGAATAGATCAAATTCACCATAATCGTGCCGCGAAATTTGAGACTCCTTGCCGCTTCCATGACTTCCGGATCGACGGATGGACTGATTCTTTTCACGAGGTGGGTGAGTGGGATACTCGAAAGGAAATGGTCGGCGAAATATTCCTTTTCTTCGCCGTCTTTGTTTTTCACGACCGCGCTTTTCACTTTTCCATCCTCAAGCGCGAGGTTCATCACTTCCGATTCAAGAAAAATATCGGCGCCATTGTTCTTCGCGTTTTCGGCTATTTTTTCATACATCGATCCCGCGCCGTATTTCGGGTAGTGGAACTGGTCGATGAGTGTTTTCACTTTTCCGCTTTTGTCAGGGAAGAGCGCATTCTTGACGGCGGTGGTGAGGGAAAGCCCCTTGATTCTCTGGGCGACCCAGCTGGCCTCGATTTCGGTGCAGGGAATGCCCCAGAGTTTTTCCGTATATGTCTTGAAAAAGGCTTTGTACAGTTTTTTTCCGAACCGGTTCGTCGTCCACTGCTCGAAATTTTTTTCTTCTTTGTGTGGGAACAGTTTTGCCCAAACATAGCTTCCGACAATGGATATGGACGGAAAAAATCCGAGGCCGAAAAGAGCGTTCATCGGTTTCAGGGGATAAAAGAAGAATTTGTTTTTGTAGTATATCCGCGTGAGGCGATTGACGGGCAGGAAATCTTCGCCGAGAGTCTCGCGCCACAGGTCGTTCACTTCTTTTGATTTTGTGAAAAAACGATGCGGCCCGAGATCAAAAAGAAATCCTTTGAAATCGATCGTTTTGCTGATGCCGCCGATTTGGGCGTCCTTGTCGAAAACGACGACTTTTTTGCCGTTTCGGGCAAGTTGGAGAGCCGCGGTCACGCCGGCCGGCCCGGCGCCGAAGACGGCAACGTCATATTTTTCATTTGATTCATTCATTGTTTTCTCAATTTATTTTTCAAAAACCAATCATATGTTTTCCTGATTCCATCGGCGAATTTCGTTTTCGGCGTCCAGCCGAATTCCTTTTTTATCTTCGAAAAATCAAGGCAACTTGTCATCTGTTCGCCCTGTTTCGCCGGACCGTGCGCTTCTTTGAATCTGTTTTGGAAGTTTTCATTGATTGCGTGAAAGAGCTTGTTCACATCTGTTTCGATTCCCGTTCCTACATTGAAAACGCCTGTTTTTCTGAGGTTTTTGAGCGCCAGGAGATTGGCACGGACCACGTCTTTGACAAAGATATAATCACGAGTCTGTTTGCCGCTTCCATTGATTGTCGGTTGCTCGTTTGCCAGCATTTTGTTGAGGAATATGGCAACCACCCCGGCTTCTCCGTGCGGATTTTGCCGCGGGCCGTACACATTGGCATAGCGCAAAGAGGTATAATTGAAATTGTGCACGAGACGGCAGTATTCCAAAAACCTGTCGACCGTCATTTTGGCGATGCCGTAAGGGGAAAGAGGCACTTCGCGGAAAGTCTCGGACGTCGGACGAAGATCAGTGTCGCCATATGTCGCGCCACCGGTCGAAGAAAAAACAAATTTTTTCACATTGTATTTTTGTGCAAGCCGGATCAGATTGAAGCTCACCAGAATGTTATTTTTGGCGTCAAAAAGCGGGTCCTCGACGGATTTTCGTACATCCATCTGGGCAGCAAGGTGGAATATGGCGTCCGGTTTGATTTTTTTCAGCAGAACTTCGACTTTCTTGAAATCAGCAAAGTCGGCTTTTTGAAAAACGGCTTTCGGATTGACGTTTTTCCGAAACCCGGTCGAAAGGTTGTCGACGACAAAGACACGGTGTTTTTCCGCAAGAAGCGCGTCAACGGTGTGCGAACCGATGAAACCGGCTCCGCCGGTGACCAGTATTTTCATAACTTGTTTTTATTAAAGCAATAAATTACAATAACAATGTTTATTCTATCACAGATATGAAATATTTCAAGGACAAAGCGGCCAAGGTTTTCCGCAAATATTGGGGTCTTTCGCGACTGGCTTTTTGGGAATTTTACTATAATTCCTGGGGCGGACTTGCGTTTGCGATGAGGCGGCATTTCAAAAAAAGGCGGGGCGAGATTTTCACTGGATACCCGAGAAAAAATGATTTTGTGAAGAACTTGGTCACCATCGGCATTTTGACGAAAAACAGGCTGGATTTGATCAAGCCCTGCCTTGAGTCAATCGAGAAAAATTTGAGCGAAAAGCGCCAAGTCGAAATCCTGATCGGAGACACGGGGAGCGATGAAAAAAAGGTTTGGGATTTTTACAAAGAGGCCAGGAAAAAGTGGGGCAATGTGAAAATCATAAAATTCAAAAAATATTTTTTTTCGCAGAATTATAACCAGCTTTTCGGCCGATGGGCGAAAGGGGAACATCTGATTTTTCTCAACAACGACACACTGGCCAAACCCGGCTGGATCGACAATCTCGTCGAACCGCTCCAAGACCGGAAAATCGGAATCGTCGGCGCAAAGCTCTTGCACAAAGACGGAACGATCCAGCACGCCGGAATTGAAATAAATCCGCCGACGAAAACCGGCATCAATGCTTTTTGCAATGAAGCCGGCGACCTGCCCGAGGCGAACGCGGCGGCAATTGTGCCGGCCGTCACATTCGCCTGCGCCGCCGTGCGCCATGATGTTTTCAACCGATTTCTGCTGAACGAGGATTATCGTGAAGAAGCGCAAGACACCGATTTTTGCTTCCGGCTCGCCACCGGCGGTTTTTCCGCGCTATACGAACCGCGGGCCGAAATTTTCCATTTCGAGTGTTCGTCGCGCGACTGGCGAAAAGGGGAAAGGGATCGGTGGCTTTTGAAAAAACAGTGGGGTGAAAAAATAGAAAAATTGGCTGCCGAAAAAACACAAAGAAAGCCTTTTGATCCGGATGAATACAAGGATTCAATCACTGTGATCCGCGATGACGGAATCGGCGATTTGCTGATGGGCGTGAGCGCGTTTTCAAATTTGCGGAAAAAATATCCGAACAAAAAACTGATTCTGGCGACATACGAACGGAACATCGAAATGATGGCTGGGTTCGGGATATTTGACGAGTTTATTCCAATTCCAAACGGGCAAAAATACGCGCCGCTGCCGATTCCAAAAGATTCCAAGGTTTTCAACTTCATTGATATGGAAATGGATGTCACGCCGGTTGCCGGAACGCCGAAAAAAGACAACAAGACCAATCGGCACATCATTTTCACGAGAGATATGGAACTTGATCCGAAATTTGAGCCGATTCCGATGCCGGACTACCCGGAAGCGCGAAAAAACGCGGAAAAATTGCTTCAAGATTCGGGTGTTGATATGAATCAAAAATTCGTCATATTTAATCTCATTTCAACCAATCCCGCCCGGAGCTGGTGGGAGCCGTACTATCCCGCGCTGATCTCCGCCGTCGAGGAGGCAGGATTCACGCCGGTCATCACCGGAACAAAAAATAGCGCATATTACAAGGGAAAAAATGTCGTGAACTTGGTGAACAAGACGAAAACGATCGCCGAATTCATCGAAGTGGTGAAATTCGGAAAATATGTCATCTCGACCGACACAAGCGCCTATCATATCGCGGCGCTCTCCGGAATTCCATTCCTCGCTATTTTCACGGGCGGAGTGAAGCCGGAGTCGCGGCTCGGAAATTATTCCAAATATGAAGTCCTTGAGCCGCCCGCGAGCCTCAAATGCTACCCTTGCTGGGACGAAGGTTGCAAAGATTTGTCGGTGAGATGGAGAAAAGAACCCTGCCGGCTCGCGATCAAGCCGGAAGAGACGATTGAAAAATTCAAGAAATTGGTAAAAAAATATCCGAGATAGATTATTTCTCCGCTCTTATTTTTGCTTCGATATCGGATGTTGAAAGCGGGATTTCTTCGCGGGGGACGAGATGCAGTTCTCCGCCGTATTTTTCAAGCACTTCCGTTTCGACGCATTTCGCGCCATATTCCGCGCTGTTCGAATGAACGTCGGGACGGATTTGGTCGAGCCACGGGTTGGGAATGAGATCGTCAAAAAGAAAAACAAAATCGACATAGCCGACCGCGGCGACGGTTTCCGCGCGGTATTTTTCGGGAACAATCGGACGGCCGGGCTTTTTTTTGTACGTCCGCACCGACTTGTCACTGTTCACGCCCACAATCAAAACGTCGCCCTTTTCTTTGGCTTTCTGGAGAAGATCAATGTGTCCCGCGTGAAAAAGGTCGAATGAGCCGTTTGTCGTGACGATTTTTCGGCCAGCGGCTTTGGCTTTTTCAACGATTTCCAAAATTTCACCGAAAGATTTGATTTTGTCTTTGTGGTTCATATTTTCTTTGCCCGAGAATTATTCATATTGCGCGATAAATTTCGCCGCATCAAGAAGATCTTCGGCGATATAATCCGTGTCCACCTTGTAGTGAAAATCGGACGTACCGGCTTTTCCGGTTTGGACGAGGATTGTCCTGGCGCCGAAATCCGCCCCGGCTTTCACGTCGGCCCACTTGTCGCCGATCACCCAGGAGTTTTTCTTGTCCATATCGAATTCCTTCGCGGCCTCTTTGAGCATCCCGAATCCGGGTTTTCGGCAGCGGGAATTTTTTTTATATTTTCCCACGCCTTTTTCCGGATGATATGGAGAAAAATACGTCTTGAGTATGTGAATGCCGTTGCTTCTCAGTTTTGAAACGACATAATCATTGAATTTCCAAAATGCCTGTTCATCAAAAAAATTCCTGGCAATTCCCGATTGGTTGGTCGTGATTATGAACTCAAAACCCTCCTCCTGAAGACGTTTCAAGCCGTTCACGGCATTTTTTTCGAACTTGAAATCGCTGATTTTGTGGGTATATCCCGTATCGACATTTATTGTCCCGTCCCGGTCGAGAAAAATTATTTTTTTCATAATTATTGCCCCCGGCGCCTGATTTTAATTTTTAGCAACCCCTTCGAGGAGTTCTTTTTCCATCACCACCGACGTTCCGAATTTTCGGATGGCGACTTGCGAGGCGGCCACGGCAAGTTCCAGCGCTTCAGGCATCGTCGCGCCGCCCAGATACCCGGCGACCAGAAACGCTTCAACCGTGTCCCCGGCGCCGGCCACGTCAAACTGGTCCTCAACTTCCTCCGGCCGAACGAAGTATGGCTCTTTTCTCGGCTCGAAATACGCCGCGCCTTTCCTTCCGCGGGTGATGAAGATGCAAATCGGCGTTTCCCTTTGGATGATGGAAGCGATTTCGGCTATTTCGGCGTCGCCGCTTCCGTCTTTGTCGAATTTTTCAAGGGCTTTGGCGGTTTCCACCGATTCGATCCGGTTTGGTTTCAGGAAAAATTGTTGCGGCGCTTTGATCAAGTTCCGGAATTTCAGAAAAGTATCCTGCTTGAGGTCGGCGAATACCGGAATTTTCTTTTTTTCTGAAATGCTGCAAATTGTCCGGAAAATGTTTTCGGTCAGGAAGCCTTTTTTATAATCGTGAATTGAAATCACGGGCGGCTTAATCTCTTCGACGAGACTTTCGATATATTTGATGATTTCCTTTTCTTTTCCCGCGTCAAGCGCCTTCGTGTCTTCCATATCCACTCGCGCGACATGCTGCTTGGTTGTTTTCACGGCGGCAAGGCGCAATTTCAGGGTGGTCTTTCGATCCGGGTCGGCGCTGAAATGGGAAATTATTCCCGCCTTCTTGCACTCTTCTTCAAGAATTTCGGAATATTTTATTCTGCCATTCCCGCCCGTCACCGAGACAAGATGCGGTGCGAGTCCGGCGGCCGCCATACAAGCCGCCGCGTTTCCCGCCCCTCCCGGAAAAAATTTCTCGTCGGAAACGGCAATCACCGGAACGGGCGCTTCCTGGGAAAAACGGTCGGCGGGGCCGGTGAGATAGGCATCAAGCATCACATCCCCGCAGGCAAGCACGGGTTTTCCTTTTGCGTTTGAAAGTATTTCTTTGGCGCGCTGGACAGTGATCATAATTTGTTCGCGGACTTTCGTAGTTCGTTCATTTCGTATTTTGTAAAGTTTATTTTACCTCCCAGATCATGGCGAAATTCTGCGACTCGACATTTTCAGCGAGAGACCATTTCTTTTCGGACCTGCCCGCAACGCTCTCGCTTGCGAGGCGGGTGGGTGGTTCAAGAAAGTTATTGTCAATAATTTTTAGGTCAATGGGTTCTTTGTCTTTCACGAGACCGGCGAACCAGGAATCTTCTTCGTTTGGCGGCGCAATGAGATATATGTTTTCATAACGCTTCTGATCGATGAATTCAAGATCCGCGGCGTTGAAAAAATAGACCGCGTTTTTCCCGAAAAGGGCGCTCATCGGCTCGCTGGCAAGTGAATATCCGCTTCCGGTCGCCATCCGATCGACCAAAACCAGGTCCTTCGGTCCGAAGCGTTCTGAAATTTTCTCGACTTGATCGAGCAAGCCTTTGTTTTCGGAGAGCGTGATGAATCTCGAACTCACTGCGACGTTTGCGACAAGCAAGCCGGCCAGAACCACAAACAAAAATATCCTGTGGACAAAAAACCGGTTGAGCGCGTAAATTGAAAAGAATATCAGCGCCGGAAAGACGGCAAAAACGAAACGGCGCAAGAGCCACGGGTCATCGAGAGTGATCTGGGGCGTGATGAGATAGAAAAAAGCCGGAAAGACGACGAAAACAATCGCAAACTCAGGCTTTGCGAAGTTTTTCCGAATGTCTTTCAGAAGACCGACAATTCCAATCAAGCCCAAAACGAGATAGACGAAAATATTATAATTGAAAAAGACTCTGAATATATATGCGTAAAGATTCGCCGACGGAACCGAGTCTTTCGTCGAATTCGGCAAAAACGCTTTGGCAATGTTTTTGAGACTGTCAAAAAGAGTGGGGAAGTTGAGGTATAAATAGAGAATCAACAGGAGTAAAGTTGAAATTGATAGATATTTGTAGAAATTTTTGGGAAGCGTGATTATTTTTTTGCGGTTGAGGATGAGAATATAGATTGCCGCGAGCAAGAAAAAGGCGATTCCCTCAATCCTCACGAGCGCCGAAAGAGCAAAAACGGCCAGAGCGATTTGCAGACATCGAACGTCCATGTTCGTAGACGCTTGATGTCTGCAGGAAATCAGAAAATATATCCCGATCCAGACAAGCGAGAGGGTGAGGGTTTCCGTGAGGGCGTATTTTGCGAACCACAAAAACGGAAAAAACGTCGCGGCAATCAGGAAGCCGAAAAAAGAAACGCTTTCCGGGAAGAATTTTTTGAGCAGCAGCCAGAAAAAGAGAAGGAACAAAAATAAGGGGAGAAAATTCGCATATTGGATTCCTTTGAGCCCGAAAAATTTGAAATGCGCTGCGAGATAGGCGACGTAGGCTTTCGGGAAGCGCGTTTCAAGCTCGCCGTTTTTTGTGTAGTCGAAGCCGGGATAATTCAGCGCTTTTCCGGGTCCGTATTTTTTGAAGAGATCCCGGGACTCCGGCGTTGAAAAGTTGAATGATCCCTGCTTTGCGAGATTGATTGCCGCAATCGCGAGAGACCCTTGGTCACGCCCGCCGAAAACAGTCGGGGTAGCGAAATATGACGTCGCGAAGCTCGCGGCAAGCGCCAAAAGAATTACTATTGACAAAATATATTTGTTGTGTGATAATTTTGTTTCAGCGACCATAACTCCGGCAGTTCAATTGAACATCTCGTTTTGTTGATTTAAACTCGCATTTAGATTATCATATTGGTATGCAAAATGCCAACAACAAGCCGCAAATTTCCGTGATTGTGCCTCTCTACAACGAGGAAGGAAACGTCCGGGAGTTGCATCAAAAAATCGTCGAGACTTGCCAATCACTCGGCAAGACTTTTGAAGTCGTTTTTGTCGACGACGGAAGCCGCGACAAGACGAATGAAGTCTGCCGCGATTTGAGCCCGCTGAAACTCATCGCGTTTCGCAAAAATTTCGGGCAGACGGCCGCTTTCGACGCGGGCATCAAAAACTCAAGCGGAGAGATCATCGTCACGATGGACGGCGATCTTCAAAACGATCCGGCGGACATCGGACTCCTGCTCGAAAAAATCGACGAGGGATTCGACGTCGTTTCCGGCTGGCGGAAAAAGCGGCACGATCCCTTGACGAAAAAATTCTTTTCGCGCACGGCGAACGTTTTGCGAAAAATCCTGATCGACGACGGGATTCATGATTCCGGCTGCAGCCTCAAAGCTTATCGGCGGGAATGCTTCGACGACGTCGACCTTTTCGGCGAAATGCATCGTTTCATTCCGGCCACCCTCAAAGTTCAAGGGTTCAGCGTGACGGAAGTGCCGGTTTGGCATCATCCGCGAAAGGCGGGCGTGACGAAATACAACTGGAAGCGGGGAGTGAAAGGCTTTGTCGATATGATATCGGTCTGGTTCTGGAAAAAATACGCGAATCGCCCTTTGCACCTTTTCGGCGCGGGCGGACTGATCATCTTTTTTCTGGGCGTCGCTTCGGGCGCCGCGCTCGTCGTCGCGCGCGTTTTTTTCGCTGTTCCGATGTCGAACAAAATCTGGCCGCTCATCGCCGTTTTTCTGGTTTTGATGGGAATCCAACTCTTCATCTTCGGCCTTCTCGCCGACATCGCCGTGAAAAGCTACTACAAAACGCAGGGAAAGATGAATTATAAAATAAGGGAAATAATTCAAAATCCATAGACAATAAATTTCGATTGATTTCACGAAACAAATTTCAATATATTTCAGAAATTCTTGGAAATTAGCTTGCTGCGCTCGCGATATTTAGTTGAAATTAATTGTATGTTTCTATGAGGATATTAGCTATCGCCGCGACGCCATTCTTTTCTGACCGCGGCTGCCACATCCGGATCCTGAACGAAGCGAGATATTTGCAAAAAATGGGCGCCGAAGTGCGCCTTTCAACTTATCATATCGGCGAAGATGTCCCCGGCCTTTCCATTGCGCGCATCAAGGGACCGAAATGGTACAAAAAAACTTCCCCCGGTTTTTCGTGGGGAAAATTGTGGCTTGATTTCAAGCTGCTTTTTTTGACGCGGCGGGAAATCCGAAAATTTCGACCGGACGCGATTCACGCGCACTTGTATGAAGGCCTCGCAATCGGACATCTTGCCAAAAAACTGGCTTTTCGCGGAAATATCCCGATAGTTTTCGATTTGCAGGGGAATCTCGATGAGGAGTTTGAAAGCTACAACAAGAAAAACAAATTCGCGAAGAAAATGTTTTCGCGGCTTTCGAAAATCGTCGCCAAATGGGCGGACAAAATCGTCGTGAGCAGCGAAAATATTTGGAAGCAAAACTTCCAAAATGGAAGTTTCGCTTCCATAATTCCAGACGGAATTGACTTAGACTTATTCAACAATCCGCAAGAATTGTCAAAAAACGAGCAGAAAAAAATCGAGAGCATAGAAAACTGGAAAAGCGGAAGTAGGCTTCTGGCCTATATCGGCGGATTGAGCGATAATAAGGGAGTCGGCGAACTCCTCAACGCATTTTTAAGATCCGATCTTAAAAATCGGGGATGGAGGCTTTTGCTCGGCGGATTTGGGAAAGACGAGAAAAAATACAAAAAATTCGTCAACGAAAATAATTTGGATAAATGGGTGTATTTTGCCGGACGGGTTTCGTATTTTTCTTTGCCGCGATATCTTGCTCTCGCTGACGCCGGAATCGACCCGAAAAAAGATTCGACGGAATCGAGCGGAAAACTGATGAATCTCGCGGCCGCCGGACTGCCGATTGTCTGTTTTGACAGCAAGTTCAACCGCGCGCGGCTCGGCGAAAAAGGAAATTATCTGAAAAATATGGACGATTTGGAAAATGCTTTGAAAAATATCCAGACCGGGGAAAAGGTGAAATACGATTTGGAGAATTTGAGTGAAGAAAAAGAAGTCAAAAAACTTTTTGAGATTTTCAAATCAATATCAGCGAAAAATCGTCAATGAAAACACTCCTCGTCAAAACCGGAAAAGCGTGGGATACCTTCAAGCGGGAGGGCTTGATTCGCGGCGGGCGTCGGGTGGCGCGGTCTTTTTTTGCGCAATTCGGACGTGTGCGACCGGGCGACATTTTGTTTGTTTCGGTCGGAGTCGGCGACAGCGCGATGTTCCGCGCGCGCAACCAGGCGGAAGAACTGCGCCTGCACAATTTCAAATGTTCGGTAACCGTTCAGGACAATCCTTTCTTGCCGCGCTACGCGGACAAATTCAAAATATTCATTTTCCATCGCCCGATTTTCACCCCAAAAGTCGCGAAACTCATTGAAAACGCGAAAAAAATTGGAAAAGAAATCATTTTCGAAACGGACGATTTGGTTTTTGACACGAAATATATTCAGACAACGGACCACTGGGCAAAAATGAACGCCTTTGAACGGAAGCAGTATGAAAAGGGAATCGGCGCTGAATTCCTGAAAGATCCCTACGTGAAAACTTGCGTTACGACAACGACGTATCTTGCAAAAATTCTTGAAAAATACGGGAAGAAAGTTTTTGTCTCGAAAAACAAATTGTCAATCAAAGATCTGGAAATAGCTGAAAATATCTTGACGAAGGCTCAACCTTCGTCAAGAAAAAATAGCGTAAGAATAGGATATTTTGCCGGGACGAAGGGGCACGACAAAAATTTTGCGACGGTCGAGAATGCGCTGATCAGAATCCTTGAAAAATATCCCCGGACGCGGCTCGTTTTGGCCGGGCCGCTCAACATCAGCGGCAAATTCGAAAAATTCCAAAACCGAATTGAAAAATTGCCGTTCGCGTTGCGCGAAGAGCATTTCAAAAACATCGCCGGCGTCGACATCAACATCATTCCCCTTGAAAAAGACAATCCGTTTTGCGAATCGAAATCGGAACTCAAATTTTTTGAAGCCGGAATTTTGGGCGTGCCGTCAATTGCGGTTGACAATCAAACATATCGCGAGGCGATCGACGACGGCGCCAATGGATTTTTGGCGGCAAACGCAGATGAATGGTTTGAAAAACTTGAACGCCTGATTTTGGACGAAAATCTGCGCCGCAACGTCGGGAAAGAAGCGCGCGAAAAATCAATGCGGGAATACACAACAAAGCACAGCCACAACAGCGAATATTATGACTATCTGCGATCAAAACTATGACCAAAACAGCCGTTGTCATCGTCAATTGGAACGGAAAAAAATACCTCAAGGATTGTTTTGATTCGCTTGCGGCGCAGACGGACAAAAATTTCAAAATAATTTTCGTCGACAACGGATCAACCGACGGCTCCGCCGATTACTTGGAAACCGAGTTTCCAAGTGTGGAGATTATCAAACTTGCGAAAAACACGGGGTTTTGTTTCGGATACAACACTGGCATCGAAAAAGCGCTCGAAGATAAAAATATTGAGTATATTGTTGTTCTCAACAACGACACGAAACTCGACGAGAGATATATCGAGGAATTGACGAAATGCGCCGGGCAGCATCCCAACGCCGGATCAATCCAGCCGAAAGTGGTGAATTTTTTTGAACCCGGAAAAATCGATTGCGCCGGAATCCTCATATCCCGCGACGGAACGGCCCACAACCGAGGATACGGCAAAAGCGCGGAAAACTTCAACGACGAAAAAGAAATTTTCGGCGCGAACGGGACAGCCTCGCTCTTCACGCGAGAGGCGCTCGAAAAAACACGGTTCAAAAATGGCGAGTATTTCGACAATTCACATTTCGCTTTCTATGAAGATGTGGATCTCGCTTGGCGGATTCGCCGAGTCGGGCTAAAATCATACTATTGCCCGCAAGCGCTCGTCCAACACGTCCACAGCGGAACGGCCGGCAGAGCCTCGCTTCTCAAAGCCTATTATCTGCACCGGAATTATTTTTTCACGGTCATCAAAAATTACTCATTTGGAAAACTGATAAAAATCTTTTTTTGGCGGTTCTTGAGTTATATCCAGCTGGCTCTCAATGTTTTCAAAAAGAAAAAACGGGAGACGGAATTCGTGAAGGGGCACAGTAAAGCGCGGGTGACGCTTGTGATTTTGAAAGCCTGGGGAAGCGTAATCGTGAATTTGCCAAGCTTGATGCGAAAAAGAATGTCTATTCGAAAGAAAACTGTTGTTGCCGCAATCGTTCTGGCAATGGTCGGACTTTTTCCATTCGCTTCGAACGCTTTTGGCGTCGCGTTTCTTTCCGACATCCACGCGAGCGGAAAGAAAAAAACAGCGACCGAGGGCGGCAATATTATTTTCCCGAAAAACTACAAGCGCTGCCTCGCGGAAGTGAAAGACCAAAAACCGGATTTGGTCATTGCCGCCGGCGACCTCACTGATCGAGGAGAAAAGAAATACTACCGTAGCCTGCGAAAATCAATGCAAGGAACACGGGTCTTGTGGGCAAAGGGAAATCATGACGGGAGTCGATTCAATCTCCTTTCCGAGGAAAATTATTTCATTGATTTCGACGGATGGCGGTTCATCGTTCTTGATTCGAGCCGGCAATTCGGATCTTCAACCGGTTTTCTGGAAAATTTCCAGCTCTCACTTCTCGAAGAATGGCTCGACACGGACAAAAACATCGCGATCGTTATGCACCATCCGCCTTTTTTCTATAATTCCCGGGCCGGCATATATACCGAAAAAAAAGAAACAGTCCACGACAATTTTTTCAACGTCCTGACACCGAATGTGAAATATGTCCTCTCGGGACATTGGCATTTTGAAAAAACCGCGAAAATTGGCGACACGACTTTTCTGATCCAAAAAGCCCTCACGCAAAACAATGAATGCAATTTCACAATTCTTGAACTTGAGAGCAATATCCCAAACAACGGGTAAGATGACAACGCCGACGGCGACAAAGAGGGTGATTTCTGGCTTTGATGTTGGGAAATAATCGGAATAATATGGATTTTCTCAAAAAAAACTGGAAAATTGCGATTTTTTTGCTCGTCATCGCCTTCGCGATTTTTTTGCGAGTGCACAATTTTTCCGACTGGCTGTTTTTCAAAATGGACCAAGCGCGCGATGCGATGCTCGCAAAACAAGCACTTGAACAGGGACCGGGCTGGCTGCCACTTCTCGGCCCCAAAGCCGGCGGAACGGACCTCAATGTCGGGCCGGCTTTCTACTATTTCCAATACGCTTCAGCCGTTCTTTTCCAAAGCGCGCACCCGGCGGTTCTGGCATATCCGGATCTCTTGTGGGGGATCCTTTCGATTCCGCTTTTCTTCTTTTTTCTCAAAAAATACTTTTCCCGCGACTGGTCGATGATTCTGGCGGGTCTTTTTGCCGTTTGCTTTCTCGGCATCCAGTATTCCCGCTTCGCCTGGAATCCCAATGGTCTCGTTTTTTTCAACCTGCTTTTCTTTTATTCATTGTTGAATGTTTTTGATGAAAAAATAAAATATCGTCTGCGCTGGGCAATTTTGGCCGGGGCGTCTTTCGCCGTTTCAACCCAGCTTCATTTTCTTTCATTTTTCACTTTGCCGGTGATCACCGTGATTTTCATTGTTTTCAACCGGAAAGACGCGAAAAAATCGCTCGACTGGAAACATATTTTGATCTTTTTTGTCATTGTAGCGCTTGTTTACCTCCCGATGATCCTCAATGAAGCTGTTTCGAAAGGGGAAAACACGCAAGAATTTTTGAAAGCGCTCAAAGACAAGCCGTCGGCTCACAGCCTCTGGAAAAATTTGCTGCGGGACATCCGCTATTGGGGACAAAACTGGTTTTTGATCCTCACTGGCTGGATCAGCCAAAAGGATGGAATGAAAGGCGCGGCCGTCGCCTGGCTTGGCGCGATTCTTCCGGCGCTTTTTCTCGCCGTCCGGCAATTCCGGCGCGAAAAGATTCCGATCCGGAAAAAATTCCTGCTCATTTCAATTCTTTGGTTTTTGACGTATTTTCTCGTATATATCCCGATTGCCTACCAGATCCGGCCGAGATTTTTTCTGCCCCTTCTGGAACTGCCGTTTGTTTTCATTGGATATCTGGCGGTGTTTTTCTGGGAAAAAAAGAAAATATTTTGGAAACTTTGCGTTGCGGGCGGGCTCTTGATCGTCTTTGTCGGAAATATCGTCGGAACATTTGCCTGGTTTGGCGAAATCCGGGCGGCCCAAAACGGCCCGGTCCGACCCTGGCGGACGATAATCCTCAAAGCCAAAGACGGCCTCACGCTCCGACATCTTGAAAAAGCGGCTGAATACGCGCAAAAAAATTGCGAAAAGCCGCGAATATACTATTCGGCCGGATCAGAATACAAAAGTCCTTTTCGGTATATTTTTGCAATCCGCCGGACGGACGCCGCGCCGATTTTGAATTTCGACAAGGAAAAAGAAGGGTGCTTTTTCGCTTTCGGACTCACCCGGAGCGAAAAGAAAAAAATAAGCTCAAGGATTGCGAAGAAATTCGACATCGTTTCCCAGGAAAAGATCGGCGCGATATCAGCGTATAAGCTTCAGCCAAAAAGTGAGTTCGCGGACGATCCCGGTTTTTCCGGCGAAAGCGAAGAAAAATCAAAAAGAATTTTTTGGAAGGATCTCTGGAAATAATTTTGCGTTTGGTGTAAGATAACAAGGGGTTTAGGAGCCCAAATTGTAAGGGTTTTTGTATTTTTTATGCAAAATAAGGCCATATCAGTCGTCATTCCCTGTTTCAACGAGGAAAAGACCATTCAAAAAAATCTGCTTCGGATATATAATTATCTCAAAGACCGCTTTGGGAGTTTTGAGATGATCGTCGTCAACGACGGAAGCACCGACCGGACGCTCAAAGAAGTGAAAAAAATCCAGGACGAATTGCATCTGCGCGTCATCGACAACAAACTCAATGAAGGAAAAGGAAAAGTCGTGCGGCAGGGGGTTCTGGAAAGCACATTCGACATCGTGATGTTTCTCGACGCAGACCTCGGCATCCCAATCGAAGAGCTTGGAAAATTCGTCGCCGAAATCGAAAGCGGGAGCGACATTGCGATCGCTTCGAGATTTGTTCCCGGACTGCGAATCGTGCGGCCCGTTTCGCCACACCGAAAGTTTATGGAAAAAGTTTTCCGCCTGCTTCGGATAATGATCATAAACATCCGGAACGTGAAGGACACTCAATGCGGCTTCAAGGTTTTTCGCCGAGACGCGGCGATGAAGGTGTTTCCGCGTCTCACCGTGAAAAGATTCGCTTTTGACGCGGAATTGATATACGTCGCAAATAAAAACGGGCTGAGAATCAAGGAGCTTCCAATCGCGCTCCAAAATCCGCCCGTGAGCCACGTCCGCCTCGTCCGCGACCCGCTCAATATGATGCGCGATTTGGTGAAAATAAGATTGAATGACTGGGCAGGGAAATATAAATAGAATTTCAAAGTTCAAATTTCGAAGTTCAAAATTTTTACATTAGGGATTGATTTGAAATTTGAACTTTGTCATTTGAAATTCGGCGATGAATAAACTTTTCAGAGATAACGAAAAAATTAAAATCATACTACTTTACGTGGCACTAACCATCGTCCTCACCTGGCCGTTTGCCTGGCATTTTTTTTCGTCGGTTCCAAGCCTCGGATCGGACACGATGCAGGTGATCGGCGTCGCGGGAGAGCGAATGAATGTCCTCCGCGACCTCGGGATTTTCAAGGGGACTCTCGAGCTCCTGGCGCGCTCGGAATTCAACATCGTCACCCTCTATGCCTATTTCGAGCTGATTTTCGGCCGCATTGTCGGATATAATCTGCTGTTTCTGGCGTCCTTCGTTCTTTCCGGTTTCGGGATGTATCTTTTGGCATATTACTTCACAAAAAACAAGCCGGCGTCACTTGTGGCCGGAATCATCTTCGCCTTTTCTCCGTTCCATATCCACAATTCTTTGAGCACGAACGTTGGAACGATGCATCAGGAATGGCTGCCTTTTTTCGCCCTTTATCTTTTCAAGTTTTTCGATGATCTCAAATTGAAGAATTTCATTCTGGCCGGATTCTTTCTCGGCCTCATCGCTTTCACGGAGCACCAGCTTTTCGCGTTCACTCTGATTTTCGTCCTGTTTTTTCTTGTTTACCAGGCGATTACCCGGCCAAAAATATTCGCCCGGAAAAAATTTTGGCTTTTCGCGATTGCCGGCGCCGTGATTCTTTCAGTCGTTTCTCTTTTTATATTCCGCTCACTTTTTGAAATCGCATACTCGGAAAACAACTACCTTGATCCGGGATTCAGGGCGGCGGTGAAATATTCAAATGATACGCTGGCGGTTTTCATTCCGCCGAGCTTTCATTCATTCTGGCCGAAAGCCTTTTCGGGGCTGCGCGAAACGTTCGAGCGCCGCATCGACAGCTTTTTTTCGGTGTATCTCGGCTTTTCCGTGCTTCTTCTTTCCATTCTCGGCCTCTTTGGATTTCGTTCTCACAAATCAAAAAAGGGTATCTGGTTCTGGCTGGCCGTGGCGCTCGGATTCTATGTTTTGTCGCTCGGCCCGTATCTGCATTTCAAGGGCGAAATCGAGCCTCCGGTGAAAATGCCGTATCTTTTGGCCTACAGCTATCTGCCCTTTTTCAACAATATCCGCACCGTCGGCCGGTTGTTCGTCTGGTCGATGGCCGCGTTTTCGGTTCTGGCGGCTTGGGGAATCGCATACGCAATGTCAAAAATTAAAAATGAAAAATCAAAAATAGATGAAGATAAATCTGAAGATACAGATTTGACTGAACGGGAAAATATGTTCGCCGAATTGAGTTTTTACCAAAAAATCTTATTTATTTCAATTTGTGCGATAATCATCCTCGAATATCTCGCCGTTCCCATCAAAACAAACACCCTGCTTCATTCCCAATTTTATGAAAAATTGGGCCAAGACAAGGAGGAATACAGCATTCTCGAGGTGCCGGGAAGCACCGACTATGACTTCGCGTCGCGCGACCTAGTCTGGAAAAGCATCCACCGCAAAAACACGGTGAATGGATACGATTTCGCCCGCGTGATCGAAGACCACTATACTTTTCAGCGCGGAACGCCGATCATCCGGACGCTTCTCTATGACATTCCCGAAGGCGATGAGAAGCAAAACGACCGCGACATTATGAAAGATTCATACTATAAGATTTCAAGTGAAATTTTGAATTACTACAACGTCCGGTATGTGATTCTCGACAAGGAAGGCCTCAAGGGAAAGCCGGAAAAGGGCGATGTCGACAAATTCTATGGCGCGCGCGCTTATGCCCAGAACGTCCTGAAATGCGCCGGTGAATATGAGGATGAATTTTTGTATGCCTGCGAAGTCGACCGGGCGGCCGCCCCGCGGCATATGTTCGTCGCGATGGACTATTCCAACAAACACTGGGTCGGAAAAGACAAGGGAAAAGACGGCATTCGCCGCTGGGCCGAAAACGGCGCCGGGGTGAAAATCGTGAATATGTCGACGAACGAGCAATCGGGCAAGTTCAACTTCAAGGTGAAACTATACAAACCCCTGCGGGTGAGGGCGCTCCTGAACGGTGAGCAGATTTTTGACAAATATATCACGAACATTTCCGAAAAAACATACGTTGAAACTTCCGTTCAAAAAATCTTGCCGGGGGAAAACGACGTCATTTTCGAAGTCCGCGCCGCCGACGGAGCTGAAGTCCGCTCCGAAAAAAAATCGGACGTCGCGACGATATATGATGTGGAGGTGGAGTAGAAATACAATTTAGTTTCCGGGAACCGAATTTAGGACACATATATTTTCAAATAACCTCAAAAAAATGAAAACAAAAATCATCCTAATCTTGACGATTTTCGTTCTCGGGGCGAATGGCGCCGCCGCCGCTTGGAACTATACCGCACTGGGCGATTCTTTGGCCTATGGAACCGGCGCCACGAACAACCTCGGATACGTCGATCAATACAAAACGTATCTTGAAACAGACAACCAAACAACGGTGAATCTCACGAATCTCGGCATTCCAGGCTGGACAAGTTCGGATCTGCTTTCCGCCCTCAAGGGCAATTCGGCCTATCAAAACGCCGTGGCGCAGGCCGACGTCATCACAATCGACATCGGAGGCAATGATCTTCTTCGGGCCGTTACGTTGTATAAGCTCGGTGTTTGCGGAGGAAAGAAAAACAACGCCTGCCTGAAAACGGCTTTCAAAAAACTCAAATCGAACTGGAAAAAAATATTTTCGCAAATCCGGAAACTGCACGGAAAAAAGACGACTGTCATCCGCACGATGAACCTCTATTATTCCGCCGTCAATATGGACAAAGGGCAAGATTCATATTCCGGCGACGCGTACGCGAGCGATTTCGATTTTTTCAATCCCTATCTCACAAAGGCCAACGCGAGCCTGGCGAAAATCGCCCGCAAGAAAAAAATCCTCACGGCCGATGTGCACACGCTGTATAACAGCGTCTCTGGAAACGAAGATCCGCAGGCAAAAGGATACATTTGCATCGACGGCCTCCATCCCAATGACACGGGATACCAGATTATGAGCGGCGCGTTGCGCGCGCTGGGCTACGCGGGATCGAAATGACAGTTCTTGATTGGCGTTATCCCGCCAAAAAACGGAGAAGTTTCGCTTTTTCCGTTTTTTTGATATACTGAAACTGATGAAAAATCTTCAAAAATTCTTCAATCCGAAATCAATCGCCATCGTCGGAGCGTCGCCAAAAAAAGAAAAACTCGGCAATGTTTTCGCGCGGAATGTTCTGAACGGCGGCTGGAAAGGCAAACTGTATTTCGTCAATCCGAAACACAAAAAAATCGGTTCCCAGAAATGCTATCCAAGTCTGGATGCCATAAAAAAGCCGGTTGACCTCGCCTTGATCGTCGTTCCGGCGCCGCTTGTGCCGCGCGTTCTTGAAGAGGGGACAAAAGCGAAACCGAAAATTGAAAATTTTGCCGTCGTTTCGGCGGGTTTTGGAGAAACCGGAGCCGAAGGAAAAAAACTCGAAGAATCTGTGAAAACCCTCGCGGAAAATGAAAGATTGAACGTTCTCGGGCCGAATTGTCTCGGATTCATCCATCCCGCGCAGCGGTTGAATCTCACTTTCACCGACGGCCGCTTCAAAAAAGGGGGAATCGCCGTCGTTTCACAGTCGGGAGCGCTGGCGGTCGCGCTTCTCGACTGGATGCAAAATTCATCCGTCGGATTTTCAAAGGTGATTTCAATCGGAAACAAAGCGGTCATCGATGAATGCGACGTTCTGGAGCATTTATCGTCCGACAAGGAAACCAGGGCTGTCGCGCTTTATCTCGAGGACATCAAAGACGGCCAAAAATTCGCCGAAACAGCGGCCAAATTGGCGGAAAAAAAGCCTCTGATCGTCCTCAAGGCCGGAAAAACCCGGGCCGGACAAAAGGCGGTTTCGTCGCACACGGGATCGCTGGCCCAGGACAGCGCCATCGCGGAAGCGGTCTTTGAAAAAACGAATATCATCGAGGCGAAAACAATTGAAGAGTTTCAAAACCTGATTCTTTTCGCGAGTTTCAGCAACATTCCTGAAAAAAATGAAATTATCATCATTACGAACGCCGGCGGGCCGGGAGTTCTGGCTTCGGATTTCATCGGGAGTTCGAACGTTTTGAAACTGGCTTCGATTTCGGAAAAAGCGAAAGTCGAACTGAAAAAGAGTCTTCCGGCGAGCGCTTCGGTTGAAAACCCGATCGACGTGATCGGCGACGCGGCTCCGGACCGTTTTGCCAAAACACTGGAAACGGTTTCTCGCTATTTTCCAAAGAATCCGGTTTTGGTCGTTCTCACGCCCCAATCGCAATCCGCTCCGGAAAAAGTGGCGCAAATCTTGAAAAAATTCAAAGCGAAAATCCCACACATCGCCGCCGCGTTCATCGGAGGAGAGAAAGTGCGAAAAGCCAATGAGTTTTTGCGCCAAAACGGCATTCCGGCTTTCGAAAACCCCGAGGAAGCGATGGCAACTGTTGAGAAAACGGTCGCGTATGCATTGTACAAAAACAAAAAAATCTCCGCTTATTTCCCGAAGAATATCCGCCTCGACATCCAAGTGAACAAAATCATCCAATCGGCGCTCGGGGAAAAACGAAAAATGCTTTCTTGGCGCGAAGCGGAACAGATTTTCAAAAAACACGGTATAAAAATCGAAAAATCCGCAAGCTTCAAAAAGTTGTCTGAAATAAACGTGAAAAAAATCGCTTTTCCCTGCGTCCTCAAGACAGATGATCCGAAAATCATCCATCGCTGGGACAAAAAAGCGATCGTCCTCGGCATCAAAAACGAAAAAGAGCTGAAATCCGCTTTCGGGAAAATAAAAAAATCAACCGGCGCGCGGAGTTTTCTTTTGCAGCCGATGGCAAAACCGGGACTTGAGATGATTTTCGGTCTCAAGCGCGACCCGTCTTTCGGCCCGGTGATTGTTGCCGGCTGGGGCGGAACTTTCACGGAAATATTCAAAGACCGGGCGCTCTTTGTGTCCCCGTTTTCCGCGGACGAAGTGAAAAGGGGCTTGCAAAAACTCGATATATTTCCGATTTTGAAAGGTTTTCGAGGCGAGAGGGGATATGATATCGGCGAAATCGTGAAAACTATGCTGGCCATCCAGGAAATCGCCATCCGAAACCCTGACATTTCTGAAATTGATGTGAACCCGGCGATACTGTATAATAACGGCAGCAAATGCCGCATTTTGGACGCAAAAATTATTTTTTAAGGTCGGACCTTAAAAAAAATTTTGTTTTTTAAGATCCGATCTTAAAAATGATAAATTTTGATTCTTAAGCGAAAATTATGCCCGATGAAAAAAAGATGAAAATTCTCGTGGTCGACGACGACGACATCATCCGCGAGACATACGTGCAAGTGTTCAAGCAGAAAGGATTCGAGGTTTTGAGCGCAGTCGACGGACTGGACGGCGTCGATCTTGCCACAAAAGAAATCCCTGATGTCATTCTCACGGGAATCATTATGCCGCGGATGGATGGGTTCCAGCTCATCAAGACCCTGCGGGAAAACGTGCAGACCCGTGAGATTCCGATCGCTATCCTTTCTCACTTGGGACGCGAAGAAGACCGGAAAAAAGCGCAGGAACTCGGCATCGGCGAATTCATCATTCAGGGAACGGTTTCAATGAATGAGATCGTCGAAAAGATGCAGAATCTCACGAAAATCGGAGGGACTTTTCGGATAAACTTCGATCCTTTTGCCTGGGACGCGCCGAGACTCGCCAAAACGCTCGCGGGCGGCAGTTTTGATTGTCCGAGCTGTCGTGAAAAGATGATTTTGGAAATAATCGCAAAGGCCGAAGGAAAAGGATTTGATGCCGCCTTGAAATGTCCGAAATGCGGATTTTCAGGCTAATACAGGCTCCAACCCTTTTCGCCAAAATACGAACAAATTATGGAATGGAAAACAAAAGATCCGCTGGATGTGCCGCGGGAACTTGAGACGCTGTCTCTCAACCCAATCACCCTTCAACTTCTTCTCCAAAGAGGTTTTTTTTCAAGAAGCGACGCGGAGCGTTTTCTTTCGGCGAAATACGAAGATTTGCATTCTTCAAACGGTCTCGCGGGTATGGACGAAGCGATCGAACGCATAAAGCGGGCGAAAAAAGAAAATTCGCGAATCACGATTTTCGGCGACTATGACGCCGACGGCATAACATCCACCGTTTTACTCAAAGATGCCCTTGCTGAAATCGGCATCGCGGTTTCGACATACATTCCCGACCGCAACAAAGAGGGATACGGGCTCAACAAGGATGCGATTGACTTCATCAAAAAAGAATACGATCCGAAACTGATCGTAACCGTCGACTGCGGAATATCCAACCGCGATGAAATCGCCTACGCCCGCGAGCTTGGTATCGAAGCAATCGTCATCGATCATCACGCCGTTCCCAAAAAAATTCCTGAGCAATCGATCCTCATCAACCCGAAATTCCCGAATCAAAAATATTCTTTCCGGGATTTGGCCGGTGTGGGCGTGACTTTCAAATTTTGCCGCGCTCTCTGGGAAGAATTCTGCCCCAAAAAAATCGAAAAGCTCAAATGGTTTCTCGACATCGTGGCCATCGGTACCATCGCCGACTGCGTCCCGCTCGTCGACGAGAACAGGATTTTCGCCAAATTCGGCCTCGTCGTTCTTCAAAAAACAAAGAGGGTCGGCATTCAGGAGATTATAAAAACCGCCCGCCTCAACATCAATGAAGCGAATCCTCCCAGCGCCGAGAACATCGCTTTCCAAATCGGTCCGCGTCTCAACGCCGCCGGGCGGATGGATCACGCCGACATTACCCTGAATCTTTTGTGCGAGAATGATCCGGTCCGCGCCCGCGTCGCGGCGCTTGAGCTTGAAGGCAAAAACACCGAGCGGCAAAAAGTCTCTCAGGAGGTATACGACGAGGTGAAAGCGACACTTGAAGCAAGCACAGATTACCAACTGATCATCCGCAAAGGCCGTCATTGGCCGATGGGAATTCTGGGCGTCGTCGCCGGAAAAATTGCCGAAGAATTTCATTGCCCCGTCTTCATTCTCCGCGAGGGCGACGTGCTTCTCGAAGGTTCGGGGAGAAGCATCGAGGCTTTCAATCTCATCGAAGCAGTTGAGCAAATTTCCGGACACCTCGAAAAATTCGGCGGTCATTCGCAAGCGATGGGAATCAAGATTAAGCCCGAAAATCTTGCGGCTTTCGAAAAGGGCTTGCTTGAAATCATTGAAAAAAATTATAATAAAGACGCCTGGGGAAAAAAGCTTCACATCGACGCAAAAGTGGATTTTGCCCGAATCGACTGGGACTTGATTTCGGAAATCAGAAAATTCGAACCATTCGGCGAGGGAAACCGCGAACCCGTGTTCCTGACGGAAAATCTGATTGTTCGGGAAGTCAAAACGGTCGGAAACGGACAAAAGCACGTCAAATTCATTTTTGGATCAGACGGATCGGAGAAAAAATTGCTTGAGGGAATTTTTTTCAAGGGAGGGAGTCGGGCGGATGAATTCCGCGCCGGAAGCCGCGTTTCAGTCGTCTATAATCTACGTTCGAATGAATGGAACGGGAACCGGAGAATAGAATTGAATATAATTGATCTCAAAAGCGTATGAGCAAGATAAAAATTTTCACCGACGGGGCGGCGCGCGGGAATCCCGGTCCGTCGGGCATCGGCGTCGTGATCGACGACGGAGGAGCGAAAAAAACCTATCGGGAATTCATCGGATACGCGACAAACAACGAGGCGGAATACAAAGCGCTTATCTTCGCCCTGCAAAAAGTGAAACAGGTTTTCGGCAAAACAAAAAGCAAGAACCTATCACTTGAGTGCTTTCTCGACAGCGAGCTGGTCGTGAAGCAACTCACTCACAGATATAAAGTCCTTGAAGAAGACATCCAAAAATATTTTCTTTTGATCTGGAATCTTTCCATTGATTTCAAAGAGGTTGCATACACGCACGTCCCGAGATCCAAAAACACCGAAGCGGACAGATTGGCGAATCTCGCGCTTGACGAGGCCACCCGCGCTCAAAGCCGGATATTCTAGACAGATGAAAAGGCTTGTATAAGCCTTTTTTGTTGTGCACACCCTATTGACACAAAACCGGTTATGCTATAATATGAATTGTTGGTTGAGGCCGGATAATCGCGGAGGTTTCTTCGAGGAAAGTCCGGACACCTATCCCGCTTAGCGGGACAAAACGGGCAATGGATAACACCCACCGGACGCGTTGAAAGGCGCGTTCAGGGAAAGTGCCACAGAGACTATACTAATCCCGCCTCGGCGGGACAAAAGGTGAAAAGCCATTGATGTTCAATGCTTACTCACGTGAGACATTGAGCTGCAAATGGAGACGGCCGGCGACGGCCGATACTCGGCAAACCCTGCCCGGTGCAAGTCTGCACTCCAACAAAATGTTGGGGGAGACGCTTGATTCCGACGGCAACGTCGGAACCAGATAAATGATTATCGCGGGTCTCTACGAATTACGCAGAGATCCTCACAGAATCCGGCTTACAGGCCTCAATCGACTCAAATAACACATATCACATAACACGAAACAAAATGTTATGTGTTCCATGTTCCATGTTCCATGAAGAAGTCTGAACTATTTTTTGCCCTTCTTCTTGTTCCGGTTGATTTTGCGATGATTGCCGTTGCAGCCGTTCTGGCTTACTGGTTTCGTTTCACGCCCGGCGTACTTGTCATAAAGCCGGTGCTTTTTGATTTTCCGTTCAATGAATATCTGAAAATGGTTTTCGCGGTCGCGCCGTTTTTTCTGCTCATTTTCGCTTTTGAAGGGCTATATTCGCTGAAAACCACCCGCTCTTTCTGGCGGGAATTTTTCAAAATCGCGTTTTCCGTGACAGTCGGCTTCACTTTGATCATTTTCGCGATCTTTTTGCAACAGGACTGGTTTTCCTCGCGGTTCATCATTCTCACGGCGTGGGGATTGGCAATCGCTCTTATTGCCGCCGCCAGATACGCCATCGGCCTCGTCCAAAAATTTCTTCTCATCTACAAAGGATACGGAGTCCATCGGCTCGTCCTCATTGGAAAAGGAGGATACTGCAACACGGTCTGCGAACAATTCAAAAAAAATCCGGAATTCGGATACAAGATCATCGCCGGCCTCGATCGCATCGATATCGAAACGCTGCGCCTCATCCGCAAAGGAAAGGGGATTGATGAAATCATTGTCTGCGACCCAAACATTCCAATGAAAGATCTTCGCGAAGCCAGCGACTTCTGCAATCGCAACCGAATCGCGTTCAAATTCGTTCCGGCCATCCTGCAATCCGTGAGCACCAATTTTGAAATCAAGACTCTCTTCGACGAACCGATCATCGCCATCAAAAACACGCCTCTCGAGGGATGGGGGAAAATCATCAAAAGAATTTTCGATGTCATCGGGTCGGCTTTCGGCATAATCGCCGCTTCGCCGATAATGCTTCTGGCCGCCATCGCCATAAAGCTCGATTCGCGCGGGCCGATCATTTTCAAAAACGAACGCGTCGGACATATAGGCAAATTCAATGTCTTGAAATTCCGGTATATGAAAATCGACCAGTGCGTCGGCGCGCAAAACCCGGACCACAAAAAGGCGCTTGAACTCGAAAAAAAGCTCATTGAAACGCAAAGCGTCCGAAAGGGACCGCTCTATAAAATCAAAAATGACCCGCGAAAGACCAGGGTTGGAAGAATAATCGAAGCGCTCTCCATTGATGAGTTGCCACAGTTGTTCAATGTTTTTTGGGGTGATATGAGTCTCGTCGGGCCGCGCCCGCATCAACCGCGGGAAGTCGAAAAATACGAAACGTGGCAAAAACGGACGCTTTCCATCAAGCCCGGCATCACGGGGCTGGCCCAGATTTCGGGCCGTTCGGACCTCAATTTCGCCGACGAAGCTCGGCTCGACATCTATTATATCGAAAACTGGTCGCTGCGGCTGGATATCGAAATACTTTTCAAGACGTTTTTTGTTTTGTTGAAGAAGCGCAAGAACCTATGAATCAGGATTTTTTGCACTTTTTGCCCTACTGGGGATATCCCGCGATGTTCGTCCTCATGTTTTTTGAGGGGCCTTTTGCGACAATGATCGCCGCTTTTTTGGCCTCGCAGGGATATTTCAACGTCGGAATCGTTTTTGTCTTGAGCGTTGCCGGCGACGTTTTGGGCGACATTGGACTGTATTTCATCGGATATTTCGGCGGCCCGAAGATGATCGAAAAAGCGCAAAAGTTTTTGAAAATCGCGGACGTCACGGTTGAAAAACTGAAAAACAAATTTCACCGGAACTCCGAGCGACTGATATTTTTGGTGAAATCCACCACCGGACTGTCATACATCACTTTCATCACCGCCGGCGCGCTCCGGATGAAATTGCGCCTGTTCGTCAAAAATTCCATCCTTGGCGGCTTCGTTTGGAGCGGCCTGCTTGTTTTTCTCGGATATTTTTTCGGTTACGCGGCGGAGCGCATCAGCCAATACATCAAATACGCGGGAGTTGCCGTCTTTTTGACAGCCGTTCTCGCCGTTGTCGTCCTCGGCTTCATCAAACGCCGCGAATCAGCGGAAATATTGGAAAATAGCAAATAATATTTTTACCCAATTCGAACTGATTATGCCAATCGGTTTTTTGTTGCCAAAATCGGCCAAAAAGGCTATTATTTATGCATACATTCGTATATTCGTAGGAGATTCGCCTGCCTGCCGACAGGCAGGTAATTCGTAAAGAACTCATGAAAATCGCTTTCGTCCACGATTATCTCGTCCAATACGGGGGAGCGGAGCGGGTGCTTGAATGCTTCGCCGAAATCTGGCCATACGCGCCGATATACACACTCATATACGACGAGGAGAAAACCCACAAGATATTCAAAAACAAGCGGATATACACCTCGTTCCTGCAGAATTTTCCCTATTCGCGCAAAAACCACCGCGTGTTTCCGCCGCTGATGCCGCCGGCCGTCGAGCAATTCGACCTTTCGAAGTACGACGTCGTCCTTTCCGACTCGTCAAGCTATGCCAAAGGCGCCATCACGCCCCCCGGGACGCTTCACATCTGCTATTGCCACACTCCGATGAGATATGCCTGGGACGACTGCCAGAAGTATATCGACGAGTTCGGATTTCCGCGTTTCATCAAACGGCTGGTGCCTTTTTTTATGAACTATATCCGCATCTGGGACCGCGTGAGCGCCGACCGCCCGGACACCTACATCGCCAACTCGCGCTTCGTCGCCGGAAGGATCAAAAAATACTACAAAAGGGAGCCGGCCGCGATCATCAATCCGCCGATCGACACGAAAAAATTCTTCGTCGGAAAATCAGGGAATTATTTTTTGATGGTCGGGCGGCTGATGACCTACAAGCGCTTTGACATCGCCGTCGAGGCCTTCAACCGGCTCGGCTGGCCTCTCAAAATCATCGGCCGCGGAATGGAATACAAGAAGCTCAAAAAAATGGCGAAGCCGAACATCGAGTTCACCGGCCGATTGAGCGAGGAGGAGCTGTTCAAAACTTATGCCAACGCCAAGGCTTTCATCTTTCCGCAGGAGGAGGATTTCGGGCTGGTCGCGATCGAGGCAATGGCTTCCGGGAGGCCAATCATCGCTTTTCGCGGCGGAGACATCGTTGAGCACGTCGTCGACGGCCAAGAGGGGATATTCTTCGACGAGCAGACTCCCGAATCGCTCATCGGCGCGCTACGAAAATTCAAACCGGAAAACTTCGACTCCCGGAAAATCCGCGAAAAAGCCCTGCCATTTGACAGGGAGCTGTTTAAGGGTAAAATAAAGGACTATGTTGAAAATGAATTTAACTCGCGAATAAAGAACAAATTAGAAGCGAATTAGAACGAAATCTTCGCTCTTATTTGTTTTAATTTGTTTATAATTCGTGAGTATTTTATGGAGCTCAAAGAATATTACAAAATCTGGAAAAAGCACATCTCCGTCGTCATATACGCGGTTCTTGTCGTTGTCGTCGCCGTTTATGCCTGGTCGGTGAAAAAGTCGGAGACGTTTTCCGCGTCGCTTCTTTTGGAAACAAGACGAACGCAAGCCCAGTCGACCAATGAGTACACATATGACCAGTTCTATCGCCTGCAAGCGGATGAAAAATTTTCAGAAACGATCGTCGAGTGGCTCAAAGCGCCCGGTGTCGCCCGCGAAATATTCCAAAAATCGGGAGTGAATACGGACGAGAAATCAATGCGCCAGCTTTCAAAAAGCTTCCGGGCGGAAAAAACGTCTTCCCAGATCGTTTCGGTGAATTTCGGCGTTCAAAAAGAAGACGAAGCCAAAAAAATCGCCGACGCCATCGCTTCCGTGATTTCCGAAAAAACAAAGGGGATCAACGCTGAAGCGCGCGATCCCGAATGGTTTGAGGTGGCAATGGATGATTTGGCGGTGGTGAAAAACGCGCAGGATCTGCGTCTCAATCTCGCGCTGGCGGCTCTCGCCGGACTTTTCATCGGAACGTTTTTGGCCTTCGGAAAACATTATATTTCGGAGTGAGGTATGAAAATCGGTTTCGACGCCAGATGCCTTGAGGAGGAAAAAATATCCGGAGTGGGCGAATACGCGCTGGAAATTCTTCGCCACCTTCTTGAAAACGACTCTGCCAATCAATACGTCATCTTTTCAAACTCATATAAACAAAAAAGTGGAAATTTCGACTTTTTCGACAAATACCCGAACGTCGAATTGAAACGCTTTCGATTTCCAAACAAACTGCTGAATTTTTGCCTTTGGTATTTCGGCCGGCCGAAATTGGACAAAATGACAGGCGGTTGCGATGTTTTTTTTGCGCCGAATATAAATTTCCTGACCGCGAGCAAAAATTGCCGGCTCGTCACCACTTTTCACGATCTTTCTTTTGAGCGTTTTCCCGAATTTTTCACCCGCAAAACCCGGCTCTGGCATTTCTTTTTCGTCAATCCGCGCCGCATCGCCAAACTCTCAAGCTCAATCATCGCCGTTTCGGAATCGACAAAAAGGGATCTGGAAGAGATATACGGAATCGACGCGGAAAAAATAAAAGTTGTTCCCCACGGCGTGAGTTCCGATTTCCGGGTCATCGACCGAAACAATCCCAAACTGCTTGGGATCCAGAAAAAATACGATTTGCCGCACAAGTTTGTTTTGTATCTTGGAAATGTCGAACCGCGAAAAAATATTCATTCGATCATCAAGGCTTTCAAAAGCATCGAAAAACGCAGCAAAAAACTGGGAAAATACAATTTGGTTCTGGCCGGAAATGTGAGTCCGCTTTGCCGCGGCGAAATCGAGCGGGAGAAAGAAAATGTCCGCGCCATCGGATACATCGACCGCGAGGACAAGCCTTTTGTCTTCAATCTTGCTTCACTTTTCATCTATCCTTCTTTTTTCGAGGGTTTCGGCCTGCCGATTCTCGAAGCGATGGCCTGCGGAACGCCCGTGATCGCGTCGAACAATTCGTCCATTCCGGAAGTGGCCGGAAGCGCGGCAATTTTCGTTGATCCGAACCGACCGGATGAATTGCGCGAAGCAATGACGGCCGTCCTTTCTGATGAAAAATTGTATGATAAAATGAAAGACAGGGGATTGAAACGGGCAGAAAAGTTCAGCTGGAAAAAAAGCGCGGAGAAAACACAAGAAATACTCACGAATCAACGAACGAATTGAAAACGAATCAGAGCGAATTTTTCGTGTCTATTCGTTCTTATTCGCCATAATTCGTTCTCAATTCGTGAGTTATGAGAATTGGCATCGACGCCCGCTTTTTCGGGACAATCGGAAAAGGCCTCGGGCGATACACCCAGAAATTGATCGAGAATCTGGAAAATATCGATTCTGAAAATCAATATTTTGTTTTTTTGCGCAAAGAAAACTGGGATGAATACAAGCCGAAAAACAAAAATTTCACGAAAGTCCCGGCTGATATCCCGTGGTACGGCCTTCGAGAACAATTGCAATTTCCGGGAATATTGAAAAAACACAAACTCGATCTTGTCCATTTTCCGCATTTCAATGTGCCTGTTTTATACAAGGGCAAATTCGTTGTCACGATCCACGATCTCATTCTTCTGCGCTATCCGACAAAGAAAGCCTCGACGCTTTCACCCCTCTTTTACCTTTTCAAAAAAAGGGCATATGACTTCGTTATCCGGCAAGCCGTCAAAAAAGCGGAAAAAATAATCGCCGTCTCAAAACACACGAAAGTCGACATTGAAAAATATTTCCGCGTTCCGGACGAGAAAATATCTGTCACGTATGAAGCCGTTGACATTGCGCAAAAAATGTCCGCCGAGCCCGGTGAAAAGATTCTTGAAAAGTATGGTATAATGAAGCCGTACCTCTTGTATGTCGGGAACGCGTATCCCCACAAAAATCTCGAGAGGCTTGTTTTGGTGTTTCGAGAGATCGCAAAAAAGCATCCGCATCTGCATCTGGCGCTGGTTGGAAAGGAAGATTATTTCTACAAGCGCCTGAAAAAATTCGCGTCCGAAAACTTCGCAAAGAATGTTGTTTTTGCCGGTTTCGTGCCCGACAAGCATTTGGGGATTGTCTATCGCGAAGCCTTGCTCTATGTCTTTCCGTCGCTTTGCGAGGGATTCGGTCTGCCGCCGCTCGAAGCGATGGCCAAGGGCATTCCGGTGGCCAGTTCGAACGCTTCCTGTCTGCCGGAAATCCTCGGCGAAGCAGTCGTCTATTTCGATCCCAAGGGCATGGCGGAAATGGCCGCAACGATCGAATCGGCGATTTCCGACAGCGATCTGCGCAAAAACCTGATCACCCGGGGCAAAGAGCGACTGAAAAAGTATAGTTGGGAAAAAATGGGACGCGAAACACTGGATATTTATGAAAAATGCAGGTAGGTCTCTACGAATTACCTGCCTGCCGGCAGGCAGGCGAATTTCTTACGAATATACAAATAAATTGCTTGGCAAATAATTAAAATATTTTATACAAATCTGATTAACACGTTCATTCGTATATTCGCAAAAGATTCGTAATTCGTAGAGATGTCACGAAAACAAATACTCAAACAAATGCACGATGTCCGACCCGTTCGCGAAGACGGCTCTTTGGATATGGAAAAAATCAAGGGCCGTGGAAGAATCGTGCGAATGGAGCACAAAAAAACCGCATTGTCCGACCGCCGAAAAACTTCTTTTGTGCAAATGAACGATGTTCGCAGTCCGTGGGAAGCGATTCCCGCGAATCGGAAAGAGAAGGGGGAAAAAGTTCCAGAAAGAAACATTTCTACTTCGTCTTTTGTTGAATCCGAGGCTATTCACGAAATTCCCGAATATTCAACATATATCGATCCAGTCCGGGAGGAGCCCAGAAAACCGAACACCATCCAGCTTGGACGCGTCGTGCCGGGCGAATTTTTGTCCGTTTCAAAAATTCCGGCCGGCCGCGAAATCTCTGTCGGCAAAAACAAAGAAATATCCGAACTGTTCCAATCTTCGCCGAATTCCAAATCCGATGCCAAAGATTCCGAATCTATTTTTGACGAAAGCGTCGGGATTAAACCACAGGATCCGCAAAAGAAACATCTTTGCGAACCATGGGAGCTTCCGGAGCCGAAGAAAAGAAAAAAATATCGCCGTCAAAAACTCGGATCTAGATTTGCAGATGCCTTCGCGTTCAATTTCGCGGGAGCGGCAAATTTCCGAAACGCGTATGCTTTTGTCGCCGCCTTGCTCATTTTCGCGATGATTATCCCTTGCTTTTCATATATTCAAAAGGGACTTGACACAAAAAGCCTGCTTATCGATTCGAGTGAAAACATCTTGGGGGGATTTGCCCAAGCCAAAGATAATCTCACCGCCGGAAATTTCGAAAAAGCCGCGCTCAATTTCGAAGATTCCCGCGAAACACTCAAACAAGCGAATAACGAGGTTTCAAAAATCGGCGGGGATTTGAGCGAAATTTTGAGGTTCGTTCCGGGAGTTTCAAAAGTCGCAACGGCAAACTATATCCTCGACGCCGGGGAAAACATCGCTTCGGCCGGCAAAACAATGGCTGAATCCGTGAAATCGCTTTCCGGTTTCGAAAATCCGCTCTCCGGAGAGGGAAATGTCTCTCTCACGGAAATGTTTCTGAATCTTCGGGGTGGGGTAGCGCAAGCCGGATCCGATCTTGCCGAGGCCGAGACTTGCCTCGAAAAAGCGAATCTTGACGATCTTCCGCCGGAAATCCGGCCGAAATTCGCCGAACTCAAAGAAAAACTGCCCGCTGCCGTCTCGGCGCTCAAATCCTTTTCGAACGACTCTGACATCATCCTCGACGTTTTGGGCTACAACGGCCCGCGGAAATTTCTCTTTCTTTTCCAAAACAACCAGGAAATGCGCGCCACAGGAGGATTCATCGGAAGCTACGGCATCCTTGACATCTCAAACGGAAAAATCAAAAAATTGTTCGTGGACGACATATACAATCCCGACGGACAGCTCACCGCCCGCGTGATTCCGCCCGAGCCGATCCAAAAAATGAGCGCCGTCTGGACGATGCACGACGCCAACTGGTTTCCGGATTTCCCGACCAGCGCCGAAAAGGTTTCCTGGTTTTATGAAAAAACGGGCGGTCCGACCGTCGACGGGGTGGTGGCAATGACTCCGACGGTCATCGAAAAGATGCTTTCCGTCACCGGCCCGATCGAAATGCCGGAATACGACACAACCGTCGACGCGGACAATTTCATCGAAAAGACTCAATTTGAAGTCGAAGTCGACTACGACAAGGAGGAAAACCGCCCCAAAAAATTCATTGCCGATCTCACGCCGAAAGTTCTCGACAAACTGCTCGGCGCAAAAGACCCGAAAAAAATGCTCGGCGCCTTGAATGTCCTTTCTTCAGCGCTCAAGGAAAAACAGATTCTCATTTATTCAAAAAACTACAACATCCAAAAAATGGTTTCGGCGCAAGGCTGGTCGGGAGAAATCCTCGCCACACAAAAGGATTTTTTGAGCGTTGTCAATTCAAACATCAACGGATACAAGACTGACGGCGTGATCGATGAAACAATCCGGCACACGAGCGAAATCCAGTCGGACGGAAGCGTCGTCGACACGGTTTCGGTGACGCGCCGGCACAACGGCGGAAACGAAGAATTCGAATGGTGGAACAAAGTGAACGGGGATTGGATGCGGGTTTACGTCCCGGAGGGTTCGAAGCTCCTCGAAGCTGACGGACAGACACGCGAATTTGTTTCCTCGCCGCTCGACTATCAAAACCTCGGCTTCAAGCGGGATCCGAACGTCCAGGCAAATGATGATTCGACACACATTGACGACAAGACCGGCACAAGAATATATTCCGAAAACAAAAAAACCGTTTTTGCAAACTGGGTGTATGTGAGTCCGGGAGAAGAAGCGACGATAACGTATAAATATGCCCTGCCGTTCAAGTTGAGTTTCGACGATCTGCATCATCCGGCCGACACTTTTTCGGTGCTGTATCAAAAACAATCGGGAAGCGTCGCAACCTCGCTGATTTCGGAAATAAAAATGCCGGAAAACATCCGCGCCATCTGGCACTGGCCGGAAAAGGTTGACCAAAAGGAAAATTCGTTTATACTGAACACCTCGCTGGACACGGACAAATTCGTGGGAATAGCGGCGGAAAAATGATCAAAACCCTCACTCACAAACTCAAAAACTCCCGTCCGTCGGATTCCATCAATTCGGCGGCTTTGGTGATCGCCGCAGCGGGAATCTTGAGCCGGATGCTGGGACTCGTCCGCGACCGCATTCTGGCCGCGAAATTCGGAGCAGGGGACGCACTCGACGTATACTATGCCGCTTTTCGCGTGCCGGATTTGATCTACAATCTCCTCATTCTCGGAGCCCTGAGCGCCGCTTTCATTCCCGTTTTCACAAGCCTTCTTGCGCGCGACGAGGAAGACGAAGCCTGGAAACTCGCCAACAATCTTTTGAGCGCGGCCCTTTTCGTTTTGATTGTTTTGAGCGCCGTTTTCGCTATTTTCACGCCGGAGCTGATGAAACTCATCACCCCCGGATTTTCCGACGAAAAAATGGCTGAAGCCGTGCGCCTCACGCGGATTATGTTTTTGAGCCCGATTTTTCTGGGCGTGAGCGGGATTTTCGGCGGCATTCTCAACTCTTTCAAGAGATTTCTGATTTATTCGCTTGCGCCGATTATGTATAATCTCGGGATAATCGCCGGCGCGCTTTTTTTTGTGAAACCTTTCGGAATCGCGGGACTCGCCTGGGGCGTCATCTTGGGCGCGTTTTTGCATATGCTTGTCCAGTATCCGGCCGTCAAAATCACCGGTTTCAATTTCAGCCTTTCTTTCAATTTCAAAAACTCGAACCTTTGGAAAATTGTGAAATTGATGATCCCGCGGACTCTCGGCCTTGCCGTCGCGCAAATCAACCTGCTGATCATCACAATCATCGCCTCGACGCTTGCCGCGGGAAGTCTCGCTGTTTTCAATTTCGCGAACAATCTCCAAAGTTTTCCGCTTGGAATTTTCGGCGTGCCTTTCGCGCTTGCCATCTTTCCGGTTCTGTCGCGGCATCACGCGCGCGAAGAACGCGGAGAATTCATTGAAAATTTTTCCAAAATATTCCGCCAGATTCTTTTTTTCGTCGTCCCGGCAAGCGTTCTGCTCATTGTCTTCCGGGCGCAAATTGTCCGCGTCGTCCTTGGATCCGGACAATTCGACTGGGAAGACACAATTCTCACATTTCAGTCGCTCGGGATTTTTTCCGCAAGCCTTTTCGCTCAATGTCTTCTCCCGCTCTTGGCTCGCTCATTTTATGCCCTGCACAACACGAAAGTGCCTTTTTTCACGGGAATTGTGAGTGAAATCGTGAACCTCGTTCTCGCGATTTTCCTCTCGCGCACATTCGGCGTTCTTGGCCTTGTTTGGGCGTTTTCCGCTTCGAGTGTGGTGAATATGATTTTGCTTCTTTTGATTTTGCGAAAAAAGCTCGGCGGGCTGGACGGAGAAAAAATATTCTTCTCGACCGTCCGGATTCTTTTTTCGGCGCTCGCCGCCGGAGCCGCCGCGCAAATTTCGAAATACATCGTCGAGCCGCGCGTCAATCTTGACACTTTTGTGGGAGTTTTCTCTCAGCTCGCCGCGGGCGCGGCGGCCGGAATCGCCATCTATCTCATTTCTTCAAAACTTCTCCGTCTCGAAGAATTTGAGTCAGTGAAAAAACTTCTCACCGGAAAATTCCTGCGTCTGCGCCAAACCATCCCTGATGATCCGACGCAAGCCAGCGGGATTTGAAATATGGATAATCACAAAAACATTCGAAATTTTTGCATAATCGCCCACATTGACCACGGAAAGTCGACGCTTGCCGACCGGATGCTTGAAATCACGCAAACCGTCGAACAGCGCAAAATGAAAGAGCAGCTGCTCGACACGATGGATTTGGAGCGGGAGCGGGGAATCACCATCAAATTGCAGCCGGTGCGAATGATTTTTCGGCCGCTCTCACCCCTCCGCCCCGCCCTTCGCGAAAGGCGGGGCACCTCCCCCGCCAGCCATGCTTCGCAAAGCGATGCGGGCAGGCCTCGGGCAGGGGAGGAGACTTTTATTCTCAATCTCATTGACACTCCCGGGCACGTCGATTTTGGCTATGAAGTGTCAAGGTCTCTTGCCGCCGTCGAGGGCGCGATTCTGCTCGTGGACGCGACCAAGGGCGTGCAAGCCCAGACGGTGGCGAATCTCTATCAAGCCGTCGAACAAGGCCTTGAGATCATCCCCGTCGTCAACAAAATCGATCTTCCCAACGCCGAAATCGAAAAAACGAAAAAAGAAATCGTCCATCTTCTTGGGTGCAGAAAAGAGGAAATTTTCGAAGCCAGCGGAAAAACGGGAAAAGGCGTGATGGAAATCCTCAACGCAATCGTCGAAAAAATCCCGCCCCCCGCGGGCGACGGACAAAAGCCCTTGCGCGCGCTCATTTTCGACTCGAAGTATGATTCATACAAGGGCGTGCTGGCCTACGCGCGGATCATCGACGGCGAAGTGAAAACCGAAGACAAGATTTTCACAATGGCGACAAAAGAGGAAAGTTCCGTGATTGAAGTCGGTCATTTTTCGCCCGAACTTGTGAAAGCGAAAAAATTGTGCGCCGGCGACATCGGATATATCGCCACGGGATTCAAAAGCGTCGGGGACTGTCGCGTCGGAGACACCATAACCATATCAAACATTAAAAGTCAAATATCAAAATTGCCGGGTTATAGGGATATAAAACCCGCCGTATACGCCAGTTTTTATCCCAAAGAAGGCGACGACTATAATTTTATGCGCGACGCCCTCGGAAAACTCAAGCTCAACGACGCCGCTTTCGCTTTCGAACCCGAGGCCAATCTGGCGCTCGGCCGGGGATTCCGCTGCGGATTTCTGGGGCTTCTGCATATGGAAATCATCCAGGAACGCCTCCGGCGCGAATTTGACATCGATCCGATCATCACGACTCCGAGCGTGGTTTATAAAGTTAAAACAAAGGGGAAAAAAGATTCACAGGATGTTTTTTCTCCGCTTGAAATGCCTGACCCGTCGACGATTGAGTCCATCGAGGAGCCGTATGTGAAACTCGACATCATCGCCCCATCGTCGTATCTCGGCAGTATAATGGACTTGATGAAAAGCCTCCGCGCCGAATACAAAAACACGGACTATATCGACGGCGAAAGAATGATCCTCACATTCCGCGCGCCGCTCATTGATGTGATCATTGATCTGCACGACCGCCTGAAAAGCGCCTCGTCAGGATTCGCTTCGATGAATTATGAACTCATCGGGTACAGACCAAACGACCTCGTGAAGCTTGATATTCTCGTCGCCGAAGAAAAAATTGACGCTTTTTCGCGCATCGTCCCGCGTGAAAACGCCTTTTCGGAGGGAAAAAGAACGGTTGAAAAACTGAAAGACAGCATTCCGCGGCAAAATTTCCAAGTGGCGCTCCAGGCGGCCGTCGGCGGAAAAATTCTCGCCCGTGAAACAATCAAAGCTTTCCGCAAAGACGTGACGGCCAAACTATACGGCGGAGACGTGACCCGAAAAAGAAAGCTTCTTGAAAAACAGAAAAAGGGGAAGAAAAAAATGTCCCGCGTCGGCCGCGTGGAAATTCCAAGCACCGCGTTCCTCGCCGTTTTGCGGAAGTAGGCGAAAGGAACAGCTGATTGCATTTTGTTTTGTTTTGTAATAACATTTACGCGTTGTATCGTAAATCTTAAGAAAAAACTATGCGAAGCATAAAAGAAACAAAAATCGCCATTATCGGCGTGGGATATGTCGGTTTGCCGCTGGCTATCGAATTCGGAAAGAAAATGAACACGGTCGGATTTGATGTCAATGAAAAAAGAATCGATCAGCTCAAAAAAGGCGTCGACGTTTCAGGCGAAATTTCGAAAAAAGAAATCTCGCAGGCCAAAAAACTTTCTTTCACTGCGAGCGCCGACGACCTCAAAAAAAGCAATTTTTTTATCATAGCTGTTCCAACACCTGTCACCGAATCAAGATATCCGGACTTCGACCCATTGATCAAGGCCAGTGAATTTCTGGGAAAAATCCTGAAAAAGAATGACGTGGTCGTATACGAATCGACGGTATACCCGGGCGCGACGGAAGAAATCTGCGTCCCCATTCTTGAGCAGGAATCCGGGCTTGCGTTCAACAAAGATTTCTTCGTCGGATACAGTCCCGAGCGGATCAGTCCCGCCGACAAAAACAAGGTGAGCGACATCGCCAAAGTGACATCCGGCTCAACTCCCAAAACAGGAAAATACATCGACAATGTGTACAGGCAGATTATCAAGGCAGGAACTTTCCTGGTGGACGATATGAAAATCGCGGAAGCTTGCAAAGTGATGGAAAATATCCAAAGAGACGTCAACATTGCCCTGATGAATGAAATCTCCATCCTGCTTCAAAAAATGGACATTGACACGCACGACGTGATCGCGGCTATGCGGACAAAATGGAACGCGCTTCCGTTCGTGCCGGGACTTGTTGGCGGACATTGTATCGGCGTCGATCCATATTATCTCATTTTCAAATCCCAGGAAGTTGGCTGCAGCGTCGAACTCATTCGGAACGCGCGGCTCATCAACGACGGAATGCCGCAATTCATCGCCAATCAGGCCATTGCGGCAATGTGCAAAAAATCAATCAATCCGGTTGGAGGGAAAGCGCTGATTCTCGGAGCGACTTTCAAAGAAAATTGCTCTGATATTCGCAATTCACGCTCTTTCGACATTGTAACGGAGCTCAAAAAATATGGGCTCGCAGTGGATATTCACGATCCCGTCGCCGATCACGAAAAAGTTCAAAGGGAATATGGATTTGAATTGGTTGACAAACCTGAAAATGGCGTTTATGACGTTGTTCTGCTGGCCGTCGCCCACAAAAAATTCAAAGATGCGGGAGTCGCCGCCTTGAAAAAATTCGGAAAAAAGAAAAAATCTGTTTTCTTTGACATAAAATCGGTTTTCAAGAAAAGCGATTCGGATTTGCGACTCTGACATTATTTCTCGAAAGGGCGCCTCTCCGGCGCCTCTTTTCTTTTGCGCGCTTCACTGGTAAAATACAGTCAACTGGAAAATCGACGGGAAACAACATAATTCTTGTTTTTCACTATGCCCAACCCCAAAGAAGCTAAGATTGTCAAAGGAAAGGACGGAAAATTGCGGCTGGAAAACTTCTATACTCCGCTTTCCGAGGCGAAAAAGGAAATCTGGCGGAGGTGGAACGACAAAGCCCTGCGGAAAAAGGTGGAGGGATTTTTGGGTAGACCTCTACCAAAAGTTCTTCAGAAAGAGCCTCGCGCTGTTTTGGCGCGGCACATTGTTACACCTGATACTGAATATCGTTATTTTCTCGACTTAGTTAAAATGATAAAACTTAAACCATTGGGTTGGGAATATTTGAAAGACAAGTTTTATACAGTTAATCCAACAAAACTTTCTCTTGGTAAAATATATTTTTTTGATAAAGAATATGACTCCAAAGAAACAATTTGTTCGAAAAAAATATTAAGCTTTAAGGATAAACTTGAAGGAAAAAAAATTTGTGATTTGAAAACTCTCTGGTTGGAAAATCTTGTTGATTTTCATCATCGATTGCCAAACTTGGTAAAAATAAGAGAGATTGAAAAATTTGACGCTTCTCACTGGTACAAACAAAACGGAAAAAACGCCAAACAGAATTATAAGTATTTTTTAGGATTATTTGTGCGAAATGGAATTTTATTTGAAAATTTTTTTCCAAGAGATGAGCAGAAATTTACAAAAGATATCGTTTTGCCGGCTTTTCAAGAAATTCAAAAATATTTTGGACTAAAACCTCTTATTTTTCCCCTAATTGCAAGAAAATCGGAAACCGATCTTTTCTGGTACTGTCATCATAAATCATTAATAAAACAAATAGATATTTTAATGGAAAATAAACAGAAAAAAGATGCATAATTTGATTACAAATATCGAGGGATGTGCTACGGCATTGGCAGAAACCGTAAACATTAATTTATTGTATTATTCTCATCTGCCAACAATTGTCATATCTCTCATACTCGGGTCTTTTGTTTTTATCAAGAATAAAAAAGATTTATCCGCCAAAATTTTGTTTTTTATATCACTTGTTTTTTCGTTTTGGACTTTTTTTGACTTTGTTTCTTGGAAAAGTTCAAATAGTGTGCATATTATGTTCACCTGGGCGTTGCTAGGAATTTTGGACGCCCTAATGTATATTTTAAGTCTGTACTTTGTGTATGTTTTCATTGACAAAAAGGACATTTCCTTTGTTAAAAAAATTATCTTGGTTGGTTTGCTTTTGCCTATAATTATCATGACCCCAACGAACCTAAATCTGATTAGTTTTGATGTGGTCAATTGTTGGGCAAATGATAATTCGTTTCTGAATTATATTTATGTTCCCGAAATCATTGTTTCTCTATGGATAATTATCCTTGCGATTCAAAGATATATTAAAGCTGACAAAAACAAACGAAAGGAAATTTTTCTTTTATCGACCGGGATAATTTTGTTTCTTTTCTCTTTTTTTACTGCCGGCTATTTGACAGAAATTTTTAATAATTTTTCCATTGAAATTTACGGCCTCTTCGGAATGATCGCCTTTATGGCCTTCCTCGCTCATCTCATCGTCCGCTACAAGGCGTTCAACATCAAGCTTCTCGGCGCGCAGGCTTTGGTGGCGGCGCTGGCAATCGGCATTGGGTCGCAGTTCTTCTTCATCCAGAATCCCACGAACAAGATATTGAACGGCATCACATTCGCGATTTCGCTGGGATTCGGATATTTCCTCGTGAAATCCGTCGAAAAAGTGGACAGGCAGAAAGAAGAACTTGAAATCGCAAATGACAAAATCCAAAAAGACAAGGAAATCGTCGAAAAAGCCAATGTCGAATTGGTGAATCTCGACAAAGCCAAGACCGAATTCATCAACATAGCCTCGCACCAGCTGCGCACTCCCATTTCGGTCATTTCCGGCGTGGCTTCGATGATGCTCGAAGGGGATATCGATCGGATGCCGCCCGAACAAAGGCAGAAATTCTATCGCTCGGTGTGGGAGAAGACCAAAAAACTCAAATTCATCGTTCACGACATCCTCAACGCCACCAGTTTTGCCAATCAGAAGTTTTCCGTGGTTGAAGAAACCGCCGAAACAATCGACGTTCCCGCAATGCTTGGAAAAATAATCGGGGATTTTGATATGGAAGTGAAGGAAAGGGGCATTGATTTGGAGCTTCACGCCGAAGAAAACGTTCCGCCAGTCAAAGGCCAGCAGAAATATCTCGAAGAAGCGTTCATCAATCTCATCAACAATGCGATCAAATACACCCCGTCGGCGAATATGACCAACGACGTGCGCAAAAAACGGGAAAGAGGCGAGCGGGGGAGAATCGCGGTGAGCGTCAAAAAAGATCCCGGGAATCCTCAAAATGTGCTCGTCGAAATCGCCGACAACGGCATCGGCATCCCGAAAGAGGCGAAAGAGAAATTGTTCCACCGGTTTTCAAGAGCCCAAAACGCGGTCGATATGTATACGGACGGAACCGGACTGGGACTGTTCATCGTGAAGGAAATCGCGGAAGGCCACGGCGGCAAAGTCTGGTTCGAAAGCGAACTGGGCAAAGGCACGTCCTTTTTCGTGAATCTGCCGACAAGCCCGAAATTCAATGTCGACATAAAAAAGCGCGTCGCCGAGGATTCAAAAGATTGAAAAATTGCATTTTCATTGTATTTTCATCGATAATGCGATAAAATGAAAGAAGAAAAGTTATGGACAAGGCGACAGGTCAAATTCACGCCCTTTTTGTGGAAGACGATCCGGACCAGGTAATGCTATACCTGACGAAGTTTATGATTGAAGGCGTGACAACAGTGGCAACCGACAATGAATACGACGCGATGCAATACCTCTTGGGCGGAGAATTCGACATTGTTCTTTTGGACATCATGCTCAAGGACAAAGAAAGCGGAATCAAAATTCTCAAAAGCGTCAAAGAAAACCCAAAAACGAAGGATATTCCGGTGGTGATGTTCACCAATTATACAAAAAAGGAAGTGTTGGACGAAGCTGCGCGGCTTGGCGCCGTCGACATCATCATCAAATCCGAAACGACTCCGAAACAGACGGCGGAAAAAATCAAGGAAATTGTGAAAAATCGCCATTCTTCAAACCGGTGATAATATATTTGACACAAAAAAATGCCCCAAAACCAAACGACGGAAAACAAAACCGAAGAAATCAAACTTGACCGCAAATCGAAAATTCTTTTCGCGGTTTTGGCGATTCTCATCGCCGGTTCGGTCGCGGCGACTTTCTGGCGCTACATCGTGAAACGCGACTATGTCATCGAATCCCAGACCGATTGCGATCCGGAAACGGAGAATTGCTTTGTCTGGAAATGCGACCCGACGTTCCCCGAAGAGGGAGAGGAATGCACCGGCCCTCCGGACAAAGACATTTGGTACTATAAAATTCTGCGCCGCAATGCCAAAAACATTCCTCTTTGCGATCCCAACGACGAAAATTGCGAGGCGCTTTCCTGTCCCGAAGGAGAAAAAGATTGCGAAGAAATTTTTTGCTCGCCAGAAAACGTGAAACCGGACGAGGAGTGCAGCACGCCGGAGCAATATCTTCTGGAAAACCCGCCCGAAGATGAAGAGGAAGAGGAAGAATGCGCGCCGGATGACGAAGAGTGTGCCGCCGCCGCGACTGAAACCGAAGAGGAGTGCGCGCCTGACGACGCGGAGTGCGCCGCCGGACAAGAAGAGAGTGAGGACGAAACTCAAGAAAATAGCCAAGAAAAAATCCCTTCGGCAGATCAGATTCCTCCGGGAGTCGAGCTGATGTAAAATATCAAACGTATGATTTCACGTCACCGGAAAAAAGTGAAAGTTATCTGGATAATCATCACTCTTTTGGCTGTTTTGTCGATGGTGGCTTTCACGGTTGCTCCGCTGTTGGGATAAAGCTCCATAAAAAAATGACCAAAAAAAGACAAGAAGGCGCCAAACCCGCCACGAAAATATTTTCCGCCATATTTTTTCTTGCCGGTCTGGCCGTCCTGGCGCTTGTCGGCATCTCACTCGGAAAAGAAACATACCGCAAAAAACAAATCCAAAAAGAAATAGAAGGTCTGCAAACCGAAATCCAGAAAATGAACCAGGAAAACAGCGAACTTTCGAATCTCATTTCATATTTCTCTTCCCGAGAATTTCAGGAAAAGGAAGCCCGCGAGAAACTCAATCTCCAAAAAGAGGATGAAAAAATGATCGTATTGCGGAAAGAAATCGAGGCACAAAAAGTCGAGGAATCAAGCGCGCCGGAACAAAACGACCAGGCCGCGACGGATCAATCGCCAAATTGGCAAAAGTGGTTGAGATTCTTTTTCAAATAGGTTATTGAAGAATATACGCAATAATATGGATAAGAAAACGAAAAAAAACAGAAAATTGATGTTTGTCATTCTGTCCACAGCCGGCGTGATTTTTCTTTTGCTCGCGGCGGCCGTTCTTGGCGTGTACAAGTATGACCGCGGCGACCGGTTTTTTCTGGCTCTTGAAAAAGCCGTTCCTTTCCCCGCGGCCTATGTGAGCGGCGCGGGCAGCATCAGCGTCGGGGAGACGAAAGAAGACCTGCGGGCGGTGAAAAAATTCTATGAATCGCAGGATTTCGAACAAATTGGGATGCGGATCGATTTCTCAACCGAACAGGGAAAGAAAAGGCTGAAAATAAAAGAAAAAGAAATTCTCAACAAGCTCGTGGAAAACAAAATCATCGAAGCGCTGGCTGAAGAAAAGGGGATTTCCGTGAGCGACGCGGATGTGAAGGCGCAGATTGAATCGAACATCGAACAGTTCGGCAACCGCCAAAATCTGATGAGCGAACTTTCGCGCCTTTATGGCTGGAGCCTGGCGGACTTCCAGGAAAAAGTCGTGAAACCGGAAATACTCGCGGAAAAACTCACGGAAGCCTATTCAGATGAGGTCGATAACTCGAAACAGACCGAAAAAATCAAAGTCCTTTATGACCGTGTCGCGTCGAAAAAAGAAGATTTTTCAAAGGTGGCCGCGGAAGCGTCGGAGGGCAAAAGCGCCGAGCAGGGAGGAGACCTCGGATGGTCAACAAAAGACCAGCTCATTCGGGAAGTTGCCAACAAAGCATATTCAATGAAAACGGGGGAAACGAGCGGCGTGATTGAAAGTCCTCTCGGTTTCCATATCGTGAAACTCGAAGAGAAAAAGACGGAGGATGAACAGGAACTTGTCCGCATCCGCCAGATTTTCGTCGCCAAAACAACGTTCGGCGACTGGCTCAAAGAAAAGGCAAAGGACTTCAAGGTGACGGTTTTTCTGAAAGATTATGTCTGGAACGCCCAAACCGGCCTCGTCGAATTCAAAAACCAGGATCTCAAAAGATTCGAGGAAAGCCTCGGCATCAATTCCCAAGGCGACCCATCGGTTTTTCCTTGAATCGCAATGATACAAAACGCAAAAAACGCCCCAATGTCGTGTGGGACGTTTTTTTGTTTCGAGCCGGAAGCGAGAATCGAACTCGCGACCTTCGCTTTACGAAAGCGCTGCTCTACCGCTGAGCTATTCCGGCTTATTAAATTTTCATGACCTCTGCTTGGAGCCTGTCCGCCTTTGGCGGAAAAGTATTGCTCTACCACTGAGCTACTCCGGCAAATGGCGATAGCAGGCGGGCGAAAGCGCTGCTCCCCGCCTGCATCGCTACGCCAGCCCGCAGCAGATGCAGCGCTTCTGGCGGGCGAAGCGTGGCGGGCGGGTACCAGCTGCCTGCCCGCCTTTGGCGGGAGCTACATCGGCTTATTTTTGAGCGGGTAACGGGAGTCGGACCCGTATCTCAACCTTGCCTGCCCGCAGTGCTTCGAAAATAGCGAGCGACGAGAATCGAACTCGCGCCCCAACCTTGGGAAGGTCGTGTACTGCCACTATACTACGCTCGCACAAGCGAAACGGGCGGGGGAAGGTCGCATAATAGCCGCTATACTATATCCGCATTTACCTTGAAAATATAACAAATCATTTCGGTTCTGGCAATAGAAAAAAATCTGTGTTATAATGCGGCTGATGCAGGAAATCATTGCCAAAATCGAAGCTCTCCGGAAAAAAATCGCCCTCGCGGGCGACCGTCTTTGACTTGCCCGAAAAGAAAAAGAAAATTGAACTTCTTGAAAAGAAATCCGAAAAAGAGGCCTTTTGGCAAGACCGCGAAACGGCGCAAAACGTGATGCGCGAACTTGAAAATTTGCGGAGCAGCGTCAAAACCGCAAGCGTTCTGGAAACAGAAGTTGCCGCCCTCTCGGAACTCGCCGAAATCGCGGGAGACGACGCAGAACTGAACACCCAAATCGAAAAAAAGCTTTCCGAACTGGAACAAGCGGCCGCCAAACTTGAATTTGAATTGCTTTTTTCGGGAGAATATGACCAAAACAACGCGATTCTCTCGATCCACAGCGGAACGGGCGGCGTGGACGCGCAAGACTGGGCCGAGATGCTCTTGCGGATGTATCTGCGCTACGCCGAACGCAAATCCTGGAAAGCGAAAATAATTTCCGAGTCGCGCGGACAGGAAGCGGGCGTCAAAAGCGCAACGGTTGAAATAATCGGGAAACTAGCTTACGGCCATCTCAAAGCGGAGGCGGGAGTGCACCGGCTCGTGCGGCTTTCACCGTTCAACGCCAACAATCTCCGGCAAACTTCGTTCGCCCTTGTTGAAGTTTTGCCCGAAATTGATAGAATGAAAGAGGTCGAAGTGAACGAAGCGGACCTGCGAATCGATACTTTCCGGGCGGGAGGCGCCGGCGGACAGCACGTCAACAAAACGTCAAGCGCCGTCCGCATCACCCACATTCCAACGGGATTGGCCGCGGCTTCCCAAAGCGAACGCAGCCAGCTCCAAAACAAAGAGCAGGCGATGAAAATTTTGACCGCCAAGCTGCACCAAAAATATCTCGCGGAACAAGAAGCCAAAGAAAAAAACCTGAAAGGGGAGCACAAAGAAGTCCAGTGGGGAAGCCAGATCAGATCGTATGTCCTGCATCCGTACAAATTGGTCAAAGACCACCGCACGAAATTTGAATCGAAAAATCCGGAAGAAGTGCTGGACGGAAATTTGGACGATTTCATCGAAGAATATCTGAAGAAAAAATAAACCGATATTATTTGTGATTTGTTGATTGGCATAAGATTCGTAGATTAGCATCACACCAAGCGAAGCGTTATGATTGAATTCAAAAACGTCAAAAAAATATACAGCGGGGCTTTGAACGCGGTCGCTCTCGACGACGTGAGTTTCCGGATCGAAAAGTCGGAATTCGTTTCTTTTGTCGGCCACAGCGGCGCGGGAAAATCGACCATCTTGAAACTCATATACGCCGAAGAAAAACCGACTTCAGGAGAAGTGCTTTTCAACGGGGAAAACATCACCAAAATAACCTCCCGAAATATGCCCTATCACCGCCGACGGATCGGAACGGTCTTCCAGGACTACAAGCTCTTGGCGAAAAAAACCGTTTTTGAGAACGTGGCCTTCGCGCTCGAAGTTTCAGGGCACACCAACAAGGAAATCCAGGAAAACGTCCCGCAAATCCTCGACATCGTGGGGCTGGGCAACAAAGCGGAAAGCTATCCCCACGAAATTTCAGGCGGAGAAAAGCAGCGCGTCGCCATCGCCCGGGCGCTGGTTCATCGGCCGGCGCTCATCATCGCCGACGAGCCGACGGGAAACCTCGACCCGATCAGCGCGTGGGGGATCATCCAACTTCTGCTCAAAATCAACAGTCTCGGCACGACCGTCATTCTGGCCACGCACGACAAGGAAATCGTGAACAACATCAAAAAGCGCGTGATCACGCTCGACCAGGGAAGAATTATCCGCGACCATTCAAAGGGAAGATATGCGATATAACAAAACAATATGATACTTCTCACATTAACCCGAACATTCAAATCAGGCTTCCAGAATTTCTTCCGAAACGGATCTTTGACCGTGGCCGCGGTGAGCATTTTGACGCTGGCTCTTCTCATCATCAGCGTAATCCTCGTGCTTTCCATCAGCGCCAACCTCGGCCTCAAATTTATCCAGGACAAGATCGACATCCGGGTATATTTCAAAAGCGACGTCGAAGAAACCCGGATTATGGCTTTCCGCTCCGAAATTCAGAAATACAAAGAGGTGAAATCGGCCGACTATGTCTCGAAAAACAAGGCGCTCGACGATTTCAAAGCCGCGAACGCCGGAAAACCAGACATATTGAAAGCCATCGACGCAGTCGACGAGAATCCGCTTCTGGCCTCGGTCAACATCAAGGCCGTGAACCCGGAGCAATACGACATCATCACCAAATCGGTCGAGAATTCAACTTTCAAAGACGATATCGCCAGCATCAACTATCAGCAATACAAGCTAGTGATCGACCGCTTCAACTCAACAATCAAGACCATCCGCAAAACCGGCGCTTTTCTTTTCATCCTTTTCTCTCTTATCGCCATTCTCATCACTTTCAACGTGATTCGGATGACCATTTTCAACCACGGCACGGAAATCGAGATTATGCGGCTCGTCGGCGCCTCGAACAATTTTATCCGCCTGCCGTTCGTTTTTGAAGGAGTGATTTATGGATGCTGCGCGGCCGTCATCGCCGTCATCCTCCTTTTCCCGATCGTGAAAATCGTCACACCCTATATCATCGGCTCGGCGTACGTGAAAGTGATCGAGGCCGACTTTTTGCGATACCTCGTCTTCATCTTCATCGCCCAGCTTTTCGTGGGAACGGCGCTGGGCATCATTTCGAGTCTTCTGGCAATCAGGAGATACTTGAAGATATAGTCCCGCGCGTCGAACCTCCGCTCAAACAAAAAATTACGCGATCAATTGCGTAATTTTTTCATTTGTTCCGAACGCCGAATTTTGAAAAACTTTGAGATCACCTGTCCGCCTTTGGTGGAGGCGGGTCGTGCCAATTGAAAACTGGCGCACCGCCTATCTATTCAAATAAGTGACAGTCAGTTGTAAAATCGTCGCAAACGACACCCAGAGCAGATACGGGATATTGGCATACACCACCCAGCGCAAATGTGGCCAAATGGCAACGAGCGCCCAAATTAGCGTGCCTAAGACTAAGACAATATCTATCGCCGCCAAAAGATTATTTTTCAGCCCAAACTGCAAAGGAGTAAAAGCGAAATTAAAAACGAGATTGAGCGCAAAAGGCAGGGCCACAATCCACGGCAGTTTGCCGGTCACGGCTTTATAAAACACTGTGCCGAAGGTGACGGCGATGATAGCATAAAGCACCGTCCACACCGGCCCAAAAAGCCAGCTTGGCGGCGCCCACGATGGTTTGATTAAAGTTTGATACCAGTTGTATGCGTTGTTCATGGTTTTTTATTTTAATTTTAGTCACTGATAAATAAACTATGCGTGAAAATGAAAAGGATAGCCAGCGCTCCGACGCCAACTGAAACATAAACAAGGGCAGAAGAATCTTTGTATTTTCGCAGAGCTCGGATGCCCAGCACAAAGGCGGCGATTGTTGCGGAAAAAATGATCGGGGCGGCGATGTCCCACCAGCGGTCATTGGATGAAAGCTGGTTGGGGATATTTAAAAGCAGAGTGGAAATCCCGGCACCCGCCAAGAAAAATGTTTGCAACCCAACGGACCACTTGCCCACTTTGGTGTCTGGCAATATTTTCATATAATAATTTTTACATTATTCATAAATTATTCCCGCCGCCGAATTTCATGCAAACGAAGTTTGCACGCGCAATTATTTTCCTGACTTAGTTCGGTTGTGTTCTTTACATAACATCTGACAATTTTCTGCGGCGGTTTTTCCGCCTTCGTGCCAAGGTTTGATGTGGTCGGCTTCCATTTCTTCAATTTCCCATTTCTTTTTCTTACTTTCGCCTTTGCAATGCGGACAAATGCCTTTTTGTCTCTCGTATGCTTCTCTCTTCATCCTGTCGGTAAAGGCGCGAATATTTAAAAACTTTTCATTTCTGGTCAAAACATATCCGTAAATGCCGGATTTCTTGGTTACGTCTTCATCCTGCATCAACTCGGATATTTCCTTTTCCAGCTTCTTTGAATCTAATTTTTTGCCTTTGAATTGGTTATACAGCATACCCCACGGCACATTGCTCATCTCTCGTCGATAATTTGGAAAAATTTCTCGCACCCAAGCAATTACATTTTGAAAATAATTCCATAGCTCATCAGCGTTTTTATTATGCTGGTGCTTTGCCATGTAGTCCTCAATCTTGTCATCATTTATCCATGAAAGTGCAATTTCTAAGTAATCTTGTCGGATTGGCGAACCACTAACTAATTGTCCACCGTCATTTGCCAATAGATATGCGGCGCAATTTGATTTGCTAAATTTTAATTTGGCGTCAGAAAGCCATGGGCCGGTATAAACCGCGTTGCGAATTTCTTGCTCATTTACTTTCTCTCCGTAAGTATTTATTACCGTAAACCATTCAATTCGTTCTTTGTCAGTTCCTTCGCAGAGATAAATCATTAGTTCGTAATCTAAAATTTTATCTTGCTCCTCTTTTGTTAAATTATGGAAAAAGCGGTTGTCTAGAGAAAAATCGCCATTCACATATTGGCCAATACTGATAGTGCGTTGTTGTCCGTCTAGCACTTCATATCCGCCATCTTCTCTAATCATCCAATACATAACATTCAATGGAAAACCTTTCTTTACGGTTTCTATAACGGCATCGCGCTGTTTTTCCTTGTACACAAATTCACGTTGATATTTTGGACGAATATCAAGCTTTCCTCCATACGCTACAACGCCTTCCTCTGCGCTATCTTTATAGCCATCAATAACTTTTCGGATTTTAATTTTTTGTAGATCTATTTTCATAATATTTTTTAGCTTAATCAACGATATCAGGTAAATCTCTTAATTTTTTACCATTATATTTAAAATAATCCGCTCCAGCATAAGCTCCGCTCGCGTTCAATTCGCCTCGTTGCTCGTAAAGTTTGTACGCAAGAGGAGATAACTTCCAAATTTGGCCGCCATATTCTACCTCGCGCTCACCAACAACTTTTGCCGTTATAGTTTCATCATCTTTAAAAATAATCACATCGCCATTTTTCAAACCTTTTCTGTAAAAGGTGAATAGTCCGCTTTGTTTTCTTGCTTTTGTTACCTCGTCAAATTCCTTTTCTTGATCAATATTTTCAGGATAAATAATCTTACCCTTAAACGAGAGCATGAGCTGACGTATCAATTCTTGGTCAAGCGCAAATAATTCACTTTCACCAACCCGATGTTTATTAAAAATATCGTGCAATAAGGCTTCTTTTTCAGCGTAATCCTCAAGTTCGATTGCAAAAAATCTTTTCAATCCAGCAACATTATAATAACCATTTGCCTCAAGGTATCTCATTCTCTCTTGATAACTATTTGTACCGGTTTGGCCTATCTTTATCAAGCCGGAAACGGCAGTTGTCATTATGTAAATAATTCCTTTCATATTATTTTTTTGCTTTCTTATTTTTTATAACTATTCTCATATATGGAATGACGGGCCTGCCATTAATATCATAATATCCCAATACCGGATGGTCTTCTTTAATTGCGCCAGTCTGCCCGGATTTATAGTAATCTTCTACGAACTTCTTGCTCAGTCCAAATGAGGCCAACTCTCTATACAAATTACCCTGGCCTTGACCGATAATTTCAAATTGATCTGGATTGTATTTGTTAAGAAAGGTAATTGGTACACCTATCATTCCTTTGTAATCCAAAGGAATTTCGGAAACCTTGTCAACATTTATCGCGTCATAATTATCATATGTAGGATATTCCTCGGGAGAATATTTTTTGTATAAAGTTAATTTTTCGTGACGTTTCGGGTTATCTAAATTAGTGTACCAAATACAACCTTTGACAAATAAATATTTTTCACCATTTATAATTTTTGAATTTGCTACATTTTCATTTATCGGATAATCATCTGGAACTCTAAACCAAATATTTCTTCCATCCATTGAAACTCCTAGCCAAAGTTTATTACCTTTAATCAGTTTAAAAATTTCTTTATACGTAATAGCATTTACATTGCCTATAATCAAAAACTTTTTATTATATTCTACAAGTTGCTCCAAATATTCGCGAAATAGTGAAAACGGCGGATTAGTGCAGACAATATCGGCTTCTTTGAGTAGTTTAATACATTCATCACTACGAAAATCGCCATCGCCCTTGAGGGGCGCGGAAACATTTGCGTCGTGTTCTAGTAATTGTTTTACATCTTCAAGTCCTATTGCTCCGTCTTTGTTAATATCGGGGACTTCGTTAATTTCAATTCTGTGTGCCTCTGCATCTTTTGGTTTTATGGGTTTTAACCCCTCCATTTCAAACAGCGGCAGCTGCCTACCGGCAATTGGAGATTTAGTATAACTCGTAGTAATTAACTTCTTTAGGCCTAAGGCGTTAAAGTTGGCGGCGAAATACTTAAAAAAATTGCTTTCAAAAGGATCATCGCAATTACAATAAACAACCTTTCCGCGAAACTGGTCCTTGTAGTGTTTGAGTTCCTTTTCAATATCAACAAGCTGAGTGTAAAACTCATCCTTCTTTGCCCGGCTAGCTTTGCGTAAGTTTTTATTTGAAGATTTATTTGCCATAAAATTTTAACTACTTTTCCTCTTTCGTATTGGCACGTTTTCGTCTAAAAGACGCATTAACAAACTAGCAAACGAAAGATATTCGGTAGTTTTAAGCGGATCACGTTGAATAAAATTGAGATGTGCTTTACGATCTCGCACGCCAACAATACCTTTAAATAAATTCATTAGGCCACGCTGTTCCGCTTTTTCTAGACTTGTCTTTAAGGAATTGAATTTTATTTTCGGACGTTGGTTATCGCATCCGAATACATGATTCATTAAATCATCGCCATCTAAATCTTTACCATTATTATTTTTTGGATGTCCAGTTTTAATTTTCACCTGATCAATAACCTCGACGAGGGCATTTTGTATAGCACCTTTGAAGTCATTATTCTCGAATTGTTGAAATGCAACTTCCTTAATTCGCGAATGAAAATCATAACGTACAAAAAGTTCCGTTCTCTGGCCCAGCACGGATGTGATTGGATGTTTTTGAATATATTTCCATTTTCCGCCTTCTTTTATGCGCATTAAGAACCCGCCGGGCCTAACTGCTCTCATTAAAGCCACACTCAAGCTCGCAATAGGAAAATGATGACCTTGAGCAGCCAAACCGCCGGATATTTCGGAAACATCTTTTGCTTGCGTAAAAAAACCTTCTCGCCAAAGGATTTTAAGTAGTTCGGGTATAGAATTACTTTTCTTTTCTGTGGGCATTTTATTTTTGTGTTTTAAAACCATTTTCTACATACTGCTCCCCGGAATTGGTTAAATACCAAGATTTACGACTGTCCTTTTTTTCGGAAGTTTCCTCTAGGTGGCCATTTCGGATATTCATATTTACTTTATCATTCATGTTGGTTGGTTTCGTTTCTTTCGCGCGTTCAAAGGCGGCTTCTAAGTCGTTTATATTAAACGAACTTAACTCTTCGTGCTTCTCTAGGTAATAACCGATAGCCAAAGCCTTTTTGACGTCGCCGGTTGGTTTTTTTGAAAGCAAAAATTCCCGCAAAGATAGTTTCTTTTGGGAGTCAGATTTATTGTCCGAAGCGTTATTTTCTCGTCCCTGTTCAAGTTGAGAAATACGCATCTCCAGTGCCTCAAATTTTTTTATGATTTTTTCCAAGTCATTTTTGCTCATAATTGTATTATTTATTAGAGGTTAATTTTTGGATTATTATAGAAATTTTATTTGTTGGTATTTCATATTCACGCTTGCCTACCAAAAACCCCTTATCTTTTAATATCTTAAATGTAGGATCAACCGTCCCTTTTTTAATGCCCGTAATTTCGTGAAATTCTTGGGCGGTTATAAATTCATTCTCAATAATCCCCTTTATTTTTAAGAGCTTTTTAGCAAGGCCATAAGCAAGTATTTTTTTATCTACAGAAATAGATGAATCCTTTAAAAAAATCTTATTAGTTGACCGCTGTATTGTTACATGGCTATGCAATGCCTTAACAACCTCACCTTCATCAAAGGGGCCGCTATCGGAAAAAAGGGCGTCAATTGTTGGTTTTTTGTCTTTCATAGTTTTTATAAAGTTTTGGCTGGTATTTGTTCTATTCTCTTCATCCTTATTATATGCTAATATTTTAACTGTAGCAAGTCAACACTTTCCAACTACTATGATAATCGGCTATAATAAATCTGTCAAGCGGCGTTTTTGCGAAGCAAAAACGAAATTCGGCAACGGCGGAAAATCGAGGGTGGGCAAAAATTCCTTCCCCCCAACCCCCTTCCTTTTTGCCCGCCCTCACGCAAATCTTTTTCAAAATTCAGCGTCCGGATTTTCGCTAAAAAAGTTCGGATTTCGTTCAGGGTGTGGAACAAACAAAAAAATTACGCGATCAATTGCGTAATTTTTTCATTTGTTCCGGGACTAGGACTCGAACCTAGATTGGCGGAGCCAGAATCCGCTGTCCTACCATTAGACGATCCCGGAATGTGCTACTTTTCCATTTTTTTGAGCAGGTTCTTTATTTGCTGCTTCAGAAATCTTTTTCCTTCGGTGGTCTTGAGATATTTTTCTCTTCTTCTTGCATCCGATTCATCGAGATATGCTTCATAGTGAATCAATTTTATTGGCAATCTCTTGTTCGTAAATTCAACTTTGCCACATTTGTGCTCGCTTATTCTTCTTTTCAAATCAGCCGTGAAGCCGGTATAGCAATGCTTGTTTTTCAAAAGTAATATATACACGTAAAACATATATTTGGACTCGCCACGTCATTCGACGTGGCGCCCCGTCGAATGACGGGGCGAACCTAGATTGGCGGAGCCAGAATCCGCTGTCCTACCATTAGACGATCCCGGAGTATCTTCTCACGCATTCTACCCAATATTCGGGGGAATTTCAAGCCTGAAGAGCAAGCCCGCCCCGCGAGCTTGAAAAAAATACGGGCATATTGTAGTATGTAGAGTAGTAAAAACGCCAAAACATATGGCCGATCAAGAAGTGGGAAAAGTCATCCACTACTATGACAAGGCGATGGTGGCGGTGGTGAAGCTCGCCAAGCCCTTGCGGCTGGGCGACAGCGTAAAGATCGCGAAAGGCGATGAGGCACTCGAGATGGCGGTCGAGTCTATGCAACTCGATCACAAGCCGATCAATGAGGGAAAGGCGGGCGAGGAAGTCGCGATCAAGGTGCCCGGCCCGACAAAAGAGGGCGCGCTGGTGACAAAAGCCGAAACGGCTTGATGAAACCGGACAGTGGAAGCAATTTTGGGATGCTTTCCGGCAAAAAGAATCCCCGTTGTTTGATTTGCTGAATATATATGGAAATGACATCCATTCTCAACAATTTTTGGATTTTGATTCCTTTGATTGCTTGGACGCTTTCTTGGAAAGGAATCGCCCTCTGGAAAGCGGCGCGAAGGAATTCCCCGAGATGGTTTGTCGCTATTTTGATTTTCAACACGGTCGGAATTCTTGAGATAATTTATATTTTTTTCGTCGCGAAAAACGGCGAATCCGTTGAAGAAAAAAGTGATTTTTCCGAATACCCGACGAACAAAAAGATAGTCTAGATAATGCTTAATTTTTCAAGATATTATGAAAAAACCGAACATTGAACCGCTGGGCGAAAACGTCCTCGTCGAACCCGCCAAAGCCGACGCAAAAACCGCGTCAGGAATCGTTCTTCCCGACACGAACGAGGAAAAGCCGCAGGAGGGGATCGTGATCGCGGTCGGCGCCGACAAAAAAATCAAAGTGAAACCGGGGCAAAAAGTGATCTATTCGAAATATTCCGGAAATGAAATAAAGATCGGAGACGCCGAATACCTGATGGTGAAAAACGAAGACATTCTGGCGATTGTGAAATAAGAAAAAAAGAAAACCGGAATTGTCTCGAAAGACGACTCCGGTTTGCTATTGTCTTTTTGGACAGATCATTCTTGATCTGTCTTTTCTTTGTCCGATTCCTCTTTTTTCTCCTGACGGGGTTCTTCCGGCGCACACTTGGCTGCCTGTTTTATTGCCGCCATATGCTCCGGAATAGTAAAGCCCAGCACGTATGAACACATCGGGCATGTCCCTCCGCATCCGCAATCAGCCCCCATATCCAGTTCCTCCTTTGAATTTAATTGTTACATATCTTACACCGTTCACAAAAAAAGTCAATTTCTTTCGAGTTTCCCGCCCGCGTTTTTCCAAGTCTCGACTCCGCCGGAAAAAACATAGGCATTGAAATAATCAAGGTCAAACAAAGCGACAGCCGCCTTTTTGGCTTCGTCTTCGCCGTTTCCATAAATCACGATTTTTTTGACCACTGAAATCGAATCGCGCTTTTTTTCGATTTGGGCGGCGGAAATATTGACCGCGCCAAAGATGTGTCCCGCATCAAACTCTTCTTTATTCCGAACATCAATGAACTGAACGGTCTCGCCGCCGCCCGCCAGATCGCCCGAGAGTTTTTCAAAATCAATCATCTTTATTTTTTTCGGGTCGAGTGGGGAATTTCCGCCTGAAACTGTCGCATATCCCTGGTTTTGCCACGCCGAAATCCCGCCCTGCAGGTATTTCGCATTCACATATCCTGCTGCCGCAAGCTCATTGGTTTTCCGCGCAACTTCAAGAACGTCGCCGCCCTGGTTCACGAGGACGATTGAGGAGATTTTTTCCGTCCCGAGCAAATCCAGTTTCTTTGTGTCCAGGTCTCCAGCTGGAACGTTCACCGCCTGGGCCAAATGGCCTCGCCCGAAGTCAAAAGTCGTACTCAAATCAATGATCAAAAATTTTTCCTTGTTCGCGATCCGTTCGAACAGGTCTTTCGGCGCGATAACCGGCGCTTTGAGGATTTCTTCGTTTATCTTCTCTTCGGAATCTCCGTTTTTCTGGAATATTTTCAAAACTGCCGGACGGACCAGCGCCCAAACAATCACGACCAGAATCAAAAGAAAACCCGCAAAAAATATTTTGTTTTGATTTTTCTGCGCGCGATGCATATGCGATTATTCAAGAATGCTTCCCACAAAATTTCTCTTTCCCTTGATGAATTCTTTGATACTCATTTCTTTTTTTCCTTCCGGCTGAATTTTTTTCAGAACAATGAGGCCTGTTCCCGTCTGGACGGCGATTTCTTTTCCATATTCTACCGTTTTTCCGGGTTTTTCACCATTGCCGCCGGGAACCGTTTCCATTTCGATTATTTTTAACCGTTTTTTCTTTCCATCTTCGGGGAAAAAAGCGTAAATTCCCGGCCAGGGGAAATAGGCTTTTTGCTTTCTTGATATTTTTTCGGCCGGGTCGTTCCAGTCAATTTTTCCGTCCTCTTTTTTGATTGGCCGGCAGAATGAAACTTCCTTTTCATCTTGCGGAACAGCTTTGATTTCTCCCGAAACCCACTTCGGCAATGTTTCGACGAGCAACTTTGCCCCGATACGCGATAATTCATCGGACAATGTCTTGGCGTTGTCGTTTTTGGACACTTCCTTTTTTTCCTGCGCGATTATTTCCCCCGCGTCGAGTTTTTCATTCATCAGCATCAGCGTCACACCCGTCTCTTTTTCTCCTTCAAGAATTGCTTGCTGGACAGGCGAAGCCCCGCGGAATTTCGGGAGGAGGGAAAAATGGACGTTTATCGGCCCGTATTTTGGAATTTCAAGAATCTCTTTTGGCAATATTTTTCCATAAGCGGCGACAACAATGAGGTGGGGGCGCAATTTGGCGATTTCCTCGGATATCTTTGCGTTTTTGAGGCTTGGCGGGTCAAAGACGGGAATCCCGTTTTTTTCCGCCAGTTTTTTCACCGGCGATTTTTCCAGACTCCGCTTGCGTCCGATTTTTTTGTCCGGTTGCGTGAAAACAGCGGCGACATTGTATTTTTCCGCGATCAGCCCGGCAAGAATCACGGAGGCAATTTCCGGCGTGCCGAAGAATATAATTTTTGTTTCCCGATTTTCCATATTTCCATTATTGCCCTGATTTCCCCAATTGCCCTTTTACCGCCCGATCAATCACCAAAATCCCGTCCAAATGGTCGATTTCGTGCTGGAGAACGCGTGCCAGAAGTCCGTCGGCTTTTATTTTCAATTTTTTTCCGGCCACATCACGAGCTTTGATTTTCACTTTCACCGGCCGCTCGACGGGAAAAAATTTTCCCGGAAAACTCAAACAGCCTTCCTCGAAAATCTCTTTTTTTCTCGAGAATGATCTTATTTTCGGATTGATCAAAACAAAAAGAGAGTTGTCGACTTTCACGGCGCAGATCCGCAGATCCGACCCGACCTGCGGCGCGGCCAGACCGATTCCTTTCTCCGCTTCCATCGTTTTCGCCATATCCGAAACCAGCCCCGCAAGACGAGGATCTTTGAAATCTTTGACTTCCTTCGTCTTTTTGCGGAGAAAGTCATTGGGATATTTGAGAATTTTCAGCATATTGATTTTACGAAATACGAATCTAGCGAACTACAAAACCTATAAAACATCAAATTCCTGAAAATTATGCGTTTACTTTTCTGCGAGTTTTCGTAGTTCGTTCATTTCGTATTTCGTAAAGCTAGATTATGCTCACCGGCTCCACATCAACCGTCCATCCTTTTTTGAGGCCGCTGACAACTGAAAAAATGGGTGACCGGCGAAGATCGGCGTCCGGCTTTGTTTTCAGAAGTATATTTTGGCAATAATAGCCCCTTTTTTTCGGCGCAAACGGGTTGTACGGCTCACCCACATTCATACTACTATCCGCAAGATTCGAAAGCAAGCCGAAAACATTTTTTGTTTCCGTTTCGACCTTTTTTCTCGACTTGTCGCGGAAGGTGAGCTTCACAAGCCGCGCAAACGGGGGATTGTTCGTTTTTTTTCTCGCTTTCAATTCTTTGTCAAGAAAACCGGCGCTGTCGCTTTTCTGGAAAGAATCCAGCAAAAAATCGTCGCGGCGGCTCGTCTGAACAAGCAGTTCGCCGTTTTTTTCAACAAGATCTTTCGCCTGGCCAAGCATCGAAAAAACAATTTCACGCGCGTTGAATTCGGGCAGACTGCCCAAACCGTTGAAGTCGGGGAAAGCCACCAGATAGAATTTTCGCAAACTTCCGATTTTCAAAATGATTTGCGTGCCGACAAGCACATCGAAATCTCCGGCGGAGGTTTTTTCCAAAATTTCTTCCATTTTTTTTCTCGACTTCAAGACATCTGCGTCGATTCTCGATATGCGCGCCGTTGGAAACAATCTTTTCGCTTTCTTTTCGACCAGCTGGATCCCGATTCCCTGGTGCGAAAACCGGACCGATCCGCAAGACGGGCAGGAACTCAAAAGATCGTTTTTCACCGCGCAGTGAAGGCACTCATATCTTTCTTTTTCGTCGAAATAGACAAGAGCGCGGTCGCAGTGCGGACAGCGCAAAACTGCTTTGCAGGTTTGGCAAACCGAATAACTTGAAAAACCCTTTCGGTTCACGATGAGAAGCGCTTTTTTCTTTTTGCTTACGACGTTTGCCAGCGATGAGTAAAGTTCTTTTCCGATCGGAAAATCAGCGCTCTTTTTCTCCCGAAAAATGTCGGCGATTTTGATTTCAATTTCTGTTTCCTGGCCTGAGTTTGCATTTATAACCCGCATATTTTTTTCCTTCGCTTCCTTCCAAATTTCAACCGACGGCAGGGCGTTCGAGAGAACGATTTTTGCGGAGTGGATTTCGGCCAGCATTCGGGCAACCCGGACGGCATCGTATCTCGGGCTCGCGTCCCACTGTTTGTGGGAAATATCGCCGGATTCTTCGACGAAAACCGCCCCAAGATCACAAAAGGGAAGATATACGCCCAGTTTCGTCGATACGATGATCTTCGCTTGGCCATTTTTCACTTTTTCCCAATTTTCGAAAAATTCTCCCCCGGCAACATTTCCGTGCATCAGGGCGATGTCTTTTTCCGGAAAATATTTTTTCAGCTTTGAAAATGTCGCCGCGGCGGAAAAAACTTCGGATGCAAGAAACAGAAGTTGCTTTTTTTGTTTGATTGTGTGCTTTGCGAAAGAGATGACGATTTCATCTCGTTCGCCTTTCGCGCCGACGAGCGCGATTTCTTTTTCTTTTGCGGACAATATTTCTTTTGCCGATTTGCTGATTTCTATGCTTTCCGGTTTCGAATTTCCGGTCTTTTTTCTTTTTGCCTTTTTTGCCATTTTCGGAACCATTGGCCGAAGCACGATTCCCAACGGACAAAGATAGTGCGCGGCGATTTTTTCCGCCAATTCGATTTGTTTTTCAGTCACGCATTTTTCCCGAATCACTTTTTTCACCGGTTTGAGGACAAAACCGCCTTTGCGGGGAAAATCATCCCGGCTTTCCAGCGCGATCCCCCAAATATACCTGTTGAAAAAAGGGATTTCGACCAGACTCCCGCGCGCAATCGGCTCGGGGGAAATATACGAAAAAACCTGCGTTCGGGCAATTGGCAGGCGAACAAGCGGAGCGATTTTTATGATATGCTTTTTCATTTAATATTAAGAATGGCCGTCAAATATCCCACTCCAAACGGCGCTTCGTAGCTCAATGATTTCACTTCCCAGCGCAGATTCGAAAGCGCGCCGAGCAAAATCAGAATCGGCCGAAAACCGCATTCGCCGGCGTCTTCGACGAGTTGAGGATCAAGATTGAGAATGCTTTTCGCGTCTTTCCGCTGGATCAGTTCGACGAGAGTTTTGTCAAAAACGCGTCCTTGCGGGGAGTATCCGGCCGGCGCGTCCGGCGTCACGCGGTGCGACAAATCGCCGCTCGCAACGAGAGAAATCACTTTCGAACTGCCCTGCAAAACGTCGCCGAGCGCCCGGCCGAAGCGAAAATGATATTCAGAAGGCAGCATTGAATGCGAGAGGTGAACCATTTTCGGGCTGTAGGCCAAATCTTTTTCATTGAAAAGATAGTGAAGCGGCACCAGCGCCCCGCGGTCAAGTTCGGTTTCCCGAGCGAGACCTGTCGGCAGTCCGGCCGCTTTTCCGGCAAGCGCGATCTCATTGATGAGCTCGCGATCGTTTTCAAAGACGAATTTGCGCTCGTCTCCGAATTGTTTCAAACTGCCGCGCAGAACGGAGGAAAAATTGATGACAAATTTGTCATATCTTGCCGGCCCGTGAGGCGAAATCAAGACAATCGTGTCCGCTTTCACCGCCCGGAATTTTTCACCGGCCGCCTTCATCGCCATCGCGGTCTTCCGGCACAAATTCAAACTGCTCCGGCCGATATCCGGGACAATCATTGGAGGATGGGGCGTTATGGCCGCAAATCGCAACATATTGCGTTGAAATCAATTCTCCTTTATGATTCTAGCATAGAAAGTATTGAGAGAGAAACGATGCCAAATATGGAATCAAACAAAGAATCACCCGAAAAAGAGCCGCGCAAAGTCGTTCCAGCCGACGAAGTTTCCGCGCGCAGAATGCTCAAAAATATAGGCATGGATGAACTGAAAAAACGGCAAAAAGAAGATGACGAAGAATTTTTGAAGAAAATACGAAAAGAATTGGATGATATACCGGACGAAAAACTCACATTGATCAAAAAATGAAAATTCTCGACGGAAAAAAGTTTGCCGAAAAAATCATCAGGGACATAAAAAAGCAGGTTTCCAAAATGAAAAAGAAGCCTGTTTTGGCGATGGTTTTGGTCGGCGAAGATCCGGCTTCTTCGATTTATGTTCGCCGAAAAAGCATTTTTTGCGCGCATGCCGGAATCGGCTCAAAAACGATCAAATTGCCGGCCGGCACTCCGGAGAAAAAACTGCTCAGCATCATCGGCAGATTGAACAAAGACAAGAATATAACGGCCATTATGGTCCAACTGCCGCTGCCGAAGCATATCAACAAAAACAGAATTATTGAGAGCATCGATCCAAAAAAAGACGCAGATTGCTTGCACCCGCTCAATTTCGGCCGGTTTGCGCAAAACGGCGAAGGATATTCGATCGTGGCGCCCGCCACTCCGCTTGGGATAATCAAGTTGCTTGAAGAATGTAGGATAAAGATAGAAGGCAAAAACGCCGTAGTTGTCGGACGGTCGAACATTGTCGGAAAACCGATGGCGCAGTTTTTACTCAATCGCGGCGCGACGGTCACCGTCTGCCACCGCCACACAAAAAATCTCGCGCACTTCACCCGCGAAGCGGACATCCTCGTTGTCGCTGTCGGAAAAAAGAACTTGATCAAAGCTTCGATGGTGAAAAAGGGCGCGGTCGTCATTGACGTCGGCGTGAACCGCGTCGGAAAGAAATTGTTCGGCGATGTTGATTTTCCAAACGTTTCCAAGAAAGCGTCGCACATCACCCCCGTCCCGGGAGGAGTGGGACCGACAACAATCGCGATGCTGCTCGCGAATACGAAGAAATTGGCGGAAAAATAGCGTCACTCTCCGTCCATTGATTCCACTTTTTCAGCCTCTTCGCGCTTGGATTTTTTTCGTGAAATCATTTGGCGGACGCTCGCGATTTCACGCGGTCCGAATTCACCGAAAATATAGAGAAGGAGAATGTACATCGCAAAAAGAATCGCCGACCAGAGAATGAAGACAAAATGTCCGCCGGGGAGAAACATAGTGAGCGTATACAAAATCGCCGAGGCAAAAACGATTTTCAAAAAGCTCGAGAGCTTGAACAGATATCCGAAGAAATTGAAAGCATAAGCGAGAACCAGGATCATTGCCATGCCCGAAGTGACGGAAGTCGCCGCCGCCGCCCCGACAAGGGCGTATTTTTGTATGAGAATATAGCTCAACGCGACGTTCACCGCGAGGCCGGCAAACGCAATCCACATCGGTGCTTTCACGCGCCCTGCGCCGTTCAAAGCAAAGGCCATAACATAGAATATCGTGAGAAAAGCGACGCCTGACATCAAAATCGACATCGGCCCGGCCGCGTCGATGAATTTCTTGCCGTAGAATATTTGAAGAATCGGCGCGGAATATACGGACATCAAAATCGAAATCGGAAGCAAAAACATCACCATCAACCGCAAAGACTGGCTGACGAGCTTCTTTGTTTCACCGTGATTTTCGCTTGACGTCGACTTCGAAACCGCGGGGAGAATGATGATTGTGAGGGCATAGAAAAGAAAATAGGGGATGCGACCGACGGTGATCGCGCCGTTATATAGTCCCGTGAGCCGGTCATCGCGCAAAATGCCTTTCACGAGATAGAGATCGATTGTGATGAGAAATTCATAAGCGATGAGAAAAAGCGTCATCGGCCAGGCGTATTGCAAAAGCTTTCGCCAGTCGAAGATTCCCTCAGGTTTCAATTTTTTATACGGATCAAAAAAATTCGCCGCGAGATACACGAAAAAAGGCGCGAAAATATAGCCGGCAATCGCGCCCTCGAGCGCCAATCCGTATTTTTTGAAATACAATGCCAGTCCCAGAATGAATCCCAGTCGCGCAACCGAGCGAATCGTTTTGAGCCAGGCTTGCGTCTTGAATTCGTGCAGGCCGGTGTAATAGTAGAAATAGAACGAAGCGAGCGCAAAAGCGGGGATGACGAGCGAGGATATTCGAAAAAGATTTGTGAGGGAGGGATCGCCCAAGATCCGGGCAATCACGGGCGAGAGCAGAAAAAATATAACCGTGATGCTCCCAATGAGAATGAACTGGATTTTGGCCGTCTGCCGCTTGATGACCGGAATCAAGCCGAGTTTCGTGTCGTATATTTCGCCCAAATACTTCGCCATTGCCGTCGGCACACCCTGCCCGATGAGCACCACGACCATTGTCGTGAGCGTGACGACAAGGCCATACCGACCGTAGTCCGCCGGACCCAAAATCCGCCCCATTCCGGAATGAATGACATAGGCGGAGAGATTGTATATTATCTCCGAAAGCGTGACCCAAAAAAATGATTTTGCGAGAAAATTAGACATTTATTTTTGATTTTATCTCTTCAAAAATTTCTTCTTTATTTTTTTCTCCGTCAATCACAATCATATCCCAATCTTTGATTTTAGATTCAAATAATTTTTCTTTCGCCTTCAAATATTCGATTCCCTGATCCGGCTTGCGCTCACGCCGCATAATTTTTTCGGGAGATACTTTTATATAAAAAGCAAAATCGGACTTCGGAATGAATTTTTCTATCCAATTTGTCATCCCCGACCTGATCGGGGATCCAGTTTCGTTTTTTTCTGGATTCCCGCTTTCGCGGGAATGACAAGAAGAAAGAAACGAAATATTAACAACCGTGTCAAAAAAATACCGGTCGCTGATGACATAATCAACCTTTTTTTTCTTGAGCAATCGTCTGAACCGGAAAACATCAATCAATAAGGCGATTTTTCTCAACTGAATCTGCAGCCAGTTGGCTCTTGCGACCGATGTAGACGTCGGACGTCTACGATGTAGACGTCGGACGTCTATAAGATTACCAACCGAAAACTCAACCGCGTGAAAATACCAAAAGCTTTTTCCTTGCGATTCAAGAAACTTCTTCAGAAGTTCAATTTGAGTCGATTTTCCGGACCCATCGAGCCCGGAGAGGGTGATAAGTTTCATATCAATACATCAACACCGCCATCGGCTTCATTTTCGCGACTACGCGCGCGATGCCGTTCGCTTCGACTCCGGCCATCACTTTGTCGATGTCCTTGTATCGGGCGGAGTCCTGATTGACGACAATTCGCGACTGGGCGTTATATAGCCGCACGCCTTTGTCTTTCATCTTGGCAAACAATTCGCCTTTCGTGGCAACGGATTTTTCCTTCGCATTCGCGCCTTTTCCGGTTCCGTGCGGAGCGGAAAAGAAGCTGTCTTCATTTTTGTCCGTCCCGACACAAACATATGCATCCGTGGACATCGAAGAGGGGATGAACACGGGTTCACCGGTCTTGCCGTAAACTGAATGACCAGTCATTCCCGCCGGACCATATGCCCGCGAAACATTGCTGCGATGAACATAAACGTCTTTCCCAAAATGATTTTCTTTGGAAATGGAAATGTGGGGCATATCATAAACCAAATCCATTTCCGGATCGCGGCCAAACAATTTTTTGATTGTCTCCGAGATGTTGTGCGTGATGACCGCCCGATTGGCTGTGCCAAAATTGGAGGCGGCGGCGCGCGCGTTCATATAGAGTTCACCGTCCGGCCCGTTGGCGTCGTATTTCAAAAGCGCTTCATCTCCTCGCATATGATTTCTGATTTTTTCCTGCATTTTTCGGTATACATTTTTCTTTCGGGAGTTGAACATGAGTTTTCCCAAGGCAACCATCAATGACTGCGACAAATGCTCGCGCTTTTTGGCCGTGTGGGTATACATCGTGTACTGCCCCAAAATTCCGGAGCCGGTGTGAATCAAAAAAAGATATTGCCCCTTTTTGAATCCAAAAGCTTTGGCCGTTTCCGGATCGACAAGATCGGTCACTTTCATCAGATCCAAAAAATGGTTTCCGGCCGCGCCGAGGATGCCGAGGCGAAATTTTGCGAAAAACAGATATAATTTTGGAATGACATCGAAGATATCCTGCCGACTTGGTATATGTCCGCCCGGGGCGGATCCGCCTTCCGGCGGAAAAAAATTGCCGCCGTTTTGGGTATTTTCGAGTTCGTTTTTGGTTTTGATTCCAAGATAGTCAATGATGGCCCGCGTTCCTTTCCGGCAAATATCCACAACAATCCCGAACGGAACCCGTGTGCCAACAAATTTTTTGGTTGGCACGACTTTCACAAGCTCCTGAAAAAGATTGTCGATATTTTCGGACGAAAAATTTTCTTCCGTGAGATTGGTTTTCAAAATCCGCATTCCGCAGTTCGGATCAGAATCATTCACTTGAGGAAGAATATATTTTTCACTGACTATCACCGTTCCGGATGCATTTTTCCTTCCCGGCTTCGAGCAGACATCGGGCATCGCCACCACACTGCGGAATAGTGTGTCGGGATTGGACGCCACGTCCTCCAGTTTTTCGAATGACTCGTCTTGCGGAAGCAAATCTTCACTCATAAAAAAAACTGCCGGGACTTTCATTTTGTCCGTTTGGAATTGTTTTTTGTGTTTGGAAATTGATTCGATATTATAGCTTTTCATAAATCCTCTCATATTCCTTCACCACTTTCATTATGTCAAAATTCTCCCGAACATATTCCTGGCCGGCTTTCCCCAATTTTTCGCGCGCATCCGCATTTTCGTATAAATATAATATTTTTTCTTTGAGCGCGTCGTGGTCGCCGGGGTTGATCAAAATGCTGTTGTTCTCGTTCAAAAAATATTTCAATCTTTCGAGGTTGCTCGCGATCACCGGTTTGCCGCACGACATTGCTTCAATGACAGCCAGTGGGATATCAAACTTTCCGGCCATCGTCCGCGCCGGAAAAATGGAAATGTCGGCGAGATTGTATATCTGCTCCATAGTATAGCTTCCGTCATCGATGAACGCCACCCGATCAAGCACGTTTGCTTTCTTTAGGCTTTTCGAGACTTCGCGTTTTTTCGCGACGTCTTTTTCGTTTTTCACGCGCACGGCCAGATGCAGTTTGAAATTGCTATTTTGTTTTGTCAAATCAACAAATGCCCCGATGATATCATCCATATCGCCCAGCCGCACATATTCGCCGGTGTAGTTGATCACGAAATCGCCATCACCTGTTTCGAATTTTTTCATCAAGACCGGATTTTTCGGAGCGGGGGAGAACAAATTGACATCGATTCCGGGATAAATCCGCCGGACATTTTTGAATCCAATCTTTTCCAGTTTTTCTTTGGCGTAATCGGAGTACGCGACAATCAAATCACCGAACAATATTTTTTTGAAATCGTGCTTTTTGTACAGGTCTTCGCGCAGTGTCGCAACCGTTTGAATCAATTTCATTTTTTTGTTTTTGAGCGCGCGTTTCAGAAAAAAAGAATTGATCATCGTCGGCGTGAAAAGGGAATGAATGACATCGAAACCGTCCGCCTTTCGAAGAAACTTGAAAAGCCTGTATTTTTGCCTGAAATCTAGCTTCGGCGACGAATAAATATCGTGACAAACGACGTTTTTTTGGAAGTTTCGCTTCCAATTGGAAGCGAAACTTCCACTTTTTGCACAAGTCAGCAGATGAACCTCAAAACCGCTCGCATATTTGGCAAGAGTATAAGCGAAATTTTTCGACCCCTCGTCCCACGGCGGACAAATCGGACGGGTGAGCAACAGTATTCTTTTCATTGGATTTTCTTATAAATCCCATATTTCAAATCCCCGGCGGACACTTCGATCGAGATTTTCGCCGGTTTTTCTTTTTCAAATTCCAAAACGGGAGAGATTTTCAATTTTTCTCCCGCTTCGATTTCGACTTTTTCTTTGGCAACTTTTTTGCCGTCGGCAAGGATTTCATATTCGTATTTCGTTTTTTCGCCGAGATGATTTTCGATTGCGAAATCAAGCGAATTATCCTTTGGACTTTCAAAATATACAACTGTCCAAGATTTTTTGTAATCGGGATTGTGATTCTTGGTTTCAATCACAAAAAGAATCGAGAAGCTTGCGATGAGGAGAATAGCTGTTGCAATGATGATGATTTTGGACGACATAATTTTATTCTAATTCCGTCGGAAAACCGAGATATAATTCGACGAATAAACTTTCGAAAACTCTTCGTATTTTTCAAAACTGTTTCCCTCGAGCCGGGCGTTGAGCGCGAGATAATTCACGCCCGTTTCGGAAAAGCACTTTTTTCCCGCCTCGGTTTCGGGAATCGTGATCATATCCCGCGTGCAGGTCTCGCGGGGCTTGGTCGGATCGATATAGCGGAAAAGCATCCCCCGGCTCAACGGATATTCATAGTCTTTCATAAAAAACAGTTTGTACCACGAATCTCCGTATATGTTCACGTGATCCTTGAGCAAAATATCCTTTCCCGAATCCAGCTTGTCGGCGAGATATTGCGCCGAATGGAAAGTCTGCACAGCTTCCTGGAATTGCGGACGCGCTTTGAACGCCTCGTTGCTGTCGGAAAGTCCGTTCGTGATCGTGAAAAACAAAAGGACAAAAAGCAGAGCCGTCGAAAAGAAAACCGTCGACGATTTGCGGAAACGCGCTAAAAATTCCGCAAGACCGTAGGCAGCCAGCAGCGAAAAGGGGAGGTATAGATAGTTTCCAATCCGATTGCTCGGCACGTTGACGAAGAGCCAAGCCGGCTTCCAGCTCATCAAAAAAATCACCGCCGCCCAAGCCAGCGCGAAGCTGTATTTGTATTTTTTCCTCTCGAACGACGCAAGAAGAATCAAAAATCCCAGCGCGCCGAGAACGAGTCGCGCGCTTCCGGCGTTCAATTCGATCTGCTTGAGATTGAGCCCCGTTCGGGTGAGTTTCGTCGGTTCGCCCGTCGCCTGGCCGATGGCGGAAGAGTCGAGATACGACGGAGCAAAGATGAACAAAAGATACAAAACGGAGAAAACCAAAATGGCGATCGGAAAAGGTTTCAGAAATGCTTTCAGCCATTCGCCGATTGTTTTCAACACTCGATCAAAATTGAGCGCGAGATGCGCCAAAACAACCGCCGCAATCGAATAGAGCAAAATGAAGCCCGAGAGATGATGGGTATAGAAAAGTCCGGCGGCCGAAAAAATGAAAAGTCCCGCAAAAACAGAATTTTTTTCGGAAAGCGCGCGGTAAAAAAAATACAACGCGACCGGAATCAGAAGATTTCCAAAAACATTCCCGATCACGCCTCCGCTCACATATTTTCCTTGCGGCGCGTTGATGGCATAGAGAACCCCGGCGACGAATATCGCCGCCGCCGCGACCTTCGCGCTTCCAAACATTCTTCCGGCAAGAATCGCAAGAGCGAAAATCCCGGCAATGTTCGCCAGAAACAGCACCAGCACCGGCATTGCGCCCATCACACTCGCCCCGCTCACCAGATTCACAACCGCAAAAACGATGTGTTCCCCGATGATGAAATCGGGCATTCCATATTCAGGAAGACGCCCCTCGTCGATCGTTTTCTGGACCCAGAACATATGGTGTCCCATATCCGTCGCCGATGGAACAACCGTGTCGGAAAAATATGCCGTTCTCACGAAAACGGCGACAAACAGCGCGGCCAGAATGAAAATCGTCTGCCATTGCGAAAAGTCAAAAATATTTTCCATGTCTTTTTCCTCCTCGTTTTCCAGCCTTTTCTTTTTTCCGAAACGCAACTGAAAAACGATATACCCCAAAAGACAAAAAATGGCAATTGCGCCGGCCAAAATAGGCCCGTTCAAAAGAACTCCCGCCCGATTGAGCCCCAAAACCAGAAAATCGACCGAAACAAGACTCAAAGGAACGACCAAAGCGGCTTTTTCAAAAAAAGAAATTTTTGTTCCGCCCGAAGTGGATTTCCAACCGAAAACCGCAAGGATCAGAAAAAATCCCGGGAGGATGAAGATGAAGGGGAGGGAGAAAATTAGTTTTAGTAGATCGAGAAACATATGACAAATATCTAATTTCTAATTGACCTAATTTCTAAACAAATACCAAAAGCACAATACTTAAGTCCCAAGGGTTGGGATTTGTCCAGTTTTGCCAGATTTCACAAAACGAGAGGCATTGGACATTGGGACTTCATTAGAGCAATTAGAAATTAGATCAATTAGAAATTTTCTCCATTTCCTCCAAATACTTTTTCGCAATCCTCTTCCAACTATAATTCTCAATCACGTATCTCCTTGCTTTTTCGCCGAAGTTTTTCCGGAATTCGTCGTCCGCGAGAAGCTCGTTTATTTTCGCGGCGTATCCGCCCGCGTCGCCCGGCTCCACCAAAAAGCCGTTCTCGCCGCCCTTGATCGCGTCTTTGAGCCCTTCGATGGCCGACGCGACCACGACCCGGCCGCAAGCGCCGGCTTCAATCACATTGATTCCGAATCCCTCCATTGTTCCCGGCGTTTTCACGTTTGGCGAGACGACGATGTCAGCCGTATTCAAGAGTATTTTTTTGTCATTTTCCGGAATATTCGGAAACAATTTCACCCGACCGGCGAGTTTTTTCTCCTCGATTATTTTTTCGCAAACCGCGAAATCATCTTTGTCGCCGGCCGTATTTTTCCCCACCCGTCCGCCGGCCGCGACCGTGATCACGTTTTGGGGAAGATTGGGAACAACGTTTTCAATAAACCAACTCGTTCCCTTGTGCGGGACGAAACGACCGAGCCGAAAAACGACTTTTTTGCCTTCCAAATCTTCGCCCAAAACTTTTGTCAGATCTTCACGCGTATGCTTTTCAGAAAATTCATCGGGATTTATTCCATTCGGAATGAAAACGCAATGATTTTTCGATATTCCCGCTTTCACCGCCTCTTCAATGGTTGCGTTCCCGACCATAAAAAGCTTGTCGAGTTTCTTGAGCGAGGGAATGTTCACGCTTTTGTACACTTTCGAGAGAAACCCGCGCTTGTTCGCAAACGTGATGTCGAGACCGTGGACGACGCAAAAGAATTTTTTCCGCCGCCGGAAAAACTTCACGCCCTCGCCGAGCGGAGCCAGCACTCCATTTCCCAAAAGACAGGCATCGTAGCGTCCCATCAAAAAAAGCATCCGAAAAAACGTGATCGGCAAAAAAATAGGCAAAAAAATCTTGCCTCTTCCGTTCGCAATCACTTTCACCTCGGCGATTTTCTTGAGACTCTCGGCAAGATTGAAATTTTGGCTTTCAACTCCTCCCCAAGTCGGGGGATAAGAGTGGGAGACAAAAAGAATTCTTGGCTTCGTTCTCATTCGCTTATTATTCGCTCTTAATTCGCGAGTTTTTATACTTCTCTTTCTTCGCGAAATACATCTGATCTTCCGTGAGTTTGCGGCTTGATTTGATCATATCGGCGATGAGCGCGAAAACAAACAGTTGGATTCCAACCAGAAGCAAAATTCCGGAGAGAGCGAGCCAAGTGCGGAAAGGCGAGACCTTGAAGTGGGAAAAGTAGTATATAAGGAACGTGATGTCGATCGAAAGCGCGATGACCGCAAGGATCGCTCCCGGAACCCCGAAAAAAATCAGCGGCCGCGCGTCACGAACCGTGCGCAAAATGATCATAAAAGACTGAAAGACGAATTTCCCGATTGACTTCACCACTTTTGATTTTCGGTCGTCGAAATACGTCACTTCGACCGGAATCCATTTCACGATGAGATTTTTTGAAATGGCATCTATGATCGTTTCCTGCGTGTACGTGAAACGATACGTCAAATTGAGCCGAAGCATCGTTTCGCGGTTCAAAGCCCGGAATCCGCAGGTGAGATCGTCGATTTTGTATCTCAAAAATTTGCCGATAATGTTGGCCGCGAAGCGATTGAGGAAATTTTTGATCCAGGGCATATTCTTGGCGGATTTGATGCCGAAGCGCGAAGCGACGACCATATCCGCTTTTCCCGAGATAATGAGTTCGGTAAACTTCGGGATGTCGGCGGCGGGAAACTGTCCGTCGGCGTCGATGTTCACAAAGACGTCCGCTTTGTGCTCGAGCGCCGATTCGACCGCTGTTCGAAATGCCGCGCCCACACCCTGGTTGCGGACGTGACTCACGACAATATCGGCTCCGGACGCGCGCGAAACCTCGACCGTCTTGTCGCTTGAGCCGTCGTCCACGACCTGGACTTTCACTTCGCTGAAGCCATTGATGTGGCGGGGAATTTTTTTGATCACCTCGCCGATGGTTTTCTCTTCGTTGAACGCGGGAATATTGACGATTAAACGCATAAAATAGGGATAAGAATAAGCTTATTGGCACTGGATTGATGATAGCAAAAAAATTTGTTTTTATCAAGCGATTGTTGTAGGATGAGTGTATGAGAATCGGCATAAACGCAAGCTTTCTGCGAAAGCCCGACACGGGCATCGGCCAGGTGACAAGAGGATTCATTGAAGAGCTCGTCAAGATTCATTCGGCGAAAGACGAATATTTTTTGTATCTGGAAAAAGACGTTGATTTCAAGCTGCCGAAAAATTTTCGCAAGCGCGTTTTTCTGCCAAAACTCTGGCGCCGGGACGACTTGATCCGCAAAATTTGGTGGGAAAAATTTTTGCTGCCGCGAAAAATCAAGCAAGACAAATGTGACGTTTTTGTTTCCCTCTATCAATGCCCGACATTCCTGCCGAAAAATATCAAACACAAGATGCTCGTTCATGACCTCATCCCGAAAATTTTTCCGGATTATCTCGACAACTGGCGCAAGAAGTCATATTTTTTTCTATCGAACAAAGCCATTCGAAATGCCGATGAAGTATTCACCGTATCCGAATGGTCGAAAAAAGACATCCACAAATTTTTGAAAATTCCGGATGAAAAAATAAAAGTTGCTTATCCAAGCGTCGGAAAGGAATTTTTCGAGAAGTCAAACCACGAAAAAGACAACGAGATTTTGGAAAAATACGGAATTTTCGGACGGTATCTCTTTTATGTCGGAGGATTTGATTTCCGCAAAAACGTTTCGGGGCTTCTCAGAGCCTTCAAAACAATCATCGAGAAACCGGAATGCTCGGGCGTGAAACTTGTTTTGGGTGGGGAAGACAAATCCCGTTTCAGCCCGCTTTTCACGGACATCCAAAAAGAGATTGAGGAATTGGAACTTGAGGGCCGCGTGAAATCGATCGGTTTCGTGAAACAGGTGGATCTGCCCGCCCTCTACCGCCAATGCGAAGCGTATGTTTTGCCTTCGCTCTATGAAGGTTTTGGGCTGATGACGCTTGAGGCAATGGCTGGCGGCGCGCCGGCCGCTGTTTCGAAAACGTCTTCTCTTCCCGAAGTCGGCGGCGACGCGGTTTTATACTTCAATCCGCACGATGAGGGAGAAATGGCACGGGTAATCGGAAAAATCCTGAAAAACAACAAACTGCGGCTGCGCCTCGCCGAAAAAGGCCGCGCTCGCGCCAAAAAATTCGGGTGGGAGAGTTTTGTGAAAACATTGCTTGAATAAATTCAAAAATGAGAGTCGATCCAAAAAATATATTAAACAATCTGAAAAATATTTTCAGGCGGGAACTCGCCATTCTCTGGATTTTCAGCGTGGTGGCCGGATTTGCGTTGATTGTTCTGGCAAACAAGGGCAAATTGCCACTCGGGAAAGGGGATTTCATTTTTCTTTCGGCCCTCGCGCTTCTGGTCGCGCTCTGGAAGCCAAGATGGATATTTTTCCTTTTTGTCGCCGCCGCGGGGCTTGAAAACGTGATTCTGGCCGGCGGGTTTTTGCCGGTTCAGATTCGGCCATACCAGTTTTTGGGCGGAGTCTTGATTGTCGCTGTCTTGATATTATTCATATCGCGGCAAAACGGATTCAAAATCTTGAAACCTTCCTGGTTTGACTGGCTCGTTTTCTCACTCGCGCCTTTGACTTTTTTGTCCCTTGTGAATTCGTCAAACAAAAGCGCGAGCCTCAAAAACAATCTGGTGCTGTTGTCGTTCATCGCTTTGTATTTTCTGGCCCGAAATTTCCTGAAAAGTCGAAATGATCTGACCAAAGCCGCCGCTTTCTTTTTTGGTTCGAATATTGTTGTCGTTTTTTACGGTTTTTTTCAGGTCTTTGCCGACAAGATCGGCTCAAAATCCTTCGAAGTGATGTTCGGCCGGCCGAATTCGACCTTCACCGAACCGGATTGGCTGGGAATTTATCTCGTATTCTCTTTGGCCGCGCTTTTCGCCGCAATCACTCACTTGGAAACTCGGTTTCCAAGTCGCGTTTCCCCTCCCTTGCCAAGGGGGGGAATCAAAGGGGGGGTCATTGCGCTGATATTTCTCAATCTCGCCCTCCTCATCCTCACTCTTTCCCGTTCGGCTTGGATCGGCGCCGGTGTTGTGATTTTTTTCTGGCTGCTGTTCAGTTTGCGCAAAAGCGATAACAAGGAAACATCCTGGGCGCTCAATAAATTCGCGAACAACTTCCTCGTAATCTTCCTGATATTCCTTGCTTCTCTGGCCGCAATCCATTTCGGAAAACTTTCCAAGTTCGACCTACTCGACCGCGCCCGCTCAACCGCGACCAGCGAACAGAAAATCACCATCGCCTGCGAAAAAAACGCGGATATCCCGCAAATCATATCAAATGTGAGTGATTTGGAAAAATTCGGCTGCCGTCACATCAATCTTGAGGAAATCGAAACGCAAAAATCTCAAGGAAAATTCGTGGCCGAAATTTTTCGAAAAGATCCGAATGTGATGACCCGCGGCCAAATTTATCGAAAAAGCTGGGACGCCATCAAATCGCACCCGATTCTCGGTGTCGGATTCGGAACAATCACCCAAATTTTGGGCGCCGACGAACGAGGAGCGGGTCTCAACGAAAGCAACATCTTTCTTCAGGTGTGGGCTGGATGCGGAATTTTGGGACTTATCGCCTTCATTGCGGCAATCGGATATTTGTTCATATACGCTTTTCGCCGCGCCTCTCCGATATGCCTTCTGAACAAAATCATCGGATATCCGGCCGCAAAAAACGACTTCGAGAAAGCCCTGAACGTTTTCGCGGCACTCGGAATCATTGCCCTTGTTATTCCGAATTTATTCAATGCGGGACTTCTGATGGGAATCTCTTGGATTGGATTGGCAGTGATAGCATCCATAAATATTAACTTGTCATCCCGCACTTGATGCGGGATCCAGTTTAAGGTCACAGTTATAAATTTTCTGGATCCCCGCTTTCGCGGGGATGACAAACAAAGTACAAATGCGCATTGGCATCGACATCCGTCTGATTGGCAAAAACGAAACCGGCAGCGAGGTGTATTTTTTCAATTTGGTGAAAAATCTGGCAACTGTCGATAGGAATAATGAATATTTTTTGTACACAGACCGTGATCCGGAAAAAGACGCCAACTTGAAAAAAGAAACGGAAAAGCTGCGGCTCGGCGATAATTTCAAAATTATTGTCATAAACTCACCAAACCGCTTCTGGTGGAATCTTTGGGCGCTGCCAAACCATCTTCGCAAAAATCCGGTTGACATTTTTCACACGCAATATATCGCGCCTTTTTGGCTGCCGAAAAAAGTGGGGCTCGTCCTCACAATCCACGACATCTCTTTCAATTTTTTTCCCGAATATATCAAAAAATCCGACTTATTTTTTCTGAAAACGCTTATTCCGCGGAGCATCCGCCGAGCCGACAAAATCATCACCGTTTCCGCGAGCGAAAAAGAGAACATCGCCGATTTTTACCACATCCCGCCGGAAAAAATCGAATTCACCCACAACGGAGCGGATCTTGAAAGATTCGGCCGCGATTTTTCGAATGAAGAGATGGAGGTTGTCCGCAAAAAATACAATTTGCCCGCCTCCGCTGATACTTCGGCGGGCAAGCCCGAAAAATTCCTGCTCTATATCGGAACGCTCCAGCCGAGAAAAAATATTCCCGCAGTCATTGAAGCATTGGGATATCTGGATGAAAAATTCGTCATCGCCGGAAACAGAAACGCGCGAAACTTCGACCGGCGTATCGACGAAGCAATCAAGAAATACGATCTGCAAGACAGGGTGATTTTCCCGGGGTGGATTGATGAAGGGGATAAACCCATATTATACAAACTCGCCGCGGTTTTTGTTTTTCCCTCGCTTTACGAAGGCTTTGGCATCCCGATCGTCGAGGCGATGGCCGCCGGAATCCCGGTTATCGCGAGCGACATTCCCGTGCACCGCGAAATCGCCGGCAGCGCCGCGCTTTTCTGCAACCCGAAAGACGGCTCGGAATTCGCCGGAAATATTTCAAAAATTTTCGTGAATGAAAATCTGCGGCGCGATTTAGCCGAAAAAGGGAAGATCGCCGCCCAAAATTTCACCTGGCAAAAGACGGCCAAAAAAACGCTTGGGATATATAATAAAAACTTGCTTGACATTTTGTGAAAATTTTTATAAGATTATCTGACGAAATAAAGCCTTAAAAAAGGTTTTTTTCGTATCTGTAGCTTAAAAACCAAGAAAAGGAGAATCCCATGAACCGGGAAGATGAGTTTGATATTCATATCCTGGAAATGGGATATGGATACGAGGAAAAAGAAGAGGAGGAAATTGAACCCACAGAAGCTGAACTTGACGAGATTGAAGCCGATGGAAAAATTGACGGCGGTGATAGCGAAGAGGATCAATCCGACAAAAATACAGCATTTGATCCCGTCACCCTTTTTCTTTCGGAAATACGAACCTACACAGTTCCCAATCGGGAAGAAGAGCTTCGCCTGGCAAAAATAATCCGCGGCCACTCCAGGGGGGACCCGGATGAAGCCAGGAAGCTCTTGATCTCTTCAAATCTTCGACTCGTCGTCAAAATCGCGAAACGTTACATTCACAGAGGACTTGAATTTGCCGACTTGATATCCGAGGGAAGCATAGGCTTGATGAAAGCAATCGAAAGGTTTCAATATGAACGCGGATACAAGCTTTCCACTTATGCGACCTGGTGGATCCGGCAAACAATTGATCGCGCGATCAAAAATTTGTCGCGCACGATCAGAATTCCTGTTCATCTGCAAGATGCACAAATAAAAATATGGCGGGCGCACAAAGATCTCGTTGCCAGCGGTTTTTTTGATCCAAAAGCCGAAGACATCGCTGAGATAATCGGCATACCTGCCGAGAACATCGAAAGGATCAATGAGATAGTTTCGCCACTCAATACAAACGTTGTTTCGATGCATCTTCCGCTTGCTGACGGCAATGACATCGGATACTATCTTTGTGACAAGAGGATTATGCGCCCTCTGGCAGCTGTTGAATGGGCTGATACGCGCAAAAAATTACTGGGGATGCTCGCCGCATTGTCGCCACGCGAGGAAAAAGTCATTCGCTTGCGGATTGGAATCGACCAATCAGGCTGCGACGGCAATGACCACACCCTCGAAGAAATCGGATCGATGCCAGAATTTGATGTGACCCGGGAGCGAATCCGGCAAATCGAGAAGAAAGTTTTGAAAAAATTCCGTCATCCGGCTTGGAAATTAAGGATTGATTCCCTTTTCTTTCCAGACGAAATCGTCAAATTGCAGGAAGAAGGAGTTTCTTCAGAAGAAAATTCAAAAAATGCGAACCGCCAGCCAAGCCTTGTGCCGCGCGAAGGCTATGAACTTGCGGAAGTAACGACGCAAAGAGAATCCTGTCCGCTTCCAAAAGCCATTGACAGGATGACGGATATTTCACTTTCAATCCCGAAACGGGCGCCGTCCTGTTATCCAATCTATAAACCAAAAAATGGACTCGAGAAAATAAGGGAGGAGGAGACAATGAGTCTTTGGAAGCTGCTCAGTTCATCAACTGCTCAAAGATTGCAAAAAAATGAGATAAGCGACATTCCACAATTGCTGGCGCTGACCAGCTTGGAGTTTGAAAAGCTCAACCTCAACGTCCGAACAAAACGGACCATCGTGGAAAAAATGCTAGCCAAGGGGTATTTTTTCTCCGACGGCGAAGATGCAACCCGTGAATTGCTGAATCGCTGCAACGGCGACAAAGAAAAAACCATCAGTGCAAAAAAGGAGGAGGCATCTATGGCTCCACTGGATCCCAAGCCGGAAATTCCACAATCGCCATCACTCAAAGAAGATGCCCTGCATCCCGCGTTCAAACGCTTTTCGGATGCTTTCTATCTTCTCACGGCTGGCGGCGGCACCCCTGACAAAATCGGGGGCAAACAAGAAATCACCGCAAACGGACAGACCTATATTTTGTCCATAAGTATCACGAGAAAAGACACACCCTCGACCTAATATATATCAATCACACAAAATGGCATTCGGAACAACCTCCGAATGCCATTTTTCATTTCTTGCGTCGCATGGCTTGATTTATATTTCGGGATATAATATAGTTAGCGCAGGAGGAAGCCTTAAATGAGGCTTTTTTTGACTCCTGCAGCTTAAAAATTGAACAAAAAGGAGGATCCCATGAATCGGGACGGAGTTTTTTTTGATCTTGTCCCGGAAACGGGGCAGGAAGATGAACCGTCGGCAGAAGAATTGGAGTGGATTGAACGGGAAGATGCGGAAAATACCGCTTCTGAAGATAAAGAAGAAGATTTTGTTCCTAGCGCTTCAGATAGCGTTGTTGGAGCGTATTTCCGCGATATACACAGCGCTGGTCGAAGCAAAAAGCTGCTTTCACGGGATGATGAGCGGCGACTTGCCAGGATCATCTTGGGTGAAGAGCCGGGTGATTCCGAACTTGCCAGGCAGGAATTCATTGAGGCCAATTTGCGCCTGGTCGTCAAAATCGCGAAAAAATATCGCAATCAGGGCCTTGATTTCGCAGATCTTCTGCAGGAAGGCAATATTGGATTGTTGGAAGCCTTGAAAAAATTCGAATATCAAAAAGGCTTCAAATTCAGCACATATGCCAACTGGCGGATCCGCCAGTCGATCGGCCGTGCCGTCACAAATCAGGCGCGTACGGTGCGTTTGCCAGTGAACGTCGTCGAAATATTGAATCGGCTGTACCGCGAAGAAAGGAGCTTGTTCAAAGAATTGGGCCGCGAGCCGATCCTGGAAGAAATTGCCGAAAGGATGCAAATAAGCGCGGAGAAGTTGGGAAAACTCCTTTTGTTGAGGAGTGGTCCGATTTCGCTTGAGAAGCCGGTGGGCGATGACGGGGATTCGGTCTTGGGCGACTTTGTCTGCACGGATACCAATGAAAGTCCGGTCGATATGGTAAATTCAGTTCAATTGTCCGAGGCGACCAAAAGAATACTCTCGTCCCTTGGTCCGCGGGAAGAAGACGTCATCCGTGAACGTTTTGGAATCGAAAGAGCAGCCGGAAAATCATTGGAGCAGATTGGAAAAAAACATAGGGTGACCAGAGAGCGGATTCGCCAGATCGAAGACAAAACACTGCGAAAGCTGCGGCTTCCCTCGCGTTCGAAGAGGCTTCAGTCTTTTGCCGACCCGGACTTTGTTTCGTCCAAAAAAAATAATGGCGGAACGCCTGTTTCAAAAAAAATATCCGACGTACCGGATGCGAATGGAGCACCGGCGCCGGCAAAACCGGCTCGAACCGCCGGTCCCCGCATGATTGTCGCCCCGGACTGCCGAATTTCTCTTCGCTCGGATTTCAAAGAGGCGCTGCGGTTGATGAGCGAACGGCAGCCAAGCGAGCAGGAAAATTTGCCATGGGCGCCGGGCAGGAAGGTTGGCAGTCTGGAAGTTTTCGAGTTTGACGCGCTGATTCTGATCGGCGTAAGAGGAATCAGCCCGGAGAAATTCCGGGAGTATCAAATGGGAGGAAAAGTATTTCCGCAAGAATTCTTAAAATTGCTTCAGCAATTGGAAAAAAAAATCAATCAGGACCACTGACGCAAACTTCAAACCCAGTCGAATGACTGGGTTTTTCAAATCAAAAAGGAGACACCGCGGTGCAAGCCGGGGGAATATTCGCAAATCTTTGTTGAACCTGGCGCGCGTCGCATTGCCACAATCTCCTTTTTGCCCTATACTTTCAAAAGAAGCTCACTGAGCTGATTGTTTTTGCTTTGTGACATAATTCATTCACGCGAAAATATGGGATTTTTTTCAAGAAGCGAAAGATCGGATTTCGGGCCGCGAAAAAAGAGATTTTGGAAGAAAAGATGGTTCAAGGTTCTGGCAATAATTCTGCTTCTTTTGGTTGCGACTGGTGGATGGGCGATGTACAAGACCGGAACGACCCTGAGCAAGATTTCCACCAAGGACAGCTTCCTGAAGAGCCTCTGGAAAACGATTCCGGGCATCGGACCTGATCAGCTTCAGGGAGAAAAAGACGGCCAAATCAACGTGCTTCTGCTCGGGATGCGCGGAAACAATATGCCCGGCGGCGGGCTTCTGGCCGACACGATTATGATTGCGATGGCGCGCCCCAAAGAAAACAAAGTGGCGCTTCTTTCCATTCCGCGCGACCTTTGGGTGAAACACCCCGACAGTTCGACGCAAAGCAAAATCAACTCCGTTCACGCCCTTTATGAAGAAAAGGGAGAGGGGAAAGGAATGGACGCAATGAAGCAGACAATCGGCGAAATCACCGGAATTCCAATCCACTATGCCGTGCGGATCGACTTCAACGGCTTCAAGGAGCTGGTTGACACTGTCGGGGGCGTCGACGTTTATCTCGACAAGCCCTTTTCCGAACCAAAGCAGTTCGAGGGGGAAAACGCCCTTGACTTTTCTCTTCCGACCGGAAGAAACCACATCGACGGCCAAAAAGCCCTGTTTTTCGTCCGCGCGAGATACGCTTCATCCGACTTCGAGCGAGCCCGCCGGCAGCAGCAGGTTCTCATCGCCCTCAAAGACAAAATGCTGAGTCTCGGGACGCTCGCCGATTTCGGGAAAGTCAACAACATCCTGAACGTTTTGGGCGAGGACGTGCGCACCGATATGGACATTTCTGAAATGAAAAAATTCTTCGAGTTGGCCAACAAATCCCAAAACCCTCAAATCAAGCAAAAAGTTCTCGATACATCCGAAGAAGGCCTGCTCTATTCAACGAAAGCCGACACACCGGAAGGAAAAACATACGTGCTTTTGCCGAGCGGCGGAAATTTCGACAAGATCCGCGAATTGGTGAAAAATATATTCAATTAGATGAGGAAAGAGCTTTCCATCATTGTCACAAGCTACAAAAACCCGTCGGTTCTCCGGCTTTGTCTGGAATCGCTCAGAAAGAATGTTTTGAATGAAAATCACGAGATTCTGGTTCTCGACAGCGCAACGGAAGAAGACACGGAAATGATGATGCGCGAAGAGTTTCCGGGAGTGAAATTTTTCCCGCACAAGGAAAATCTCGGCTTTCTGCGCCTGGTCAACAAGGGTATCAAACGGGCGAAAGGGGATTTCTTTCTCATTCTCAACGCGGACATCATCATTGAAAAAAAATCAGCCGACCTTCTTCTGGAATACCTGAAAAGCAATCCGGGCGTGGGCGTCGCCGGACCGAAACTCCTCAATTTTGACGGAAAAATCCAAACTTCCTGCTTCCGGTTTTATACCCCGCCAATCATATTGTACCGCCGCACAAGACTCGGAAAAATGAAATTCGCCCAAAGAAGAATCCGCAAGTTTCTGTATAAAGACAGGGACTTGGAAAAAATGCAGGACGTCGACTGGCTGATGGGATCGGCAATGATGACCTCGCGCAAAGCAGTCGAAAAAGTCGGCTTGATGGACGACAATTTCTATATGTATTTCGAAGACGTTGACTGGTGCCGGAGATTTTGGGAAAACGGATACAAGGTCGTGTATTATCCGCTCGCAAGGATGTTCCACTACCACGGCAAAGGCTCGGCCAGCCAAAGCGCGCTCAAAGCCGTGTTTCTCAACCGCCTCACGCGCGAGCACATCAAGAGCGCGGTGAAATATTTCTGGAAATATTTCGGCAAACCCAATCCGCACAAATAGCTTGAATTTCAATGGAAATATATCAAAACAACAAATCCCCGTTCAAAAAGCACTTTCGCGTTTTTTTGGTGATTCTTCTCCTTTGTGTAAGCTTTTACGCGGGCGTTTTCTATTCCCAATACAAATCCTCTCGCGAAAACAAAACCGACCTAATCCGAACTCTGCTTTCCGAAAACCGCAACAGTGAACAGCCGAAAGACGTCGATTTCGACCTTTTTTGGGAGGCCTGGAACCTGGTGAATGAAAAATACGTCGATCCGTCCAAAGTCGACAAAAACAAAATGATCTATGGCGCGATTTCCGGAATGGTGAAGTCGATCGGCGATCCGTTTTCGAGCTTTATGGATCCTGAAGAAAGCCGCCAGTTCTCCGACGATATGCAGGGCACTTTCGAGGGAATCGGGATGGAAGTCGGAATCAAAAACGACATTTTGACCGTCATCGCTCCACTCGAAGACACGCCGGCCGACCGGGCCGGAATCAAGGCCGGGGATATGATCATCAAGATCGACGACACCGTGACAACAGATATGAGCGTCGACGAGGCCGTTTCGAAAATACGCGGCCCGAAAGGCACGGAATTGCGGCTCACGATTCTCCGCGACAAAGACGGCGACCCGAAAGAACTGAAAATCACCCGCGATACGATCAATGTGAAAAGCGTGAAGCTCGAATTCAAAGACGGCGGAATCGCCGTCATCCGGATTTCAAAATTCGGGGACGACACGACATTCGAAGTGAACAAGGCCGCCAACGAAATTTTGAGTCGGAAAGCTTCGGGAATCGTCGTTGATTTGCGGAGCAATCCGGGAGGATACCTCGAATCGGCCGTCGACGTCGCCTCAAAGTTCATTCCAGCCGGAAAAGTCGTTGTTTCGGAAGAGGAGCGGGAAGGGGACAAAAAGGAATACAAGGCGCGCGGAGGAAACTCCCTTGGCGGAATTCCCGTCGTTGTCCTTGTCGACGGAGGAAGCGCCAGTGCTTCGGAAATTCTTTCGGGAGCCCTTCGCGACAACTTGGGCGCGAAACTCATCGGCAAAAAAACATTCGGGAAAGGCTCCGTCCAACAGCTTGAAGAATTGAGCGGGGGATCAAGCCTGCGCATCACGATCGCCCGCTGGCTCACTCCGAACGGAGAGTATATAATGGAAAAAGGAATCGAGCCCAACATCGATGTCGAAATGTCAACCGAAGACTACAACCTCGACCGCGATCCGCAAATGGACAAGGCTCTGGAAATTTTGAAAGGCGAAATGAAGTGATTTTGAACTATTGGCAGCTTCAAGGCTTTGCTGTATAATTCAACTATATGAAAATCATACTTCTGCAAGACGTTGAAAATCTTGGACGGGAGGGAGAATTGAAGGAGGTTGCGGACGGGTTCGCAAGGAATTTTTTGATTCCAAAAAAGATGGCTGAAGCCGCCACGGAGGCGGCCGTCAAAAAAGCGGAAACGAAGCAGAAAAAATCAGCCGAAAAGGCGAAACTTGAACTGGAAGAGGCGCAAAAATTGGCCGAGCAGCTGGAAGGGCGCGAACTTTTCGTGAAGGTGAAAGAAGAAGACGGAAAACTTTTCGGATCCGTCAATGAAAAAACCATTTCGAAAGCGTTCAAGGATGAAGGCCTCGACATCGCTCCGGAGAGCGTGAAGCTCGCCGAGCCGATCAAGGAAATGGGCGACTATGAAGCTCAAATCAGCCTCGATCACAATCTGGAAGCGAATATCAAGATAATTTTGGTGAGCGAGAGCGAGAAATAGCGGTGATTTTTGCATATTAATATTTATGATAGGGGTGAACTTTCCACCTCTATTTTTATGAGAATTTCTACGAAATACTAAAAAAAGTACCTGTCTGCCGGTAGGCAGGGCAGGCAGACGAAAATACGAAAAATTTCGTACGTTCGTATTTTCGTAAAGCGAAGCGTTTCCGTAGTTCGTAGAAACCACATTTATGAAACCGAAATACATTTTCGTCGTCGGGGGAGTGATGAGCGGGGTTGGCAAGGGAATCGCGACTGCTTCCATCGGAAAAATCCTGCAGTCAAAGGGATTCCGCGTTTCGGCAATGAAAATCGACCCCTATCTCAACGTCGACGCGGGAACGATGAATCCGACCGAGCACGGGGAGGTTTTTGTGCTCGACTCGGGAATGGAAACCGATCAGGATATGGGCAATTATGAGCGCTTTATGAACATCACCCTTCCGCCCGAAAACTATATGACCAACGGGATGGTGTACAAGTCCATCATCGATCGCGAGCGCTCGATGGGATACGGAGGCCGCTGCGTCGACGTCGTGCCGGACGTGCCGAAAGAAATCATCCGCCGCATCAAAAAAGCCCAAAAAAACGCCGCATCCGAAATTACGCTCGTTGAAATCGGCGGAACGCTCGGTGAATACCAGGGACTGCTCTTTCTTGAAGCCGGACGGATGATGCGGCTCGAGAACCGCGGCGACGTCATTTTCGTGCTGGTGAGCTACTTGCCCGTGCCGTCCACCGTCGGCGAAATGAAAACCAAACCGACGCAATACGCCGTGCGCTCCCTGAACGCCGCCGGAATCCAGCCGGACATCATCATCGCCAGAAGCGCCGTCGCCCTGGACAAGAAACGGAAAGAAAAACTCGCCGACCATTGCAACCTTCGCGAGGAAGATGTGATCAGCGCGCCGGACATTGAATCCGTATATGAAGTTCCTGTCAACTTTGAAAACGACGGTTTGAGCAAAACAATTCTCAAAAAACTCGGCATCCGGCCCCGGAAAAAAGATCTGGTCGAGTGGCGGAAAATGGCCGGGAAAATCAGGAATTCCGAAAGGCCGTTGCGCATCGGAATCGTCGGAAAATACTTCGGTACCGGCGATTTCGTGCTTTCAGACGCGTATATTTCCGTCATCGAAGCCGTAAAGCATTCCTGTTATTTCTTCAAGCGCAAACCCCGAATCGACTGGCTCAACTCGGAAGAATACGAGAAAAATCCGACGCGCGTCCGGGAGCTCAAGCAATACGCCGGAATCATCGTCCCGGGCGGATTCGGAGAGCGGGGAGTGGAAGGCAAAATCAAGGCCATTGAATTCTGCCGCAAAAACAACATTCCCTACTTCGGGCTTTGCTATGGAATGCAGCTGCTGGTGATTGAATACGCCCGGAACGTTCTCGGCCTCAAAGGCGCGAACACGACCGAAATCAACCGGCGCACGAAATATCCCGTGATCGACATTATGCCCGAGCAGAAAAAGAATCTGGCTGACAAAAATTTCGGTGCGACGATGCGGCTCGGCGCCTATCCGGCGTCCGTCAGGAAAAATACGCTTGCATTTGACGCGTACAAATCGCAAAACATTTCCGAACGCCACCGCCATCGCTGGGAAGTGAATCCTGAATATATCGGGCAGCTCGAAAAAGCCGGCCTCGTTTTTTCGGGAAAATCACCCGACGGGCGACTGATGGAAATCGCCGAGCTGCCGAAAAAATCGTTTCATCTCGGAACGCAATTTCACCCGGAATTCAAATCATCTCCGCTTCACCCGCATCCGCTGTTCGTCGAATTTGTGAAAAAAGCAATGAAGAAAAAGTAATTTTGCAGCTTATATTCTGCTCATTTCAAACCTAAAGGAGGATTTTTTGATATACCCAAAACACACAAAGTTGAAAGGGCGCTGCTGCGAAAAATGCGACGGCAAAGGAGGAAAAAGCAACCCCTTGACCCGGCACCACATCTTGCCGAAGCGACATTTCAAAACAAAAAGGCTTCGCCCCAAAATGGTGACTCTTTGCCGGGAATGCCACAATTTGTTGGAAGGTATCATCCACTATCTGGAAGATGAGAAGGGAGGAGCGCTTAATCCCTGCACCTATTTTCTGATTATCGTGCATTTTCTCGTCTGCGAAAACGGCAGGGCTGTTGCATCAAGAACCGACAAACCGGTTGAAAAGGAACTCATCGGAGACATTCTGCAAAATCATCCCGAAATCACGCGCCGAAACGGCCAACTTGTAGATTTTCTTGATGTGGCCGTCCGCCATCTCAAGGAGGACATTGGAGAAAACTACATCTGGCCTTTGGAAAAAATATTCATTGCTTGCAACGTGGTCTGACTGATTTTCTTGGGGATCTCCGGATTTCAAACGGCACTTTCAAAGCAAAGAGGCCAATCAAAATATGATTGGCCTCTGTTATTTTTCACTGTTGCAATATTCACTCCACGCTCACAAACTGCGCATGTTGGAGTTTTCCGGTGAACTTGCGGATCTTTTTGGCGGCGAATTTCACGACGCCGTTTTTGAGCGCAAAAAGCGTGTCGTCTGAACCTTTTTTCACATTTTTCCCCGGGCGAAACTTCGTTCCGCGCTGGCGGATGATGATGTTTCCGGTTTTCACTTTTTCTCCGCCGAATTTCTTGACTCCGAGCCTCTTCGAGATCGAATCCCGTCCGAGTTGCGTGGAGCCTCCGGCTTTTCGATGGGCCATATGACTGAATCAAAAATAAAATTCAAAATTTTTGATGACTTTACGATTTTATCTTATAATACAGCAGATGTCAACTTTCGAAGAACTCCATCAAAACAGAACCCCGCCAAAACGGACTTTTTCTCAAAAAATAGGCAAATTTTGGCTTGAATATGGGAACAATATCGTTCTTGTCCTCGGCATTGCCCTCATCGGACTGATTTGCTTCGAGGCCGGACTTTTGAAGGGAAAAAAGAGCCAAACTGAGCCGGTTGTTGTCAACCAACCGGCCGGCCTGCCTGCCGGCAAAGCCTGTGCGCCTTGTCCGAAACCAGAAAATCAAGGAGATAAAACCCCACCTTCACTTCCTCCCCTTACCAAGGGGAGCACTGGGGAGGGGTCGGCCAACAATCAAAACTGCGCATACGCCGCCAGCAAAAATTCGGACAAATTCCATCTTGCGTCCTGCCAATGGGCAGCCAAAATAAAACCGGAAAACAAAGTTTGCTTTTCATCGGCCGAGGAGGCTAGTGCCCGGGGATATCAGCCGGCCAAGTGTTGTATAAAATAACATAATCAATGCTATTTTCGGGAGCTTTTTCGGGAGCCTAAAGCCCTAATTGGGGCTTTAAGCTCCAAATTCAATATAAGCCCGGGAATATTTTCTATTTTTTTTCCAGCAAATGAGCGTCTTTTCGAAGATGCTTTTTTCTTATCAGGATATACAGCAAGCCAAAATAGAAAGCCAGCGCGATCGCTCCGGCCACCACGACGAATCCGACGATCAAAGGAAGCGTGAGATCGAAAAAAACCGCTTTTCCAAAAAAGTACCGCCATCCGGCGTCTGCCGTTCTGTCAAAATTTTGTTTCAAAACCTCATAGCTTATCCCGAAAAAACGGCAGCCGACCGCGGCCGCTGCGGGAAAAACAAGAAAAGTCGTCCACATATTCACCGCTCCGACTCCGGCCAGCGCCGCCAAACGGTTGAAACGGAAAAGGGACGACAGAAAAAGCGTCGCCAAAACCCCTTCGCCCGGAACGATTCCCAGAAAAATACCCAGCGCCGCTCCAGCCGCAACCTTGTGGGGAGTGTCGTCGATGAGGAAGAATCGCCGGATGAATTGCTTTATTTTCTGCAGCGACATAATCTTTGGCTACTAAGCACTAATCGTGTGCAAATACACAAATTCATGAAAAACATGTGATTAGAAAAACACAGAGATATTTGTATATTCGTATTCGATTCGTATTTAGTAGCCCTTTTTGACCACGAAACTCTTGCTCTCCTTGTCCGTTTCCCGCGCCTTTTCCGCTTCTCGCCGCGCTTCGAAAGGCAAAATGCCGAGGATTTTTTTGAGCGCGACGCCGTCGACTTTCAAGACATCTTCCCACAAGTCGCGCGGTTCCAAAATCGCCCGCAATTTGTCTTTGTCATATTTGTACGTCTTGCGAAGCGTCCGCAAAATCCGCCCTGCGTCCGCAAAAACCTGGTCAACCTTCTCCGAATCCATATAGCTGCTCAAAATTTCCTGCAACTCGCCGAGGCGGTCCGTTTTGGATTTCACCTCGTCTTTGAGCGAAATATATTCCCCGATGATTTTTTCGATTTCGACGTCTTCTTTCTTGTCCTTGAATTTGTGCTTCCACATCGGGCAGATGTTTTGATATCCGCACCAGTCGCAAAGTCCGGAAATCGTCGGCTCGAACTTCGATTCACCGATCTGCCGGATCAGATCCAAAACGAATTCCTCGCTTTTCTTCACATCGGCAAGCGTCCGTCGGGACGAAAGTTTCACGCCGTGCTTGAGATAATATAGCGAGACATTTATCTTATCGATGTTTTCCGCCTCTTTCGGATAGCGAGCGAGAAAAGCGGCCAGATAAATCGAAAGCTGGAGATCGTTGTCAACTTTCTCCTGGCTCGGAAGCTTGCGGGTTGTTTTATAATCGATGATCTCATATCCGTCCTCCGTGCGGTCGATGCGGTCGATTATGCCCGAAATTGCGTGTTTCTCCTGATCACCCATTTCGACCTGAAATCGCGATTCAAGGTCGACAATGTTGAATTTTGCCGGGTCATTCTTCTTGAAATAGTCATGGATCATGCCGACTCCCTGCGCGAACGCCGCCCGCTCTTCCGTTTCATCCGAAAAAACTTCGGCGTTCCAGTTTTTGGAAAAATAGTCAAGCGCCTGCTCAAGGGTGGGGGAAAGTATCCCGGGCGTGTGGACGATCTTCAGTGTGCTGTGCAAAAGCGTTCCAAAAAACTGCTCCTTGGATTTGGGGGTTTTGATGCGGTCAATTTGGGAATATTTGTACTTTCGCGGACAAGTGAGAAACGTGTCAAGCGCGGAATAGGACGTGTTCATAGTTTTTCATTACGCTGTCCTTCTATCTTACTTTCCTTTCGCCCATTTCGCAAGACCACAATATCTCAAAAATGATGACTGCATAAAGTTATCCACAATCGCTTATACAAGAGCACTTGACGTGTACATTTGGTCATATATAATATTGACATGAGTGCGAAACTTACTTCAAATCAAAAAAGGGTTCTTGAAATTATTTATACTTATTTGGAAGTATCCGGTTTCCCTCCGACCATTGCCGATTTGAAAGTGGAGCTCGGTGTTTCTTCAAATCAGGCTGTCCTAAATCATCTAAAAGCCCTCGAAAAGAAAGAATGCATTAAAAGGGAAGAGGGGCAGGCTCGCGGCATCCGAATTTTGCCATTCGGATACAAAGAAATAGAAAGGGAGCCTTTGATCAAGGTTCTGGGAACGGGCGCAGCCGGACCATATTTAGAATCATACGCCGATGCGTTCTCGTGTTGGATGCCTTTGCAAAAGGGAATTTTGCAAAATGAACAAATTCGGAGATGCGAAGACGGCCTTTTCGCGATTCAAGTTCATGGTGATTCTATGATAAACGTTGGAATTGATGATGGAGACTATCTGCTGGTGAAAAAGACAGACGAATTCAAATCAAATGACATCGTCGTCGCAAGAAGAGAAAGCGAGACAACCGTGAAGAGATTCATCGCCGACGGGGGGAAGAGATATCTGAAGCCGGAAAATCCGAATTATGAAAATATACCTATTATTCCCGGGGAGATATTCTTTGACGGCAAAGTCATTTTGAACCTAAGCAAAATAAAGTGATTTTATGACAGAAAAAAAACCATCAAGTGAAACATTGGCAAAAATTTTCCGCGATCCTGATATGCAATACGGCCTCGCTGTGTTTGAGGGAAATAATTTTGACCAAATTCTGAATTTTTTTGAAAAAGACGGAAAAATTTGTCTGAAATGCCTGAAAAGAGGCAGGGATATTTTGGCAAAGCCGGAAGAAGTTGTTCGCCAGCTTATGATCCACAGGCTGGTTGATTTTTACAAATATCCGCTGGATCGAATTGACGTTGAAGTCGATGTCCAATTCGGGCGCGATATCGGATCAAAGCGCGCGGATATAGTGGTCTATCGTGAAGATGGAAAAACGGAATATCTGATTGTTGAAGTGAAAAAGCCTGACGTGAAAGACGGGCTTGGACAGCTCAAGAGCTATGCAAACGCGACCGGAGCGCCGATTCTCGTGCTGACTGACGGAAAAGCGCAGAACAATCTTTTGCGGACCGAGCCGAATCTCTTTGAGGACCTTCCCGAAATCCCAAAATTCAACGAAACAATCGAGGATGTTCGTTCAAAAAAAATAACATACGCGGACCTCGAAGAAATGCTCAATCTAAAGCAACTGATATATGATTTGCAGGAAGTTGTGCTCGCGAACAGCGGAGTCAATCCTTTCGATGAGATATTCAAGCTGATTTATGCAAAGCTTTTCGACGAAATTGAAACTCCGAGAAACGAAAACCGCCGGTTTCGGGTCATTGCCGGAGCGACCAACCGTGAAAATCTGAACAATATCCAGCGATTGTTTGAAGACGCGAAAAATCAATGGAGGGATGTCTTCAAGGCAAATGATGAAATTGAGATTCCGGAAAACACCATTGTTCCAGCAGTCTCATTTCTTCAAAAATACCGGCTATTTGGCTCGAATCTCCAGGTTATTGACGACGCGTTTGAATATCTGATCAATCTCGACGCCAAAGGCGAAAAAGGCCAATATTTCACACCACGGCATGTGATCGACATGGCGATCAAAATGCTCGCGCCGACCTCGAAAGACTTCATCATTGACACGGCCGCGGGCAGCTGCGGATTTCTTTTGCACGCTATGCAATATGTCTGGGACAGGGAAATCAACAAGGAAAATTTCGGCGATGATTTCAAATCGCGGCAAAAAAGTTATGCCGAAAAACACTTGTTCGGGATCGATTTTGACCCTCGCTCGGTGAAAATCGGGAAGGCCATGATGCTGATCGCCGGCGATGGAAAAACAAATGTGACATATGCCAATTCCCTCGACGGCGACATTTGGAGCGAAGATGCCAAAGCGAAATTCAGGCCTTTTTTGCAAACTCTTGATGATCCGGAAGAAAATCGAAGAAACAAAGAAAAAATGACGGATTTCAATTTTGATGTTCTGTTGACGAACCCGCCCTTTGCCGGAGAAATCAAGGGCGTTTTGCTCAACAGATATGATCTTGGCTTCAAATGGGACAAAAATTTCCAAAAAACCTCAAAACATCAAAACAAAGTCTCGCGCGATGTTCTTTTCATCGAGCGAAACCTGAATTTTTTGAGGCCGGGCGGGAAAATGGCCATTGTCCTGCCGCAAGGGGTTTTGAACAATACGAATATGGAATACATTCGCCGATTCATCATGCAAAAAGCGCGAATTTTGGCGGTCGTAGGGCTGCATGGAAACACTTTCAAGCCGCATACCGGCGCGAAAACTTCTGTTTTATTTTTGCAGAAATGGGAGAAAGATGAAAAAATTCCGAGTGACTATCCGATTTTCATGGCGGTTTCGAAACGCGGCGGAAAAGACACTTCGGGGGATTATGTCTACAAAAAAGACAAAGACGGAAACGTTCTCTATGACCCACAGGGAAGAAAAATCATCGATCACGATCTCGACGAAATCGCGGATGAATTTTTGAAGTTTGTGAAAAAAAATTGATAAATATTTTATGAGCAAAAATCAATCGATAGGTGATTTTATTCAACCAGTTATTTCCACACTTGGTCTGGCCATATCTTTGCTTGCGACACTCTTACCTCTTTTTACAAAAGGAATTATTGCAAATCTATTCTTGAACAAAAACCTCGCAATGCTATCATCATTTTTGGCGTTTTTGATAGGCTTCGCCGTTATTTGGCAGATTATTGGATTTCAACCATTTATCCAAATTAACCTCGGTAAATACAAATCGAGAGGAGAAGAATTTCCTACTTATTGGAAAACTATTGGACCAAATGGTGTTGTTTGGTTTTTGCTGTTTATAGCTGTCGCTTTAGGATATCTTTTTTTCTTCCTAGGTATAAAGTTTTCTGGGACTACCGATAGTTTATTGCAAACAGCTCAGGCGCTATTTTACATAATATTCTTTCTGTCACTTATTTCGGTTTTTGCAGTATTATTTTCACAAACTAAGCAGAGATTTAACTGGCAAGCAGATAGAGAAAATTTTCCAACAACAATTTTTGAAACGCTTGAAAAAAATAGGCTCATCAAGCCGTATATTGAGATTTACGAAAACAGACCCATGAATTTTGAGGAATTACGCAATGAAGGGGTAACGGGTGTCCCTATTGCAAAAAAGATGAGAGTCAAGACTTCAGTTCAAGCGGAAGAAATTATCGAATTTATTGCATCAAATGACGGAAAAGAAATTATTCAAGTGTTGAAAAAAGGAAAGTGATGACTTTTTCCATCATCCAAAAATCCCAACTCGAAGGTGCTTTGCGGCTGGACGCGGAATACTACCAGCCGGAGTATTTGGAGTTGCTAAACAATGTATTTCAGACAACATCCTACAAATTCTGGAAGGATATAGAAGGAAAATTCATTACTGGTCCTTTTGGCTCAGAATTCAATGTTGAAAATTATATCCTGGACGGCAAATACCGCTATGTAAGAGGGAAGGATGTAAAGGAATTTTTTATTACGGAAAATGACAATGTATATATTCCCGAAGCAGATTTTGAAAGGTTGAAAAAATATGCCTTGCAAAGAGGCGATATCTTGATTTCTGTGGTGGGCACGCTCGGAAACACTGCAATTGTTGATAAAGATGTTCTTCCTGCAATTTTCAGCTGCAAAAGTACGGTTTTCAGGACGGATGCGGTGGATAATCATTATCTTTTGGCATATCTGAATTCGAAATACGGACAGCAATTATTGGAAAGGAGTGTCAGGGGGGCAGTACAGACAGGATTGAACATTGACGATTTAAGAGATTTGCCGATTTTTATCCCTTCTCAAGAAAATCAAGAAAAAGCTGGACAGATTGTTCGAAATGCAAAGAAAGAATTTGAAAATTCAAAATCTCTATACCATCAATCCGAAAATTTGCTTTTGGAAGAATTGGGATTGCAAAATTTTGACGAAGAAACGGCATTGTCAACAATTGTCAATTTTTCCGATGTTTTGGAAGCTTGCAGAATGGACGCGGAATATTTTCAGGAGAAATACGGAGAATTAATTTCAAAAATAAAAAATCAGAAGTCAAAGTCACTGAAAGACTGTATCGAAAATATTCCGGCGAAATTCGATCCAACAGCAAAACCGGAAGAAAGTTTCAAATATGTTGAACTCTCAAATATCAATTCTTCGATTGGAACTATCGACGGGCACGCTGACATATCAGGAAGGGAAGCTCCAGGACGGGCAAAAAGAATTTTGAAAGCGGGGGATGTGATCGTTTCAAGCGTCGAAGGATCACTTGGGAAAGTGGCCTTGGTCGAGAAAGAACAGGGTGGATATCTTGCCTCCACTGGATTTTTCCAATTCAGAAGCGAGGAAATCTTGCCCGAAGCTTTGTTAATCATGGCAAAGAGCATAGTTTTTAAAATGCAACTTGAAAAGCAATGCGCCGGAACAATCTTGACCGCCGTGCCGAAAGAGGCGATAAAAAATGTCGTAATTCCAATTTTGCCGATCGCAACCCAGCAAAAAATTGCCGAGCTTGTTCGTGAGTCCCACGAAGCGCGAAAAAAGGCGAAGGAACTCTTGGAAGAGGCAAAAGGAAAAGTGGAGGAAATGATAGAGAAAAAATCATAATTTTATGCGGACGCCGCTTGCGAACTGGACCAAACTCAAAAGGGGATACCGTTTCGGGGAAAAGACTTTCTATTCCGATTTTCATTTGGGGACGGATCTCATCGTGCCGGAAGGAACATCGGTCTTTGCGCCGTGCGCTTGCGAAATTATTAAAACCGGAAATTTTCCCCAGGGAGGAAACACTGTCCACTTGAAATTCAGAAGCCGAAAATACGGGAGACTTGTCGCGAGGTTTATGCATCTCTCCGAAATATCGCCGCCCGGAAAATACAAGGCGGGGGACATCCTCGGCCGCACCGGAAACACAGGGCAACTCACCAAAGGCCCGCATATGCACATCGACTTGAGCCGCGGGAAAGTTGATCTTTCTGATCGGAAAAATTTCGTCGATCCGGAGGAGTTTTTCGGGAGGCAGATTTCGCTTGCAAGAAACTCCGGTGAGGGATAGTATTATATCACATATGACGAAGAAAAAAGTTTATCTTGACTATGCTTCCACCACACCCGTCGACCCGCGGGTTTTTGCGGCAATGAAGCCGTATTTTTCCCAAAAATTCGGCAATGCTTCATCGCTTCATTTTTTCGGCAGGGAAGCGGGTGCGGCGGTGGAAAAATCCCGAAAACAAGCGGCGGATTTTTTCGGGTGCGAACCGGGCGAAATTGTTTTCACCTCCGGCGCGACGGAAAGCAATAATTTCGCGACGAAGGGAACTATGATCGCGGTGAAATCCCACAAGGACAAGGGATTCAAGCCGCATATCATCACTACGCAATTCGAACATTCCTGCGTTCTCGCCGCGTGCAAAAAATTGGAAGAGCAGGGGATGGCCGAGGTGACATACCTGCCGGTCGGAAAGGACGGAGTGGTCAAATTGGACAACGTGAAGAAAAACATCAAACCGAACACGATTCTCGTTTCCGTGATGTACGTCAACAACGAAATCGGCACAATCCAGCCGATCAAAGAAATCGGAAAGATGTTGAAAGCCGAAAACGCGCGGCGGGAAGAAAAAAATATTTCCAAGATTCTTTTTCACACCGACGCGGTACAAGCCGTGAATTTTCTCGACTGCAATGTCGAACATTTGGGCGTCGACCTCCTCACCGCTTCCGCCCACAAGATATACGGCCCAAAAGGCGTCGGCTTGCTGTATATCAGAAAAAATACGCCCATCAAGAGAATCCAGGATGGCGGGGGACACGAATTCGGCCTGCGCGCTGGGACACTCAACGTTCCCTCGATTGTCGGTTTTGGGGCGGCGCTTGAACTCGCTGAAAAAGAAAGGCAGAAAAATTTCAAAATCGTCGAAAAATTGCGCGACTACGCGCTTTCAAGAATTTTGAAGGAAATCAAGGGCGTCAAACTGAACGGATCGAAGATAAAAAGAATTCCAAACAACATCAACGTCACCGTGCGCGATGTCGAAGGGGAAGGAATGCTGTTGGGACTTGATCTCGCCGGCGTCGCTGTTTCAACCGGAAGCGCCTGCTCGGCCGGCGACCTTCGCCCGTCGCACGTTTTGACGGCCATCGGCGTTTCTGAAGAGGAAAGCCACGGGAGCCTGCGCGTGACGCTCGGAAAATACACAACAAAGCAGGAAATTGATTATTTCGCGAGCACGCTCAAGGAAATTGTCGCGAGATTGAGGAAAATTGCAGGGAAGTAAAAAACTCGCGAATACAAGAACGAATTAAAAACGAATTGGAACGAATAATTCGCTCTCATTCGTTATAATTTGTTCTTAATTAGTGAGTAAATTATGTATTCAAACCTCGTCCTCAAACATTTCACCAATCCGAAGAACCAGGGACGGATCAAAAATCCGGACGGCGTCGGCACGGTCGGAAATCCAGCCTGCGGAGACATTATGACCGTATATATCAAAGTGAAGAAAAACAAGAAAGGCGAAGAAACAATTTCGGACATCAAATTTGAGACGCTGGGCTGCGCCGCCGCGATCGCGACGTCGTCGATGGTGACCCAGCTCGCCAAAAACAAAGATTTGGACACGGCGGCCAAGATCACGCGCCAGGACGTCGCTGACGAGCTTCACGGCCTCCCAGCGGCCAAAATGCACTGTTCAAACCTCGCCGCGGACGCCCTACACCGCGCCATAGAGAATTTCCAGTCGAAGCATCCAAAGAAAGCCCGAAAAGCATCCGGGCGAGAAAAAAAGAGAATCCGCCGCCGCTGAAGCTTTGGCGGACAAGAAAAATAATTTTTTTGTATAATATACGCTTGTAGCAATAAACGAACCCCCGCCGGAGAGAGCGGGGGCTTCTTTTGTTTATAAAATAAAAATATCTTTTATTTTATATTATATTTTTTCGAAAAAACGGCGGGGAAGCGGGGTGCGGAGTTGATATACCACGTCGCACAATGTAGCTTATACGACACGCTATGGATTTTATTTCATTTCTATCCATTTGACTCCTGAAGCAAAAACATTCAGCTTCTTTTGTTTCCATAATCATAAAAAAACTTCAATGATAAATTATCATCTGGTCAATCACCGTTCCGCTGCCATATAGCGCTCCGACATAAGACCGTGTTGAATCCAGAAATATGTTTGAGCCCCAATAGGGATCGTGAACGATATATTTTCCATCCTTGTCTTTTGAGTGGACAACAACGTAGTGCCCCGCTCCCCTTTTTGACGATTTCACGAAAACGATCACTGGATTATTTTTTTTGATTTCTCCGTCGACGACGTTCCAGTCGATGTTGCCGTGCGAACGGGAGGAAACCAGCTTGAGTCCTTTCCATTGTTCGGGCCAAACGATGAGATCATGATAGAAAATCGGCTGCTGGGCCAGAATGCCCGGATTGATATCGACGCCGTGAAAACGGAAAACCATCGACACCGCCGTAACGGCGCAACCATAGCTTCTCATCAGCGTGTTCGAAAAACCGATGTGCTGGTCGCCCCAGCGCGAATCTTTTTGATTGAAATACCAGCTCGTGGAAGCCAAACCGGACTTCGGCTTTTCAAGCGTCGATTCGACTGCCGCCAATTCCGAACTTTTCTCACTGCTCAATTCGTCGATGTCTCCAAGAAGTTCCTGTTTTTGCTCCTCAACTCGCGCGAGAAGATCCTGATATTTTTGCTCTTCGCCCTGCGTCTGGCTCAAGAGCTGCTCTTTTGACGTCTGCTCGTTGTCCAAGCCGTATTTTTTTTCGGCGATTTTCCCCTGCCTTTCTTTTTGTTCGTCATTTTTCTTTTGCAGTGTTTTCCTGCTTTTGTCCAAATCATCGCGCGCACTCACCACCGACGAAAGAACTTCATCGACTTTCACGCCGGTTTGCGAAGCATAGTCCGACTGGCTCAAAAAATCGGAAAGTTTCGTTCCCCGCAAGAAAAATTCAACCAGCGAGTCCTGATTTGTTTCATAGTAAGCCTGAATCACCCCCGACAGAATTTCTTTTTTTCTTTCGATATCTTTTTCTTTTTCCTCGATCCGGCCTGTGAGCACGTTGATTTCTCCGGAAGTTTTGTCGATGTCCTGTTGCAGTTTTGAGATGTCGAGTTCCAAGCTCGCAATCTGCCCCTCCATAAGTTTGATCTGATTTTCAAGCGTCTGGGACTTGTTCTGCTTCATTTCGATCATTTGGCGGTAGCTTTCCGCTTTTTTCTGAAGCTCTTCGATCTGCTCCTGCTTGTCCTCAATCAGATCTTCATTGGAATTGTTTGTACTGTTTTCAGGAGTACTTTGAGCAAACAATCTGTTCACCAAGCAAAAAGCAAGAACCAAACCCAAAAAACAAAGGCCTATTTTTACATTTTTAATTGCTATTTTTAATTTTAACTTTTTCATTTTGAATTCAAAACTGATTTTATGCCGCGATTGACCCTCTTCAGGCTTTCGTTTTTTCCCAAAACATACGCAATTTCAAATGGCGACGGACTTTTTTCAAGACCTGTGAGCGCGACCCGCAAAGGCCAAAGCAGCACTCCCCTGTTTTTTGCCTGCCCGCTTCGAGTCGCGAAGCGAGTCGGGCGGGGGTCAGCTGCTTCCATTAATTTTTCTTTCAAATTTTCTAGCGTCCAGCTGCTTTCATCCACGCCCTCGAATATATTCAAGGACTTTTCCAGGGATTTTTTCAGCTCATCATCCGACATATCCTTCCATTTGAGCATTTTCGGATCGATTTCGGGGGATTCGAAATAGAATTCGGTGTTTTCGGCGATGTCGGAAAGTTTTTTCATCCGCTCCCGTTCAACAGTCACGATCTTTTCGAGATATGAGTCAGGAAACCGAGTTTCCCCTTGAGAAACTTGGTTCCCAAAATACTTTTCCAGATACGGCCGGCATAACTCAACCAGCTCTTTTATGTTTTTTTCGCGAATATACAATCCGTTCATCCAGTCAAGCTTTTCCCGGTCGAAAATCGCCCCGGATTTGTTGAGTTTTGAAACATCGAATTCCCGCGCCAGCTCTTCAAGTGAAAAAATTTCGCGTTCCGTTTTCGGATTCCAGCCCAGAAGCGTGATGAAATTCACGACCGCTTCGGGAAGGTATCCGCTCCGCTTGAAATCCTCGACGCTCACGTCGCCGTCGCGCTTCGACAGTTTTTTCTTCGTGTCCTTGTTGAGAATCACGCAAAGATGGGCATATTGCGGCGTTTTCCACCCGAAGGCCTCGAAAAGAAGAATATGCTTCGGCGTGCTCGGCAGCCACTCCTCCCCCCTGAACACGAGCGTCGTTTTCATCAAATGGTCGTCGACGCAATGGGCCAAATGATATGTCGGATAGCCGTCGGATTTCAGCAAAACGAAATCGTCGAGATTTTTGTTCGCGAAAATCACCTTCCCCCGCACCGCGTCCTCAAATTCCGTCTCCCCTGTCTCGAGCACGTCGAAACGGATTACGTATTCCTCTCCGGCCGCGATTCTCTTTTTCGCTTCCGCCGGCGAAACTTCTTTGAGACACAGTTTGTCATAGGCGGGAGCGAGCTTCGATTTTTCCCGCAAAGCCCTCAGACTGTCCAGCCTTTGCGGCGTGCAGAAGCAATAATAGGCTTTCCCCTTCTCAACTAATTCGTGCGCATATTTTCGGTATATTTCAAGCCGTTTTGACTGGATATACGGCCCGTATTCGCCTTTTTCCGTGATATTTCCCGCTTCATCGACGAACACACCCTCGTTATGTTTCAATCCCGCCCATTCGAGAGATTCGAGCAGCTTTTCAATCGCGTCCGGCACAATTCTTTTCTGATCCGTGTCCTCAATACGCAAAAAATAGTCGCCTCTGCATTTCTGCGCGTACAAAAAGTTATACAGCGCCGTGCGCAGACTTCCGATGTGCAAATATCCGGTTGGACTGGGTGCAAACCGCACCCGGGGGTTTTGATTGGTCATATTTTTTTCGCATCTCCCCCCTTATTAAAAGAGATAAAAGAGAGATTTTATTTCTTATCAAACTTCAAAAACGGATTTTTCATTTTGAATGTGATTTTCGGAACTTTTTTGTTGAAATAATTTTCCGGCATATTGTATTTTCGGTAATACAAATGCCCGACCGCGCAAAATAAAGCTCTATTCCACTGAAATCCAAGCTTTTCAGAAATTTTTCTCACATCCCCTTCATTTTTTCCTTCGATTTCAACAAAGGGCTTGAGAAATGGCCATTCGTCAATGAAAATTTCCGTATCTTCCAAAATCCAAATCTCTCTCTTTGTTTCTTGATATGCTTTTTTTCGGCAGCCGATTTTCTCGAAAAATTTCACTGCCTTGTCGAAATCTTTGATTTCAAAAATTATTTCCTTTTGATTTTCTATTCTGCCACCGTCAACAATTTTCAAAGTCAATGTTGTTTTGTCTCCTTCGTCCCTCACCCTTATCCATGCACCGTCAAGATTGCTCTCGTTTGGCAAATCAAAATTGACCCGTTTTTGAAGAAATTCGGGCCGCGTCAACCTTGCGCCGGCTGATTTAAGCCGCTCGCGCATTTCATCTTTGTCGATATTTTCAAATGTCGCTTCGTATTCGATTTGCATTGCCACTATTTCAAATATTTTTTCCTCGCTGATTTTATATCTTCATTTACTTCCAATAATATTCCCTTGTGTAATTTTATGATCAAGGGAACAACCCCGCAATTTTTGCATATTCCCCATCCGCATTTTCCCTTGTTTTCTTTCGAGAGCATTTTGCAAAGTTCAATTTCCCGATCAAAAACTTTTTTATCGATTATGTTTTTCTTCAGACCCGTTTTGCATGTGATTTTTTTGACCATATCTTTGGTGAAATATATAACAAATTTCGGCGTATTATCGGTTAGTATGGCGGACTTGACAAAAATGGACAATCTGCTATACTAATCGCAGAATTACGACGAAATCGCACCTCTTGAGGTTCTGTCCTCCTGCGGTGCTTTTTCATATCCAAGCTTCTTTCTCAAATTGTTTATGAAAACTATTTTTTCTTTTGCTGATTTTTTCAATAAAATAGAACAGGTTTCATAACAAGGGCTGATGACGATGACCAGCTTCTTTTTTTCATACAAATAATTCACCAGACAATAAAAATCTCCATCACTGGAAATAATAACAGCTCTCTCGTATTTATTGTAATCAATCATTGCCTGCAAAACCAGCTCTGCGTCAACATTCCCCTTGATGTTGCCATCCCTCTTTTTCAAGATCGGCTTGAAAATCAAAACAAATCCATACTCCTGCAGAGATCTGTAAAGATTTTGATTTTCCGGCAAATATCCAATGAAGAGATACGCTTTTCTTACTCCGTATTTTTCTTTTAGGTACTTCCGTAATTTTCTGAAATCCATCTTCCAACCAAGCCTTCTGATTCCCATGTTCAAATTCTGACTGTCGATGAAAGCATAATTATTTATTTTCTTTTTCATACTTTGACCCCGGGGGTTGTCGTTCATATAAAATCAATTTACCGAAATAATCACGAACGGCGATTGCAGGAAAAGGAAAACCAGGAGCGCCGCGGCCGCGAGCCACAGATTGCGCAAGACGAAATAGGCCGTCGGATTGTTGAAAACCGTCCAGCGCGTGAGAAATCCCGTCAGGGAAAAACTGCTCGCAACCATCGTCGAAACGGCAAACAGGAACAAAAACAGCAAAAAAAGAAAAAGCGCCAAAAATTCGGTGAGAAAAATCTTCTGCCGGATGAGCATGCCGAAGAAATATCCGGCCAGCGGCGCGTACAGCATTTGAAAGAAAATTATGAAAGAAAAAAACGCCGCGCTTCCGATCCGTTCAATTTTTGCCATCGCGTCCTCTTCGTATTGCTGATTTGAAACAAGCATCGCGAAGAAAAAAACCGCCAGCAATCCAAGCAAAATATATTTTATCGTCTTGTCCCAAACAAAATCCCCGCCGAAAAGAACGGCGCCGAGAATCACCGCCAAGACAACTGAAACGCAAATTGTGATTATTCTCGGTTTTGACATAATGGAAGTTTAGCTTCCAAAAATATTCTATTTTCGACTGAAAACCACCAATGCCGGAAAAACAAGCACAGCATTCCAAATCCTTTTCGCCCTTTTGGGTTCCTGAATGAACCGGAACAGCCATTCGATGCCAATTTTCCGCATCCAGACGGGCGCTCTTTTCATTTTTCCGGTGAGAAAATCAAATGCTCCGCCTACGCCGGCCAGAATTTTCGCGTTCGGAAATTTCTCACGGTTTCGGCTCAAAAATTTTTCCTGTTCCGGCGCGCCAAAGTTGGAAAATACGATTTGGGCGGCTTTGGCCGCCTCGCCCTGAAATATTCTTTCGTCAAAATATTCCACTTGCGCCTGAATGCCGTATTTTTCTTTTATACTATTCTCAATTTTTTCCGGACGACTCAAGCTGTTTTTCGCGGCGACAACCAGCACATTAAAATTTCTCTCTTTGGCCGATTTCAAAGCAAAATCGACCAAATCAACTCCGGTATATCTTGATTTTATTCTCTTTCCGAGAACCCAGGACGCCAATCGGGGACCGAATCCGTCGCAAAGATTCAAATCGGCGCCGTTGAGAATCGCCGCGTATTTCTTGTCGCGATAGCCTTTCAGAATGATTTCGGCGTTGAGCGTCGCAATGAACTTTTGCTTTGGTTCGCCGTCCAATGCGCCCCTCACCCAATCTTCGATATTTTCACGCGAGAAACCATCGATTCTGATACCAAGAATTTTTGTGCAATCACTCATTTGATGGCTTTATTATACACTTTTCACTCATTTTGAGCAAACAAAAAACGACTTATAGTCCCAATTGGGAGGCTTTAAGCACTAAATTCATATCAAGGCACTTTATACACAAATATCGTCTTCCCCACCCTCGCCACAAGATTATTTCCAAAAATCGTGTATTTCCGCTCCGGCGGGATGTCGCGCGAAAAGACGTTGTTCATATATTCATAGTTTGAGACGGCGACAAATGAGCCGGATGGCGGCAATTTGCCCTCATTTTGGAAATTGAAGAATCTTTGACCATCGCCGAGATAGTATTTGAGCGGCACGTCGGCAAAAATCTGTGTGTAAATTTCGCGCACGCCGTTTTCCCGCATCCATTTTCCGAGCCGTCTCACATCCGACCCTCCCCAGTCAAAGTTTGAATCGGTGGCAATCTTGTATCCCTTGTCCGTCCCGCCGGCGAAGCAGTTGTAATATTGAAGAAAATATGGAAAAGCGAAAAAAACGGAAACAATCATAACAACCGAAACTGCAAGAAAAATATGCTTTAAGCGGAAATTTTTAAGGTCCGGCCTTAAAAATGAAAAATCCCAGAACGAATTGGTTGCTTTTCCGGTGAGTAGCGCGGCGGCAAGAATGACCGGCATAATGTGGCGCAATCCGATTTGAAAAGTGGATGAAAGAGTGACGACGGTGTAGCAAAACGCGAACACGAACAAAAGAAACGCCAGCGGGTTGGCAATGAAGTCCGAAAAACGGTTTTTCCAGCGGTCTTTTTTTGAAAAAAGCCCCGAAACAAGAATCAAAATCCCAATCAAGCTGAAAAAATGCAGCCCCGGAGAAAGTTTTGTGAGATAAAGAACCGGAAAATACCACCCCCCTGCCCCCTCGTTTCCGTAAATGTGCCCCAGAAAATACGTGCTTTGCGCCGAAACGATCATCCGGCTCATCACCATAAAAACGCCGTTTATATAGGCCGCGAGGCCCTTGGTGAGCGGATTGCTCCAAACCATCGCTTCCAGAATTTTATGACCGATCGGCGGAAGCTGTTCTTCGGGATAGTTTTCGTGAAGCTTTTGGATCAGCGCTTGATCCTCGGCTTTCGCCGTGTGAAAAGCGTAGGCCAAGGAAATGAGCAACAAGGCGACAATCGTGATCGCCGCGTAAGCGAAAATATATTTGGCGATTATCTTTGGCTTGTTCAAAGCTCCGTTTTCGTTCTCATCCCGGAGAAATATCATATACACGAGCCCACCAAGAAAAGCGGCCGGAACAAGCACCACCGAAGAAAATTTCGAAAGGAGCGCCAAGGCGAAAAAAATCGAAGTGAGCCAAAAGTATTTTCCCGTTTTTTGCCCTTCGCCGAAGGCTTTTATGTATATGGAAAAAGAAACCAGAGCAACCGCCGTGAGCAACGCCGACATAAAGTCAATGACGACAAATGAGCTATGGGCGATGGAAAACGGCGAAATTGCGAAGAAAAATATCCCGAGCAGCGCCGCCCGTTCGCTCCACATTTTCGTGAGTTGCCAAAAAAGAAGAAAAAGAAGCAGTGTGTTCGCCAAAATTACGGCCAGCCGCGCGAAAAAAGCGATTTTGTCGGGATTGTTTTGCGGATGAAAAAGAAAAAGAACGCCGAAATAGTCCTGATTGTTCGCCCACTCCAGAGCTTTCGGAAATTCGGCCTTTTGAATCGGATATTCTTCACGGCGAAAATCCGCCGGGAGAGTTTCCTGGCCTGTTATTTCCAGAAAATTCGGCCGCGCCAAAAAATCCCCCAGTCCCGCAACGTCTTTTACGAGCGGCGGGTGTTCGGGATTGATGAAGTAGTGGTTCGTTTTGAGATAGTAGTATCCTCCGGCGATGTGCGGAATTTCGTCGGCCAGAATTCCGTTTCCGGAAAAACGCATATTTTTCCAGTCAAAACCGGCGCTCGAAAAAAGCGCCAACAAGAAAAAAAGCAGGCAAATCAGAGCGGCGGATATTTTGTATTTATGTTTTAGTATCTTCATTTTGTCATCCCGAGCGCCTGCCTACCGGTAGGCAGTGCAGGCAAGAAGCCGAGGGATCTATGTGAATAATTTATTCAGCTAGATTCCTCCGCTCTCCCGCCAAGGCGGAATCGGTCGGAATGACAAAATAGTTTTATATATTTTCCGCCACTTTCGGCTCAAGTTTTTTGAAAACAAAAAGACTCACGAAAAACAAAACGACGATTATTCCCGCAAAAACGGTGTTTTGCCAAAAAGGCGCGTAGTGATTTTCAGTGAGGGCGACTTTGTTGAAATGGATGATATATCCGATGGGATTGGCAAGCAGAATCGGGTGGTATTTTTCCGGGATTATTTTGAGCGGATAGACGATCGGCGAGCCATAAAAGAGCGCTTGGGTGGCCACTTCCCAAATCTGGGAAAGATCGCGAAATTTCACAAAAAGCGGCGCGGCGATGAAAGAAAAAGAAAGAATCAGAATAAAAGTGAGCAGGATAAAGAAAAGAAAAGCGAGAACCGCCGGAATCCCGGGCCAGTATCCCTGCCAGACGAAAAAAGCGGCGATGATGATCAGATTCATCCCGAATATCATCGTCGCGTTGATGGTCGAGGCAATCACGATCGTCCAACGCGGGACGTATATCTTTGTCACGAGCGAGGCTTTTCCAAGCAGTGAATTGAGACCCGCCATCGTCCCCTCAGAAAAAAAGTTGAAAAGCATTATGGACGTGAGAAGCTGGAGGGAAAAATACTGGATTCCGGAACTGCGGGGATTGAAAATCGTCGAAAAGACAAAGTTGAGAATCAAAAAAGTGAGAAGGGGCTTCAAAAGCGCCCAGACATATCCCAAAACAGACCCGTGGTATCTCAATTTGAAATCGGTCCGGGCCAGCGCCCAGACCAATTCCCAATAGTTTTCGTGCTTTTTTGCCATTTTCCGGTATGTGAGTACGTGAAAAGAATGTCCGTCTTGATTTCTCTCGTTTCGGTTGAAAAATTTTTTGAGCTAGACCAAATCACTTTTGGGAAAATTCAGTCCCCGCTTGAAAAATTGGACCTCCGTCTCCTGAAGTTCATAAGCGTCCCGGAAATACTTCTCGATCCCGTCCTTGTCCATATCGTCCTTGCAGGTGTAGGCGTCAATGCTCACGAACTTTTTCTTCGGGAAAGTGTGGATGCTGATGTGGGATTCGGCGATCATCACGAATCCGGAATAGCCGCCGCTGTCCTTGATGTTGCGCGGTTCGGCATATTTCACGACCGGTTCCGTGAGTTTTTCCATTCCCAGCCTTTCCGGAAGCTCGTTGAGGATTTTCTCCATCAACTTTTCATTGTTGAGCTTTTCCGGACTTCCCCCGTACCCGTCAAGGGTGAAATGCACCCCGAAAGTACAGGCTTCCTTCCCCATAGTCTCGTTTTTCATTCTTTGCCTCTGCCGAATCCCCCGAAATTTCATCGGAGTTGCGTTTTGGGCGCAATCCGGCAGGTTTAGACTTATTAAATTGTATTTATAATTATTTCTTGCGGCCTGTCTTTTTGGTTTTCTTCTTTTTTATCGTGATAATATTTTTTCCTTTGTAGTATCCGCAGTAGGGACAAGCTTTGTGCCCGGCCACCGTTTTCTTGCAATGCGAACAGGCGACAAATCTTCTTTTGGAAATTTTTATATTCGCGCGCCGGCGATTCCTCCTCCCTTTCGTGTGCCGCTGTTTTGGAACAGACATATTTTCATTTTCTCAAAAAATTATTGGACTAATATTGATTGTAGTTTTTTTGAAATGTTTGTCAAGGGCTTTTTTGCATTTTTCATTTGCTTTTCAGTCGAAATGATTTCCGGTGAATTTCACAATGCCCGTACTTCCCGATCATTTCAAAATGCTCCTTCGTTCCGTATCCCTTGTGCTTCGCAAAACCGTACTCGGGAAATTTTTTGTGAAAATCAAGCATCATCCGGTCCCGCATCACTTTGGCGACGATGGATGCGGCGGAAATTGAGAACGAAAACTTGTCCCCGCCGACGATGTTTTCCTGTTTGATTGAAATGTTCGGAATTGAACTGCGCCCGTCAATCAGTATTACATCAACACTGTTTCCGATCTTTCTTTTGATGTCCGTCAACGCTTTTTTCATCGCGAGATACGCGGCCTCGAGAATGTTGATCCGGTCGATTGTTTTTTCGTCCGACCAGCCGACTCCGAACGGAAAGTTTTTCTCAATCAGTTCGAAGGCTTTTTCGCGCTGACGGAAAGAAAGCGTTTTTGAATCGCGGATGATTTTGTAGGCGGGATTTTTGGCTGTTTCATCGGAAATTTCCGGACGCACGATCACCGCGCCCGCCACCACTGGCCCGGCCAGCGGACCGCGACCCGCCTCGTCAACGCCGACGACGATTCGCGCTCCCTCGTCCCAATATTTTCGCTCGAAGTCAAAGGTTGGCAGTTTCATCTTTTTGCTGATTTATCTCGTATATAGTATCATAAAGGCGATAACAAATAAACAAAAAATATGCGAAAGAAAACATTGATTGCTTTGAGCGCCGTGTCGTGTCTCGGACTGGCAACTTTTTTTGCCGTCCAAGCCGCCACAACCAAAACGGTCAAAAACGCGATCATCGAGAAAATTGATCACGATGCGAAAACACTCGAAGCCGTGAAAAACGGAACGACGTATGTCGTGAACGCGGGAAGCGCCAAAATCAGGCGGGGAATTTCCGGGAGCCACAAGATCAACTTTTCAAAAGTGAAAAAGGGCGACGTGATCAACATCGAAGGCTCGTTCGACGATGACGACGTCGTCGCGACGAAAATCCGCGATTTGAGCTACTACAACAAGCATACGGCGACTTTTTACGGCGTGATCGACTCCATCACCGAAAGCACAAAGACTTTCAAAATCGACACGCTCGACCGCGACGAGCAAACCGTGGCCGTTTTGAGTTCAACTGACATTGAAAATGAGGACGGACATAGCATCGAATTTTCCGATCTCAAGGAGGACGACAAGGTTCTTGTCCGCGGCACCTGGAACGACTCAGCCAACACAATCACCAAAACCAAGTGGGTGCACGTCCTGGACGATGACGACTACGACGACCTCGATTCCCTTCTTCCTGCTGAAAAATAATAATTAAAATAAAAAAATGAAAAAAGCAAAATTTCTTCTGCTGATCGCGCTGTTTTTAACTTTTTTCGCGATCGCGGAAAGCACTGAAGCCAAAGCGGGCAACGGCATCCAATTGAAAAACGCCGTGATTACCGCCATTGACACGACTACTGAAACAATCACGGCCACAAAAGACGGCACAACCTACACCATTGACGCTTCCGGCGCGACTCTGCGCCGCAAATATGGCGCCAAATGCGACATTTACGAACTGACGGCCGGAGATTACATTTTTGTCTGGGGAACAATGTCCGGAACAAATGTCACTGCCACGAAAATAAAAGATCTATCCATTCAAAAATGGAAAGCATCGTTCGTGGGAACCATCACCACTGTCGATTCGACGACTTATACCGACAATGAAGGAAGGAGCTATCAGCAATTTGAAATTGAATCAAGGCATCGCGGAGACCAGGTTATTCGTGTCTATAGCGCAACCAGTATAAAATACAAGGGGGATTCGAAGACTTTTACTGACTTCGCTGTCGGACAGGAAGTCGTCGCCAAAGGAACTTGGAACAACACGCATTCATTCGTTTATGACACGAATTGGGTGAAAATTAGAAAATTGGCGGAATAGAGGTTTTTTGCCGTCAAAATTTCCCGCTAAAAAACACCGGGAGGTTTTTTGGGGGTGTTTTTTATATTTGAGAGACTTCCAACTTTTTTGTCAATCGGGTATAATAGGAAAAAAAGACAATCGCAAACCTTTTTATAGGGGAGGTTATTTTTGGTTATGTCGAAAAACAATTCAAATAAAAAAAATTTTGTCCATCTTCACGTCCATTCGCACTATTCCCTGCTTGACGGACTCGCCAAAATCGACGAGCTGCTTGACCGCGCCAAGGAGCTCGGGATGGACTCACTTGCCCTCACTGACCACGGGGTGCTTTATGGCGCCATCGAATTCTACCAAAAGGCCAAAGAAAAAGGCGTGAAGCCCCTCATCGGCTGTGAGATGTATCTGGCGCCGAACGGCCTCGCCCAAAAACGAGCCAAAATCGACGACGCGCGGCATCATTTGATCCTTCTCGCCAAAAACGAAGCCGGATACAAAAACCTTCTTCGACTCGTTTCAATCGCCCACCTCGAAGGATTCTATTATAAACCCCGCGTGGACAAAGAAGTCTTGCGCAAGCATTCCGAAGGCCTCGTCGCCCTTTCCGCCTGCATCGAAGGCGAAGTGCCTTCGCTCGTTTTGTCGGGAAAAACGGATGAAGCGGAGCACACTGCCCGCGAGTACGAGAAAATCTTCGGAAAAGGCAATTTTTTTCTCGAAATACAGCATCATCCGAAATACCCGAACCAAAAAATTGCCAACGACGGAGTGATTGGAATCTCGCGCCGCACAGGCATTCCATTGGTCGCGACAACGGATATGCATTATGTCCGGCCGGATGACGCCCCGATTCAGGACATTCTGCTCTGCGTCCAGACAAACCGCAAAGTGAGCGAGCAAAACCGGATGAACCTGATGGATTTCGCGCTGTATATGCGCAGCCCCGAGGAAATGGCCGCTGATTTCAATGAAATTCCCGAAGCGCTTGAAAACACCGTCCGCGTCGCCGAAATGTGCAATCTTGAAATCGAACTTGGAAACATCAAGCTTCCCTGCTTCAAAGTTCCCGACAGATTCACACCCGAATTGTATCTTCGCAAACTATGCGAGGAGGGACTCGCGGAAAGATTTGGAAAAAATGTCACCGACGAGCATCGCGCCCGGATGGAATACGAACTTTCCGTCATTGAAAAAACAGGTTTCGCTTCATACTTTTTGATCGTCCAGGACTTCGTGAATTGGGCGAAAGACCGGGGAATCGTCGTGGGCCCGGGACGCGGAAGCGCGGCTGGGAGCTTTGTTTCATATCTCACGAACATAACGAATATAGACCCGATAAAATATGACCTTCTTTTCGAGCGCTTTCTGAATCCGGAGCGCATTTCGATGCCAGACATCGACCTTGATTTCGCCGATACCCGCCGCGACGAAGTTTTGGCTTATGTAAGGGAAAAATACGGCAAAGACCACGTCGCCCAGATCATCACTTTCGGGACAATGGCTGCCCGCGCGGCCGTGCGCGACGCAGGACGCGCTCTCGGATACCCCTACGGATTTTGCGACCAGACGGCGAAACTCATCCCGCCGGGAATGTCGATCCGGGACTCAATTGCCGGCGTTCCCGAAGTTTCAAGTCTCTACACCGCGGATCCCGCCGCCAAAAAACTGCTCGACAGCGCCGCCCGCCTCGAAGGGGTCTGCCGCCACGCGTCGATGCACGCCTGCGGAGTCGTCATCACGCCCGAGCCGGTCGTGAACTATACTCCCCTGCAATATGTTTCGGGCGACACGGAAAATATGGTAACGCAATATTCGTCGTCCACCAAGTCGAGTTATATCGAAAAAGTCGGCCTGCTCAAAATGGACTTTTTGGGGCTCAAGAACCTCACCATCATCCAGCATACCCTAAAAATTATCGAAAAAACGAAAGGCGCGAAAATCGAAATTGACGACATTCCTCTCAATGACACGAAAGCCTATGAACTTCTGCAAAATGCCCTCACCACCGGAGTCTTTCAGCTTGAATCGGGCGGAATGAAAAGATATCTGAAACAGCTGCGGCCAACCACTTTCGAAGACGTGATTGCGATGGTCGCCCTATACCGCCCGGGCCCGATGGACTGGATTCCTGATTTCATCTCCCGCAAACACGGACGAAAAAAGATAACCTATGTGCATCCCAAACTCGAACCGATCCTCAAAAACACGTACGGCGTGGCCGTATATCAGGAACAGGTGATGCAGATTTCCCAGGCGCTGGCCGGATTTTCTCTTTCCGAAGCCGACATCCTGCGAAAAGCGGTAGGCAAAAAAATTCCCGAACTCGTCCAGAAAGAAAAATCGAAATTCATCGACGGTTGCGTCGCAAACGGCATCGACCGACAAATCGCCGAGCGTGTCTTCGCGTTCATTGAGCCTTTTGCCGGATACGGCTTCAACCGCTCGCATGCCGCCTGTTATGCGCTCATCGGATACCAGACGGCTTGGCTCAAAGCCCACTATCCGACCGAGTTTATGGCCGCGCTTCTCACTTCCGACCAGAACGACATCGACCGCATCGCCATTGAAATCGAGGAGGCGCGCCAAATGGGCATCGAAGTGCTTCCTCCGAGCGTCAATGAAAGCTTTGTCACGTTCGCGGCCATTTGCAGTCCGGGCGAGTCCGAAAAAATCCGTTTCGGGCTCGGCGCCGTCAAGAATGTCGGAAAAAACGTGGCGGCGGAAATCGTCGAGGAGCGCAAAAAAAATGGGAAATACAAGGATTTGACCGATTTCATCGAGCGCATCCAAACCAAAGACCTCAACAAGAAGTCTCTCGAAAGCCTTGTTAAAAGCGGCGCGATGGAGGAATTCGGGGAACGCAATTTGCTGCTCACGAATGTTGAAAACATCTTGAATTACTCGAAAAATTTCCAGAAAAATCTCAATTCGAACCAGACCAGCCTTTTTGGAGCGGCCAGCGGCGTCGAGATAAAAATGCCCGGCATCAGCCTCGCGAGCGCCGATCCGGCGGAAAAAATGCAGCGACTCGGCTGGGAAAAGGAACTCTTGGGGCTTTATGTGAGCGACAGTCCTCTGGCCGAATTTTCCGGCTTCTTCCGCCAATTCGCAAAACCCGTTTCGGAAATCGACGAAAGTTTTGTGAGTCAGACGGTTACCATCGGCGGGATCATCGAAAACGTCAAAAAAATCCTTCTCAAAAACGGGAAGAATATGGCTTTTGTCGCCGTTGAGGACGCCGGCGGGCAAAAAATGGAAATCATTGCTTTCCCGCGAACTTTCGAGCAATACAGCGGCCTGCTCGCCGAGGGAAATATCATTCTTGCTACCGGAAAAATTTCCGACAAGGACGGAACGATGAAACTTCTTTGCGACGAACTGCGGCTTGTAAACCAGGACGAAATCGCAAGATTCCGCACACTGGAAACCCAGCGAAAAAGGGAGGAGGAGCGCGAAAAAAGCTTTCGGAAAGTTTTTTTGAGGCTGCCCCGGGGAGCAAGCTCGGAACTTTTGCGAAAAATTTCCGGCATCCTGAACGCCGCGCCGGAGGGAAACGCGAAAATATTTCTTGAAATCGCGGACGGGCGTGGAAACCCGAGCCGCCTTGAAACCCCGCACCAGATTCGGTATGATAGGAATGTGGCGGAGAGATTACAGGAGATAATGCGGAATTTTTAACTTTATTGTGCTAATTCAGCTTGTGGTCATTGGTAACAAGGCTGTGGGCAGTTGGTTTGGTCATAGGTCATTAGTCATTGGATTTTTTTCTAACAACCAAAGACCAATAACCAGTCCCACAGCCAATGACCTTGTTACCGACGACCTATTCACAAGATATGCATCTCGGCAAATACGACAACTCTCCTTCCCGCGTGTTTTTCCGCGTTTTTGTGATTCTTGCTTTTTTGGCCGCGCTCGTCGTCATCAACTTCGCTCTCGCGCGCGCAACGATTGTCATTCACCCGAAAATTGAAAGGAAAGAAAGCGCCATCAACCTTGCCATCGACACAAAAACATTGAAGCCTGATTTTTCGAGCGGCATTCTGCCGGGAAGAATCCTTGAATCGCAGGGTGAAATCACAAAAAACATCACGGATGTTTCCGCGCGAAAAGTCGAAGATTTCGCGAAAGGCACGGTGAGGATAAAGAATATCTGGAAAAAGGATTTCTTTTTGCAAAAAGGCGCCCAGCTGGTCGTCGGAGAATCCCCCGCCAGCAACGCTTCGCGTAGCGATGCGGGCAGGCCCGCCAGCAACGCTTCGCCCGCCAGAAGCGCTGCATCTGCTGCGGGCTGGCGTAGCGATGCGGGCAGGCCCGAGGCAGTCGGCACCTCGCCCAAAAATATATTTGTTTTGGACAATGATACGGTCGCAGTCGCCGAGGGCGAGGTGTCCGCCACCGTCACCGCCAAAAACAAGGGACTCGCCGGAAACATTCCGCCGGGCAAATTCTATTTTCTCCGGATGAGCAAATGGAACCGCGAACGCATTTGGGCGGAGAATGAGAGCAATTTCGCGGGAGGCGAAATCGAGACCAAAGTCGTGTCGGCCGAAGATATCGCCCGCGCAACGCAGTTCGCCGCCGAAGAACTCGGCAAACAGGAAATCGAAAAACTCAAGAAAGACGTGCCGGCGGATTCAAAACTTTCCCCCGCTCTCACGAGGGTGGAAATTCTTGAATCCCGCGCGAGCGTTGCTCCGGAAGCGCAAACCGACAATTTCCAGATGTTTGTCCGCGGAAAAGTTTCCTCGATTGTCTTCAATGAGAATGATTTGAAAGGCATTGCGATCGAAAAGTTCAAAGCGCAGGTCGGCGTCAGTCAGGAAATCGCGGAACTTGACGAAGGCGAAATAAAATACGAATTGAGTGACATCAGTGGAACCGACGGAAAGGCCGACGTGAAAGTGATTGTTCCAGCCGTTCTCGCTCCGAAGCTTCCGAGCAAGATTTTGGACAAAAAATCGATTGTCGGATACAACGAAGCGGCTCTTCGCGAAAGATACGCCAAATTTCCGGAAATCGACGCCATTGACGTTAAATTCTTCCCTTTCTGGACAAAATCCGTGCCAAGTTTCGAGGGACAGATTAATTTTGAAATAAAAACCAAATAAAAAATGAAAAATATTTTTCATCGTTTCGATTATTATCTCGAGACAATCCTCCAGTTGCGCAATAAAAAATTAATATTCTTCATTCTAGTCCTTTTTTTCTCTTCTCTGATTGTTGTCTTGAGACGTCCTGATATGATTTCCCGTCCCCAATTTTATGCTGAAGACGGAAAATTCTGGTATTCGGAGGCTTATAACAACGGGCCCGTAAATTCACTATTTATTCCAAAACAGGGATATTTCCAAACAATTTCAAGACTTGGAGCATTTGTGAGTTTGCAATTTTCACTTGGAAAGGCACCTTTGGTTTTGAATTTGTTAGCAATATTTTTGCAAGTTCTGCCGGTTCTTTTTTTACTTTCATCCCGTTTCGATAAAATAATTCCCAATCGCTCTCTGCGTATTTTTTTGGGACTTATATATCTGCTTCTTCCTCATTCAAGAGAAACGCATGCCAATATCACCAATTCCCAATGGCGACTGGCTATATTGATGTTTTTGATTATAATTGCCGAATCACCCCAAAAATTATGGTGGAAGATATTTGACTACACTGCATTATTTGTTGCCGGGTTGAGCGGCCCTTTTAGTGTTTTGATTTTTCCAGTTTTTGCCGTCCATGAATTTTTTAAACAAAAAAAGAAGTGGGTTCCCCTCGGAATAGTCATGCTTACTGCTGGCACACAGTTGACCAGTTCATTTCTGACTATGAACGAACAACGCTCACGCGCTCCACTTGGCGCCAGTGTGTCAAATTTTTTCAAAATTATTTCGGGACATGTTTTTCTAGCGGGCTTGGTTGGCTCCGATATTTTTTCCAGCGCACGCCATTTATCTTTGTGGATAAATGGCGTTTTCCCAATTTTATTTGGATTATTTGGGATAGGATTTGTTGCTTATATATTTATTAAGTCGCCTTCTGAACTGCGTTTTTTCATTGCTTTCGCCATAATTATTTTCGCAGCCGCAATAGTCACTCCTCAAGTTAGTGCTGACAAACCTCAGTGGGAGATCATGGCTGCGAGCGGCGGAAACAGATATTATCTTTTGCCTATCTTAGTTTGGATCACATCCCTTAGTTGGATTTTTTGGAACGAAAAAAATAAATTTTTGAGGATTCTTTCTGGGATTTTTCTTGCTTGCTTGCTTTTTATTGGAATACCGAAGGAATTCAATTTTAAACCCTTTGATGATTTTAAATTTCAAAAACAAATCGCTGAATTCAACGCCTTGTCGTCCGGATTAAATTTTGAATTTAAAATCGCTCCAAAAGGATGGCGGATGAATTTGGTAAAGAAATAATTCCCTGAAATTGATTCGATTGACGTGAAATTCTTCCCTTTCTGGACAAAATCCGTGCCAAGTTTCGAGGGACAGATTGGGTTTGAGGTGCAAGTCGAAAAATAGAATGTGATTTGATTTCAATACAAAAATCCCTTATATAAGGGATTTTATTGTAGGTTGGAAAACAATATTCTCGACACTGACCTACTCTTGTCCCGCCAAGGCGGGGCTACCATCGGCGCTGAAGTGCTTAACTGCCGAGTTCGATATGGGATCGGGTGTACCCACTTCGCTAGAAGCGCCGAGAATATTATTTTCCAAATTTCTAAAATTTTTCAGCTTAAATATACTGACCTACTCTTGTCCCGCCAAGGCGGGGCTACCATCGGCGCTGATGGGCTTTACTTCTCTGTATCTTCGATAACTCAAAGGGGAATTAGCAGTTTCTAATTGCTGGTCTATTCAGAAACGCAATTGCTGTTTCCGAAAGAAGAACGATAGAGAGTATTCTTCGGCTTATTAGTACTTCTCGGCTGAACGCGTTGCCGCGCTTGCACCTGAAGCCTATCAACCTGGTCATCTTCCAGGAAGCCATGCTCCGACAAGTCGAAGCAGTTGCCTAATCTTGAGGTGGGCTTCTCGCTTATATGCTTTCAGCGATTATCCCTTCCGAACATAGCTACCCAGCGGTGCCCTTGGCAGGAACAACTGGTACACCAGAGGTTCGTTCTTTGAGGTCCTCTCGTACTATCAAAGACTCCTCTCAAGCAACGACGCCTACGGCAGATAGAGACCAACCTGTCTCACGCATGTTTTCCGCATATTACTATGCGCACTGGACTATACCTTCATCCGCCACAATTTTCCGAAAGGAAATTTGGGCGGAGACCGACGTCTAGTCTCTACAGGGTCAATGTACGCTTTTTTCGCTTTTTTGAATAATTCAAATCGCGAAACTTATCTATTAACTCAATCAACTTTTCAAAATCTTTTTCACTCTCAACTCTCCGTTTTGCCTTAAGAATTTTCTTCAACAATATCAGCTGAGATTTTTTCATAATCACATAAGGCTCAACCAAATCAATAAAGTGAAATATTTCCTCCCTCTTGCTGATTATATGCTCGATGATGCCATCTTTCCTCAAGCGCTTATGTCCTGCCTTGATTAGAGAACAAACGCGAGAAAAAGATTCGGCATCTTTCAATGATTGATAGAAAACTATATAAGACGCAATTTGAAATCCGAAGCGATAAGTTTTGTTCGGTTTCGCTTGCACATATATGCTTCCATCCGCATCCAAAAAACCAGCCAGATAAGATTTTGTTGTTGACGAAATAGATTTTTGCATACACGACTTCCCTCGATATTATCCTAGCATATGACAGTTTGTCATACAATAGGACTCCATCGATATGAGTCGGTTTCGCACTCAAAGATTGCTCTTTGAGGCCGCCATGATGATGTCTTTACCTCGGATTCAAACGGTCAAAAAGCCTATTATTTAAGCTTTTCGACGGTTTGAACCCAGCTCGCGTACCGCTTTAATTGGCGAACAGCCAAACCCTTGGGACCTTCTCCAGCCCCAGGATGCGATGAGCCGACATCGAGGTGCCAAACTCCTCCGTCGATATGGACTCTTGGGAGGAATAAGCCTGTTATCCCCGGGGTAACTTTTGTCTGATGATCTTCCACGCTCCTACAAGCGATGGTCGGTTCACTAACTTCCACTTTCGTGACTGGTCGACTTATGGGTCTTCCAGTAAAGCTGGCTTGTGCGTTTGCGCTATCACTCCGATTTCCATCCGGAGTTAGCCAACCTTTGTAAACGCCTCCGTTACCTTTTGGGAGGCGACCGCCCCAGTCAAACTACCCACCAGGCACTGTCCCCGGTCTGGTAGCTGAATTATAGGGTTTTATAATCATCATTAATGATACTCTCGTGTGTTTCTTTACTCCTCAAGTACCATTAGTGAGATCAAAATATAATCCAACTAACAGACCAGGGTTAGAATTGTAGTCCCAACAGGGTGGTATTACACTGGCGGCTCCACCTCGGCCGAAACCGAGGCTTCAAAGCCTCCCACCTATGCTAGGCAGTCAAAACCACAACCCAATACCAAGTTGTAGTAAAGCTCCACGGGGTCTTTTCGTCTTGCCGTAGGTCGGCAGCATCTTCACTGCCATTGCGATTTCACCGGGTCCCTCGTTGAGACAGTTTCCAAGTCGTTACGCCTTTAATGCGGGTCAGAACTTACCTGACAAGGAATTTCGCTACCTTAGAACGATTATAGTTATCGCTGACGTTCACCGGCGCTTCGGGGATTGGCTTGCACCGCTCCCGTTAACGTTCCGGCACTGGTCAGGCGTCAGCCCCCATATATCCCCTTGCGGGTTTGCGGAGACCTGTGTTTTTGATAAACAGTCGCTTGGAATCTTTAATTGCATCCCTCCCCACTTTTGGGTGCAAGCAAACTCTTTGCAAGTCGCTTGCGGAGCTCAACCATTCCGCTTCCGTGGTTTTTTAACCGTCTTTCTCTCCTCAGTGCATCTTCTTTTGTGCGATACGCTTCCGCGTAGATTAAAATCCACGTTCCGTTCTTTCTGGTAGTGAATTTTTTACCTCCGAAATTATGAGCTCTGATTCTTTGTTTCAAATCTGATGTAACTCCAATATAAAATTCCAGAGTTATATCATTTTGAACTAGATATACAATCCACATATATCCATTATACCCCAAAAGTGGGGAGGGAGAGACATCTCCCGAAGTTACGTCTAGTTGTTTTGCCGAGTTCCTTAACGAGGGTTCTCCCGTTCGCCTTAGGCTACTCGCCCAGTCCACCTGTGTCGGTTTTAAGTACGGACGCAATATCACTAACCTTAGAAGTTTTTCCCGGTACCCTGCTCATCCCTGTTTGCCCCCGCCGAGGCGGGAACTTCCAGTTGTGTCTTGGGTTGATGCCCGCGGGATTTGCCTCGCGAGCGCCCTCAACACACCTACCCCAATCCAATAAGGGGCAGGGACTACTAAGATACGTCACTCCATCGAATAATATTGCGGGGCCGGAATATTAACCGGCTGACCATCGACTACGCCTTTCGGCCTCGCCTTAGGACCGCCTAACCCTGGGATGATCGACATTGCCCAGGAAACCTTGGACTTTCGGCGTGCGGGGTTCTCACCCGCATTGCGGTTACTCATGCCAACATTCTTGCTCCCGCACTTTCCACCTCGACTCACGTCTCGGCTTCGCAAAGTGCGGGACACTTCCCTACCGCCAGTTCAGATTTTTGCAGACGTCCGACTTCTCAACCTCATCAGACTGAAGTCGGACGTCTCAAACGCAAAAATCTGAACTGGCCCGCGTCTTCGGTACTATGTTTGAGCCCCGTTGAATTTTCGGCGCGAAATCTCTGGACTAGTGAGCTGTTACGCACTCTTTCAAGGATGGCTGCTTCTGAGCCAACCTCCTAGGTGTCTCGGAGACTTCACTTCCTTTTCCACTTAACATAGTTTAGGGACCTTAGACGGCGGTCTGGACTGTTTTCCTCTTGAGCGTGAAGCTTAGCCCTCACGTTCTGACTGTCGGGGTAAAATCACAGGCATTCGGAGTTTGGTTGAGAAACCTAGGATTGCTCCACGATTTCTCATTCAGTAGCTCTACCTCCTGTGACCAATTGATCCGACGCTAGCCCTCAAGCTATTTCGGGAAGAACCAGCTATGGCCGAGCTCGATTGGAATTTCTCCTCTACGCACAAGTCATCCCCGCGTGTTGTACGGCGCGTGGGTTCGGGCCTCCCGCAGATGTTACTCTGCGTTCACCCTGCTCATGCGTAGCTCGCCCGGCTTCGGGTCTAATCCATGCGACTGGTCGCCAGTTACGGCTCGCTTTCACTGCGCCTTCCCCCTCCCCAGATTTTCGACTTGAGTATATAAATTTTCAGCATATCATTTTGAAAGAAATATTCTCAAAAATCTGGGGAGGGGTTAGGCTTGCCGCATAGAATTAACTCGTTGGCTCGTTCTGCAAAAAGCACGCAGTCACCCCGCTCCAGTTTTCGCAATCAATTCAATAAAATTAGAATTAAACACAAGTAAATTTAATCCTAAACAATGTAAATTAATCACAAAAACTGGGGCGGGGCTCCTACTCTTCGTAAGCATATGGTTTCAGTTCTATTTCACTCCCCTCAACGGGGTTCTTTTCACCTTTCCCTCACGGTACTAGTTCGCTATCGATCTCAAGTGATATTTAGCCTTGGAGCTATAGTGGCCCCGGCTTCAGACGGGATTTCTCCGGTCCCGCCTTACTTGAGGACAAAGACAATAAAGTTGTTTCGTTTTCGCATACGGGACTATTACCCTCTTTGGTCCGGCTTTCCAAACGTGTTCTGCTAACAAAACAATTTCTCACTTTACTCCCGTCAAGTAAAGCGTTGATAACTAAAATCACCGCTTTACAAGATAGGACGTCATCGCCTCGCAACCCCGAGTTTGGATTTTTGCAGACGTCCGACTTCTCAACCTCATCAGACTGAAGTTGGACGTCTTAAACGCAAAAATCCAAACTCGGTTTAGGCTTTTCCGCTTTCGCTCGCCACTACTGACGGAATATGTTAGTTTTCTTTTCCTCCAGGTACTAAGATGTTTCAGTTCCCTGGGTGCGCTTCGCCAGCCTATGTATTCAGCTGGAGATACCGCGGCTATAAACCGCGGTGCGTTGCCGCATTCGGAAATCCCCGGATCAAAGCTTGCTCATCAGCTCCCCGAGGCTTATCGCAGATCGCTACGTCCTTCATCGCTCACTTGAGTCAAGGCATCCACCATACGCCCTTATGAATACCGCTCTATCGCAATTTAACCAGCAATTAGCAACCGCTAATTGCCTTACTTAACCTACTAATTTGAGTTGAAAAATATTTTTCGCCTTCCGCGCTTGCCGCGGCGAATCAATACACTCCAACTTCCCCTGTATTCGGTTGTCAAAGTCCATTGGCGCGGAAATGTCAGTTTATAAATTTTTACAAACTGACATTTCCACACAATTTTCATATTTCGCAAAACAAAAATCCGCTCTCGTGAAGCGGATCGCGCAAATCAAAACGCGCAATAGTTTATCCGCTTCTTTTTCTTCGATTTTTTGTTATTTTCATCATAGAATCGGGTTTCCCCTATGTTTCCCTTACTTTGTATATACTATATCCTCCGTAAAATCGTGTCAACCCCCTTGAAGGCCTCGCAATATCTCATCCACTTTCGCAAACAATTCTTCTTTTGTTCCCGTATTTTTGAGCTGAAAGTCGGCATTTTTTCCAATCTCGGGGACCTGGACTTCCGTCAGAGCCTTCTCCATCTCCAAAAATTTTTCGAAACTCACCGCGTCGTCCGATTTTTCGCCCCGGTTATATATCCTCTCCCAGCGTGATTTGTTGTCGAGTGTGATATACATCACGCGTCCATTCGGGAGGCTTTTCACAAATTCGGCGTCCTCGGAAAATCTGATTCCATTGATCACGATCAAGCTGCTTCCGTTCTGCTCGATTTTCTTTCGCATTCCCTTGGCGAGAATTCCCTTTCCAAAACGCTCTTTGAATTTCACTGCAAGCCACTGCAAGTCTTCACGCGAAATATGATCGAGATAGAGCTCAAGCGCTTCGCGAAGAGGATCAGCAAAACGGTATAATTTTGCCTTGTGTTTGTCGCGCAAATAATCCGCCACCGTGTCTTTTCCGGAGCCGGATTCTCCAACAAGACCGATGATAATTTTTTTGTTTTCTGTCATCTCTTTTGTACAAACACAGAAACACGCCACGGCGTGTTTTTGCGAAATATAGAAGACAATTTATATACCTACCCGGACGGCTTTCCCCATCGTCGAGCAAATTGAAACGCTTTTCACAAATTTTCCTTTCGCTCCCTCCGGCTTCGCTTTTTTGAGCGCATCGATGAAAACTTTGAAATTCTCTTCGAGTTTTTCCGGATCAAATGAAGCTTTTCCGATCACCTGATGAACATTTCCCGAATTGTCGTTTTTGAAATCGGCCCGCCCTTTTTTGAGGGACTCGATTATTTCCTTCACCTTGGGCGTCACCGTCTGATTTTTCGGATTCGGCATCAAACCTTTCGGTCCGAGTATTTTTGCGATCGTCGCAAGTTTCGGCATCATCTCCGGAGTGGCGATGGTTATGTCCGCGTCGATTTTTCCGGAAGACTTGATCTTGTCAATCAGCTCTTCCCCGCCCACGACGTCCGCGCCGGACTCTTCGGCTTCTTTTTTCTGGACGGTCGTGAAAACAGCGATCTTCACCTTTTTTCCGGTGCCGTGGGGCAATTCGGCCACGCCGCGCACCTGCTGATCGGACTTCTTCGGGTCTATGTTGAGACGCAAATGCACTTCGACGGATTCGTCGAATTTGGCTTTCGCGTTTTTTTTCACTTCAGCGACAGCATCGGTAATTGATAAATTTTGAGTTTCTGTTTGATTCATAACTTGTAAGTCTTTGGTAACAAGGCTGTGGGCTGTGGGTCTGGTTATAGGTCATTAGTTATTGGATTTTTTACCAACAACCGATGACCAAAGACCTGTCTCACCGCCAATGACTTTGTTACCAATAACCAAATACTATTCAACTTTAATGCCCATACTTCTCGCCGTCCCTTCGACGATTTTCATCGCCGCTTCCACGTCATTCGCGTTGAGATCCGGCATTTTTGTCTCGGCGATTTGACGCACCTGCTCTTTCGTGACCGTGCCGACTTTTTGTTTCAAGGGATCCGCCGCGCCTTTTTCCACTTTGGCCGCTTTTTTCAAAAGAACGGCAGCGGGCGGGGTTTTGAGGACGAAATCAAAAGTCCGGTCTTCATACACCGTTATTTCAGCCGGAATGACGTCTCCCATTTTGTCTTTAGTCGCCTCATTGAATTTCAAGCAAAAATCCTGGATGTTGAGTCCGTGCTGTCCGAGCGCCGGCCCGACCGGAGGAGCAGGATTGGCCTGGCCTGCTTTGATCTGCAATTTGATTATCGTCTTTATCGCTTTCGCCATACACTTCTGGCTACTAAATGCTAATCGTATACGAATATACCAATGCCTGCTGAAAAAATTATTCGTATATTAGTACTCGATTCGTATTTAGTAGCCTATTTTATATCTTTTTTATCTGCAGAAAATCCAACTCGACCGGCGTTTCGCGTCCGAAAATAGACACCAGCACTTTGATTTTTCCGCGCGCTTCGTCAATCAAATCAACCTTCCCGTCGAATTCCTTGAACGGCCCGTCGGTGATTTTCACCGCGTCGCCTTTCGCGACATCGATTTTGTATTTCGGCTCGGCCACCCCCATTCGCTTCTTCATTGAATCGATTTCGGCTTGAGCAATCGGCGTCGGAGTCGTCCCGATGCCGATGAACCCGGTCACATTCGGCGTGTTGCGAACGACATACCAGGAATCGTCCGTCACAACCATTTCCACGAGAACATACCCCGGAAAAATCCGCTCTTCAATGACGGACCTCTTTCCGCCCTTGATCTTGATTTTCTTTTCCTTGGGGACCATCACGTCGAAAATCTTGTCCTGCATATCCAGGGATTCAATTCTCTGTTTCAGGTTTTTGGCCACGTTGTCTTCATATCCGGAATAGGTGTGAATCGCGTACCACGCGCGGCCATGATGTTGGGTTTGCTTCGCCATGATTTACTAACTACGAATTTAGCGAAATACGAAACTAATAAATATCACTTGCCTACGAAACATACTGGTTTACGTTTGCACGCTTTCGTAGTTCGTTCTATTCGTAGTTCGTAAATTCTAAAACTTTCTATTTTATAACAAATATTCGGAGTATATACTCAAAAAAATAGTCGAGTGTCCCGAGAAATATCGCCACTCCCAAACTCATCCCGATCACGACGCCGGTGAATTTGACGGTCTGCGCCCGCGTCGGCCAGTTGACCTTCCGCAGTTCCGCGCGAGCCTCTTTCACGAATGTCCAGAGCTTGTTCATATCGAGCCTTTTTTAAAAAGCCTTCGGGGGCTTTTCTGCCTCAATAATATATTATCTTTGTTTTTTTGTCAAACATCAAGGTTGGCAACACTCCGCGCTTCCGCTTGGATGAAGCGTTTGCGGGGTTCGACTTCGGAGCCCATCAAAATGTTGAAAATTTCATCCGCTTTTTGGGCGTCTTCGATTTTCACCTGGTACATCACGCGGTTGGCCGGATCCATCGTCGTTTCCCAAAGCTGGGACGGATTCATTTCTCCGAGACCTTTGTATCGCTGAACATTCACGCCGGCGATTTTTTCTCCGCCTTCCCCGCCGGCAGCAGCCTCGGCAGAAGCTTCGGCAGAGGCCTCTATCTTCGCTTTCTTGCCGGACTTTACCTTCGTCTTCGATTCCTTCAAAAAATCCTCAACGATTTCATTCTTGTCCTCATCGTTGTAGGCATAGTGAAATTCTTTTCCTTTTTGCACGCGGTAGAGCGGCGGTTGGGCGATATAGAGATAGCCGCGTTTGATAATTTCCTCGAAATTGCGATAGAAGAACGTGAGAAGCAAGGTGCGGATGTGCGATCCGTCAACGTCCGCGTCCGTCATAATGATGATCCGGTGATACCGGATTTTGTCGAAATTTACCTGGTCGCCCACCCCGGTTCCCATTGCAATGATCAGATTTTTGATTTCCTGCGAGGTGAGCATCTTGTCGATGCGCGCCTTTTCAACGTTCAAAATTTTTCCGCGAAGCGGCAGAATGGCCTGGAAATTCCGGTCGCGGCCCTGTTTCGCGCTGCCGCCGGCCGAGTCTCCCTCGACGATGTATAATTCGCATTTCTCCGCTTCGCGCGACGAGCAATCGGCCAGTTTTCCCGGAAGCGTCATTCCTTCAAGCGCGCCTTTGCGGATGACCGCCTGCTTGGCCGCCGCGGCCGCGAGGCGAGCTTGGGCCGAAATCAGACACTTTCCGATGATCGCTTTGGCATCGTTCGGGTTTTTGTCGAGATAGTCGGAAAATCCCTCGGACATCACGGAATGGACGATTCCCCGAACATCCGCGTTGCCGAGCTTGGCCTTCGTCTGCCCTTCGAATTGCGGATTTTTGAGTTTCACGCTCACCACCGCCGTGAGGCCTTCCAAAACGTCGTCGCTGGTGAGGCTTCCGCCATTTTTGTCTTTTATCAGATTATTTTTCTTTCCATAGTCGTTGAGCACCCGCGTGAGCGCCGTCCGGAATCCCGTCACGTGCATCCCGCCCTCAACCGTGAAAATGTTGTTGGCAAAAGAATACAAATGCTCTTTGAGCCCTTCGACATATTGCAAAGAAATTTCGACATACGTGTCCTGGGATGTTTTTTCGACATAAAAAGGCCGGAAATTTTTCACTTCCTTTCCGCGGTTCAGGAATTTGATGTACGACGCGATTCCCCCGTCAAAGCAAAATCCGACGCTTTTCTGCTTGAAAGCATCCTTTTCGGCCAAAACTTCGCGCTTGTCAAAAATCCGGATGTTCACGCCCTTTGTGAGATAGGCCTGCTGGCGGAGATAATCGACGATCTTGTTCCAATTCCAGGCGATTTCCGCGAAAACTTCCGGATCGGGCGAAAAAGTGATGGTCGTTCCGGTCGCTTTCGCTTTTCCGGCCGGTTTCACGATTCCGGCCGGTTTTCCGCGCTTGTATTCCTGAACCCAGATTTTTCCTTCACGCGAAACTTCGGCCCGCATCCAGTCGGAAAGGGCGTTCACGACGCTCACCCCCACTCCGTGAAGTCCGCCGGAAATTTTGTATCCTTCCCCGCCGAATTTTCCGCCGGCGTGGAGCTTAGTCATCACGGTTTCGAGCGTTGACTTCTTGGTTTGGGGATGTTTTTCCACCGGAATCCCGCGCCCGTCGTCCGTGACGCGCACTTTGTTTTCCGGCAACAGCTCCAAAACGACGTTTTTGCAATGCCCCGCCATCGCTTCGTCGATCGAGTTGTTCACGACTTCCCAAATCAGGTGATGCAGCCCCTCGACGGAAGTTCCGCCGATATACATCCCCGGCCGCTTGCGGACAGGCTCAAGACCTTCAAGAACCTGAATGGATTTGGCAGAATATTCGGATTTTTGAGATTTTTGCTTGGCCATAATAAAGACTCGCGAATTATGAACAAATTAACCGCGAATAGGAACAAGAAGTTCGTCCTGATTCGTTTTTAATTTGTTCCCAATTCGTGAGTTACCTCGATAAAAACCACAATTCCAACAGCAGCACCCCCGCAATCACCAGCCCCGCGTCCCACCAGAAAAGCATTCCGAAGCTTTGCAGAAAGAACATTCCCGAAACCGCGAGCGCCGTGAGCATTCCTTGCCGGAAACTCAAGCCGACGTTTTTGTATGCCTCTTCGTTCGCGCTCCATCTCCGCCGAATCCAAAACAAAAAAAGCGTCGCCAGTCCCGTGATCGAAAAAAACAAACTTATATAGAAAAGCGCCTGCCCCAGTATTCCGTCCCGAAACGGATCGACGAACCGCACCACCGCGCCCAGCGCCGCAAGGGCGGCAAGTGCACTCAAGCGCATCCCCCAAAGATACGAACGAACAGTCATTTTTGCTTATATTTTTATTGTTTCTGCCCTTATTACAATAGCAGATTTCCGGTGAAAATGCAACAGGAAAACGGACACAAAAAAACCAAATTCCACTTGTTTTTTTGGCTTATATCAGCTCTTTTGCGCCTTTATACTTTTGACAATGTCTTTTATTTTCACGATCTCCGCTTTTTTCTCGCTTCTTTTTTTCACTTCCGCCCCGCCGGCCGCGAGGGACTTTTCACTCACGACGATCCTTCGGGGGATTCCGATGAGATCCGCGTCGGCGAATTTCGCGCCGGCACTCACATCATCACGGTCGTCAAACAAAACTTCGACACCATTCTTTTGCAAATCGTCGTATATTTTTTCGGCCTCTTCGTTTTTCCCGAGACTCACCAAATGCGCTTGAAACGGCGCGACGGATTCGGGCCAGATGATTCCTTTTTCATCGCGATGGATTTCAACGATCGTTCCCGCGAGGCGCTGCAAGCCGATGCCGTAGCATCCCATAATGACGGGTATCTTTTCGCCTTTTTCGTTGGCGACCGTGAGATCGAACGGCGCGCTGTATTTCGTCCCGAGCTTGAAAATGTTTCCCGTCTCAACCGCTTTTTCTTCGCGGAATTTCCCGCCCCGGCAATCCGGACAAACCGGGGTTTCGGTTTTGATTTCCCGATTCACCGCCAAACCGCATTTTTCGCAGATGTATATCACATCCTCGCCCGCCGAAGTGAGAGTCTGAAATTCGTGGGAATATTTTGAAAATGACCCGCCCGACGCGAACGTGAGGAAAGTTTTGTCTCCGATTCCGGCGCGGTCGAAAACGTTTTTGTACGCCTGCTTGGCTTTTTCGTAGTATTCATCGAGGTCTTCTTGGGATATATGGAAAGAATAAAGGTCTTTCATCACGAACTCCCGCCCGCGCAGAAGCCCCGACTTCGCCCGAAGCTCCATCCGGAACTTGTTTTGGAATTGATAAGCCGCGAAGGGCAGATCTTTGTATGAATTCACGAACTTTTTCACCAGCGGGGAAATGACTTCCTCGTGCGTCGAGCCGAGCGCGAATTCCCGCTCGCTTTTATCTTTCACTTTGTATAAGTCGTCCATCGTTTCCCAACGACCGGTGCGTATCCAATTTTCCTTCGGATGGAGCGACGGCATATACAACTCCTCTCCGCCAATGGCGTTCATTTCCTCGCGGATAATCTGCTCGATTTTTTTCATCACCCGCCAGCCGAGAGGCAGAATCGTATATACTCCCGCCATCAATTTGTCAACGAACCCGCCGCGAATAAGCAGCTGGGCGTTGACGCTCGTTTCATCTTTCGGCGCGTTTTTTTGGGTTTTGGTGAAAAGTTGTGATTGTTTCATAAATATAAAATAGCGCAAAATGTGGTTTTCGTCAAAAAAAACACCCCCTTGCGGAGGTGGCTCAAAGAGCTAGTGAATTTTCGGTTCAAAGCGGATTTTGCGGCCGGAAACCCCGTTGATGCTGAAAGGGCTGCATATGATTCGCAATGAATCCCCCTCGTTTTGGGTACCGACCACTTTCCGGGCGGCAAGGAGATAGGCCAGCATGTTGGTGAAATCAGCGTTTTTTTCCTTTAGCATTATTCGGAGGAGTGGATTGAGAACATTGATCAGCTCGGCCTTTGAATATTTGTCGCTGATGACTACGGTCATGTCGCACAACTTGAGACCGGGCTTCCGGAAAAGAAGCGATACGCCGACATAGCTGTCATTGGTTTCCCTGGTGTATATCCGGTTGATGAAATCCGGAGTTTCGTCGACAGTCGGGTTGCGGGTGAAGTCCGCACGCATGAGAATCCGATGGGCCGACTCGATGTCGCCGGCGACTGCATATTGAGCGAAAAAGAACAGACAAAAAAAGGTTGCGAGACCAATTTTCAGAATTTTCACGGCAAAACCCCCTTAGATCTTTTGGATTTTTTCCTTTATTTCGCCGATAATCCACTCCGGAGTCGATGCTCCGGCTGCGATGGCGATTTTCTTTATACCATCAAACCATTTTTTCTTCAATTGTTTCGCGTTTTCGACAAAATAACTGTGCGGATTGATTTTTCTGGAAATACTGAACAGCATTTTTGAATTCGCGCTGTCTTTGCCGCCGATGACGATCACGGCATCGTTGTTTTTTGCAAGTTTGCGGATTTCTTTTTGCCTGTCATTGGTTGAGGGGCAGATTGTGTTAAAATATGAAAAATTCTTGAGATTCTTTTTCAGGCAGGCGATTATTCTTCTGAATTCTTCGGTATTCTGCGTGGTTTGCGAGATGAGGCAGTATTTTTTGTTTTTATCAAGATTTAGTTTTGCGGCCTCCTCAAAACCGCCCACAATCTTCGCTTTTTTGCCGGACCATTCAAAAACGCTTTTCACTTCTTTGTGGTGCTTGTCTCCAAAAACAAGCACGACGTGCCTTTTTTCGGCGCAGTTTTTTGCCAGCCTTTGCGCCCTTATCACCTTCGGGCAAGTCGTATCGATTATCTTCAGGCCTTTTGCGCTCGCTTTTTCGTACAGTCCGGGGCCGACGCCGTGCGCGGTGAAAATCACCGTTCCTTCCCGGATATCATCGAGCGACTTGATTTCCTTGATTCCACGTTTTTGGAGCTCGTTGCAAACATCTTTATTATGCACAAGCTTGCCTAAAACATAAGTATTCACGCACCCGCCCGCCTCGCTACGCGAAGCGTTGCGGGCAGGCGTCAAATCATAGGCGCGCTTCACCCCAAAACAAAAGCCGGCGTTTTTGGCAATGGTGATTTTCATAAAATTTTTCCCACTCTCCCTACTTTTCTCAAAAACTCCCCGTATTTTTTGAGATTCACTTTCGTTTTCAGCTTGATGCTATCAAGTTCTGTGCCTAGCGACAAACCTTGGTTTGTTTTGTGCTTCCGGATTTCGTCGACGGCCTTCACGGCTTTGTCAAAATCTTTTATATCAGGCAGTTTTTTGAGTCTTATTTCTTCCGGCCAGCGGGAGATGTGGATGCTTTTCGCCTTATCCAGATGCTTGAAAAAAGTCTGGAATATTTCTTCTGTCACGAACGGCATAATCGGCGCATAGAGCTTCATAACATTGAAAAATACGGTCGCCAAAGTTTTTTCGGCGGTTTTTTTGGACTTCGCGTCATCACCGAAAAATCTGTATTTCACGAATTCGACGTAGTAGTCCGCGAAGCGCGACCAGAAAAATTTGTCGACCGCCTCTTTCGCCCGCGCGTATTCATATTTTTCAAACGCGGCCGTGACTTCGACGATCGTGCCGTTCAATTCTTCAAGAATCCACGCGTCTGCCGGCTCAACTGCGTCTTGCGCCTTCAAGAGCTCCGCTTTTTTCACGTTCATCGACAAAAACCGCGCCGCGTTCCAGAGCTTGGTCGTCGTCTTGCGCCCCATTTTGATCTCCTCTTCCGAGAAATTTATATTCTGCCCCAAGCTTCGTCCGGCCGCCCAGGAGCGCAAAGCGTCTGCTCCGTATTTTTCAATCACGGTTTGCGGCGCAACGACGTTACCGATTGATTTGGACATTTTCCGTCCGTGCTCATCAAGAACGTGTCCCGAAATCATTGCTTCTTTCCATGGAATACACTCGGAGTGATAGTTTGAACGAACAACCGTATAAAAAAGCCACGTGGAAATAATGTCATGGGCCTGCGGACGCAAATTCATTGGAATCATATTTTTTGATTCCTTTTCCGAAAAAAACAGCTGCAACGCCAATTGGGGAGAAATCGAACTTGTCGCCCAGGTATCCATCACGTCTTTTTCGGGCACAAACTTCACCCCACCGCATTTTTTGCATTTTCCTTTTGGCTTGTCCGAAAGCGGATCAATGGGCAAGTCTTTCTCTTCGGCAATTTTCACTTCGCCGCATTTTTCGCAATACCACACCGGAAACGGAATCCCGAAAAATCTTTGGCGCGATATGCACCAGTCCCAATTGAGATTTTTCACCCAGTTGTCGAAGCGCGTGCGCATAAACACGGGATGCCATTTGATTTCCTTCCCGCGATCGATCAGTTTTTTCTTCTGATCAAGAACTGAAATATACCACTGTTCGGAATTGAGAATTTCAACTTCCGTTTTGCAACGTTCGTGGATATTGAGCATATGGACAATCTTTTTTTGCGAAACAAGCAGTTTTTTCTTTTTGAGATCTTCGATTATTTTCTCCCGCGCTTCTCCTGCTGAAAAACCCGCATATTTCCCTGCCTTTTGGGTCATTTTTCCGGATTTATCCAGCGACATCACAAGCGGAAGCTTATATTCCTTGAACCATTCGACATCTGTTTTGTCCCCAAATGTGCAGCACATCACCGCTCCGCTCCCTTTTTCCATATCCACTTTGTCATCGGCGAAAATTTCCACGCGGTTTCCAAAAAGCGGAACTTGGGCTTTCTGTCCGATCATTTTTTTGTACCGGCCGTCTTTCGGATGGACAAAAACCGCCACACAGCTTGAAAGAAGTTCGGGACGTGTTGTGGCGATGATTAGATTCTTTTTGCCCGGCAGCTTGAAAACAATGTCATTGAAAAAAGTTTCCGCCTCCTTGTCTTCAAGCTCGGCCTGGGCGATCGCTGTTTGGCAGCGCGGGCACCAGACAACCGGAGCTTCGCGGCGGTATACTTTTTGTTTTTTATACAAATCAATAAACATTTTTTGGCTCGTGCGGCGGCAATTGTCGTCGATCGTGGAATATGTGCAGGAAAAATCGCACGACATCCCGATTTTTTTCCAGTCATCCACGAAATCGGGCGTGATTTCCTGCAATGTTTCATTGCAAAGCTTGATGAAATCACTTCTCCGCATTTTGTTTGCCCGGACGTTTTTCAATTTTTCAATCAGACGCTCCGTCGGGAGTCCGTTGTCGTCCGTTCCGAACGGGAAAAAAACGTTTTCGCCTTTCATACGACGGTACCTCGCAATAAAGTCCTCATGGGCATACGAATATGAATGGCCGATATGCATTTTTCCGCTCACCGTCGGCGGCGGCGTGTCCACGGAATATATTTTGCCTTTCGCTTTTTTATCAAACCGAAAAATCCCCTCTTTCTCCCAAAATTCCCGCCATTTCGGCTCGACATCCTGCGGATTGTAGTGTTTGGAAATTTCTTTTTTCATTCTTTTCCTTGGATTTCTCTTTTAAGGGTTTCGAAAAACTTCACCATAAAGCTATGTCGCCTGTTTGCAATTCTCCTTCCCTCTTTGGTCAACATTTTATCCTTAATTTTGCTTAATTTCACGACAAATTCACGATAAGCGGTATCTTCCCTTGAGTATGCTTTCGTGTTTTTTATATCTGTCCCGAAATCATTATGCAGTTTTGCGCCCACTCTCCCGGCAAACAAAAAAGCTCTTCCGACTCCAACGGCGCCTGCCGCATCAAGCTTGTCAGCGTCATAAAGAACTTTCGCTTCGAGAGTTTCAGGCTTGTGATTGTTTCGATATCTGTGTGATTGGATTGAGTGAACAATATTTTCCGCGTCAATTTTCGGGATTTTATAATTTTCAAGAATTTTTTTGGCGATTTCCGCCCCCTTTTCGGCGTGACAAAAGGCACCTTTCGATTTCATTTCCTCATTTCTTCCAATATCATGAAGATACACAGCCACATCCAAAACATCCAGACGAGCATTTTCTTTGCGTCCAATATGAAGCGCCAATGTTTTCACTCTTTCGATATGCGACCAATCATGACAATTATATGCTCCCTTGAAATATTTTTTTGCTTCTTTTTCGATTTGCGAAATTATTTTCTTTGAAATCATATTTTTCATTTCCTCACCTTCACTTTCAAGTCTTTTTCTAGTCTGTAAATAATTTGCTTCATCACTCCGTCGATTTCGGCGGAGGTCAAAGTTTTTTCGCGCGAGCCGATTTTGAGGCGCAGAGCCAGACTCTTTTCGCCTTCTTTTTCAAAAACATCGAACAGTTCGACGCTACTGACCAGCTTCCCGCCCGATTTGCGTATATTCGTTTCGATTTCGCCGTAATTCGCGAGTTTGTTGATGAACATCGACAAATCGCGCTCGACGACCGGAAATTTGGAAACGGGCTTGAAAACCGCGCTTTTCTTCGTCAGCTCCAGCAAATCATCAATTTTGAGGCCGAAACCGGCGACGCGTTTTTTGATTCCGTATTTTTTCAAAATAGCCGGATTGATTTCGCCGATTTTCCCGATTTTCACGTTTCCCGAAAATATTTTTGCCAGCCGCGCCGGATTCCACACCGGGCACTCGGGTTCCGCCGCCTCGAATTTCACATTTTCAACTCCCAAATTCGAAAGCAACGCTTCAAGCGCGCCTTTCAGTTCGAAAAACGGCGTTTTTGATTCATTTGCCAGCATACAATTCAAGAGGCTTATTTCCAACATATCCCCGTTTTTCTCCCGGAACTTTTTTCCGACCTCGAAAATTTTCACGTCGTCGAAATTTTTCAGGTTCAGCCCGACATTTTTCAGCATATTCGGAATGAGCGCTCTTCGAAGATATTGTTGGTCCATACTCAAAGGATTTTCAATTTCAATGTGACCTTCGGTTTTGAGGCCGCATTTCGCGATATCCTCGGCGCCGTAGAAAGAATAATTCATCACTTCCGAAAAACCAAGTCCGGCGAGCGCGTCGCGCAATTTGTTTTCGAAATTCCTCTTCGCGTTTTGCGGAGGAGTTTTCACGTCCGCCGAAAGCGGCTGCTCTTTGATGTTTTCATATCCAAAAATGCGGCCGATTTCCTCAATGAGGTCTTCGGGCGTCTTGAGGTCGATCCGGCGCGTCGGAACCCCTACTTGGAAACCGAGTTTCCAAGTGCGGACTTTGAGTCCGAGATTTTCGAGAATCTTTTTCATCCGCGCGGCCGGGATTTTTTCGCCAAGCAGGCTGTTTGCGTAATTCACGTCCAGTTTCACCGTCCAGGGATTCACTTTTTTCGGATAAATATCGCTATACGCGACGATTTTCACGCTCTTTCCGCCGAATTTTTGCAAAAGTTCAATCGCCCGCGCCGCGCCCTCCCCTGCCAGATTCGGATCGATTTCGCGCTCGAAGCGGTATGACGATTCGGTTGAAATGTTGTGCCGCGTCCGGGTTTTGCGTATGCTCACCGCGTCGAAATTCGCCGACTCAAGGATGATTGAAGTGGTTTTATCCGTTATGGAAGAATCAAACCCGCCCATCACTCCGGCCAACGCAATCGGCTTTTCTCTGTCGGCAATCACCAGATCGTTTTCATTGAGACCGTATATTTTTTCGTCGAGCAATTTTATGTTTTCACCCTTTTTTGCTTTGCGGATTTGGAAGTTTAGCTTCCAATTGGAAGTTAAGTTTCCATTGAAAGCAATTTTTTCAAAATCAAAAGCGTGCAACGGCTGGCCGAGCTCAAGCAAAACGTAATTCGTGATATCGACGACGTTGTTGATCGGCTTCACTCCCGAAGCCAAAAGCCACTTCTGCATCCACTTCGGCGACGGCCCGACTTCAATATTTTCCACAACCGCGCCGATATATCTTTTGCAAAGATTTTTGTCCTTGATTTCGACTTTCAGCCGACTGCTTGGAAGTTTAGCTTCCAAGAGGGAAGCTAAACTTCCATTTTTCAATTTCCGCCCTTCGATCGCGCAAATTTCCCGCGCCATGCCGATGTGCGAAAGCGCGTCGTGTCCGCGATTCGGCAAAATTGAAAATTCCATCTGGGTTTCTTCCCCCTCTGTTTTCATCTCCTCAAATTCAAACGCCCGCATTGTTAACAGTTCCGCCAGTTGCGCCGGCGTTTTTTTTGTCCCAGATAATTCTTTGAGCCAGAGATAGCTGTACTTCATGGAACATAGAACATGGAACATTAAACAATTGTTATGTGTTCCATGTTATGTGTTATGTGATCAAAATTGCTTCACAAACCTCAAATCCCCGCTTTCGAACCAGCGGATGTCGTCGATTTTGTGCTTCATCATCACCAGACGCTCGATTCCGAATCCCCAGGCGAAACCCTGAAAGTGATTGTGTGGATAGCCTGCCGCAACGAATACATTCTGATTCACCATACCCGCTCCGCCGATTTCAATCCAGCCAGCGTTTTTGCAAGTTGGGCAGCCTTTTCCCGAACAGATCGTGCAGGTGATGTCAAATTCAAAACTAGGCTCCGTAAACGGAAAAAAGCTCGGCCGAAGTCGAATATCCGTTTCTTTTCCGAAATACGCGCTGAAAAATTGCTTGGCGATATGTTTGAAATGCCCGACATTCACATCATCTCCGACAACCAACGCCTCAAATTGATGAAGGGTGTGCTCGTGCTTCGCATCCGTCGCTTCGTTTCGAAAAACCCGTCCCGGAACAATAATACGGAAAGGCGGCTTGTTTTTTTCCATATATCTCACTTGAACCGGCGAAGTGTGCGTGCGCAAAACGCGCTTGCTGCCGCCAGACTTGATCCAAAAAGTGTCTTGCATATCCCGTGCCGGGTGGTCTTTCGGGAAATTTAATGCGTCAAAATTGTATTTTTCAAGCTCAAGCTCCGGCCCTTCGACGACTTCAAAGCCCATCGAGGAAAAAATCTGCTCGATTTCGCGGTATGCCAAAGTGATCGGATGGAGGCTTCCGATTTGCGCTTTTTTTCCCGGCAAAGTGACGTCGATTCTCTCTTTTTCCCAATCAACTTGCTCGCCCAATTCTTTTTTGCGCGCTTCGTAGGCTCTTTCGATCGCCTGGCGCGCAACGTTGGCCAGCGGCCCGATTTTTTTCCTCTCCTCCGGCGGCACATTTTTGAGATTTTTGAGAATTTTCGTGAGCTGGCCGCTCCGCCCGACATATTTCACCTTGATGTCATAAAGTTCCCTCTCGCTTCGGGAATTTTCAATTTCCTTCAAAAACGCTGATTTTATTTCGTCTATCTTTTTGCTTGTCATATCCTCAATTTACCCCAAAAACAAAAAAAAGTCCATATCGCGGAAGAATAGGACTTTTCGCACTTTGGGCAGGGGGATTCGCCCCGTCATTCGACGAAGCGCCAAGTCGGATGACTTGGCGAACCGAAAAGAATATTTTGTGGGCAGGGAGGGATTCGAACCCCCGAAGTCCGAAGACGCCAGATTTACAGTCTGGAGCGATTGGCCACTCTGCCACCTGCCCATAATTGATATAACTTTACGTTTTTATTTTTATAAACTATAATGATTTCGTCAATTTCGCCGCCCTAGCTCAACGGCAGAGCAACGCTTTTGTAAAGCGAAGGTTGTCGGTTCAAATCCGACGGGCGGCTCAAATATTACACTTATCACGATCCCAGCCGCATCCGCATTTCGATTTCCCGCAGGCTGCTTTTGGCCTTGAGGTCGCGCGGGCGGAGCTTCAAAACCATTTTGAACGAATCTTTCGCGTCCTTGATGTCGCCGACGGATAAATAGTAGTCGCCGATTTCCCTGTATGCCTCGATGTCTTTCGGATTTTCGGCAATCCGGTGGATAAGCGCGTTCTCTCGCACCTTGTCTTCCGGCGCGACTTCGGGAACAATCCTTTGCGGAATCGGATCTTCTTTTTTCTTCACGACAACCCCCTGACGAGACAAATCCATTTTTCCCGCGGGAATTTCTTCGTCTTCAACGCATTCAATCACTTTTTTTACCTTGGTCACCCTTGAAACGGCCGGCTCTTCACGGAAATATTCAAGTTTGGAAATATCTTCTTCGGGGGTTTTCGGGATCTTTTTTCCGAGCCTTTTTTCCTTCATCCTGTGCAGAAGCCCGGAAAGCCCGGCTTCCGATTTTTTGAACCCGAATTTGACGGCCTGAAGCAGCCATTCCAAAAAACGCAAGGTGTGCTTCCAAAAAGTCTTGAGTCTCGCGCCAAACCGCTCGCTTCGAGACGCAGAATGCGCCTTTGTCGCTTCCTCGCGCAAAACGCCTTTTTCCTTGAGAGCCGCTTTTTTCTTGCCGATCACAACGACAAGCGCCACCAGCGCGGCAATGAAAATTATAGGTGGTATGTATATCCAAAACATATGCTATAATTCGCTTTTATTGATAAAAATCATCGTCTTGTCCGGAAGTTCAAGTTTGATTTCACCGCTCATCACATTCACGTCCTTCACGACCGCCTTTTCGCCCTTGTATTTGACCTCTGAGCCGGGCGCGGGAAAATTTTTCAGCAATTCCCGATATTGCTCGGATTCGTATGCCAGACAGCACATCAGCCTTCCGCATATTCCCGAAATCCGCTCGGACCCCCGGTGGGCGATTTGCTGGACTTTCGCCATTTCCGAAGTGATGCTCGGCAGATCGCCCCGGAACTTCACGCAGCACAATTCTCTTCCGCAAATGCCGTATCCCCCGCCCTGCCGGCTTTCGTCGCGCGCGCCGACCTGATGGAGCCGAATTGACCGCTGAAAGCGTTTGGAGAGATTTTTCACAAGATCCCGAAAATCAACCCGTCCATCGGCGATGAATGCGAAGGTGATGTTTCCGCCGTCGAAAGAGAATATCGCATCGACGATTTTCATCGGCAATCCGGTTTTTTTCACTTCTTGCCGGCTGATCTCAAGGGCTTCTTTTCCCTTCTTTTGCTGATCCCCGATCACCTTGAGATCGCTCGGATTGGCCCTCCTCAAGAATCTGCCTGCCGCGCCCGGGTTTTCCGCTTTCGGGCTTTCAGAACTTTGGGTCTGGACAATCGCCGAAGAAACCCCGTCATTTGTTTCAATGATCACGACATCGCCCTCGGCAAGCTCCGTTTGGGACTGAATCTTCACCGGACTTTCCCAACGGTTCGTTTTTACGAAATAGTATTCCCCTTGCATTATATTTCAAATCTGACAAAATTCCCGACCTGAATATTTTCGCCAATCTTTGAAATTTTTTCCTTCACGAGGTCGGAAACCGTCATTTCCGGATTTTTGATGAAAGCTTGATCCAGAAGGCACATTTGCTCGAAATTTTTCTTCACCTTGCCTTCGACGATTTTTTCAATTATTTCCGCCGGCTTTTTCTCCCCGCCTGCATCCCGCCCAAGACGGGAAGCATTGCGGGCAGGCCCGGCCAATTCCTTTCTCACGGATTCTTCAAACGCTTTCTTGTCTTCCTCTGGAACATCCGAGAAAGAAACATATTTCGGCGACATCGCCGCGACGTGCATCGCAAGGTCGTGCGCCAGCTCCTGAAACTCCGCGTTCTTGGCGACGAAGTCCGTTTCGCAGCGAAGCTCGATCATCGCGCCGACTTTTCTGTTGCTGTGGACATAGCTGGAAACGACGCCTTCATTCGTCTCGCGGCCCGATTTCTTGCCGGCTTTTTCTTTTCCCTTCCTTCTCAAACATTCACGGGCTTTTTCAATGTTTCCGCCTGATTCTATCAGCGCCTCCCGGCACTCGATCACGCTGGCGCCGGTGAGATCGCGAAGCTCTTTCACTTGTGAGGCTGATATTTTTTTCATATTTTTTTCTCCGGATTGTTTTTTTCCGGACCGTTATTTTTCTCGCTTTCTTTTTTCTGAGTCTGCGCCGCCTTCGCCGCCATCTTCGCTTCGACTATGTTTTTGGCAACGAGTCCCGTGATATACCGGATCGAAGAAAGCGCGTCGTCATTCCCGGGAATCAAATGGTCAACCGTGTCCGGATCGGAGTTTGTATCGACGATCCCGATCACCGGAATTTTCGCCGCCCGCGCTTCTTTCGCGGCCAGCTTGTCCTCGTTGACATCGGCCACGAAAACCGCCTGCGGCAGGCTTTCCATTTTTTTGATGCCGCCCATCTTTTCGTTCATCTTTTCAATTTCTTTTTTGAAAACGGACTGCTCGTATTTTGTGTATTTTTCAAGTTCTCCTCTCGTGAGTTTTGACTCCTGTTCATTGAGGTATTTGATTCTTTTTTTGATTTCCGGAAAATTCGTGAATGTTCCGCCCAGCCAGCGGTTCGTGATGTGAGGCATTTCAACCGTCTCGGCGATGCTTTTCACGATCTCGCGAGCCTGCGGCTTTGTTCCCACGAAAAGAATTTTGCCTCCGTTGGCCGCAACCATTCGCACATATTCAAGCGCTTTTTCAAAAAACGGAATCGATTTTTCAACGTCGATTATGCTGATGTTCCCCTTCACCGGAAAAATGAATTGTTTCATCTTTGGGTTCAAGCGCGATTTCTTGTGCCCGAAATGGACTCCATTTTTGAGCATTTGCTCCATCGAAAGCTCCAGCTCCTTGAACTGAAAACCAGCCGATTTGTCCCGGCTGTCTTTTTCTCGCGAGCCGGCTTGCGGCTCATTTGATTCCTGTGCCATAGTTTTCACCCTTTAATTATTACTTCTACCCCCTTCTTTGCGGTCTGTTTACCCCTCTCTTTGCGAAGGGAGGGGACAAGGACGGACCGCTCCGGAGGTATGTTTTTTGACTCCCACAATGTTAGCATCCAGTGGGATACTTGTCAATTTGCAAGTCTTGTGCTAGTATTCCCTTGTTATGAAAAAAGATATCCACCCCAAATACCACTCCGAAGCCAAAATCATCTGCGCTTGCGGAAACATCATCACCGTCGGCTCAACCAAGCCGGAAATGAAAGTCGAGGTTTGTTCGGCTTGCCATCCTTTCTACACGGGAAAAAAGCGCTTTGTCGACACAACCGGACGGCTTGACCGTTTCAAAAAGCGTTCCGAAAAAACGGCTGAGATCAAATCGGGTATCGCCGAAAAGGAAGCGGCAAAAAAACAGAAGAAGACCAAGCCGGTTTCCGCAAAAAAAACGCCGAAGAAGAAGGCCATCAAGAAGTCCGCGGCCAAGAAAGCCAATTAGCAGAAACTTCCGTCCCGACACGACGGAAGTTTTTTTGACAAACGTTTTTTTCTTTGAGAATATTAATAAGCAATGAAACCGCAAATCGACGCCGTGAAAAAAGAATACGAAAATCTGAAAGCCGAGCTCGCAAAGCCCGAGGTTGTTTCCGATTCCCGAAAAATGAAGACGACCGGAAAAAGACTGGCCGAGCTTGAAGAAATCATCGCGAAAATCGGCGAATTCGAAAACGTCGAAAAGAATATGCGCGAAAACGCCGAGATTATGAACACCGAAAAAGATTCCGAACTCAAAAAAATGGCGATGGAGGAAAACATCCGACTCGCCCAAAAAAAGGAGGCTGTGCAAAAAGAACTTCAGGCTCTGCTTGTCCCGAAAGATCCCAACGACAAAAAGAACGTGATCGTGGAAATCCGCGCCGGCGCCGGCGGCGACGAATCGGCGCTTTTCGCGGCCGACCTTCTCCGGATGTACAGCCGCTTTGCCGAGAAGAACAATTGGAAATTGTCGCTTCTTTCCTCGAACCGCACGCCGATCGGGGGCTTCAAGGAAGTCGTTTTCGGCGTCGAGGGGGGCGGGGTTTTCGGCAAAATGAAATATGAATCCGGCGTCCACCGCGTCCAGCGGATTCCGGAAACGGAAAAATCGGGACGCATCCACACTTCGACGGCCACCGTCGTCGTGCTTCCCGAAGCGGAAGAATTTGAAATCGAAATCAACCCGAACGATTTGCGGATCGACACATTCTGCTCGTCCGGCCCCGGCGGCCAAAGCGTCAACACGACATACAGCGCCGTGCGCATCACCCACCTTCCGACCGGAACAATCGTCACCTGTCAGGACGAAAAATCGCAACAGAAAAACAAGGAGAAAGCGATGAAAGTCCTGCGCTCGCGGATTCTTGCGACGGAAGAAGAAAAACGCGCCAAAGAGCTCGGCGAAAAGCGCCGCAGCCAGATCGGAACCGGCGACCGAAGCGAAAAAATCCGGACATATAATTTCCCCCAGGACCGCATCACCGACCACCGGATCAAAGAAAGCTGGAGCAACCTCCAAGGCATTCTCGACGGCGGCATCGAAAAAATCATCGAAAATCTTGAAACTGAAGACTTGAAAAGGAAATCAGAGAAACAATAAAAGTATTTTTTGAAAAACGCAGGGCTTGTGTGATATTATGAAATTGCAAAAATAATTTTTCATTCCAAAACAACAATGGACGCCAACAAAAACTGGGAAATCCTGAAGCAAAACGATCCCGAAATCTTCGACGCTCTCGTCGGGGAAGAAAAAAGGGAGCAAAAGGGCGTGGAACTCATTCCGTCGGAAAACTACACCTATCCCGAAGTTTTCGCCGCCAACGGTTCAATCCTAACCAACAAATACGCCGAGGGATACCCGGGGAAACGCTATTACGGCGGACAGGAATTCACGGACATCGTCGAAACCCTCGCCCGGGAGCGTGCCAAAAAGCTTTTCCGTTGCGAGCATGCCAACGTCCAGCCGCTTTCCGGCTCGCCGATGAACCAGGCGGTGTATTTCGCCTTTCTCAATCCCGGCGACACCGTGCTCGCGATGGAGCTTTCCCACGGCGGACATCTTACCCACGGCGCGCCCGTTTCGCATATGGGAAAAGTGTTCAATTTCGTGAGATACAAAACCCATCCGGACGAAAACGGGAGAATCGACTTCGACGAACTTTTGAAAGTCGCCAAAGAAACGAAACCAAAAATCGTGATGTGCGGATACACTTCCTATCCCCGCGACTATGACTACGCCGATTTCAAAAAAGTGGCCGACGAGGTCGGCGCGATGACATTCGCCGACGTCGCCCACATCGGCGGACTCATCGCGGCGGATGTGATGCGCAATCCATTTGATTTCGGTTTCGACGTGGTGTCGACCACGACCCACAAATCGCTTCGCGGACCGAGAGCCGGAATGATTATGTGCAAAAAGGAATTCGCGGCCGCGATTGACAAGTCGGTTTTCCCGGGCCTTCAGGGCGGACCGCATATGCAGACAATCGCCGCCATCGCCGCGGCGCTCGGCAAAGCCCTCCAGCCGGAATTCAAGGAATACGGAAAACAAGTCCTCGCCAACGCCAAAACGCTCGCCCAAACCCTTCTCGACGGCGGCGCCAAACTCATCACCGGCGGAACGGACAATCATATGATGGTCGCCAACACCCAGGAAAGCTTCGGAATCGACGGGAAAATCGCCGAGCAGACACTCGACAAAGTTTCCATCACCGTCAACAAGCAGATTGTTCCCGACGATCCCAACCCGCCCCTCCGCCCGAGCGGCATCCGTCTCGGCACGCCGGCGGCGACGACGCGTGGAATGTCGGAGGATGATATGAAAAAACTCGGCACCTGGATCATCGACGCCCTCAAAAACCATTCTGACGAAGCCAAACTCGAAGAAATCCGGAAAGAAGTCGAGAAATTCTGCCTCAAATTCCCCGTGCCGGGGATATAGTCCGACAACCGGTACTTATTTTCAACGCAAAAGGCGCGGATTGAACAATCGCGCCTTTTTCAGTATAATTCCCCTATGCGCAAAGAGAACGATAGTCGCATATATAAGTCTCAAATCATTCTGAAAAAGAATTTGTCGGAAAGAAACTATCCCCTGCTTTTGAAATGGCTTTCGGACAAAAGCATTATCGGATATCTCTATTCCGCCAGAAGAATGGTGAATTTCAAAACCGTCAGAGATGTCAAAAAGTTCCTGGCCGAGGAAAAAGATGAAATATTTTGGGAGATTTGCGCAAACAATGGAAAGTTTATCGGATATACTTCTTTGTGCGGTTTCAAAAATAATCAATGTGAATTCAGCGTATTCATTTTGGACAAAAAATATTGGGGAAAAGGAATCGGGGGAGAAGTGACAAGACTGATGCTTGATTTTGCTTTCGATGAATTGAAAATGAAAAAAGTAGTTCTTGAAACCAGCGAACATCATCAAAGCGCAATCAAGCTGTATGAAAGAATTGGCTTCAAGAAGAGAAAGTATATTCCAAATGACCGAACCATTTTCCATCGTGGAAAATGGATTTTGAGCGGAAGTGTGATAATGAGCATAAACAAGAAGAATTATGACAACCAAAGTCAAAAAATGGAAAGTACTTTCTCGCAAAACGGTTTTTCAAAAATACAGCCGCGAAATTGAAAAGGTGATTTTTGAATTGCCCGACGGGACAAAAAGCGATTTTTATATCAAAAAGGAAGGACCGGCAATTTGCGTTTTGGCGCTCACAAAAAACAAAAAGGTCATTCTGGCAAGACAATTTCGCCCCGGCCCCGATAAGATTGTATTGGAATTGCCCGGCGGAAGAGCCGAAAAGGGAGAAACACCCAAACAAGCCATCGAACGGGAATTACTGGAAGAAACCGGGTATAAAGGAAAAGCAAGGTTTGTAACGGAATCCTTGGATTGCGCATATTCGACAATGCGAAGATTTTGTTTCGTGGCAACCGATTGCGAAAAAATATGCGAACCAAAAAACACCAGTTCGGAAATTTGCGAAACAGTCCTGCTTTCGCTTTCTGATTTCAGAAAACTTCTTCGAAGCGGTCAGATGACCGATATGGAAGTCGGATATTTGGGATTAGACTTCTTGGGATTGCTATAAAAACGGCTCGCCCCGGAATTCGCCCAGAGCGAGCCGCGATGGTTTTGTTGTTGAGCTGCTCCCGTCAAAAAAGGCGCGGATTGAACAAACGCGCCTTTTTCAGTATACTGATTTTATGCGCAAATATTTCGACTTTTTCAAAAATTCCTTCAAGGAACAACTGGCCTATCGGTCGGATATTTTGATGATCCTTGTGAGTCGAACATTTTCCTTGACAATTTTCGTCTATCTCTGGCTTTCGATATACAGTCAGGGAGAAACAATCGGAGATTACGCGCTTCCGGAACTCATTTCGTACTATATTTTCGTAAGCCTGCTCGACGTTACGGTTCTTTCGATTGACGTCGGCTGGTGGGCGGGCGACGACATCCGGCTCGGCGAATTCACGAATTATCTTTTGCAGCCGATCAGCTATTTTTGGTCGAAATTCTCGGGCGCGCTCGCCAAAACGATTTTCAACACGCTCATTTTTTCCACCGCTTTCCTGCTTGTGGCGGTTTTTGCGAAAAAATATATCACTCTTCCAAGTGATCCGGAAAGAATCTTTGCTTTTTTGCTTTTTTCCGCGCTTGCGTTCATTCTCTACTTTCTTTTTAGCTATCTCATCGGCATCACCGCCTTCTGGATCGCGGACATAAAGGGGCTGAATTTCTCGATGCGCACCGTTTCGATGATGCTTTCCGGCGGATTGGCGCCGCTCACCATCTTTCCGCCACTTTTCCAAAAAATCGCCAATTGCCTGCCGTTCAAATATTTCAGCTGGTACCCGGTCGCGCTGGCCGTCGGAAAAGCGGATTTCAGCACGGCGGAACTCGCCAAAGCCGCCGCCTGGATCACGCTCCTCGGAATTTGCGCTTATGTTTTTTATTCAATGGGAGTCAAAAAATATGAAGGCTACGGCGCGTAAAATTTTCCGATACATCCGAATTTTTCTGAAATTCCAAAAAATGAATTTTTTTCAACTGGCGGCCTACCGCCCGGGATTCTTTATGATGTTCGGCTCCGTCATTTTGCTGATGATTCTCCATATCGTATTCTTGAAAGTGGTGTTCGGCTGGGTGAGTGAAGTAAAAGGATGGAATTTTCACGAAGCGCTCATCATCGTTGCGTCGGCAATGATCGTGGACGGCGCGATTTGGGTGAGCTGCGCCCATTTTAGGGTTTTCCAGCATTTGATCAGAAAAGGGAGTCTTGATTCTCTGCTTTTGAAGCCTGTGGATAGTCAATTTCTGACTTCTGTGTCCCGAGGAGACGTGGAAGACTTTCCACGAATTTTTATCGGCCTTATTCTTGTCATCTTTGGTCTCACTAATCTCGATTTTCGCGGATGGGAACTTGTTTTGAGATTCATTGAATATATTTTCTTGATTTTCAACGCCTGCGTCATCACCTATTCTTTTTCCCTGATCTTGGCCTCAATCGCTTTTTGGACGATTAACACTTCCAATTACGCTCTATCAGATGCTGTTTTGAGAGCATCCCAATTTCCCTCCGATATTTTTTCGCACGAATGGTCGAAAACTCTTTTCAGCACCGTCTTGCCCATCGCTCTCATTGCCACCTTCCCGGCCAAAGCCCTCGTGAAAGATTTTGATTGGCTGATCGTCGCTCACTCGACCATTGTCGCAGTTTGCTTCTTTTTCGTCGGAAGATTTTTTTTCAAATTGGGATTGAAAAAATATTCAAGCGCCAGCAGTTGAGAAAAAAATAATCAAAAAATATGTCAAAAAACGTCATCGAAGTCAAAAATCTCACCAAAAAATATGTTTCCGTCAAAAAGAAGACCGGTTTTTCCGGCCAACTCAAAAACCTTTTTTCGCCAGAGAAGAAAACGATCGAAGCAGTGAAGAGCATCAACTTTGAAATCGCGCGAGGCGAAATGGTCGGATTCCTCGGTCCGAACGGCGCCGGAAAAACGACCACTCTCAAGATGCTTTCGGGAATAATCGCGCCGACTTCCGGAAAAATGCGCGTCCTGGGATTCGATCCCTGGGAAAAGAAAAATGCCTACAAAAAAAGATTTTCCCTCGTGATGGGACAGAAAAACCAGCTTTGGTGGGACCTGCCCGTCATTGAGAGCTTCTCGCTCAACCGGAGCATATACGACGTTCCGCGGAAAATTTTTGACGAGACGCTTGAAGAGCTGGTGGAAATGCTCGACATCAAAAAAGTTCTCAATTTCCAGGTACGCAACCTTTCCCTCGGCGAGAGGATGAAATGCGAACTGGCGGCGGCGCTTCTGCACCAGCCGGAAGTTATGTTTCTCGACGAGCCGACCATCGGCCTCGACATCGTGGCGCAAAAAAACATCCGCGAATTCCTCAAAGAATACAACGCGAAGAAAAAAGTCACCGTTCTGCTCACCTCGCACTATATGAAAGACATCGAAAATCTTTGCGAAAGGATAATCATCATCAATCAAAAAATATTTTTCGACGGGCAGATTTCGGAACTCATCGAAAAATACGCCGACCGGAAAATCATCACCATCGTCACCGACAAAAAAGTCGCCCTTGAAGACGCGAAGGAGCTCGGCGTTGTCCGAAAATTCGATCCGTATGAGATTCAATATGAAATTCCCCGGGACAAAATCCGGGAAAAGATGAAAGAGATTGTCTCGTCGAACTTGCCAATCGACGACATTTTGGTGGACGAAATCGGCGTGGAAAAAATCATCCGCCGGATATTTGAGAAGTTGAAATGAGAAAGACGAAGAATATAAAGAAAATTTTGCGAGAGTCGCCGCTCTGCCCTCTCGACCGGGAGGCGGTTTTGTCTTTCGTTCTCAAAAAACCGCGGGAATATCTTTTCGCACATCCGGAAAAAGTTTTGTCTATGCAAGAAGTAAGAAGATATAAACAGCTGGCTGTCCGAAGAAAAAAAGGTGAACCGGTCGCCTGCATCACCGGGAAAAAAGAATTTTTCGGGCTTGATTTTTTTGTGAACAAAAACGTTCTCATCCCCCGCCCCGAAACGGAATTGCTGGTTGAGTCCGTGCTCCAAAAAATACAAGATACAAAAAACAAGATACAAAATACTATCATCGATCTCGGCACCGGATCGGGAAACATCGTCGTGTCTCTCGTCAAAAACATTCCCGCCCCGAAACGGAGAAAGATGATTTTTTTCGCCGTCGATATTTCCCAAAAAGCCTTGGATATTGCCCGAAAAAACGCCCGCCGGCACAATGTCGGGAAATACATAAAATTCGCAAAGTCAGACCTTTTGGGATATTTCTTGAAAAAGAAAATGGATCTCACGGGCAATTTGCTGATTGTCGCAAATTTGCCTTATGTATCGGAAAAAATATACCAAAAAAACAAAAAAAATCTCAAATTCGAACCAAAAATCGCCTTAACAGGCAAAAAAAACGGGCTTGAGCACTATATGCGGCTGTTCAGTGAAATAAGAGAAATATTCGATTCTCATTGTTCCATGTTCCATGTTATGTGTTATGTGGAATTCAGTCCCGAACAAAAAGACACGATTGCCAAAATCATCCGAAAAGAACTGCCTTCGGCCAAATTTTCATTTGCGAAAGATTTGGCGAGAAGATGGAGAATGGCGAAGATCGTTTTATCCCGATAAACATTTCGATTCTCTGAAGAATTCTGATTTTTTGGAAATCCAGTGTTTGAGACGGCGAATTTTTGTCCAAAAATTTCCACTGGCCGTTCATCGGAGAGAGGGAAATTTTTGGGAACAAAAATCGCCGGCGAGTTTGGATTTACAAAAAATAAGGATTCTTCAGGGAAACAGTTTTCTATCCCCCGAAAAATCCTTCCTGCTTTGGAATTTCCAGAAAGAAAATATTTTTTTGATCCCCCGCCAGTCCATCAAGAAAATAGAAAACGCCATTCAAAGAATCATAGGAACTCGAAAAATCGTCAGACTTATATTCCAAAACGTCGGAGCAAATTCGGCGATCGCGCGAATCGAGCTCGATCAGCTTCACTTTTCCGTTGTTTGAAAAAAAGATGTGCTCGTAATCGCGGTACCAGAAAACGTTTTTCACCGGCGAAGAAAAACGGACGATTTGCTGGATTTCATTTTCCGCGCGGCGCGGCTGAACTTCCCAGTCGCGAAGAAACATCGCGTTGATTTCATTGTCACTCCAAAAGAGAAGTTTTTTTCCGTCGTCCGAAAACTGGGCGCTTTTCGCGTTTTGCGCCGTTTCCTTGAAAAAATCGTCCTTCCCGTTGTTGTGGACGAAAAGCCTTCCGTCACCCGCGACAATCGCCTGCCTTTTGTCGTCATAAGCGATCACTCTCGGCGTCTTTCCTTTCAGTCCGTCAATGGAAGAAAATGTTATTTGTTCTTCGCTTTCACCGGAAAGATCGGTTTTATAAAGTATCCCGTTTTCTTTGAGGAGATACAAAGAATTTGAAGAAATGTCATAGGCCGAAATATTTTGAGCAATCAGACTCGTTTTTTTCAAATCCAAATCTGCCAGATAGAAATTTTTCGCGCCGTTTTCGCCCGGCCCGGCGGAAGCGAGAAAGAAAAAGCTTTTTTCATCTTTCGGGCTCCATCTGGCTCTGTCCATTTGCTCAAAAGACGCGAGGCTTGAAAGATATTGCGGCTCAAGACCCTGTTCGATGTCCAGGATGAGAAAGTCGTTTTTTCCACCCTTCACAACCGGATTGAGAATCAAGGTTTCTTTTGTGTTCCATTCGGCATTCAGAAATTCCTCGTCCCTGTATTCCACATTTTCCCCCGAAAAGAGAGTTGTTTTCTCGCCAGATTTGGCGTCATAACTCAAAATTTCAATTCCTTTTTCCGTCTTGGCGGCATAGGCGATTTTTTCATTGAACGGGGAAACGAAATATTTCATCGCTCCGGGCGAATCGATTTTTTCCGGATTTGCGTTTTGCGGAGCAAGCACGACGCTCCAAAACTCGGTCGAAATTCCGCTGTGGACTTCCACGGTTTTCTTCCATTCGGAATATCCGTCGGCGCTCACCCCGAGCTCATACGTGCCCGGGCGAAGGCCGTTCACCGTGATCGAGTTGTTGATGATGTCAAGCCCGTTCGCTTTTTGAGGAACGCCGTTTATGGAAATGGAGACACTGGTCGGCACGGCTTTCACGGTGATCGAGCCGCTATGGACGAAAATATTGCGATAAAAGTCAAAACGGTACCCTTTTGAGTACAAAACAGCCAACGGCATCGTGACGACAAACAGCGCGAAAAAAAGCCAAAATATTATTTTCCGGTATATTTTTTTCATAATCCTGCCTTTTCACAATAAAACACTTTTTCGAAGTTGTACACCCCCAGGATCTGTTCACAATCTCCAACCAAAAAACCGGATTTTTCCGGTTTCTTGGATTTCGGCGCCTCTTGAATGCGCCGAATGCTATGGAAAGAACAAATTTTGTTTTGAAATTATAGGAATTATTTCAATCCGGAAACTTTCTGGGAATATTTCTGGAGATTTTTCAGCTGGTTTTCATTGAGTCCTTTTGATTTCTCGATCGCTTTCGCAATCATATCCTTGCTGAATTCCTTTGTTTCTCCGACTTTCAGCCTGCCATTTGAGACTTGCCGACGGAGATAATCTTCGATATAGACCTTATGCTCCGCGGTCAACGTCGAGTCGGCGTTCTTTTCGAGATAGTTGGCCAGAGCTCTTCGGGCCAACTTCGTCGTGCTGTCTCCTTTGGCCGCCGTCTCCTGAAAGGATACTTCTGTTTCCTTGCTTGTTTCGGCCGAAGCGACAACCGGTTTTTCTTCCGTCACGGACTTTTCGGTGCCGGAAACCGGTTCTTCCGTTTTTCCAACGTTTTGCGCCGCTGTTTCTTCACTGACTTCTTCCGTTTCACCGCCGACGACGCTTATTTTCCCTTCGCTTTCATTGCTTGCGACTTCAGCGCCTCTTTTCACGACTGGGGCTTGGGTTCTTTTGGAATACGAATATATTCCTCCCGCAATGACCAGAACAATCGCGACGCTGATTATCATCCGGAGATTTTCCTGGAACCACATTTTGATACTTTCCCTCCCATCTTCCGAAGAAATTTCCTTGTCTTCGGAATCAACGGGGTTATTGCTCACTTTTGCACCTTCCTTTCTAGTTGTTGAAAATAATTATTATCGATATTCTATCTTGTATAAAATATAGCAATATTCATATTTTTGGTCAAAAGCTACCGCTTTTGCCATTGTGGAGCGCGGCGGGCTTTTTTGAGACCGGCTTTTTTTCTTTCCACAACCCTCGAATCGCGGGTGAGGAATCCGACATCCCGCAGGGGCTTTTTGAGGCCTTCGCTCATCAAAACGAGTGCCCGGGATATACCCAGCCGGACAGCTTCCGATTGTCCTTTTTCCCCTCCGCCTCTCACCACGACTGAAACAGAAAATCCCGCTTTTTCACCAGCCGTCAAAAAGGGTAAAGCCGCTGTCTCTCTGTGCCTTGGAAGCGAAAAATATTTTTCGTAAGGCCTGCCATTGACAATGATTTCAATTCCCTTTTGAGATTCATCGCCGCGACGGTCAAAGATTCTCACGCGAGCGATCGCTCTTTTTCGACTGCCGACAGCACCAAAATATTTTCCTTTTGCAATATCCAAGGTTTCGGCCTTTTTTGTCTCAGCAGTCTTTTCCGATTTTTTTGCCTTTTTTGAGGGTTTTTCTTTCATTATAGACTGGTTATGTCAATTAGGTCGTTTTTTTGTTGGTGCTTTTCATCTTTGAAAACCAGGAGTCTTTTCATCATCCGGTCGCGCAGCTTGTTTTTCGGCAGCATCCCAAAAACGGCGTTTTGCACGGCTTTTCTTGAATCAACTTTCAGCAACGCTCCAAGACTTTTGGATGAAATTCCTCCCGGATAACCCGAAAAGTGATGGTATATTTTCTGATCTTTCTTGCGACCGGTGACAATCAGTTTGTCGCTGTTGAGAACCACGACAAAGTCGCCCCCATCTTTGTTTGGCACAAAACTGGCTTTGTGTTTTCCGGAGATGATGGAAGCGATTTTCGCCGCCGCCCGCCCGAGCGGGAATTTGCTGATGTCAATTGAATAAAAATCGCGTTTCATAAAATGTGAGAGCAATTTATTCCTTGAATTTCAAAATGGCCATTTCCGCCCCGTCCGAACGACGTTGTCCTGTTTTCACAACTTGGAAATATCCGCTGTTTCGGGTTGCGAAAAAAGAAGCGATTTTTTCAAGCCGGTCCGCTCCGACTTTTCGCGGCAAAACCGCCGCCAATTTTCTGAGCGCATCCACATTTTTCTTTTCGCTCGAAAAGGCCGATTTGATCCGATTCACGATTTTTTCCGCGAGCATTTTGATTTCTTTGGCTTTGGCCTCCGTCGTTGAAATTTTCTCCTTCATCAGCAAATCACCGACCATTATTTTCAAAAGTGCCCGTCTTTGTTTTCCCGTGCGGCTGAATTTTCGACCTTTTTGAAGATGCTTCATTTTGCGCAGCTTATCAAATATCGCCTATTTTAGCGTTAATCCCAGGTTTCCGATTGCTTTTCTGATTTCCTTCAGACCTTTTTCGCCCATTCCTTCGAGATCGGACAGCTCGCTTTCTGAAAAATTTGCCAGATCGCCGATCGTTTTGATTCCGCTCTTTTCCAGGACATTCATCGTCCTTGTTGAAAACGACAGAGTGTCGACGCCGGCATCCATTTTTTTCTCTCCAGCCTCAACGATTTTTTCATCCTTTTTTTCTTCAACTTTTTCTTCTTCCATCTCCACTTCTTTTTCTTCCTCATCCTTGAGTTTCTTGACTGACGTGAATTGGTCAACGATTATTTCAACGGCCTTTTCATATGCTTCTTGCGGCGAAACGGTTCCGTCCGTTTCAATTTCGAACGTAATCTTGTCGAAATCGGTTCTTTTCCCGACACGCGTATTTTCAATTTTGTAGTTCACTCTTTGCACGGGCGTGAAAATCGCGTCAACCGCGATAAGCCCGATTTCTTTTTTCTCGCGGTTTTGCTGTTCAACCGGAACATAGCCCAAGCCTTTCTGGATCTCGATCTCCATATCCAGCCCGCCTTTTTTGTCGGTGATTTCCGCAATATGAGCGTCCTTGTTGACCACCTCGACACCGGCCGGGCATTGGATCTGGGCCGCTGTGATTTTTTTCAACCCTTTTTCCTTGATGGTGAGGCGCACCGGCTCGTCGCCGTGATATTTGAACCGCACTTTCTTCAGATTGAGGATTATCTGAATCACGTCTTCCATAACCCCCGGAATAGTCGAAAACTCATGATTTGCCCCGCCGATTTTGATCGAAGTCACCGCCGCTCCGGGAAGAGACGACAAAAGAACTCTCCGGATAGCGTTGCCAAGCGTCGTTCCAAAGCCGGGATAACAACCGTCGATTTCTATTCGACCGCTGTTTTCTCCGATTTTTTCACAACGAACCGCGCCGGGAAGATTCACTTTTTGCATTTTTTTCGCTTAATTGTTAGAACTCATCTCAAAATTCGCTTTCGCGGCGAAAATTTTGAATTTCGAGCGAAAATTTTGAAAAATGAGGAGGAATATCGGTGATATTTCGACGAGTTTTGAAAAATTTGCAGCCGAAATTCGGGATTTGCAGCAGAAATGGAATTTTGAGATGAGTTCTGGTGTCAAAAGCTTTAGAAAGCTATCTGGAGTAAGATTCAACTATCATCTGCGCGTCAATTCCTTCCGAAATTTCAGCCGCCGCTGGTTTGCTTTTCACCCCAATTGAAAGATCGGTTCCGTTCACGTCAAGCCATGCA